>Ga0136620_10000906_pt1 | contig 13732 bp, 12 predicted proteins | sample AntDrymUQ4162106_2_FD_104806 | JGI IMG/M metagenome (GOLD analysis project Ga0136620, IMG submission 104806) | Polar desert sand microbial communities from Dry Valleys, Antarctica - metaG UQ416 (21.06) | ecosystem: Environmental > Terrestrial > Soil > Desert | place: Antarctica: Dry Valley... | reverse complement strand
CGTCGACTGGCACGGCGCCGAGCCCCTGTGCACCGTCGAGCAGCAGCGCCGCCTCGGTCGAGCGCAGCGCGGCGGTGTCTAGCACGCGGCCCGACACCCACGAGACGTGAGAGGCCGCGACCAGGCGCGTGCGCGGGCCGACCGCCTGGGCCAGCTCGTCGAACGGCACGACTCGCACCTCGATGCCGCTGTGTAGGTGCGCGTGCGCGAGTGGCGCCAGCAGGCCGGGGTGCTCCTCGTCGCTCGTGAGCACCTCGTCGCCGGCACGCAGGTCGAGGCCCAGGAGCACCGTGTTGAGCCCGTCGGTCGTAGAGTGCGTGAGCGCGATCTCGCCTTCGCGCGCGCCAAGCAACTCCGCCACGCGAGCCCGGAGACGCGCGGTCAGCCCGGTGACCGTGTCCATGTGGGCCGCTCCCGCGCGGCCGCGCTCGGCTTCGATGCGCGTTCGCTCGACCGCGGCCTCGGCCGCCCGCCGAGGCACTGGCCCATCGGTGCCCGCGTTGAGGTAGGCGACCCGATCCAGCACCGGGAACTGGGCTCGGAATGCTCTAGGGGCGTCGGGCACGCGGCGATGCTAAAACACCGGCGGCCGGTACAGTGCGCCCGGTGATCGTCGAGCGCTCGATGCAGGCCGACTGGCTGTCGAACTCCTATCTCGTCGCCGACGAGCCCGGCGGCCACGGGGTGCTGATCGATGCCGGTGCACCGCCCGACGACCTGATCGTGGCGGTCGAGCGCCAGGAGCTGACCGTGCGTCACCTGCTCCTGACCCACCATCACGCCGATCACATCGCCGAGATCGGCGTCTACAGGGATCGCCTCGGCGTCGAGGTGCTAGCCCACCCGGTCGAGGCAGAGCGCATCCCCGACGTCGACCGGGCGATCGAGCCGGGCGAGCTGCTCGAGGTGGGAGCGCTGCGGATCGACGGCCTGCACACGCCGGGGCACACCGCGGGCATGCTGGCCTTCCGCGTCGGCGACGAGGCCGTCTTCACCGGCGACACGCTGTTCAAGGGCTCGGTGGGCGGCGTACGTGCGCCCGGCTCGACGACCTTCGAGGACATCAGGGCCTCGATCATGGACGTCTTGATGAAGCTGCCGCCCGAGACCCGCGTGCATCCGGGGCACACCGATCCGACGACGATCGGCGACGAGTGGGAGCACAACGCCTTCGTGCGGGTGTGGCGTGGGCTCGATCCGGAAGGCGACGAGCCATGCACCGTCGGCACGGAGCGCGCTCGACTCGTGCTGTTCGCGCCCGACTACGACGGCGGCCACAAGGCGTGGGTGCGCTGGGAGGACTCTGGGCGCGACGACATCGTGCCCGGCTCGATGATCGAGCGTGAGAGCGGGGGCTAGGGCCCAGGACCGCGAGATCATCCGCCTCGCGGTGCCTGCGCTCGGGGCGCTCGCCGCGGAGCCGCTCTACATCCTGGTCGACACCGCGATCGTCGGGCATCTCGGCACCCCGCAGCTCGCCGCGCTCGCGATCGCCGGGGCACTGCTCACCTCGGGCCTCACGCTCTTCAACTTCCTCACCTACGGCACGACAGCGCAGGTCGCGCGCTATCACGGCGCGGGACGGGAGGTGGCGGCCGGCCGTCTCGCCGCCCAATCGCTGTGGCTGTCGGTCGGCCTCGGCGCAGTACTGGTCGTGTTGACGCTTGCGCTCGCGCGTCCGGCCGTCGCGCTTATGGGCGGCGAGGGACGCGCAGGCGAGATGGCCGTCACCTACCTGCGGATCTCCTCGCTCGGGCTGCCCTTCGCGCTGATCGCGCTGGCCGGGCAGGGCTATCTTCGCGGCGTCTCGAGCCTGCAGCGTCCGCTCGCGATCGTCGTCCTGGCGAACCTCGCCAACGTGGTGCTCGAGCTGCTGTTCGTGTACGGCTTCGAGTGGGGTATCGCGGGATCGGCATGGGGGACCGTGATAGCTCAGGCCGGCATGGGCGCGGCGTTCGTGCGCGAGCTGCTCGCCGCGCCGGCGGACGACCGCCGTCCGCGCCCGGAGCTGATGCGCCCGCTCGGCCGCATGAGCGGCAACATCGCCGTGCGCACCGGCGCGCTGATCGCCTCGTTCCTCGTCGCGAGCGCCGTCATAGCGCGGATTGGACAGGCGTCGCTCGGCGCGCACCAGATTGCCTTCCAGCTCTTCTTCTTCATCGCGCTCGTGCTCGACGCGATCGCGATCGCCGGGCAGGTGATCGTGGGCCGCCTGCTCGGGGCGGCCGACGCGGACGGCGTATACGCCGCGGCGCGGCGGATGAATCGGTTGGTCGGTGCTCGCCGGCGGGGCGGGCGTGCTGCCGAGCGCGTTCACCGACGATCCCGCGGTGATCGAGCGCGCCGCCACCATCTGGCTCCTGTTCGCGCTGATGCAGCCGATCTGTGGCGCCGTGTTCGCGCTGGACGGGATCCTGATCGGCGCGGGAGACGCGCGCTTCCTCAAGTGGTCGATGGTCTTCTCCGCGCTCTGCGTATTCGTGCCGATCGCGCTCGCATCGCTCGCGTTCGGCTGGGGGATGGTTGGAGTGTGGTGGGGGCTGGTCGCCTTGATGGCCGCGCGGCTGCTCACGTGCGGCGTGCGCTTCTTGCGCGGGCGCTGGCTCGTCACCGGCGCCACCGCGGGCGCGCCGGCGGCTGTCTGAGCTGGCCATACAATGAGGGCGTGGAATTCTTCGATCGTCTTCGCCGCGGGGACAGCTCCGGCGGAGGCGGCGGCGGTCTCTGATCGCCACGCGCCGGAAGTCGGCGGCTCGAGGGCATGAAGGTCCAGCTCCCTAGCGGCGACTGGCTCGAGCTGCCCGACGGGGCGACCTACGCCGACGCGGCCGAGGCGATCGGTCCGGGCCTCGCTCGCGCCGCGCTTGCGGGTCGCCGGAACGGCGAGCTCGTCGACCTGAGTGCGGCGCTCGAGGACGGGCAGCCGATCTCGATCGTCACCGCCAAGGACCCCGAGGCGCTCGCCCTGATCCGCCACGACGCCGCGCATGTGCTCGCGACCGCGGCGCTCGAGCTGTATCCGGGCACGCAGGTCACGATCGGCCCGCCGATCGAGGACGGCTTCTACTACGACTTCGACTTTCCGGACGGCGTCAAGGTCACAGACGGCGACTTCGAGCGGCTCGAGCAGCAGGTGCGCGAGCACATCCGGGCGCAGGAGCGCTTCGAGCGCACGGACGTCCCGGCGGGAGAGGCGCTCGAGCGCTTCCGCGAGCAGGGCCAGGACTACAAGGTGGAGCTGATCGAGGACCTCGTCAGCGACCGCGGCGTCGAGACCGTCTCGCTGTACCGCAACGGTCCCTTCCTCGACCTCTGCCGCGGTCCGCACGCGCCCGACACCGGCCGCATCAAGGCCTTCAAGCTGCTGTCGGTGGCCGGCGCCTACTGGCGCGGGGACGAGCGGCGTCCGATGCTCACGCGCATCTACGGCACGGCCTTCTTCTCGAAGGGCGATCTCGACGAGCACCTCGAGCGCCTCGAGCAGGCGCGGGCGCGTGATCACCGCCGCCTCGGTCGCGAGCTCGAGCTGTTCCGGTTCTCGGAGGTCTCGCCCGGCGCGGCCTTCTGGCTGCCCCGCGGCACGGTCGTGTTCAACCGCCTGCTCGAGCTCACGCGCGACAAGTGGCGCGAGTACGGCTACGAGGAGGTGAAGACGCCGCAGCTCTACGACGCCGAGCTTTGGCGCACGTCGGGGCACTGGGACAAGTACCGCGAGCACATGTTCGTGACCGAGGCCGAGGACCGCTCGATGGGGCTGAAGCCGATGAACTGCCCCGGTCACGCCCAGCTCTACGCCTCGGGGCGCCACTCCTACCGCGACCTGCCGGTGCGCTACGCGGAGCCCGGGCTGCTGCACCGCAACGAGCCGAGCGGCACGCTGCACGGTCTCATGCGCGTGCGCCATTTCTGCCAGGACGACGCCCATATCTTCTGCAGCGAGGACCAGATCGAGGACGAGGTGATCGCGTGCCTCGACATGGGCCTCGACATCTATGAGATCTTCGGTATCGAGGCGCGGATCGAGCTCTCTACCCGCCCCGAGCAGCGGATCGGAACCGACGCGATGTGGGACCGCGCCGAGGCGGCACTGCGGGGGGCTCTCGAGCACCGGGGCGTCTCCTATGAGCTGAACGTCGGGGACGGGGCGTTCTACGGGCCGAAGATCGATCTGCACATGGTCGACTCGCTCGGGCGCTCGTGGCAGGTCGGCACCGTGCAGCTCGACTACTCGATGCCCGAGCGCTTCGAGCTCGAGTACACGGGCGCCGACAACTCGGAGCATCGGCCGGTGATGATCCACCGCGCCCTGCTCGGCTCGCTGGAGCGCTTCATCGGCATCCTGATCGAGCACTACGCCGGCGAGCTGCCGCTCTGGCTCGCGCCGGTGCAGGCGCTCGTGCTGCCGATCGCGGACCGCCACGAGAGCTATGCGGAGCGCGTGGCCGAGCGCCTCGCCGAGGCCGGGCTGCGCGCCGAGGCCGACGGGCGCACCGAGTCGGTCGGCCGCAAGATCCGCGACGGCGAGCTGCGCAAGGTGCCCTACATGCTCGTAGTCGGCGACAGCGAGCAGCAGGGCGGTGAGGTGGCCGTGCGCCGCCACGGAGAGGGGGACCTCGGCAGCCGGCCGCTCGAGGACTTCGCGCGCGCCTTGGCGGACGAAGCGCGCCCTCGCAAGCGTTGATGCATCCACAACGATCTCGGGCCGCCGGTGGCTATACTTTCGTCATTGCCCGGGTACTCCATCACCGCGCCGCTCTCGAAGCGCCCGTGCCCGCCTCGTTCTGCCCTTCACCGGCTGCCCTTTGACGACTAGCAGGCTCTCCGCCTAGTGCCGATCCCGCGCAGGTTCGACCGGCGCCCGCCGGAGCGGGACCAGACCCGGATCAACGAGCGAATCCGCGTTCCCGAAGTCCGGCTGATCGGCGAGAACGGAGAGCAGGTCGGCGTCATCTCGCGCGACGATGCGCTGCGCTACGCGCAGGACCGTGATCTCGACCTCGTCGAGGTCGCCGCCGAGGCGCGGCCGCCGGTCGCGAAGGTGCTCGACTACTCGAAGTACAAGTACGAGCAGGAGCAGAAGGCAAAGGCCGCCCGCCGCCATCAGAAGAACATCACGATCCGAGAGATCAAGCTGCGTCCGAAGATCGCCGAGAACGACTACGAGACGAAGAAAGGGCACGTCACGCGGTTCCTCAAGGGCCAGGACAAGGTCAAGGTCACGATCATGTTCCGTGGCCGCGAGACGACCCATCCCGAGCGCGGCGAGCGGCTCCTGATGCGACTCGCCGAGGACGTTGCCGAGCTTGGAGCGATCGAGCAGCGCCCGACGCAGGACGGGCGCAACATGACGATGATGCTCGGCCCGGTTAAGCGCCAGGTCGAGGCAGAGCAGCCGGCGCGAGCAGCCGAGCCCGCGGTCGAGCGGCCCGAGCCCGTCGAGGCCGCGCCGCCCGCCTCCACCGGCTGAGCGACCTCGGCCGCGCCCCCGGGGCAGCCCGGCGCGTCTGCTTAACTTCCGGGTCGCCATGCCGAAGATGAAGACCCATTCCGGCGCCAAGAAGCGCTTCAGGCTGACGGCCAAGGGCAAGCTGCGCGCCCGTCACGGGATGACGAGCCACATTCTCGAGAAGAAGAGTCCGAAGCGCAAGCGCAAGCTCGAGAAGGCGCTCGAGGTCTCGAAGGCCGACCAGCGCCGCGTAAAGGGACTGTTGCTCAAGTGAGCCGCGTCAAGCGCTCCGTGCACGCTCGCAAGAAGCGCCGCGCCGTGCTCGAGCGTGCCAAGGGCTACCGCGGCCAGAAGCACTCGAGCTATCGCGCGGCCAAGGAGCAGCTGCTCAAGTCGGACTCCTACGCCTACCGCGACCGGCGCAACCGCAAGCGCGACTTTCGCCGCCTGTGGATCACGCGCATCAATGCGGCCGCTCGCCAGGAGGGAATGAGCTACTCCCAGTTGATGCATGGTCTCAAGCTGGCCGAGATCGAGCTCGACCGCAAGGTCTTGGCCGACATCGCCGTGCGCGACCCGGAGGTCTTTCGACGGCTGGCCGAGAGCGCCCGGGAGGCGGCCGCTGCTTGAGCAGTCCAGCCGCGAAGCACCACTCCCGAGGGCGCCGAGACGGCGCCCTTTTTCGTTCTCGACACGGGACCCCCCCAAAATGATCACGTCAGCCGACAACCAGCACCTGAAGACGATCCGCAAGCTGCGCGAGAAGCGCTGGCGCGCACGCACCGGGATGTTCCTCGCCGAGGGCGAGGACCTCGTCGACGCGGCACGGACGGCGAGCTTCGAGGAGGAGGTCGTGCTGGTCGGCGGCGTCGACGTGGAGGGCGACCTGCTGGCGTCGGCGAGCACGCTCGGCTCCGGCACGCGCGTGATCGGCGTCTATCGCCAGCGCTGGTCTGAGCCCGGCGGCCGGCTGTCCGTCTACATCGAGGCCGTCTCGGATCCCGGCAACGTCGGGGCGATCATCCGCTCGACGCACGCCTTCGCGGACGGGCCGGTGGTGCTCGGCCCGGGCTGCGCCGACCCGTTCGGCCCCAAGGCCGTGCGCGCCAGCATGGGCTCGCTCTTCGCACGCCCGCCGGCGCGCGCTGGGCTCAACCGGCTCACGGGAACGCTCGTCGCGCTCGACCGGGCGGCGGGGCGTCCGCTCGACGAGCTCGAGCTCCAGGCCCCGGTCGTGCTCTGCCTGGGGGCGGAGCGTGAGGGCGTGTCGGTGGCCGTCCTCGAACGAGCCTCCGAGGTCGCGCACATCCCGATGCGCGCCGCCGGGCCTGAGTCCCTGAACGTCGCGATGGCCGCGTCCGTGGCGCTCTACGCGGCGGCCCGTAGGATGGCGGCCGATGGCTGACGCCGTCACCCGTCTCGAGGACGTGGGTCGCGAGGGGGAGGCCGCCGTGCGCTCTGCTTCCTCGGCAGCCGAGCTCGAGGACGTGCGCGTGCGCCTGCTCGGCCGCAGGGCGGAGTTGACCGCCGTGCTGCGCTCGATCGGAGAGCTGGCGCCCGAGCAGCGTGGTCCCGTCGGCAAGGCCGCGAACCAGGTCCGCCAGGCGCTCGAGCGGCTGCTCGCCGAGCGCACGCGGTCGCTCGAGGCGGCCGAGCTCGAGTCCCGCCTCGCGCGCGACCGCATCGACGTGACGCTGCCCGGCGACCCGCGGCGACCGGCGGGCAGGCTGCACCTGATCACGCAGACCAGGCGCGAGGTCGAGGACACATTCGTGGGGCTCGGATTCTCGGTCGCCGAGGGGCCCGAGGTCGAGTACGACTACTACAACTTCACGGCGCTCAACCACCCGCCGGGCCACCCCGCGCGCATGCTCCAGGACACGTTCTACCTCTCGGACGACGTCCTGCTGCGCACCCACACCTCGCCGATGCAGGTGCGCGCGATGGAGGAGCAGGGGCCGCCGATCTACATTGTCGTGCCCGGCAAGGTCTATCGCCGCGACTCAGACGCCACACATACGCCGATGTTTCACCAGCTCGAGGGCCTCGCGGTCGACGAGGACATCACGCTCGGGGACCTCCAGGGAGTGCTGCTCGAGTTCGCGCGCGCGTTCTTCGGCGGCGAGCGGCGAACGCGCCTGCGCCCGCACTACTTCCCGTTCACCGAGCCGAGCGTGGAGGTCGACGTCGACTGCTTTCGCTGTGGGGGAACCGGCGTCGGCCCCGACGGCGGCCGCGACTCGCTCTGCAAGGGCACCGGCTGGATCGAGATCCTCGGCTCCGGCATGGTCGACCCGAACGTGTTCGGCTTCGTCGCCGAGCGCGGCTACGACCCCGAGCGCGTGCAGGGCTTCGCTTTTGGGATGGGGATCGAGCGGATCGCGATGCTGCGCCATTCGGTGCCCGACCTGAGGCTCTTGTTCGAGAACGACGCCCGCTTCCTGGAGCAGTTCGGATGAGGGCGCCGCTGTCCTGGCTGCGCGAATACTGCGATCCGGGTCTCGACGCGGCATCGACGGCCGACCGCCTCGCGATGACCGGCACCGAGGTCGAGCGGATCGAGCGCGTGGGGGTGGGGGCGCCGGAGGGGTTCGTCGTAGGCAGGGTGACGAGCGCCGAGCGCCACCCGAACGCCGACCGGTTGACGGTATGCCACGTCGACGACGGCTCGGGGGAGGAGCGCACGATCGTCTGCGGCGCCCCCAACGTCGCCGCCGGCCAGACCGTCGCGGTCGCCCTTCCCGGCGCCGTGATGCCGGACGGCACCCGGCTCGGCGAGGCGAAGCTGCGCGGCGTCCTCTCGAGCGGGATGATCCTGGCCGAGGACGAGGTCGGCGTGGGGGAGGATCACGGCGGCATCATGGTGCTGTCGCCGGAGCTCGAGCCCGGCGCCGCCCTGCTCGATCACCTCACGATCCACGACGACGTGCTCGAGCTCGAGATCACGCCCAACCGTCCCGACTGCCTGGCGGTCTACGGGATCGCGCGCGAGCTGCACGCCGCCACCGAGGCACCTCTCGGCGACGATCCGGGTGGCAGCGACGCCGAGCCCTCGGGGCCCGACCGCGCCTCGGACCACGCGGCGATCGAGATCGCCGACCCCGACGTCTGCCCGCGCTTCACCGCTCGCGTGTACGAGGACGTTCGGGTCGGGCCGTCGCCGCTGTGGCTCAAGGCGCGCCTCAGCGCGACCGGACAGCGTCCGATCTCGAACGTCGTCGACATCACCAACTACGTGATGCTGTTGACCGGCCAGCCGCTGCACGCCTTCGATCTCGACGAGGTGCGGGGGCGGCGGATCGTGGTCCGCAAGGCGCGGGCGGGCGAGCGGATGGCGACGCTCGACGGCGTCGAGCGCGAGTTCGACCCGGAGATGGCGCTCGTCTGCGACGCCGAGGGGCCGACGTCGATCGCCGGGATCATGGGTGGCCGGGTGTCGGAGGTGTCTGAGCAGACCACGCGCGTGCTGATGGAGGCGGCGACTTGGGTCGGGCCGAACATCCTGCGCACGTCGTCGAGACTCGGGCTTCGCTCAGAGGCGAGCACACGCTTCGAAAAGCAGCTCCACCCCGAGCAGGCGATGGACGCTCAGCGCCTGTCCGCGCGGCTGCTGGTCGAGCTATGCGGCGCGCGCCTCGTGCCGGGCACGCTCGACGCCTTTCCGGGGGAGGCCCCGGCGCCCGTGGTCGGGCTGCGCCCCGAGCGCGTCCGCAGCCTGCTCGGCCACGCCGTCGAGCGCGAGGAGATCCGCGCGATCCTCGAGCGGCTCGGCTTCGGGGTCGCCGAGGCCGACGGCGACGCCGGGCTCGAGCAGCCTGAGGGCGAGCCCGCCTTCGTCGTGACGGTGCCGGGCTTTCGGGCGGCCGACGTGCAACGCGAGGCCGACCTGATCGAGGAGGTCGCGCGCATCCACGGCCTCGACAGGCTGCCGATCACGCTCCCCTCACGTGAGCGCGCGGTCGGTCGGCTGAGCGCGCACCAGCGACTGCGCAGGCGCGTCGAGGACGCGCTGCGCGACCGCGGCATGCTCGAGATCGTGGCCTGGTCGTTCACAGCGCCCGCGACGCTCGCGCGCCTGCGCCTCGACCCCGACGAGCCGCTGCTGCGGCTCGCGAACCCCTTGAGCGAGGACCAGAGCGTGCTGCGCCCGCTGCTCCTTCCGGGGCTGCTCGACGCGGCGGCCCACAACGCCGCCCGCGGCCGCACGGCGCTGGCGCTGTTCGAGTCAGCGCACGTCTATCGCTTCGCCGGATCACTCGAGGCGCCGCCTGGCAGCCCCGCCGGCGCACTGCCGTCCGAGGAGCCCCACCACCTTGCCGCGCTGCTGAGCGGCGGGCTGCCGGGGTCCTGGCGCGGCCGCCAGCAGCCGGCCGACTTCTACGCCGTCAAGGCGCTGCTCGAGGGGGTCCTCGACTCGGTCGGTCTCGCGTGGTCGGTCAAGGCCGCCGAGCTACCGTTCCTACACCCCGGGCGCGCGGCGCGGATCATCGTCTCAGACGCAGGCCGCGTGGGCGAGATGGGCTGGATCGGCGAGCTGCATCCCCAGGTCGCGGCCGAGTGGGACCTCGAGCGCGTCGCCGCCTTCGAGCTCGACTTCGACGCGCTCGCCGGGTGCGCGCCTCGAACCGCCGCCTACCGCGAGCTGAGCGCGTTCCCGGCGGTGCTCCAGGACATCGCGGTGATCGTGGACGAGGATCGCGGCGCCGCGGACGTCGAGGCGGCCGTGCGCACGGCCGGCGGGGGCCTTTTGCGCTCGCTGCGCGTGTTCGACCTCTACCGCGGCGAGCAGATCGGCGAGGGGCGCAAGTCGCTCGCGCTGCGGCTCGAGTTCCGCGCCGCCGACCGCACGCTGACCGACGCCGAGGTGGCCGGCGTCCGCGCGGCGATCGAGCGCGAGCTCGAGCGGCTCGGGGGGCAGCTGCGTGCCTAGTGGTTCGACCAGGGTCGCGGTCTGCGGCGCTTCCGGCTACGCCGGTGCGCTGTGCGCGGCGCTCGTCGAGCGCCACCCAAGACTCGAGCTGACCGCGATCACCGCGCGCTCGGAGGCGGGCCGCCGCCACGACTCGCTGTACCCGCGCCACCGCGTGGCGATGGAGCTCGAGCACTTCGACGCCGACCGCGTCGGCGAGCGCGCAGAGGCCGCGCTCGTGGCCTACCCGCACGGCGCCTCCGCTCCGGTCGTCGCCGCGCTGCGCGAGCGCGGGCTCAAGGTGGTCGACCTGTCGGCCGACTTTCGCCTCTCGCGCGAGCGCTACGAGCGCTACTACCAGGACCACCAGGCGCCCGAGCTGCTCGCGGGCGCGGTCTACGGGCTCACCGAGCTGCACCGCGACGAGCTGCGCGGCGCCGACCTGGTCGCCGCCCCGGGCTGCTACCCGACCGCTGCCCTGCTCGCCCTGTGGCCGCTTCGAGAGGTCGCCCGCGACGCAGTCGTCGACGCGAAGTCGGGCGTCTCGGGCGCCGGGCGCGAGGCGACCGACACGACGCACTTCGTGTCGGTGACCGAGAACGTGAACGCCTACAAGGTCGATGGCCACCGCCATCGCGCGGAGCTCGAGCAGGAGCTCGACGAGCGCTTCCCGATCACGTTCACCCCGCACCTGCTCCCGATCGACCAGGGCCTGCTCGCCTCTTGCTACGTGACCGCCGACGGGCTGTCCGGCGACGACGTGCGCGTGCTCTTCGAGGACGCGTACGCCGGCGAGCCTTTCGTCCAGATGGTGAGCTCGCCCCCCGGCGTCCGCGACGTGCGCGAGACCAACCGCTGCGCCATCCACGCGACGGTCGAGCCGGCGACCGGACGGGTGCTCGTGTTCGCGGCGATCGACAACCTCTGGAAGGGCGCCGCCGGCCAGGCCGTGCAGGACCTCAACCTGATGCTCGGCCTGCCCGAGACGGAGGGGCTCGCGTGAGCTTCTTCCGCTCACGCTGGGTCGAGCGCCCGGCGCACGTCGCAGAGCTCGAGCCGACGGCACTGCCCGCGGGCTTCAGGGCGGCGGGCGTCGCGGCCGGGATCAAGGCGGAGGGCCTCGACGTCGGCCTGCTCGTGAACGACGGTCCGGTCCACGTCTCGGCTGCGCGCTTCACTTCGAGCGCGCTCCTCGGCGCGCCCGTCGTCGTCTCGAAGGAGGCCGCGCTCGACCGGCTGCGCGCGACGCTCGCCTCGTCGGGCAACGCTAACGTGGCCGACGGCGTGCGCGGGCTCGAGACGGCTCGCGCTGCGCAGTCCGCCGCGGCGGCCGGGCTCGCGGTCGAGTCCTACGAGGTCGGGATCGCGGCCACGGGGGTGATCGGGCGTGCGCTCCCGCGCGAGCGCCTGCTCGCGGGAGTGGACAGCGCGGGGGCCGAGCTCGCCGCCGACTCGCGCGCGTTCTCCGAGGCGATCCTCACGACCGATCGCGCGCCGAAGCGCGCCTGTCTCGCCGTCGAGCTCGACGGCGGGCAGGTGCGACTGGCCGCCCAGGCGAAGGGTGCGGGGATGATGTCGCCGAGCTTCGCGACGCTGCTGTGCTTCGTCGAGACCGACGCCGCGCTCTCGGCTGCGACGCTCGACCTGCTGACGGGCGTCACCGTCAAGCGCTCGTTCGATCGCATCTCGGTCGACGGCCAGCTCTCGACGAGCGACACGGTCTTCTGCCTCGCGAGCGGCGCCTCGGGCGTGCGCGTCGAGCCCGAGACCGACGACGAGCTGCGCTTCGGCGAGGCGCTCGACGCGCTGCTGCGCCAGCTCGCGCTCGAGATCGTGAGCGACGGGGAGGGCTGTGAGCGGATCGGGCGAGTGGTGGTGCGCGGCGCCTGGCACCTGGTGCAACCGGTGGCGCGGGCGGTCGCGAACTCGCCGCTCGTGAAGACGGCCCTGCACGGCGCCGACCCGAACTTCGGGCGCATCCTCCAGGCGGCCGGGCAGGCGCTCGCCGTGCACGGCGGCGGCGGCTTCGCAGTCGACCTCGAGGTCGAGGGCCGGGCGCTCGTGGCGGGCGGAGAGGGCCTCGAGCTCTCGGCGGACGACTGGCGCGCGCTCGAGCAGGCGGTGAGGGCGCCGGAGGTCGAGTACGCCCTCGCGCTGCCGGGCGAAGGCGGCGAGGCCGAGGTCTTCTTCTCCGACCTCTCGCACGGCTACGTCTCACTCAACGCCGACTACACGACATGAGAGACGTCGGCACCCTCCTCGAGGCGCTTCCCTACATTCGCCACTTCCACGGGCAGACCGTGGTCGTCAAGTACGGCGGCGCGGCGATGACGGATCCCGCCCTGGTCGAGGAGTTCGCACGCGACATCGTGCTGCTCAAGTACGTGGGCATGAACCCGGTGGTCGTGCACGGCGGGGGCGCCGACATCACCCGCTACATGGAGCGCCTCGGCATGAAGGTCGAGTTCGTCGACGGGCTGCGGGTGTCGAGCCAGGAGACTGTCGAGGTCGCGAAGATGGTCCTCGTCGGCAAGCAGAACAAGGACATCGTGCTGCGCCTCAACCGCCACGGCCAGCCCGCGGTCGGGCTGTGCGGCGACGACGGCTCGCTGTTCCAGGTCCGAAAGCAGCTCGCCGGCAGGCGCGACATCGGCTGGGTCGGCGACATCGAGCACGTCGACGTCGGCGTCATCAACCACATCGCCAGCGACTACATCCCGGTGATCGCCTCGGTCGGCGCCGACCGCGACGGCAACTCCTACAACGTCAACGCCGACACCGCCGCCGCCGCCGTCGCCCAGGCGCTCGTGGCGAGCAAGCTGATCTTCCTGACCGACATCGACGGCTGGCTGGCGGACCCCAAGGACGCCGCGTCGCGGATCTCGCAGGCGACCGCAGCCGAGGTCGAGGCAAAGCTCGCGAGCACCTCCGGCGGGATGCGCCCGAAGCTCGCCGCCTGCGCCCGTGCGGTGCGCAACGGCGTCGGCAACGCGCACATCATCGACGGTCGCCTGGCGCACTCGCTGCTGCTCGAGCTCTTCACCGACGAGGGGATCGGGACCAAGATATGGCCGTGAGCGGGATCCCCTCGAGCCTGTCCGAGCTGCAGGCGCTCGAGCGCGACTACCTGATGCCGACCTACGCGCGCGCGCCGGTCGAGTTCGTGCGCGGCGAGGGGTGCCGGCTGTGGGACTCGGACGGCAACGAGTACCTCGACCTGCTTGCGGGCATCTCGGTCGTACAGATCGGCCACTGCCACCCCGCGCTGCTCGAGGCCGTCACGACCCAGGCCGCGCGGCTGATGCACGCGACCAACCTCTTCTACACGGGCCCCGCGATGCGCCTGGCCGAGCGGCTGTCCGCGAGCTCGCTCGGCG
>Ga0136620_10000905_pt1 | contig 13748 bp, 13 predicted proteins | sample AntDrymUQ4162106_2_FD_104806 | JGI IMG/M metagenome (GOLD analysis project Ga0136620, IMG submission 104806) | Polar desert sand microbial communities from Dry Valleys, Antarctica - metaG UQ416 (21.06) | ecosystem: Environmental > Terrestrial > Soil > Desert | place: Antarctica: Dry Valley... | reverse complement strand
GCTCGCGGACTGGTTCCACCTGCTGACGGCGCCGGAGGACTATGCAGAAGAAGCCGCCGCGATCGTGCGGCTCGCCGAAGCCGCAGGCGAGGGGGAGCTGCGGACGCTGCTCGAGCTCGGCTCGGGCGGCGGCAACAACGCGAGCCACCTCAAGGCGCGTTTCGCGTGCACGCTGACCGATCTCTCCGAGGAGATGCTCGAGCTGTCGGAGCGCCTGAACCCGGAGTGCGAGCACGTCGCCGGCGACATGCGGACGCTGCGCCTCGGCCGCGCGTTCGACGTCGTGCTCGTCCACGATGCGGTCATGTACATGACGACTGAGGCCGATCTGCGCGCGGCGTTCCAGACCGCCTTCACGCACACGCGCCCGGGCGGTGTCGCCGTCTTCCTGCCGGATTGCACGCGTGAGACCCTCGTCGAGGAGACACGGAACGGGGGCCACGACGGCGAGGGCCGCTCGTTGCGCTACCTCGAGTGGGTGCGCGACCCGGAACCCGGCGACACGACGTACGAGGTCGACTACCTGGTCGGGCTGCGCGAGGGCGACTCGCCGCTGCGGGTGGTGCACGACCACCACCGCGAGGGCGTGTTCGCGCGCGACGACTGGCTAGCCTGGCTACGGGACGCAGGCTTCGAGCCGAGTGCGGCGCGAGTCGTCGTCGAGGCCGGGCCCGAGGAGTGGACGGCGTTCGTCGCGCCGCGGCCCGCGTCGGAGGAGGCGTGACTCCCGCGAGGCAGCCGGTCGAGCTGCACATCATCTCGGACTCGACGGGGGAGACCGCCGCACGGCTCGTGGCCGCGCTCGAGGCGCAGTTCCCCGAGCAGCCGTTCGAGGAGATCCGCCACCCGCCGATCGAGACGATCGACGACCTGCAGTTGGCGGTGAACCGCGCGAAGGGTAGGTCGGCGGTGATGGTCTACACGCTCGTCGACCGTGAGCTGCGTGAGTGCATGCGGACGCTCTGCCGCAGCGCCCGCGTTCACTACTGCGATCTCCTCGGCCATCCGATCGAGTCGATCGCGAGGGTTTCGGGGATGGCCGCGAAGATGAAGGCCGGTGCGCGGCCGCCGCTCAACTCGGCCTACTTCAAGCGCATGGAGGCGATCGAGTTCGCGGTCAAGTTCGACGACGGCGTCGGCAGCGGGCTCCACGAGGCCGACATCGTGCTGGTTGGGGTCTCGCGCACCTCGAAGACGCCGCTCTCGATCTACCTCGGTTACCTGGGCCACAAGGCGGCGAACGTGCCCATCGTCAAGGGGATCGCGCCACCGAAGGAGCTGTTCGAGATCGACTCCAGGAAGATCGCCGGCCTGACGATCGATGCCGAGCGCCTCGCCGAGATCCGCAACTCCCGCGTCCGCTCGATGGGCGCGACGAACCGCCGCTACGCCGAGCTGCTGGAGATCTACGAGGAGCTGGAGCAAGCCGAGGAGCTCCACCGCCGGCTTGCCTGCCCGGTGGTCGACGTCACCGGCCTCTCGATCGAGGAGACGGCCCACCGCGTGATCCGACTGCTCGACCGGCGGCGGCAGGAGACCGCGGCGCCGTGACGGATCACGCAACGCGGAGCAAGAAGCCTCCGGTGCCCAGGTGGCGCTGGGCGCTCTGGCTGACGATCCTCGCGGCCGCCGACGTCGTCTTCTACGTGATTCTGACCCCGCTCTGGCTCGGCCTGCGCGGGGCGGCGTGGCTGGCGGAATGGCGCTCGCGCGGCCGCTCAGCCTGAATCGCCAACCGTCCTTGTCAGACGTGACTAAGGGTCAAAGCCCCGGACGTGTCCGCGACGGACGGGTAGAGCCGCCGCAACCGTCAGCATCCGCCGGATTCGTCGTGACGGGACATGTCTAGGGCTTTGACCCCTAGTCATGTCCCAAGCGGCGGAAGGCGGCGCCGAGCGACTGGCCACCCCGGAGCACCGGCTCGAAGAGGTCTCCGTGCTCCTCGACGCGGCGCAGCACCGCCTCCATCGTGAAGCGGCCCGGGTCGAGCTTAGGGGTCAGCTCGTCCCAGCGGAGCGGCGTCGAGACGGGCGCGCCCGTCTTCGGGCGGACGGAATAGGCCGACGCTATCGTCTTGCCGGCGCCGTTCTGGTGGTAGTCGAGCAGGACGCCGACGCGCTTGCGCTTCAGCCACTCGGTCGTGATCACGCCGGGGTTCGCCTCCGCCAGCCGCTTCGAGACGGCTTCGGCGAACGCGTGCGTCTCGCCGAAGCCGTGCCGCCGGGTGATCGGGACGAGGACGTGGATGCCTTCGGAGCCGCTCGTCTTCACGTAGGAGCGCAGCTCGAGCCCGTCCAGCGCCTCGCGCACGAGCTGCGCCGCGCGCACGGCGAGCTCGAACTCGCCGTCGAGCGGATCGAGGTCGAAGAGGACGTAGTCCGGCCGGTCGGGCTTGTCGACGCGCGAGTACCACGCGTTCATGTCGATGCAGTGGTACTGGACCATCAGGAGCAGCGCCTCGCGCGAGTTCACGAGGGGGAAGTCAACCTCCCGTGAGCCCCCGTCGCGGGGATGCGTCGTGAACGTGCGGGTCGGCAGCCAGTTTGGCATCCCCTTCGGTACCTGCTTCTGGAAGAACGAGCCGCCCGCGATCCCCTCGCGCCAGCGCTTCATCGTGAAGGGCCGGTCGCGCAGGTGCGGCACGAGGACGGGTGCGACCCGGCCGTAGTAGTCATGGAGGTCGCCCTTCGTGATCCCGTCGCCAGATGGAGATGTGGCGGGGGAGAGGACGCGGTCGGCGCTCGTCAGCCGAACGTCGCGAGCCACCGCTCCACCTCCTTCGGCGTCCGCAGGCGGACGACGTTGTAGCGGGCGAGCCTCTTGGGATAGACGCGCCGGTGGCGCGGATGGTTGCGGAGCGCGTACCAGATGAGCGAGTTGCGGCTGAAGAAGACGTTCCGAACCGATTCGCGGTTGCCGTTCCAGAGCTCTTCGCGGCGCGCAACGCGGCGGCCCGTTCGTCGGATCAACCGCGGCAGCCAGACACGCACAGGCAGGTCGAGCCAGACCACGACGTCGGCGTTGCGCAGCACCAGATCGCCGATCTTGCCCCAGTAACCGCCGTCGATAACCCACCCGTTCTCGGCGACGACCGGCTCGACTCTCGCGCGCAGCTCTTCAGCGGTCGCCTCCGTCCAGTTCGGCCCGTGATGGAGCGCGTCGAGCTCGACGAACGGCACCTCGAGCCGCCGAGCGAGCTCGCGCCCGAGTGTCGTCTTGCCCGAGCAACTCGCGGTCGCGACGATCGAGAACCGCCTCACAGGAGGCGCGCCTCGAGCGGCTCCTCGCCCTCGGCCGTCACGCGGTAGCCGCGAGCGCGGGCACGCTGCGCCACGACCTCGCGCAGCTCCGTGCCCTCGAACACGAATGCGGCGTCGTCGTCGGCCGCAAGCCCCGGCGTGAACCCCTTCGCGACGAGCATCGTGAAGAGCTTCCGCCGCTCCGGCTCACCGTCGTAGTGCGGGCAGAAGCTGCCGCGCAGGAAGCCGAGGCCCTTCCCGAGCGCGCGCAGGCGCGGCCCGAACGAATCCGTGATCGAGTCCTCGAACCAGCAGTTCGCGCCCGCGCTCCAGCCGGCCAGCACGCCACCGCGCTCCCAGACGGCTCTCAGCGCTGCGCCGATGCCGTGCACCTCCCACAGCGCCAGCAGGTTCGCCGTGTTGCCGCCGCCCACGTAGACGACGTCCTGCGCCTCCACCTGCGCAGCCGGCTCCTCCGGCAGGCCGAAGAGCTGGAGGTGGCTCGGCTCGCAGTCGCGGATCGCGAACGCGGCGTAGAACTCGTCGATCCGCTCGGGCTCGTGCGCCTTCGCGGTCGGGACGAAGCAGAACCGCGGCCGCGGCACGTCGGCGAGCTCCAGGATCAGATCCTCGAACCGCGCCACCGGCCCGAAGCGCGCGCCGCCTCCGATCGCCACGATGTACCCGCCCACGTCGCCGAGTATGGCAGCGCCTGCTTGTGGGAAGATCCGCGGCCATGCGCTACGTCTACGCCTTCGACGAGGACTCGAGCGGCGGCCGCGAGCTCCTCGGGGGGAAGGGCATCGGCCTGGCTGAGATGACCTCGCTCGGCGTCCCCGTGCCCGCCGGCTTCACGATCACGACCGACGCCTGCCGCGCCTACATGGCGGCAGGGAACACCCTTCCTGACGGACTCGATGCGGAGATCGCCGAGCACGTCTCGGCGCTTGAGGTCAAGGCCGGCAAGCGCTTCGGCGACCCGCACGACCCGCTGCTCGTCTCCGTCCGCTCGGGTGCGGCCGTCTCGATGCCCGGGATGATGGACACGATCCTCAACCTCGGCCTGAACGACGCCGCGGTGCAGGGCCAGGCGAAGACGACGGACAACCCGCGCTTCGCGCACGACTCCTACCGCAGGCTGATCCAGATGTACGGCGAGGTCGTGGACGGCGTCGAGGGCTACCGCTTCGAGCAGGCGCTCGCCGACCTGAAGGCTCGCCGCGGCGCGCAGCAGGACGTCGAGCTCACCGCCGACGATCTCGCCGGGCTGATCGAGACGTACAAGCGGATCTACGCCGATGAGACCGGCTCCGGCTTCCCTCAGGACGCGCGCGACCAGCTCGAGCGAGCGGTGCGCGCCGTCTTCGACTCGTGGAACTCGGCGCGCGCGCAGGTGTACCGGCGCACCTACGAGATCCCCGACGACATCGGCACCGCCGTCAACGTCGTTCAGATGGTCTTCGGGAACAAGGGCGAGACCTCGGGCACGGGCGTCTGCTTCACGCGCGACCCGTCGACCGGCGAGAGCGGGCTCTACGGCGAGTTCCTCCAGAACGCGCAGGGCGAGGACGTCGTGGCCGGGATCCGCACGCCCGAGCCGATCGAGCGGATGGGCGAGCTGCTGCCCGAGTCGTACGCGGAGCTGCGCGAGACGATCGCGCGCCTGGAGGAGCACTACCGCGACATGCAGGACATCGAGTTCACGGTCGAGGACGGGAAGCTCTTCCTGCTCCAGACGCGCACGGCCAAGCGCACCGCCGCCGCGGCGCTCAAGTCGGCGGTGAACATGGTGGGGGAGGGACTGATCTCGGAGGAGGAGGCGGTCGTGCGCATCGAGCCGGCCCAGCTCGACCAGCTGCTGCACCCGATGATCGACTCCTCCGCGGAGGTCGATGTCGTCGCCAGGGGCCTGAATGCCTCGCCGGGTGCGGCTTCGGGCGCGATCGTCTTCGATGCCGATACGGCGGAGGAGCGCGGCAAGGCGGGGGAGAGCGTGATCCTCGTGCGCTGGGAGACGACGCCGGACGACTTCCACGGGATGGTGCAGGCAGCGGGGATCCTGACGGCGCACGGCGGCCTCACGTCGCATGCGGCGGTCGTCGCGCGCGGGATGGGCACGCCCTGCGTGACCGGGTGCGAGGCGCTGCACGTGGACGTGGCGGCGAAGGTCGCGCGCCTGCCCGGTCACGAGCTGCACGAGGGCGACACGATCACGATCAACGGTGGCACCGGCGAGGTGATCGTCGGCTCCGTCCCGCTCGTGCCGCCGGCGATCAACGACGACTTCTCGGCGATCCTCGAGTGGGCCGACGACCTGCGCCGGCTGAAGGTGCGCACGAACGCCGACACGCCCGAGGACGCGGCGAAGGCGCGCGAGTTCGGCGCCGAGGGGATCGGCCTGTGCCGCACCGAGCACATGTTCGCCGACGCAGAGCGGCTTCACCTGATGCGCGAGCTGATCCTCGCCGGGGACGAGGACGGTCGCCGAGCCGCGCTCGAGCGGCTGCTGCCGATCCAGCAGGGCGACTTCGAGGGGATCTTCGAGGCGATGGCGGGCCTCCCGGTGACGATCCGCCTGCTCGACTGGCCGCTGCACGAGTTCCTGCCCTCGCTCGACGAGGAGCAGGATGAGCGCATGCGCGAGCGCATCCGCGCGCTGCAGGAGGCGAACCCGATGCTCGGCTGGCGGGCGTGCCGCCTCGGGCTCTTCTTCCCCGAGATCTACGAGATGCAGGTGCGCGCGATCGTCCGCGCGGCGCTCGCGGTGGGCGAGCGGGGCGGGGCGGCGCCGCTCGTCGAGATCATGCACCCGCTCGTCGGCTTCGGCGAGGAGCTGCGCCGGCTGCGCGAGCTGACGGAGCGCGTCGCCCGCGAGGAGGGAGAGGTCGAGTACCTGTGCGGCACGATGATCGAGCTCCCTCGCGCCTGCATCCGCGCCGACGAGATCGCGGAGCACGCCGACTTCTTCTCCTTCGGCACGAACGACCTGACCCAGACCGCGCTCGGGATCTCGCGTGACGACGGCGGCCGCTTCCTCTCGCACTACCTCGAGCACGGCATCCTCGAGCGCGACCCGTTCGAGACGATCGATCAGGCGGGCGTCGGCGAGCTGATGCGGATCGCCGTCGAGCGCGGCCGGAGCGTCCGCGAGGATCTGAAGCTCGGCATCTGCGGCGAGCACGGGGGCGAGCCGAGGTCGGTGGCGTTCTGCCACGACCTCGGGCTCGACTACGTCAGCTGCTCCCCGTACCGCGTTCCGCTCGCGCGCCTCGCGGCCGCGCAGGCCGCGCTCGCCGAGCGGGGCGTGAGCTCCGTCGCGAGCGGCGGCTAGGCGTAGCCGCGCACCTTGCCGTAGGCGATCGCGACGCTGAGGATCCCGATCGCGAACAGGCCGGCGTAGCCGAGCACGTCGTTCCGGGCGTGCACGACGCGGCGACGCCCGAAGCGCGAGAGCACGAGGATCGCGAGCGCCCCGCCGACGAAGCCGCCGATGTGGCCGCCCTTCGAGATCCCGGGGATGAAGAGCGTGAAGGCGAAGTTGATCACGAGCAGCGGGATCACGCTGCCGCCGAAGACGTAGGTGCCCTGGCGCTCGAGCACGAGGATGGCGCCGAAGAGGCCGTAGATCGCGCCGGAGGCCCCGACCGTGACGGCCTCGGGGGTCATCAGCAGCGCCCCGGCGGAGCCGGCGAGGCCGGCCGCGAGGTAGAGGAGCACGAACCGGGTCGCGCCGAGCGCGCTCTCGAGTGCCGGTCCGAAGAGCCAGAGCGCGATCATGTTCATCGCCAGGTGGATGGGACCGTAGTGCAGGAAGGCGGCCGTGATCAGCCGCCACCAGTCGCCGTCGGCGACGTCGGGGCCGAAGAGCGCGCCGTGGAAGAAGATCGAGCCGGCATTCGCGCTCACCGGCGCGCCCTGCGCGAGCTGGAGCAGGTAGATCCCGACGTTGACGCCGACGAGCCCCTTCGCGATCCAGCCCGGGCTCCGCGTCCTCTGCGCCTGCACCCGCTGGACGACGCGCTTTGCGCCCTGCGCCTCCCCCGCGTGCTCGGGGCAGCGGATCCCGACGGGCGCGAAGCGCATGCAATCGGGGCACAACCCGCGGCCGCACTCGGAGCACGAGACGCCTGTTTCCCGGTCGGGGTGCCGGTAGCACGTGAGCGTCTCCACCATCGCGATTAGCCTAGCTGGCTGCCATGCGCGTCCATGTCGCCTTCATCCCCGACGAGGCCGTCGCCGCGCCGACCGGCATCGTCATCGACGTCCTGCGCGCGACCTCGACGATCGCGCAGGCGCTGTCGGCCGGCTACCGCCGCGTGCTCTGCGTGCCGGAGCTCGATGACGCGCGCGCCCTACGCTCCGAGCTTCCGGACAGCGTGGTCGGCGGCGAGCGCGACGCGGTGCGGATCGAGGGCTTCGACGTGGGCGCCTCGCCGCGGGAGTTCCTGGAGCCGCGGGCCGCGACCCTGATCCTCTCGACGACCAACGGCACGCGCTCGATCGTGACGGCGGCGGAGCGGTGCGACGAGGTGCTGCTCGGAAGCCTGCTGAACCTGGACGCGGTCGCCGCGGCGGCTCGCCGGCGTGGGGAGGACGTGGCGATCCTGTGCGCGGGCTTCAAAGGTGCGTTTGCGCTGGACGACGCCTACTGCGCCGGCCGGATCGTGCAGCTGCTCGACGCGGAGCGCACAGACGCTGCCCTGGCGGCCGAGTTGATCGCGCGCGCCTATCCCGACGCGCGGGCTGGCCTGAACGCCCGCACCTACGGCCCGTCCGGCCTCGAGGACGACATCGCCTTCTGCGCGCGCGAGAGCGTGCTCGAGACGGTGCCGCGCTTCGCGGGGATGCACGGGCTTGCGGCCGAGATCGTTTCTAGCTAGCAAGCTTCAACGTCAAGCGGCGCGAGCCGTAGCGGCGGGAGCGACGGGGAGCAGGACGCGAAACGTCGTTCCCAGCCCGAGCTCGCTCTCGACCTCGATGTAGCCTCCGCTCTGGCTGACGACGCCGTACGCGGTCGCGAGCCCGAGGCCCGTTCCCTTGCCGACCGACTTCGTCGTGAAGAACGGCTCGAACACCCGCAGCCGCGTCTCCTCGTCCATCCCGCACCCGGTGTCGCGGATCTCGATTGCGACGTGCGCTCCGGTCGGAAGCTCGACGTCGCGGGTCGCGATCGTCAGCCGGCCGCCGTCGGGCATCGCATCGCGCGCGTTGAGGGCGATGTTGAGCACGACCTGCACGAGCTGGTCGCGGTCAACCTCGACCTGGACGAGCATCGGTGCGAGCATGGTCTCCAACTCGATCCGCTCCCCGATCGTGCGGCGGAGCATCCGCTCCAGCTCGCTGACGACCTCGTTCGCGTCGAGCCGTTGCGGCAGCAACACCTGGTTGCGGCTGAAGGCGAGCAGCTGCCGCGTCAGCGCGGCCGCATGGCCCGCTGCACGTTTCAGCTCGTCGATGTCCCCCAGCCGGGGATCCCCGTCCTCGAAGGACATCCCGAGCAGCTCCGCGTAGCCGCTAATCGCGGTGAGCATGTTGTTGAAGTCGTGTGCTACGCCGCCCGCGAGCTGGCCGATCGCCTCCAGCTTCTGCGACTGCCGGAGATGCTCCTCGAGCTGCTTGCGCTCGGTCACATCGAGGAGGAAGCCCAGGTGCCACAGGATCTCGCCGGCGGCGTCGTGCGCCTGGATCGTCTGGTCGAGCACCCAGACGACGCGGCCGTCGCGCGCGCAGAACCGGAACTCGCTACGCGTCGGGATGCCCTGGGTGCGCGCGTCGTGGGCGAGCGCCGTGACGCGCTCGCGATCGTCCGGGTGGATGCGGTTCCACGCGAGCGCTGGGTCCGCCGCCCATTCCTCCGGCGTGTAACCGAGCAGAGACTCGAGCTGCGGGCTCATGTAGAGCGATTTGAAAGGCTCATCGACGCTGTTCATGTAGGTGACGAGCGGGATGTTCTCGATCAGGGACCGGTACCGCGCCTCGACGAGCTCGAGCTCGTTCTCGGCGTCCAGGGTCTCGCTGATATCGCGGATGAAGCCGACGAACGACGGCGGTTCGCCGTCGATCCTGGCGGTCGTCAGCTCGACGGGGATGTGCGAGCCGTCCGAGCGCATCGCGGTCATCCGCAGGCGCTTCCCGAGCACGGTCACCTCACCGGTCTCGAGGTGACGACGAAGGCCGCCGTTGTGCACGGCTCGAAGCTCCGGCGGGATGATCAGGTCGCTGAGCCGCCGCCCGATCGCCTCCTCGCGCCGGTAGCCGAAGGTCCGCTCCGCGGCCGGGTTGAACTCACGGACGATTCCCTCGGCGTCCATCGCGATGATGCAGTCCAGCGCCGACTCGACGATCGCCTTGCGCTCGTCGGCCTGGTGCGCCGCGGCGGCAATCGTGTTGCGCAACCCGATCTCGGTCATCACCGTGGCCGCGAGGCCCTCGCAGATCTCGATCTGGACTTCGCTCCAGGAGCGCGTGAAGCGGTCGACCGTGCAGAGCACCCCGACCACGTCGCCGGACTCGCTCACGAGCGGGACGCCGAGGTAGGCGCCGATGCCGAGCTCGGTGACCGTGGCCTCATTGCACGCGGAGGGATGCGACTGCGTATCTTCGATCGCAAGCGGCTTACCCGAGGCGACGACGTGGCGGCAGATCGTCTCGGACAGTGTCATTCGCTCTCCGGCGTGGAGCTCGGGTAGCCCGCTGATCCCGGCGAAGACGATCTCACCCTCCTCGCAGTCGATGAGCGAGACGAAGGCGGCCGAGGCACCGACCGCCTTCGCCGTCAATTGCGCCAGCCGATCGAACGTCCTGTCCCGCTCCAGGCCGAGCTCCGCGGGATCGGTGAGCACCGTCGTCATGATCCGATCATCGGCAGAACGGCGTCGCGTTTGACAGGAACATGTGTTCGGGTATAGAACATACGTTCTGTGATCGCCTGCCTCCTCATTCCCGGCTTCACCTTGCGCGCAGCACTCCGCGATCAGCCACGCCTGTCGCTCCAGCCGGCTGCGCTCGCCCCCCAACCCGGTACGGAGCCGCTCCTCGGGCCCGTCACCGCCGCCGCGGAGTCGAGTGGCGTCCAGCCTGGGATGCGCCTCGGCGAGGCGCTCGCGACCTGCCCGCAGCTCATCCTCGTCGAGCAGGATCCGGCCTCCGTCGAGCGCGAGTGGGAGGGAGTGCTGCGCCGGCTCGAGGACTCGGGCTTCGCCGTCTCGCCCGACGAGCCTGGGCGGGTCTTCTTCGAGACGAAGGGTGTCGAGCGGCTGTACGGAGGCTTGGAGGCGGCGCTCGGGCGGGCGCTCGCCGCCGTCGGAACTGCCTGGGATCCACGCGCGGGCGCGGCGCGGCGCCGGTTCGCAGCGCTGGCCGCTGCGAGCATCGCGCGTCCCGGGCAGGCTCTTGTCGTCGCAGACGGACAGGAGGAGAGCTTCCTCGCGCCGCTACCGCTCTCGCTCCTACCGCTCCCGGACGCTCGCTACGCGGAGCTCGAAGGGTTGGGTGTGCGCAAGCTGGGGGAGCTCGCGGCGCTGCCCGGGGGAGCGGTCGCCGAGCGGCTCGGCCCGGAGGGGCGGCGGGCGTGGGCGCTCGCGCGCGGAGGGGAGCAGGGTCGGGTGCGAGGTCGGCGGCAGGCCGCCGAGCTGGCCGAGGCGCTCGAGTTCCCGGAGGCGATCGCGAACGAGCTGACGCTCCGGCGCGCGTTCGGCGCGCTCCTCGACCGGCTGCTCGCGCGGCCCGAGCGGACGGGCCGGCCGTTGCGGAAGGCGGCGCTCTCGGCGCGGCTCGTCGGCGGCGGCTCGTGGCGGCGCACCGTCACCTTTCGCGAGCCGATCGCGGAGCGGGCGCGGCTGCGCGCCGCGCTCGGGCCGAAGCTGCTCGAGATCCCTGCGCCCGTCGTCGAGCTGAGGCTGGAGGCGGTCGAGCTCTCGGAGTCGGTCGGCCGGCAGCTCGAGCTCGTCCAGCCCACCGGTGACGAGGTCAACGCCCGGTTGAGCGACGGGCTGCGCCAGGTGCGCGCGAGCACGGGCTCCGGCTCGGTGTGCGCAGTCGTGGAGGTGGCGCCGTGGTCGCGGATTCCGGAGTCCCGGGCCATGTTCGTCCCGCGGGACGAATAAATGCGCCGAGGCCGGCGCTCGTGGAGGCCTCGCCGGTCGGTGTGCCCGTGCGGGTCAATCGAACCGGTGTGGCGGTGCTGCGCGAGGAATGGCGCGTCGTCGACCGCTGGTGGACGGACGACCCGGTCGACCGGCGCTACTTCGACCTCGTGCTCGAGTCGGGCCAGCACGCCTGCGTCTTCCGCGACGAGCAAGCCGGTTGTTGGTTCAGTCAGCGAGCGTGAGCGCGTGCTCTGCGAACGCCTCCCAGCGATCCGCGTGAGCCGCCGGCACGACGACCCACTGCTTGAACGGCCTGCCCTCGCCGGAGGGGTCGAAGAGATGAGCGTCGTCGAGCGCGAGCGCCTCGGCATGCCGCTCCGGATCGGTCAGCTTGAACACCATTGCGCCGCGCGCGAACCCGGCGACCATCTTTCCGCGGGCCTTCACGCACGGCATCCCCATCATCTGGGAGAGCTGGACGAAGTCGTGCCGGAAGACGAGGAAATCGGCCAGCTCCTCGTAGCGCTCGCGCGCGTCCACGAGGCGAGCTTAACGCTAGGCCGGAACCTGGTCGAAGCGCGCCCGTGCCGCCGCGAGCTCGTCCTCGCCGCCGGCGGAGTGCAGCGCCCGGACGAAGCCGCCGAGCCGCAGGCTCGGCGTGTGCAGGTTCAGGAACCGCACCTCGTCCGGGCCGACGGCGAACGTGTGGCTCACTTCTGGCGGCACCTGGCGCCCTCTCGGTGCGGCCGAAGCGCGACCAGGTCGCGTGTACCTCGTTGCAGTCGGAGAGGATCTCGACGCTCCGGTCAGCCGAGTCCCCGATCACCTCGCCGGTCGCCGGCCGGTAAGAGGATGATCTCGTTCATTCGCAACGGCTCCCGCGTTCCTGGCGCGTTGCTCGCGGTGCTGGGCCGGAGAGGACAGTATGAGTAATACGGCCCCGGAGAGCCCGGTGCCGCGAGCGGCGCGAGGTGGCCCCGGAGGCCGGCTGTGCCGGCCGGGAGGGGGCGCCGGTCAGGGGCGCGGGTACGTCGAGCTCCATGCGCATTCAGCGTATTCGTTCCTCGACGGTGCCTCGCACCCGGAGGAGCTCGCGCTGCGCGCAGCCGAGCTCGGCTACGAGGCGCTCGCGCTCACCGACCACGACGGTGTCTACGGCTCGCTCGAGTTCGCGCACGCGGCGAAGCACTTCGGGGTCCGTCCGATCACTGGCGCGGAGGTGACGCTGCACGGCGGCGCCCACGTGACTCTGCTCGTCGAGTCCGCGACCGGCTACGCGAACCTCTGCCGCCTGCTCACGGCAGCGCATGCGGATACGCGGCCGAAGCAGGGCCGCAAAGCGGCCCCTTCAGGGATTTTCGCGCGACCGGAATCTGCTCCCGCAGATTCCGGTCTTGCGCAACAAGGCGCCGATCCGCTGCCGCCCGCGCTCGACCTCTCGCTCCTCGCGGAGTCGAACGACGGGCTCGTCTGCCTCTCCGGCTGTGCGCGCGACGGGCTCGGCGTGCGCGATCCCAACGCTGCGGCAAGGCTTGCCGGAGCGTTCGGCGACCGCTTCCACGTGGAGCTTCAGCGCCCGTTCGAGCGCGGGGACGCCCGGCGGAACGCGCTCCTGCGCGACCTCGCCGAGCACCTGGGCGCGACCACGGTCGCCACCGGCAACGTGCATGCGCATCACCCGCGCCGGACGCCGCTCCAGGACGTCCTCGTCGCGATCCGCCACCGCTCCTCGCTCGAGTCCTGCGAGCGCGAGCGGCGCGGCAACCACGAGAGCGTCCTGCGCGCTCCCGCAGAGCTCCTTGACCTCTTCCCCGACGACCGCGACGCCGTCCGGCGCACCGCCGAGCTCGCGCAGCGGCTCGAGTTCGATCTCACCGCCGAGCTCGGCTACCGCTATCCCGACTTCGCCGGCGGGCTGGAGCCGGCGATCCGGCAGCTGGCGCAGGTCTGCGAGGCAGCGTTCGACGAGCGCTACAACCGGCGTAGTTGCTCCGAGCAACTACGTCGTCTTCGGCGCCGCGCCCGCAACCGGCTGGAGGAGGAGCTCAGGCTGATCGACGAGCTCGGGCTCGCCGGCTTCTTCCTGCTCCACTGGGAGGTGCTCGAGCTGGCGAAGGAGTGCGCGGCCGAGGTGCGCGGCGCGGGCTCGCCGCGGCGCTTCCTGCCGCCGGGGCGCGGGCGTGGCAGCTCGGTCGGGTCGATCGTCTGCTATCTCACCGGCCTCTCGCACGTCGACCCCGTCGCGAACGACCTCTCGCTGGGGCGCTTCCTGAATCGCGAGCTTGCGTCGGTGCCCGACATCGACCTCGACTTCCCGCGCGACATCCGCGAGCAGCTGATCGTCCGGGTGACAGAGCGCTACGGCCGCCGGCACGCGGCGCTCGTCGCGAGCTTCGCCACCTACCGCTCGCGCGGTGCGATC
>Ga0136620_10000902_pt1 | contig 13773 bp, 12 predicted proteins | sample AntDrymUQ4162106_2_FD_104806 | JGI IMG/M metagenome (GOLD analysis project Ga0136620, IMG submission 104806) | Polar desert sand microbial communities from Dry Valleys, Antarctica - metaG UQ416 (21.06) | ecosystem: Environmental > Terrestrial > Soil > Desert | place: Antarctica: Dry Valley... | reverse complement strand
GCGGTGCGGCCCAAGCTCATCGTCTGCGACGAGCCCACCAGCGCCCTCGATGTCTCGGTCCAGGCGCAGATCATCAACCTCTTGAAGGACCTACAGGCGCGGCTCGGGCTGGCCTATCTCTTCATCACCCACAATCTGGCGGTGGTCGAGTACCTGGCCCATCGGATCGCGGTCATGTATCTCGGCCGCATCATCGAGGAGGGTACGGTCGAGGAGGTACTGGAGACGCCCAAACACCCCTACACCCGGGCGCTGCTCTCCGCCGTCCCCGAGATCGATCCGGCCCGCAAGCGCGAGGTGATCCGCCTGCCCGGCATCCCCCCCTCCCCCGCCAACCCCCCCTCCGGTTGCCATTTCCACCCGCGCTGCCCTAAGGCCATGCCGCGCTGCCGCGAGGCCTATCCCGAGGCCAGCGCGTTCGGCGACACGCATCGGGCGCGGTGTTTTCTGTACGATTAGGAGAAGCCTGGTCGACTTCGATCGATACGAAGTCGATGCGTTCGCCTCGAGCGACCCGCTGCCCTGGTAGGCGCCGCCTTCACATCCCCCCTGTTCCTGCCAGTCGCTGCACCTCGACCGGCACAGGCGCATTTGCGTCCAGGCACCGGATACCGACCCCAGAGCCCCCGCCACCCACCGGGACCGCCCCAACTGAGCGCATCTGCCCCCGCCGGAGACCACTTTCAGACCGCCCAATCACCGCCCGGCCCGTACAACGATACATTGCCTGTTGACAACCCGCATTGAAATTTCCTATCCTTGGATAAGCGGTATCAAATCAAACACTGAAGAAGGTGCCTGGGCGCAAGACCGATGTGAGCGACGCGCAGTGGTTGGCGATGCTGGCGCGCGCAGTGGGCTGTTACGCGGCAGCGTCATTCCGCCCGAACACCTCCGTCATCTGCGCTTGCTAGCCCGTCAGCACAATGCTATCCTTGCCCGGCGCTTCCGGCGTGTCCCGGAAAAATCCTTTTGTTTTAGTTAATCAGCGTAGGTTTCGCGACATGAACATATTTAGCACTTTGATGTCCAAAATTTTCGGGAAAGCCCCCACCCCCGTTTCCGCTTCACCTTCGGGACCTTCCACCCCCGGTGCTGGAGCGCCCGCGCCTGCCAGTGTGGACGTCAACGCGGTGCTCAATGAAATGGCTTCCAAAAGCTCAGAGAAACTGGATTGGAAGAAATCGATCGTCGATCTCATGAAGCTGGTCGGCATGGATAGCAGCCTGGCTTCCCGCAAAGAACTTGCGACTGAGCTTGGCTACACGGGTGATAAGGACGACTCCGCGACCATGAACATTTGGCTGCACAAGCAGGTGCTCAAGAAGCTTGCGGAAAATGGCGGCAAGGTTCCGCAGGATCTTCTCGACTAAGGGGAGAGTCTGTGAAGCTAAAAGCTCGGAGGATGACGAATCGCCGACCTTGGTTTCGAACTTTGCCCGCTGTTCTGGCAGCGGCTCTGGTCTCGTGCGATGTGGCACCGCCCGCCGCGCTAAATCAGACCGCGCGGCCATCATCCGCGGACACGGGTGATCTTAGGCAGAGGCAAGCTGCCTTCCTGAATCGGATCCGCGACTCTGATCCGCAGCAGCGCACGATCGAGCGCGCATTCTTGAATGAGCAGAATGAGCTTGGCCTGATCCTGAATCGCAGCGTCGAAATGGATAAAATTTCAGACTTGATGCAGGCCATGCTCACGCAGATGGCGCGTGAGTTCCCCGGCCAGGATCTGACCGTGCTGGCCTACACCCCCTCGGAGCCCCCACGCAAGATCGGAACCGGGCGGCTCAACGCGCAGACGCGCGACATGACCTACACGCCCGAAGAGTAATCACACGAACCAAACCACGCAACGGAGTAAAACCATGGCTGGAAATGTAGATGATTTTATGCGCCGCTTCGGCGGCGAGGGAACGCTGGATGATCGCGAAGCCGCAAAGTATCACGATCGCTTCGTTTCCACGCACGATGACGATCGCGATTTCGACAACAAGACTTATCACGAAGGCGCCACAGAATACCTCGGCAAGCTTCCCGACAGTGAATTCCGAAGCGCCGCCCGCAACGCGGTCTCACAAGCTCCTCCGCAGGAGCGCGAAGGGCTGCTCGGCACTATACTCGGGGCTCTGGGTGGCAGCACGGCAGGGGGTGGTGGTGCGGCAGCCGGCTTGGGTGGCTTGAGCGGCATCGCCAAAATGCTCGGGCTCGGCTCCACTGATCCACGCCAGATGGACGACGATGACGCGGCCAAGTTGATGAACTATGCTCGCAAAGAACGCCCGGAAGTCTTGCGACAGACTGTCGAGGAGAAGCCGTGGTTTGTTAAAGCGATGGGTAATCCGATCGTCATGGGCGCCCTGGGAGTGGTTGCAGCGAAGTTGCTCGGTAACCGCCGGCGTTGAAGCCTCGTTTAGGCCGGGATGGCTGAAGATTTCCGCTACGGCAACTGACCTATTCCAGGCGGCATCCTTCAGCGCCTGCGGGCTGATCGAGCCGTGCGATCGCTAGCTATAGAAGTAAGCCGGCACCTGTACAACGACATCGCTTCTGGAACGGAATATCCGCCTAGAGGGGTGGCAGGTCACGCAGCAGTTTCTCCCACAGCCCAGGCAACGTTGTGGCTGTTTCGGTACCGAGCGACCAGTTGCGGATACTGCCCGCTAGAAATCTAGTGTATAGGGCATCGACGGCGTCCAGCAGCTCTTGCGAAGCTCGCGGGACAGCGCTTGCCTGACCAACATCAGTCCATCTCCGACCCATGTCGGCTCGCTCATCCGTGTACTCCTTGTCCGGGCGTGCCAGTCCTTCCGCACGATCACGCCCTTGCAATCCAGACATATAAATTGGCGTCACCAACGGATACGGATTCAATCCCCTGAGGCAGCTCGTCGCACATCGTGAGCGTGTCGGCTAGCGTCTGTGCTCGGATGTAGTCGGCCCAGTTCGCTATCGCACGCCTTGTCCGTTCGTCACACGTGTTGTAGTCGATCCGCACGCGATCCTCGATCTGAAGCCTCGCGTCCTTGCGAAATTGCTGAACCTGCCTTACGAAGTCCCGTGCTATGCCTTCCGCGATGAGATCGTCGGTTAACGTCGTCGAGAGCGCGAGGGAAAGTCCGGAAGAGGCCACGCAGGACCAGCCGTCCGCACTCTCGATGGTGACAATGACGTCATCAGGTTCGACCTCGATCCTGCCGTCTACGTCCAGCCAGATGCTCAAACCGCTGGCGAGCGGCGCCAGCAACTCGGCATCGGCACCGCTGATGGTCTTGCTCACTGCACCGACAACCGTCCCGTGGTGCTTCGCCTTGAGCGCCGCAAAGTTCGGCTTGAAGCGGTACCGAACCAGACCGCCCAGGTCGTCGCATGCGACGAGCTGCTTCACGTTGAGCTCTTCTTCAGCGAGCGGCGCCAACGACGCGATCGCGGCGCGGTTGAACGGATCGACGCAGGCGTAACGAAGCTCTGCAAGCGGTTGCCGAAGCCGAAGGTTGGCTTGCGATCGCGCCTTGTGACCTAGGTGGACGAGCCACTGGATCGCAGCCATCCTTCCATTGAGCTGCTCGTTCAACCACTCTGGCCGAGATGCCGGGTAGTCGCAGAGATGAACGCTCTGAGGCGCAGACGCGTCCCGCCGAGCGACGAGGTTTTGATACATCTCCTCGGTAATGAACGGAACGCAGGGCGCCAGCAGCTTGGTCAGCGTCACCAGCGCCTCGTAGAGTGTTCCGTAGGCGGCGACCTTGTCGAAATCGCTGGCGTCGCGACTCCGCCAGAAGCGGTGCCGGTTGAGCCGGATGTACCAGCTCGACAGGTCGTCAATGATCTTACTGGCGGCCCGGCAAAACTCCGCGGCATCGTAGCGGGAAAGCGTAGCGCGGGCCGTAATGCAAAACGCCTGCACCGTAGAGAGAAGCCAGCGATCGATCTCGGGCCGCTCCTCGACCGGCACGTGATCAACTGCTGGGTCGAAGCCATCGAGGCGCGCATAATTAGCGAAAAAAGCGTAGCTATTCCATAGCGGCATCAACACACGACGCCGCACCTCGTCGGCGGGCTTGGAGGTCACCAAGCATGTCGCCATGCCCTCTTCCGTCGCACTGATGGCGCCGTTGACCGTGTGCAGCGTTTCCGCCTGGCCGGGATGCCGCATCCCGAAACGCAAATCGACCGCGGGGTTCTGCTGCAAGAACATCCACCGAATCGGGTCGACGCCGAGCTGCTCGGCCGCCTCCTCGAACCAGATCGCCGTACCGTCCGACTTGTGCATCTGCTGGCCCTCCTCGTTCATCACGAGGCGGTGCCCGAGCAGCGTCCTGAAGGGCGGGCTGCCCTCCATCATCGTCGCCGCCGCCAACATCGAGTAAAACCAATTGCGGAACTGCCCAGGAAAACACTCCGTCACGAGGTCGGCCGGGTACCACCGGCGCCACTCGTCGCGGTCGCTATTGTACTGCATCGTCGAGAATGCGACGATGCCGGCATCGAGCCAGGGGTTACCCACATCGGCCACTCGGGTCATCAGATTTCCGTTCTTCGGGTTGCGGATCTTCACGGCATCGATCCACGGGCGGTGCGGAGTGTGGTCTTCAAATGCCTGCCAGCCTTCCGCAGCGCGCTGGCCTAGCTCGGCCAGCGACCCGATCACCTCGAAATCGCCCGTTTCCTCGTCAACCCAGATCGGCAAGGCGAGACCCCAGAACCGCTTCTTGGAGATCATCCAGTCGCGCATTTCTGTCAGCCACTGGATCTCGCGCTCCTCACCAAGAATGGAGGCTGGAAGCCATACAACGTTTCGTGCAGACTCCTTGATCTCATCGCGCCAATCCATCTTGATAAACCACTCATCGACTAGCCTGAAGACCAACTCCTCGCCGGTTCGCCAGCAATGCGGGTAAATGTGTGGGTAGTCCTCAACCTGCAAAAGTAGATGCCGCTCAGCAAGCCTCGCGATTACGATCTCGGCGGTCTCCGGATCGGCGGCACGCCGACCGGTGAATTCCCCGAATCCGTCCGCGAAGCACCCGTCTTCGCGCAGCGGGGCGATGCACACGAGGCCGAGCTCGCGGCCAAGCTCGTAGTCGATGTCGCCGCAGCCAGGCGCGATGTGAACGATACCAGTACCTTCACCCGCGACCACGCGAGGGTTTCCCCTGCTGTCACGTCCACCGTCGATCACCCGGTGGCAACTGACACTGCTGCTCTCCTGCTCCGCTACGATTGGATATCCACCACGCTGCTGTTGTGCGGGCAACTCATCGAAGGGGCCGCGGTATCCCCACCCGACCATCTCGGCACCCCGGAGCGATCCGAGCTCCTCGAAGCCACCCTGCTCATTTAAGATCTGTGCGAGGGTCTTCAGCTTAGGTGTACCTTTGGGCCAGCTCCACTCTGGGCGTCCGAAACCTTGACTAAACTCTCGGGCGAGGCGCTGATGGTGAAGGTTGTCCTTAGCGATGTAGTACACACTGCCGTCGCGCCTGCTGCGGATCTTGACGTACTCGAGCTCGAGGTTGACTGCTACTACAACATTGGAGGTCAGCGTCCAGGGCGTCGTAGTCCAGACGAGAAGGTACTCGTGCGTGTGGTTAATGAGGGGGAAGCGCACAAAGACCGCTCGGTGGATGGTCAGCCGACGACCATCGGCGACCTCCATCTGGCTGTATGCAGAGCCCGCGCGGCCCCCCCATGGCATGACGTCGTGACCACGGTAGATCTTGCCTCGATCGTAGCACTTCTTTAGAAACGTCCAAATCGTCTCGTTGTTTTCCGTCGAAAACGTAAAGTAGCTACCGCCCCACCCCGGGTTTCCGAGACGTGCTACGATGTCGCCAGCGCTGCCAGAGACCGAGACGCCACTCGGTGTGGTGATCGTGACCTCATCATTGCCCTCGAGTGCAGCAGCAAGTGTGCGCAGACTGTCGGGGTCATCCCAGTCCATCCAGTAACCCAGGCGGATCGACTGCTCGGTTTGACGCGCGGCGAACCGGAGCGCGCGCTGCTTGCAAGCGTTCACAAACCGATCGATGCCGTACTCGACGACGGCGCGCTTGCTGCTCAGCGACAGCTCGCGTTCCACCTCGAGCTCGACCCAGAGCCCCTGACAATCGAAGCCGTTCTGATATCGAAGTCGATGCCCTGTCATCGCATGGTAGCGCTGGTACACGTCCTTGTAGGTCCGGCCCCAGGCGTGATGTACCCCCATGGGATTGTTGGCTGTGATGGGCCCATCGAGGAAGCTCCACGTCGGCTTGTCGGCGTTCTTGCGCTGCAGCCGTCGGAAGACGTTCAGATCCTGCCAAAGGCGCAGCATCGCGTGCTCGCCGCAGATGAACTCGGCGGTCGCTCCAGGCCCGGAGCGGGCCTCCACCACCTCAAACTTGCGATCGTCCTCGTTCAACATCTTCCGGCCGTTTACCCGTTCACAAGCCGTACCCTTCGTGACCCCGTTCGCAAGGAAACGAGGCTCTTGCGGGCTAGCCTAGCGGAAACGAAGCCCCGCGGCCAGGGCCCCTCTCGTAGGTAAAGGGAGCTCCGGCCTGTCAACTCGAGTCACTGCTCGAGCTCGCCGAGTCACCCGTCTCGCGTTGCCAGGAATCGTCGCAACCAAACTCGAGGATCCAGTGTCTGTTTACCGGAATGCTCGGCACGTGGATGAGGCCAGCTTCGGAAAACAACTGCACGATTTCCGACTCTGTCCTCCGAGCTCCTCCAGGAATTGCCAGCGTAATCAGGTCGGTCTGGCATGCGAGTAACGATTCTTCTCGCTGTTGCAGCCCCGCGATGACCAAGATCCGAGCTGTCTCCCCCATAGCAGCTCTTGTGCAGCCCAGGATCCGCAACACGTCAAGGTCACTCCAGTCTACAATGATCCACTTCATCAAATACAGGTCGGCTCCCCTCGGAACGGACTCCAGGAAGTTGCCTCCTTCGAATTGACATCGAGACAGCACACCCTCCCGTTCCAAGGTCCGGAGCGCCGCGTCGCGCAGCGTGGGCCTGTCGAAAAGCACGCCGCGAGTCTCAGGTGCGGAACGCAGGATAGCGGCCATAGTGCTCCCAGTCCCGCCTCCAAGATCGACAATCAGCCTCGCCCTCCTGAAAGGATATGCGTCCACAAGAGTCTGAAGAAACTCAGGCTCATTAAGAGACTCCATAGCATCGCAGTATGAGTGACGCGCTCGCTCATGCGAGTCCAGAAACTCGAATAGCTTCTGACCGTGACTCACTTCGACTCCGGACGTTCCGGTTCGAATGCACTGTGATATCGCTGCCAACGCATTCCAGAACCAGATCTCTCCCCACAAGAGAACAAACGCACGCACAGAACCCGGTTCGTTTCTTCGAAGCAGGCGGCCCAGCGGAAGCAGTTCGAACGCACCTGCGGTCGACTCTGACACGAAGCCTTCCACCGACAGGAGCCGTAGAAGTCTGTGGAGTGATTTTGAGTCTGCTCCCGTCTTTGTCGCCAATTCGTTGATTCCAAGGGGGCCGTCGGCAAGCAGCTCGGCAATCTCCAGCTGCGCGGCTGCTACTAAAGCCTGCGTCAGGACGGCTCCTTGAAGCTTACGGAACAGTGCTTCCGAGCGGTTGGCGGAGGTCGTCGACAGGTTGCTCTCAGAGGTACTCATTTGCAGGGCTCTCGTTCCATCTGAAAAGACGAACGGCAAGTCCCAGCGCCGTGCTAGTTTCGCGCATCTGCGAAATGAGCTGGTGGGTTTCCCGAAGCGGCGGCACGCTCCGCCGCAATCGAGTTCGTATCCAAGCCCCGCAAGACGGATTCAAGAACGGCAGCAGCTGGTGGAGATCCTGCCTCGGTCAGTCGTCGAGCAGCTGACGCCACCGTGTCAGGCCCGAGGTCGTCCTCGGGACAGTCTGGTGCGTTCACGAAGGCGCGATGGTAGGCGCACGTGTCACATGCCGTTGCCCCGTTCGGGTCACCGGGCCCGATGGCGATGTGGCGCGCTGTTTGAAACGGTTCGCTATTCCAAATGTCGCCGACGTCACCGTCGCGAACGTTGCCATGGTCGAAGCGACTAAACCATGCGCTCCAGCAGGGCGAGACACCTCCGTCCGCCTGCACAGCGAGCTTTCCCCACAGCCAACGGCATCCCTCAAGCTCCCCCTCCCATCGTTTGTTGCCGTCCGCGTCATACTCGCTCAGCGGGTGCCCACCATCAAGCAGGATGTGTTGAGAACTGCGATAGTTTTCCTGGATCGAGCGCGTGACCTTCGTCGCCATGGTCCCCCGTGCTCCACCATATCGGAAGACATCCACGCCGATGTCACGGGCTAGAGCGGCAGCGGTCTCTAGCTCGTGTACATTGTGGCGCAGTGCGAGAAACTGCCACTCGATGATTGGCCGCAGGAGACCCAACTCGGCCCGTACATCGATGAGTAGTTGCAGGTTGCGGAGTACCAAGGCCAACTCTCCACGCCTGCGGTATTTTTCGTACACCTGCTGAGTAGCACCGTCAATCGAGACTACGAGGCACCGTAGCCCGCTGGCAACCAGCGCCTCAAGCTCGCTTCTGTTCAACGGCAAACTCAGGTTTGTAGACACGCGCGTATGCAGCCCGAACTCGTTGGCGGCGCGCACGAATTCCGTAAGGTGCGGGTTAAGTAGCGGCTCGCCCCAATTGAAAAGATCAAGGCGTATAGCAGCCATGCTTACGCTATTCAGAAGTCGATGGAAAGTGCTTGGCTCCATCACCTGGCGACGGCGTCCGTTGGGATCGGTGGCCTGGACGCAGAGGGGACAGCGCAGATTGCACGTGCTCGCAGGGTCCACAACCACGTGGTAGGGACGGCTGACAACTACCCGCGGTCGAAGCCTCTCGTCTCGCCGCGCTCGAACCAGATTGCTGGCCCGCCGCTCCGCTAATGGCGCCATCGACGTTGGCATCGATAGTAGCACCGAGAGATACGGGAACGTCTCCTCGACTGTCACGCGGGCGCCAACTTGGTCGCTGCGGAAACTAGCGTGCCAAGTCACGGCTTCTCCCATGTTCCGATGGCTTGACGCCAAGGGCCGCCGCCGTCTTGAAGGCGGAGTGATGCCACGTGAGGAGCGCCGCTCGCTGAGCAGCCGCTCGACCCTTTGCGGCCAGTGCCTCAGGAGTGGCCATCACCCGACGCAGAGTGGTGATTAGGGCGTCCAGATCGGGTTCCACCATCACCGCGTCTGACGGCGCTTCGAAGCGCACTGGAAATAGGTCGCGGGCCGCCCGTTCTTCGAACTCGGTCAACTGGAATCCCACCGACTCGTCCACGAAGTCCAACGGCCCCGACCAAGCTGTGCTCAATACCGGAGTGCCGCAGGCCATGGCCTCGATCAATGGGAGCCCGAACCCTTCGCCCCGATGTGGTAACACGAGCAGGTCGGCGTGCGAGTACAGGCTGGCCATCTGTGGATCGGACAATGACGCGGTGATGACGTGCACGTCGTACCCGGCCGCGGCAAGTGCTGAAACATCGGCACGCCAGCGGACGTAGCCGTCGACTCTATCCGGCCAATCCTCGGTCTTCAGGACGAGCCGCGGCGCCCCCTTCGGCTCAAACGCTCGCGGAAACGCAGTCAACAAAAGGTCGAATCCCTTGCGTTTGGCTGGGGTTCCGACGAATAGGATCTCGCGCCGACGCCGCGTCCCGGCAGGTGCGCGGCCGCGGGCATGAAACACGCTGGAGTCAACCCCATGCGGAACCGTTGTTATCATCCAGGCGGGAAGGCCCGCGGCTGCGAGGGAGCGCGCACAAAACATCGAGGGAACCAGCACTCCATGGAGTTCCCGCCGCGCCGCTGCCACCCAGGAGACAGGCCAGGCGCTTGACTCCCAGACCATCAATGCGAAGCGCCGTCGACTTCTGAAAACAGTTCCGAATTCCGTGGGTTCCACTATCGCCAAGTCCACGTCCGCATCGATGTCGGGATCTATGCATTCGTGCAGGGCTTGCGGCAATTGGTAATCCAGGTCAGCAGGTCGCTCGGCATGCTCCTCGATGCCGACCCTTACGCCGAGTCGCATTAATGCCAAGCTGAGTTGGCGCGCCACATGCGCCCACGACTCGATGGAGCGGATGAGGCTAATGACCCGGATATCGTGGCGACTGCGCCTCACGATCGCTCATGCGTAGTTTCATCGCGGAATGGAGTAAAGCGCTCGGCGCGCCACTTGAGCAAACCAGCCAGCCGGCCCTGTGGCGGCCGCTGGATCATGGTGCAGCGGCTGCACAGCGCGAGTTCGGCCTGCCGACCCTGCCGGTGAATGAGGCGAAGTTCCTGCATACGGGGAGAGTTCCACACCCCCATTACCCCATCAATCGTGACGTCGCCGACGTAAGTGGTTCGGTCGAGATCCAAGCAACAGGCGTAGACCTTACCGTCCCACGAAATAGCCAGCTTCTTCCACAGATTGGTGCATGCGCGATAGGCACCACTCGCGTACGGTTGTATCTCGTAAGGTGTCTTCAACCCGTCAACGTGTGACGTCGCAGTCCATCGTCCAAAGCACTCCGTACGTTCTCAAAGTTCTCATGTGCGCCTCCGGAAGTTGTGGCTTCCCGTGTGCAAAGTGGTAGGACTAGGATGAGGGTAAAATGTTGGCATCTAGGTCCTGTGGTTGTCAAGCACCTTTCGTCTCTTTCGTCACCCTTCGTTGAGACGAGGGTATGCGGTTCCCGATGAGGTTCGCCGTGAGCGAGCGCACCGCGCGCGCAGCGTCCTATCGCCCACCGCCAACGCGAGTGCCCTCCATCCCCGCGGGCAGAAGCGCTTCCTCGCCATCGAGGACGGGGTGCGGGAGTCTGCCGAGTCGTCGCGGGAGGTGCTCTTAGACCTCAAGAGGCGTGCGTGACCCCGATAACGACGGGAAGACACCGCTGCGTCCCCTCGGCCCGAAGTGCGGAGTAAATCCCATCCGCCTAGACGTGGACGCTCCGGACCCAGGGGGTGCTTGCGCCAGGCTTCGTACTCCTCGGCCACTGCGCTCGAGGAGAGAGAGGACCGAGAGCGACCATCCCGCCGCCTGCTCGCCCAAGAGCGCCCCCGGGCACGGGTCGGCTACGCGAAGCCGATCCCGGCCGGTGGTCCCCATGACACCCCTCACGTCAATGGATCCCGCCGCCGGACCCCCACCCTGCCCTGCTACGCAGGGGAGTGAAACCAGGAACTCCGCTTTCCGCACAGGGCAAAGGCCTCACGATCTCGCGCCCCGGTCCGAGCTGCGGACCGGGGCGGGCCGGGGGTCGGGTGAGCAGCACGCGTTCCACGTACGAACAAAGTGGCTGCAGATCATCGGTCGTGGGATTCCCAGGGCGGTTGCGCTACCTGCGGTGCATGGTTAGACTTGAAAGTAACCATTCAACTCTGGAGCCGCTCATGCAAACCGTCCGCACCCTGGCCAAGGGGCAGGTCGTGATCCCCGCTGCCATCCGCGAGCAGCTCGGTATCCAGTGCGGTACGCTGCTGGAACTGACCGTGCGGGGCGATCATATTGAGCTGCGACCGCTACCGACGGACCCGATCGCCGCATTCTGTGGCTCTCTGGCAGGCGGCCAGGACTTGGCGGCGGGGCTCATGGAGGAACATCGTTCGGAAGTTGAACGTGACACAAGACGTTAAACAGCGCTTCGTGCTGGATGCCTGTGCCCTGTTACACGTTGCGCAGGCGGAGCCGGGCATGGAGACCGTACGGGATTATCTGTATGCGGCCCGGCGCGGGGCCTGCGAGCTCTTGATGCACCCGATCAACCTTGGGGAGGTGATCTATAGAATCGCCAAAGTCCACGGCTGGGATATGGCCGACCGCAAACGGATCGAGATCGGGCTCCTGCCCATTGTCATCGTACCGTTCGAGGAGTGGGTATTCTGGCGAGCCGTGCGCAAGGCCGAGCACCCGCTGTCATATGCCGACGCCTTCGCGGCCTCCCTGGCCCTCGATCGGGAGGCTACCCTGCTCACGGCCGATCCGGAGTTCGAGAGCCTGGGCGAACGTTTGCCGCGGATCCCCGGTCTAGCTAGCCACCCCCCGGGCACTGCGCGGCGCGGGGCGGGGGCGCGTCGGGCGGAGTCCCCCTCGGCGTTTCGCGTGCAACGTGCGAGCGGCCCCGGCGGTGATCCCTGCGCCGTGAGGCTCTCATGTCAAGACCGACTGTGGCCACCGCACCCAACGGATCTTCCCCTGGCTTCCCGTAATCGGGGTGAGAATGGCCACCGGGATCAACCGGCGGTTCCCGTCCAAAACGCGCTTCCCGTTCGCCTTTGGTGGCGGAGGCGCACTGGAACCAGGCTCGCCTCGGCGGGATTGGATCCGAGTGCAACGTGCAATTAACATCGAGGACAACATCATGCGTACCAGCCTTCCACTCATCGCGGCCTTCGGTGCCGCCAACCTCGTAGCCCAGCCCGCGCTCGCCGAGGACCCCAAGAGCCCGGCCGAGGGGTTCAACATCCACGTCGTCGCGCCCCATCGCCACGAGGACGGCACCGTGCACGGCCCCTATCACCACTACTGCAAGTCGATCAAACCGGAGGTCTTGCAGTGCATGATCTTCCTGTCGAGCGATCCCAAGGCCGAGTTGGTCGAGATCGAGTATTTCATCGACAAGAAGCTCGCGCGCACCAGCGTGACCTTGGAGCAATGGAACAAGCACTTCCACGACCATAAGGAAGAGATCGCGACCGGGCGAGTGCAGGTGCTCGATGTGCCACCGGAGAAAGCCAAGGAGATCGCGGAGGCCGCCTCCCAGACCGACGGCATCATCTTCCATCTCTGGCCGGTGGGCGCCAAGGTCCCGAACGGCGAGGTGATGTTCCCAACCGCGGTCGGCCACAAGCCGGTCGAGAAGCTCGAGATCCCGAAATAAGGCGAGGTCCCGAAGTAACGCGCCGGCGGCGGCGGGGAGGGCCTGCCTCCCCGTCCCCCGATCTCAGAATGGATCCACGCGATAGGGCTATGAAAAAACAGACTGGTCCCGAGACCGGCCCGACCGCTATTGGCGTACGATGATCTCGACGTCGTCGCCCCGTGTGTCCACCTTCTCGACCGTCACACCCCCGCGGTGCTCAGCAAAGCACCAATTGCGACTAATGATGCTGTGACGCAGACGAGTTGATCACGAGAGCGCCCGGCAATCTCTTCGCGCAGAGAAGTATATTCCGCGATGATGGCCTCTTGCTTCAGGGAGCCACCGTTGGAACATGATGGTGTATTTTGGTTGCTCATTTCAGTTTGATGTTCTGTGGTCCAGACTGTCCTCGGTGGTAGTAGGGTTGTCGGCATAGAAGCCCGGTCGCGGTAGGCCGGTTACCCGGCACCCCACCCTCCGCGCCGCCTGTCGTTCCCAGTCAAGTGCCTGACCCGCCCAGGTTCCCATTGGCCAGCCCCTTTGCCTCCACAACCTCCGCCATTTCATCATCCCCCTGACAGAGGACCTTAGGCTCACCCTTGGCTGTCTCCGGCGCTTCCACCTGCGTGCCCGTGTAGGGGGCATCATAGCCACCCATCCTGGTCTATGCCTCCATATTGTTCGGTTGCTTCTCAAGTACGCTGTCCAACTCGCCGCCCTCGTGCATCACGGCCGTACCCCTTTTAGAGCGCATAGTCTAGCATGGTGCTTGCCTAGCGCGGGCCTAAACATAACGGCTCCCTAACTAGTATGTCGTTTCACTTAGACGCTTACGAGTTGACCAACCCCAGATCGAACTTTTTCCAGCGCATGACGACGGGGGCGAGGTTCATCTCGCGGACCCCTTGCAGGATACGCTGTGCGAGT
>Ga0136620_10000901_pt1 | contig 13775 bp, 11 predicted proteins | sample AntDrymUQ4162106_2_FD_104806 | JGI IMG/M metagenome (GOLD analysis project Ga0136620, IMG submission 104806) | Polar desert sand microbial communities from Dry Valleys, Antarctica - metaG UQ416 (21.06) | ecosystem: Environmental > Terrestrial > Soil > Desert | place: Antarctica: Dry Valley... | reverse complement strand
CGTCGCGGAGCGAGATCGAGCAGGCCCGAAGTCAGGGGATCGAGGACGTCAACCGCGTCTTCACGACCGAGGAGCTAGTCTCGGGCGAGGTGATCGTCGCCGCCACTGGAGTCTCGAACGGCGACCTCCTGCGCGGGGTGCGCTACCTCGCCGACAGCGCCAGGACTCACTCGCTCGTGATGTGCACGCGCTGCAACTGGGTGCGCTTCGTGGACGGAATCCAGTTCTTCGCGCGCGAGCGCCGCGAGGAGGTGCGTCTCCTCGGCTTCTAGCCGATGCCGAGGATGAACTTCGCGTCGTCCGACATCCGCTCGGGCGTCCACGGCGGATCCCAGGTCAGGTCGACCTCGACGGCCTCGACGCCCTCCACTTCGGACGCGGCGCGGTGGATGTCCTCTTGGATCATCGGACCGGCCGGACACCCCATGGAGGTGAGGCTGTGGATCACCTTCACGCTCGAGCCGTCGACCTCGACGTCGTACACGAGCCCGAGATCGACGACGTCCATCCCCAGCTCCGGATCCTCGACCCCGCGAAGAGCGTCGAACACCTGCTCCCTGAGCGCCACGGGCCTACCGTATCGAAGTTCTCGGGTTCAGCCGGGAATCGCCAGCACGATCTTGCCGAGCTGCTCTCCGGCCTCCAGCCGCTCGTGCGCCGAGCGGGCCTCGGAGAGCGGGAAGACCCGATCGACTATCGGCCTGGCGCGGCCGCTCGACACGAGGTCGTAGGCGCCCTCGAAGTCGGCTCCGGTGCCCATCGTCGAGCCGAGGATGGACAGCTGCTTCCACCAGATGCGGTGCAGCTGCGCGGGCGGGTTCGGGCCGCTCGTGGCACCGCAGACCGTCACCCGCCCACCGTCCCTGAGAACCGCGAGCGACGTCTTCCAGGTCGCCTCGCCGACGTGCTCGACGACGACGTCGACTCCGGCTCCGTTCGTGGCCTCCTTGACGCTCGCGCCGACGTCCGCCGTGACGTGGTTCACGCAGGCGTCGGCTCCGAGCTCGCGGGCGCGCGCGAGCTTCGCGTCGCTCGAGGAGGTGACGACCGTCCGGGCTCCGAGCGCCTTCGCGATCTGGAAGGCTGCCGTCGCGACCCCGCCCCCGATGCCCCAGACGAGCACCCATTCGCCCTCGCGCAGACGCGCGCGCGTGACAAGCATCCGGTAGGCGGTCTCGAAGACGAGCGGGAACGCCGCCGCCTCCTCGAACGAGAGCCCCTGGGCGAGCACGTGGACGTTCGTCGCGGGCACGGTCACGAGCTCGGCGTGGGTTCCGTCGCAGTGCTCGCCGATGACGTGGATCCGCTCGCCGTGCTCGATCCCCGGGTTGATCACGACGGGCTGCCCCACGGCCGGGCGCTCGACGCCCTCGCCGAGGCGCTCGACGATCCCCGCCCCGTCCGCACCGAGGATTCGAGGCTTCGGGACCGAGGGCAGGCCCTTGCGGACCCACAGGTCGAGGTGGTTCAGCGAGGCCGCTCTCAGCCTGACGAGGACCTCGCCCGGCCCGGGTGAGGGATCCGGGACGTCCTCGTAGACCAGGACCTCCGGCCCGCCGTCCTCGTGGATCCGGATCGCCTTGATGCGCGCGATCGTATGCACAATGCGCCCGTGACAGCCGGGGAGCTCGAACGCCTCGCTGCGGAGCTGGGCCTCGACGTCATCGGCGCCTCGCCGGCCGAGCCCTACGAGGACACGGAGCGCCACATCCGCGAACGGCGAGCACGGGGGCTCTTCGGGAAGATGCGCTTCACGATGGCGCGACCTGAGGTCTCGTGCCATCCCGAGCGACTGCTCGAGGGAGCGCGGACGGTGGTGTCCGCGGCGCTCTGCTACTACGCACCCGAGCCGCGCGTACCCACGGGCACGGGCCGGCTCGCGCGCTACACCTGGGTCGACCGGTACGAGGAGCTGCGCGAGAAGCTCGACGCGCTCGGGCGGGCGATCGGCGGCCGCTACCGCGTGCTCGTCGACTCGAACGAGCACGTCGACCGCGAGGCGGCGGCCCGGTCGGGGGTCGGCTTCTACGGCAAGAACACCCTCCTGATCACACGGCGTTTCGGCTCCTGGGTCGTCCTCGGCACCCTCGTGACCACGGCCGAGCTGGAGTCGACGCCGCCGCTCTCGCTCGACTGCGGCTCGTGCCGGCTCTGCGTCGAGGCCTGCCCGACCGGGGCGCTCGACGAGCCGGGCGTGCTCGACTCCACGCGCTGCCTCTCCTACCTGACCCAGTCGGCCGATCCGATTCCGGAGCCTTACCGTGCGGCGCTCGGCGACAGGGTGTACGGCTGCGACATCTGTCAGGACGTCTGTCCGTGGAACCGGGGGATCGAGAAGCGGCGCGCGGGGACGGAGCCGCCCGCCGCGGCGGAGCCGTACGTGTCGCTCGTCGACTGGCTCGAGGCGGACGACCTCGGGGAGCGCTACGCGCGACTCTTCGTGCCGCGAAACGACGTCCGCTACCTCCGCCGGAACGCGCTCGTGGCGCTCGGCAACTCCGACGCGGACGGCGCAGGAGAGCTGGCCGAGCGATACGTCGACGACCCCGATCCCGTCCTGCGCGAGCATGCTCATTGGGCAGTCCGACAGTCGAGCCGCGGAACCTCGGGGTGACCCGAGACCAAGCCCGGCTGCACCAGACCGAGCTGTGGCTGGGCTGGATCCGGCTCGCCGCGATCCCGTTCGCCGCCCTCCACGTCTCGTTCGGGACCCAGTACCCCGGCGACTACGAGCTGCTCGCATGGCTCACGGCGGGCACGTTCGCGCTCGGCGCGACCGTCATCGTGGTGCTCGCCCGCCTCGAGCTTCCCCCTCAGGCGCAGCGCCTGCTCGGAGCGTCCGTGCTCGGCTTCGACACGGTGTTCGTCTCGGCCTTCGTCCTCGTCCACAGCTTCGAGTCGGGGAGCCCCGTCAGGCAGTTGTTCTTCCTCGTCGTGATCGAGGCCGCCGTCCGCTACGGGCTCGCGGCGCCGGTCGTCCTCGCGCTCGCGACCGGACCGGTCCTCGCGGTCAACGAGGGCCTGCGATCGGATCGGTCCGGGAGTGACTACCAGCTCGACTACGTCACGTTTCAGGTCGGGGTGGAGCTGGTTTCGGGCCTGATCGTGGGCTGGCTCGTGGACCGCCTCCGCGGAGAGACCCTGCGCGCCGAGGCCCGTGCCGACGAGGCCGAGAAGCTGCGTGACGAGCTCGGGAACCGTGTCGACCTGGTCGAGGCCGCGAATCGCTGTGCGCGGGCGCTCGGGTCGTCGCTCGACCTCCGGCAGGCCTTCGACGCCTTCCTGCGAGAGCTGCGCGGGCTGGTTCCGTTCGACCGCGTCGCGATCATCCTCGGCGAGGGGACGGCGATGCGCGTCATCGCAGCCGCGGGGGTAGGGGTGGAGGCGGTGCTTCCGCCCGGGTCGACGCTTCCCCGGGGAGCTCTCGTCGAGCAGGTGATCTCGAGTGGGCGAACCGTCTACCGCCGGGACATGGCCGACAGACGCCATCCCGAGGAAGAGGACCTGCTGGCCGTCGGCCTCCGCTGCCGCCTCGTCGCGCCGCTTCTGATCGGCTCCCGACCCACGGGGATGCTCTCCGTGCTCCGGCACGAGCCCGACTCGTTCAGCCCCGACGAGGTCGAGCTGGTGACCCTGCTCGGCCGCCTCGTCGGAACCGCTGTACAGAACATCCGGGCCTACGAGGCCGAGCACCAGCGCGTCGAGGAGCTGGGCCGCCTCTCCTCCCTTCGCGCCGACTTCGTGTCGCTCGTCTCCCACGAGCTCCGTAGTCCCATGGCAGCTGTGATCGGTGCGTCGACCACGCTGCAGGGCCGCTGGCGCGAGCTCTCGGCTGAGCAGCGGGCCTCGTTCCTGGCTCTGATCTCGGACGAGACGAGCCGCCTCTCGGACCTCGTCGGCGATGTCCTCGACACCTCGCGGATCGAGGCCGGCACGTTCGGCTACGTATTCCGAGAGGTCTCGATCGGCCAGCTCGTCCGGGACACCGTCGCAGCGGCCTCGGTCGCGCAGGACGAGGTGCGGGTCGAGGGGCGGGTCCGCGAGCCGCTTCCGGCCGTCCGCGGCGACGCCGAGCGGCTGCGCCAGGTGCTTGCGAACCTCGTCGAGAACGCGGTCAAGTACTCGACGGCGGGAAGCGTCGTGCGGGTCGAGGCCGCGCCGGACGACGGGCGCATTTGCGTCCGGGTGTCGGACGACGGCCCGGGAATCGCCCCCGCCGATCAGGATGTGATCTTCGAGAAGTTCGGGCGCGCACACGGGGGGCAGGCGAAGCCCGGGACCGGCCTCGGGCTGTTCATCGCCCGGGCGATCGCCGAGGCCCACGGAGGCGCACTCGGAGTGGAGTCCGAGCCGGGAAGGGGTGCAGCCTTCACGCTCCAGCTGCCGCTCTAGGGGCCGGTCCGGAAAGGGTGCCCTCGCTTGGCGCGGCGCCTGTGCCCGGAAGCTTCTTGGGCGGGCCCCCTCAGGTCGGCGTGCGGAGGCGCGAGAGGCCCAGCTCACGCATCAGCTCAGCCGCCCGCGCCGCGATTCGCTGCCGCAGGTCTTCAGGCTCGAGGACGACGGCCTCGCCGCGGAAGGAGAGGATCTCGCCGATCAGCCACTCCGGGCTACCGACCGCGGTCTCGGCGATCGCGGCCCCGTCGGCGAGGGGGCGCGCGCCGCCGCGCTCGAGCCGCCAGCGCGCGATCTCGGGCGAGTACCAGATGCGCGCCGGGATCGCACCCCGCAACCCCCGGGGCTCGAATCCCTCGCGGGCCTCGAAGGTCCGGCCGGTGAGGCGGGCGCTTCGCATCCGGTCGAGGCGGAAGCTCCGCTCGCCGCCACGGGTCAGATCCCAGGTGTGCACGTACCAGTGCGGCAGCCTGCGCTCGATCGAGTAGGGCTCGACGAGGTGGGGGGAGGCCGTCTCCTCGCCCTCTTTCAGGTAGTCGAGCTCGACCAGCCGGCCCTCTCTGATCCCCCGGGTCAGCGCGTTGACGAGGTCCTCCTCCGTCTCATCGACCTGCGGAGCGGGCGTCTGGGCGAGCTCGAACTCGCCGAATGTCTCCTCGAGCTTGCGGCGGACCCGCTCGAGCGGGGTGTTGGCGTCCGCTGCGATCATCGGCCCGACGAACTCGAGCGCAAGCCGGATCGCGCGGGCCTCGAGCGGGGTGAGCCTCGGAGGCGACCTGAACGTGTCTCCGAACATCTCCTTGTCGACGTGCACGATGTCCCCGCGAAGCTCGGCGTAGACGGCGTAGCACCCGCCGCCGAAGTTGACCAGGTTGAGGAGGGAAAGGTGCTCCTCGAGCGCCTCCGCGGGGATCTTGAAGCGCGCGACCAGGTCCGCAGCCGGGATCCGGGCCTCCGGCTCGTCGCCGCAGCGGTCGAGCAGGTAGGCGAGCAGCGCCTGGAGCACCGCAAACCGCTCCGGCACGACGGGTCCGGTCGGGCGCTCTCCGGAGTCCACCTCGCCGGGACGCTCGTCGTCGGCCGCGGGCTCGGGCGGCGGACCCTCGTGGCGTTCCCGCACCCTCCGCAGGCTTGCGGCCACCTCGCGACGCAGCTCCGCCGGTGCGGCGGGGAGGGCGCGCCCGTCCTGCCGAAGGATCCAGGAGGCGAGCAGGGCGACGCTCGAGTAGCGCGTGACGAACGACCCGTCCTCGAGGCGCCCCGAAGAGCCGTACGTGCGCTCGACCCACCAGGCCGTATCCCCGCCGACCTCGATCCGCGCCTCGCCGACCAGGTCACCGACCTGCCAGGGAGGCCGGCCGCGGTATCGCTCGATGTCGAAGTCGGGCGGCAGGCGGAAGTCGCGCTCGCGGCGCGTCGCGAAGCGGATCTCCCCGCGGATCCGGGAGACCCGGAAGGTGCGGATGTCCGCACGCCCGAGATCGTGGCCGACCACGTACCAGATGCCGTTGTCGGACAGGAGTGCGTACGGGTTGAGGCTCCTCTGGGAGACCTCGTCGCGCGCGATCGCCCAGTACTGGAACCGGATCGTCCGCTGCTTCGAGATCGCCCCCTCGAGCTTCGCCAGCCGGCTCGGCATCTCCGCCGAGTAGTCGGGGTCGCGGACCTCGACCCGCACCGCCGTCTCGGTCGGCGCCTCGTCGAACCCGGGGCGGCCCAGCGCGAGGTTCTGGAGCGCGAGTCGCAGGGGCTCTGCGTAGGCGAACTGGCCCTCGAGCAGGTAGAGGCAGGTCTGGAGCGCCGCCAGCTCGTCATCGGACAGCTCGAGTGGGGGGAGGAAGTACCGCTCGGAGCGGAGCGTGTACAGCTCCTCGCCCGTGATCTCGTCGCGCTGGGCGTGCAGGGGGACGCCGAGTGCCACGAGCTCCGCGCGATCCGAGTAGAACCGCCGCGCGAAGGCCTCGTCGGACATCTCGGAGTACCCCTCCACGTTCCGCTTCACGTCGCGGGCGGTCAGAGGCCGCCGTTCCGCCATCAGGTACGCGACGAGCGAGAGCTGGCGGATCAGCTTGTCGGTGTCGTGGGACATTGCTTCGCGAGCTTAACGCTCGCAAAGCGAGAGGCCGGGCTTCTCCGGGCTGGAACCGAGTCGCCCGCGCGGCTCGGGCTTTACGCCCCTGCGGCCTCGAGCGCGGCGTTCTCCGCGGCGTAGTCGAACCGGTCGACCCGCGTCGGGTGCGGGTGCTCGGGACCCGGTGGATTCGCACGCTCCCATTCGACCGTCCGCCTGAGCGCCACGATGGGGTCGACAACCTCCTCGTACCCAAGCTGGCGCCGGATCCGGCTCGAGTCGAGGACGTACTGTTGCCGCAGGTCGAAGGCGTCTTCCCGCAGGTACTCGGGCAGCGTCTTCGACGGAGCCGTCACGACCTCGCCTTCCCATCCCGCCGCCTCGGCGATCGCCGCGACCCACTCCGCCTCGGTCGGCACCGGATCCGCGCCGACGTTGTACGTCCGTCCGGCAGAGCCCGGGTCGGTGACGGCGAGCACGATTGCGTGCGCGACGTCCTCTGCATAGCCGCGCGTCCAGCGCCAGCCGGCGAGCTGCTCGTCGAGCAGGATCGCCGCACGCCCGTCGTCCATTCGCTTCAGGTGGCTCCAGAGGCGGTGCTGGTAGTCGCCCGGGCCGTGGACGGCGGGTAGGCGCAGCACCGTCGTGGGCAGGTCGAGCCGGCGCAGCGCCTCCTCGACCCCGACCTTGTCGTATCCCTCGTCGATCACGCGCTCGCGCAGAGGCGAATCCTCGGTCAGCGGCACCGGATCGGGCGGACCGGGCTCCGTCCGCCAGAGCCGGCCGTAGGCCCGGTAGACGTCGCAGCTCGACGCGACCACAGCCCGGTGGGCCACGCCGGCGAAGGCTCCGATCCGGGCGGCGTCGGCGCGCGTGAAGGCGAGCATGTCCAGGACGACGTGAGGGCGCAGCCCGCGCAGGCCGTCGACGCGGTCGCCGAACGAGGCGAGGTCGCCGTGGACGTGACGAACGGTGGGCGGCAGGCCCGGCTCGTGCTCGCCGCGGTGGCAGACAGTGATCTCGTGACCGAGGCGATCGAGCTCTCGCACGACGAAGGGGCCCATGAGCCCGGTCCCTCCGAACATCAACACGCGCACGGCACTAAGGATATCAAGTTGATATTCTGATAGCATGCCAGCAGGTCGTACCGGGCTCGGATTCGCTCCGACGGGGCAGTCGCCCGTAGCGCTCTTCGCCCGCGTTCCCGCCGCTTCCGCCGCCAAGCTCAACTCGGCCGCTGCCGCGCTCGGCCGACCCAAGCAGGAGGTGGTGGCTGCTCTCCTCGACCGGTACCTCGACGTTCTCGGGGAGGAATGGCCAGCCGCGTCGACGCACCATCCCCCTAGTTCGCTCGAGGTCCTCACTTCGGCACAGCTCGCGGAGTTGTTGCAGGTAGGCGAGCGGACGGTTCGTGAGCTTGCGGCGAGAGGGGAGCTACCGGGGAGGATGGTCGGGCGGGAGTGGCGCTTCGCGCGTCGCGCCGTACTCGACTGGCTCGCCGGTTAGGTCCCAGCCGTGACGCCGTCAGGCGTCACTCGGTCAGGCCGCGACCGAGGTCTCGAGATGCTGGTGCGAGGGGCAGTACTCGCGCTCGGGGAGCGGAGTCCGCTGGCACGGCTTGCCCTTGCGAGTCGTCGCCCTGCACCGGGTGACGCCGCCGTCGAAGGCGCCGGCCTCGATCTGATCGCCGATGAACGACACGGCCGCGGCGACCCCCTCGTTGACTGCCCAGGCGACCTGGGCCTGGTGCGTGATCGGGAAGTAGCGGCGGATGTCCTGGAAGAGCGTCCGGTCCGGGTAGGCGAAGTACTCCGGGTCGCGGGCGAGCCGCTCCATCGTCTGCTCGCACGCGGTCAGCACCTCGCGCCGATAGGTGAGCTGCAGGTCGCCGCTCGCGTAGGGGTCGATGAGGTCCTTGATCGACCTGTAGATCGCTCTTGAATACTGATACATGCAGTTCTGAATCAGAAGGATCCGCTCGTCCATTGCCAGTATCCAGCGCTCCTATTAACTCACCGCAAAGCTTTGTTAAGCGAGGGTTAAGTTTCCGCTATCGGTCGTCGAGCAGGAGTCTAACGGGTCCCGGCGGCTGTTACAAAGTCGCGCCGGTCGTTGCCAGGAGCGGAAACGGGCGCCGGGGCCTTTTAGGGCGAGACCTGGCGTGTGTAGGCGCCCGGGAAGGTCGACTTCGCTTCCGGCAGGACGTTCTCGGCCTCGCCCAGCGAATCGAAGACGCCCGCAAAGACGACGTAGTACCCCGGCGTGAGGTTCGAGTAGTTCGAGGAGTTGAGCACGCCGACGTCGGTGAGCCCCGAGTCCAGCGCCTTCTGCGCGACCGCGCGCGCCGACGGGAGCCCGTCGCCTTGCGCGACCGAGGCGAGGATGACGGTGAAGCCGCTTTTTCCGACCGGCCACTTGATGGGGCCGGCAGGCGGCGGTGGCGGCGGAGGGGGAGGTGGTGGCGGTGGTGGCGGGGGCGGCGGCTCCGTGACGGTCGTGACCGTCGTGTCGGTCGGAGGCGGCACGGTCGTCGTCGTGGTCACCGGCCCCGTGTCGGTGGGGCCGCTGTCGGTGGCGATGATCGTCGGGCCGTCTGTGTCACGAGTCGAGAGGATCGCGAGCGTCGCGCCCAGAGTCGCGACGACGAGCCCGAAGAGGACCGGCCACAGCCAGTCGCCCGGGTACCACGGCACGCGCCGCTGCCAGGCACGGCTGAGGGCAGGCACCACGTGCACCGGCAGGACGCCCTGGAAGAGCGGCAGGCGCAGGCCGCATTCGAGGCAGTACTCCTGGCCGGGGGCGTAGCCGGCGTTACAGCGGGGGCAGGCTCCCTCGGGGCCGGCCGGGGGTGGAGCCGGCGGCTCCTCGGGGGGTGGGGGCGGGACAGCCAATGCCGGGGTCTAGCGTTCCCACGAGTCGGCTCTCGCCTGGGCGGACTCGCCGTTCGCAGGCAGCGCGCCGGAGACCTCTGCGGGCGGCGGGGCCTCCGGCGCCTGCGCGCCTTCCTCCGCTGCCGGTGCGGGCTCCGCGGGCGACTCCGACCCGGATGCCGGCGACGGCTCGGGCTCCTGTGGCGCTGGAGCGGCTGCCCCGCAGTTGCCGCAGAACCTCGAGTCCGCGGGGAGCGCCTGGCCGCAGTTCGAGCACGTGACGACCGCCTCGCCGGCCGGCCGGCCGCAGTTCGGGCAGAAGTGCGAGCCCCAGAGCAGAGGGGCCCCGCACTGGCACCGCGTTGCCTGCACCTGCCGCCTGACGCTCACCAGCATCGAGTCGAGCTCCTGAAGCCGCACCTCCATGCTGACGACCTCCGCGCATTGCTCTCGCAGCAGCTCCTCGCGGAAGCGATCGCGCCGGTACATCTCGAGCATCAGTCCACCGAGGTCGCGGATCCGCTCCTCGCGGGCCCGAATGAGTGCCTTCCGCTCCCGGCGGAGCGCACCTGGCTGGGGCGCGCGGCGCTCGGTCGCGGGCGGCGGCTGCGGAGCGGCGACGGGAGGCTCCTCGGGCACGGCGACAGGGGGCTGCTCGGCGGCCAGCGGCGGCTGCTCGGCCGTGCCCTCGACGGGCACTGGCGGCTGGCGGCGGAAGCGAGGGAAAGCCACGGCGACGGCGGCGAGTCTACAGCGTTACCCGGCGAGTAACGAGTTCTCAGAGCTCGATCACGACGAGGCGTTCCTCGGTCAGCTCGCGGATCGCAGACGCCGGTCCCTCGCGCGTGTTTCCGGAGTCCTTGACGCCGCCGTAGGGCATCTGGTCGGCCCGGAAGGTCGGAGACTCGTTGATCGTCACGCCACCGAAGTCGAGCTCGCGGGCCGCGCGGAGGGCGTTGCCGAGATCGCGCGTGAAGATCCCCGCCTGGAGGCCGAAGCGGGTCGCGTTCGCGCGGGTGATCGCCTCCGCGAGCGAGTCGACGGCATCCACCGTGCAGACCGGGCCGAACACCTCGTCGCACGAGACTCGCAGGCTGGCCCCGGCGCCGCCGATGACGGTCGGCCGGATCAACCCTTCCTCGACGTCGCCGCCGGCGAGGATCGAGGCCCCCGAGCGCCGCGCCTCGTCGATCCACGCGAGGATCCTGGTACGCGCCTCCTCGTCGATCACCGGCCCGACGTCGGTCTCCTCGTCGGCCGGATCACCGGTTCGCAGACCGGCCACGCAGGCGAGGAACCGCTCCAGGAAGGGCTCGTGCACCGCGCGGGCCACGAAGATCCGCTGCACGGAGATGCAGCTCTGGCCGGCGAAGGAGAAGGCGTGCTCGGCGAGGCTCGCCGCCGCAGCGTCGAGGTCGGCGCTCTCGTCCACGATCGCTGGCGTTGCGTTTCCGAGCTCGAGACAGACCCGTTTGCGGGGAGCGCGCTCGCGAAGCGCCCACCCGACCGTCCCCGAGCCGGTGAACGTGAGCAGCTTGACCCGCTCGTCCGAGACGAGGACGTCGCCGAGCTCCCCGGACGGGCCTGCGACGACGTTCAGCCAGCCCGGCGGCAGGCCGGCCTCAAGCGCGAGCTCCGCCAGGAAGAGGGCCGACAGCGGCGTCTGCGAGGCGGGTTTCAACACGACGGGGCACCCGGCGGCGAGGGCGGGGGCGAGCTTGTGCGCCACGAGGTTGAGCGGGAAGTTGAACGGGCTGATCGCGCCGACGACCCCGATCGGGCGCCGCAGCGTGAACGCGAGCTTGCCCTCGCCGGCCTGGGAGGCGTCCATCGGCACCATCTCGCCGGCGAGCTTGCGGGCCTCGACCGCGGCCATCGTGTACGTCGACATCGCCCGCCGCACCTCCACGCGCGCCGCCTTCAACGGCTTGCCGGCCTCAGCGCAGATCAGGCGCGCCGCCTCGTCGTGCCGCCGCCCGAGCAGGCCGGCGATGCGGACCAGGATCTCGGCGCGCTTGTGCGCCGGCAGTGGCTGCTCGAGCACCGCGGAGGCGGCGTCGACCGCGCGCAGAGCCTCGTCACGGCCGGCGCGCGCCACCCGGCCGACGAGATCGCCCGAGTAGGGCGAGACCACCTCGAGCCAGGTCCCCGTCTCGACGTGCTCGCCGCCGATCGGGAGCCGCCGGTCGATCGCCGTGGCGGCCATGGGCCCGAGTCTAGACTCGGTGTGTCTTGACGAGTCACCCGCTCATCGTCGACGCCGTACGCTCGCCGATCGGCAAGCGCGGAGGGACGCTCTCGAGCGTTCGCGCGGACGAGCTTGCGGCCCAGGTCCTGGACGGGCTCGTCTCCAGGCAGGGGCTCGATCCCGGGGCGGTTCAAGACGTCCAGATGGGCTGCGTGACGCAGATCGGGGAGCAGGCCCTGAACGTGGGCCGCATGGCCGTGTTGATCGCCGGCTGGCCCGAGACCGTGTGCGCGGCGACGATCGACCGCCAGTGCGGCTCCTCGATGCAGGCCTGCCTCAACGCCGCCTCGGCGATCCAGGCCGGACACCTCGAGCTCGTGGTGGCGGCCGGCGTCGAGTCGATGTCGCGGGTGCCGATGGGATCGAATCTCGGCTCGGAGGGTTTCGCCGGGTTCTCGTCCCGGCTGCTCGACGCCTGGGAGATCGTCCCGCAGGGAATCTCCGCCGAGGTGATCGCGGAGGAGTGGGACCTGTCGCGCGAGCAGCTGGACGCCTACTCGCTCGAGTCGCACCGCCGCGCCCTCGATGCGATCGCGGCGGGGAGGTTCGAGGAGGAGTTCGTCCCGATCGACGTCGGGGACGGGCCCGGCGTGGCCGCGCTCGGGCGCGAGGCCGCCGGGGGCCCGGTCGGCGGGGCCACCGCCGTGGAGCCGCGCGGCACCCTCTTCGCCGTCGACGAGACGCCGCGAGCAGATACCTCGGCGGAGAAGCTCGCCGCGTTGCCCCCCGCGTTCAAGCCCGACGGGCGGATCACGGCCGGGAGCTCGAGCCAGATCGTCGACGGCGCCGCTGCGGTCCTCATCGCCAGCGAGCAGCGCGCGACCGAGCTCGGCCTGGAGCCCCGCGGCCGCTTCGTCTCCTTTGGCCTCGCGGGTGTCGACCCCTACCGGATGCTGCACGGCAACCCCCAGGCCTGCGAGCGCGCGCTCGCGCGGGCGGGCCTCCGCTGGGACGACATGTCCGTGATCGAGGTCAACGAGGCGTTCGCGTCGGTCGTGCTCCAGTTCGCCAGGGATGCCGGGCTCGAGGAGCGCATGGGCGACGTGAATCCGAACGGCGGCGGGATCTCACTGGGGCACCCGCTCGGCGCGACCGGGGCCAGGATCACCGCGACGCTGCTGAACGAGCTCGAGCGACGGGCGGCCCGCTACGGGATCGCCTCGATGTGCATCGGTCAGGGCCAGGCGATCGCGGCGGTGATCGAAAGGTTTTAGGCCCGCGCGGACATCGCTTGGGCCCGCGCAGACCCTCCGGCTACGCCGGAGGCCAGCACGCTATGAAGGTTTTCGGGCTCTCAGCGTGCAGCGGAGGCGCCCGAAGGGCGCCGGAGTCTGCGCGGGTCCAGGTAACAACCCTACGCCTTCGCCGGAGGCCTGCACGCTTAGAAGGGAAAGGCACGCCTCGCCCCTTCCTTTAGGGGCCCGCGCAGACCCTCCGGCTTTCGCCGGAGGCCTGCACGCTATGAAGGGAAAGCACGCTTCGCCCTTTCTGGTCTTGGCTCTAGCGTGCAGGCCCCCCGCGAACCGGGAGGGTCTGCGCGGGTTCCGTCATGGGGATTCTGAGCAGGCGGGCGGCCAGCGGGATGCTCGTTCCCTGAACGAGCACGGAGAGGGCGGTGACGACGAAGACGATCCCGTAGATCCTGTGCGCGTCCGCCACCTCGGCGAGCAACGCGAACGCGCCGAGCAGGATCGGTACCGCGCCCTTCAGACCGCCCCACATCACGAACAGACGCTCACCCGGTCGGAGGCGCGCGGGGAGGAGCAGGATCCCCGCCACGAGGGGGCGCGCGACCAGCGCGAGGACGAGCGCGAGCACGAGCCCGTCCAGCCACACGCCCTCTCGCCCGAGATCGCCGAGATCGATCGTGAGCCCGAGCGCGACGAAGACGGCGATCTCCGCGAGGCTCGCGAGCGAGCCGTGGAAGCGCTCCGTCTCGCGCTTGTACGGCGTCTCGGCGTCGCCGGCGAGCAGGCCGGCGACGAAGACGGCGAGGAAACCCGACCCGTGCGCAACGGAGGCGGCGCCGTAGATCGCGCCCGCCGCCGCGAGGGCGAGCAGCGGGTAGAGGGCCTCGCTCGCCAGCGAGACGCGTCTCGTCAGCGGCAGCAGGACGGCGGCTCCGGCCAGCCCCACCGCGAGGCCGATGGACATCTGGACCGAGAACTCGCGCACGACTGTCCACACCGACGCT
>Ga0136620_10000900_pt1 | contig 13779 bp, 17 predicted proteins | sample AntDrymUQ4162106_2_FD_104806 | JGI IMG/M metagenome (GOLD analysis project Ga0136620, IMG submission 104806) | Polar desert sand microbial communities from Dry Valleys, Antarctica - metaG UQ416 (21.06) | ecosystem: Environmental > Terrestrial > Soil > Desert | place: Antarctica: Dry Valley... | reverse complement strand
GGGAGGAGGAGGGATAGGAAGGCCCAAACCGCCGAAGAGATCCTGGACTCAGCCGTAGGGCTCCAGCTTGGGCCGCTGCGGCGCCGCCTTGGTTTTCCAGAAGAGCAGCTCGGAAACACCTACACGCTCGAGAATCCCCACTGCGAGTCCCGCTCTTACGCCGAAGCCGGCGGCAAGGGCGACCAGCCCCTTGTCCCGGAGCTCCTCCGCGCGGTTCCAGAGCAGCTCGATTGGAATGCTCATGTCCGCTTCCTCCAGGATGCGGCCCGGGTCGGAGATGTCCAGCACCAGGGCGTCGGGAGCTTCGTGACCCTCGATTACCTCGGTGGACGAGGGAGCGCCATGGATGTTGATCCACGCGTTGACCCCGTCCTCGAGCGCTCCCAGCACGGTGAAGCCCTTGCCCCTGAGAGACGCAGCCGCATTGTTGAGGTTGGCGTTGGGAGCGTCCAGAAGGATCAGGGGCAGGCTCAAGGGAATGCAGTCTCGGGCCCGCCCTGCCATACCTGGCCCGAACTCGTAAACAAGCCCTAGAGAACCGGGGATGTGGACTTCGAGGTACGAGTCGATGGCCCTGAGGTCGACGTAGGAGGCATCTTGTCCCACCAATTCGTCGGCCCTCTCGAAGCTGAGCTGGCGCAGCGTGCTGATCGGCATCGGCGTATCCATATCAGAAGGGCCGAGGGATACTTGACTGATGGCGCCTCTGCTCCTGGTCCTGTTGTTGGTCGTTCCACTCGTCGAGCTGTGGGTCATCGTCTCGGTGGCGAGCTCCGTGGGTGTGCCGGAAACCATCCTCTTACTGGTAGCGATTTCTGCAGCCGGAGCCTGGCTGCTGAAGCAACAGGGCCTGGCGACGTGGCGCCGTCTTCAGCAAAGTCTTCAGCGCGGCGCGATGCCGGCCGAGGAGGTCACGGACGGGGCCCTGATCCTGTTCGGCGGCGCGCTGTTGTTGACTCCGGGATTCCTTACGGACCTCATCGGGCTGCTCCTGCTGCTGCCCCCCTCGAGGGCGGTGGTCAAGAGAGCTTTCCGCAAGGCGTTCGCGCTGTGGTTGGGAAAAAAGACTGGCTTCGAGACCCGGCGCCGGCCGACAGAGGCGAAGGTAGTGAGGGTGGAGCGGGTCGGGGGCCGCGCCTCTAGGGAGAGTCCTTCTCCTCCTCATCCCTCCTCCTCCCATGTTGATCCCTCTTCCTCCCTATCTGACCCGTCTTCCTCTCGCGACGAGGGCGGTTCTCGGGATAGAACCTGACGGGCCCCACCCATCCCTGCTCGGGATAGGGGGCTCGACGGAAGTCCTCTGCAGGGCGGCGAAAGGCGTTGATCCGCACCCGCAGGGCGTCGGGAAACTCCTGCTCGTGAACTCGGCAACCGGCGTCTCGGGCCGCCTCCATGGCCTCATCCATCGTGGGGTACACCCACCTTCTCCAATTGCCCGAGGGGGCCACGAGCACCGCTTGGGCGGCGCCCATACCGGTGCGAATGACGACGGCCTCGACCTCTTCCGCTTCACGCGCAACGAACTCTTTGGGCGAACGCGGAGCGCGCACCGGATCCGAGTGTCGCTCGAACGGCCATGCGCGCTTCACAAAGGCCACGTTACCCGATCTACCCGGCCGCTGCCGGGTAGTGAAACGCGCGTTACGAGCGCACGACTACCGATCCGGTGGTTAAACGCGCGTTACGCGCGTTTGAGTCGCTCGCCAAACCGGCCTCGGGCCGGATAGCTCAGATGACGAGGCCCCCGTCGACGCACAGCACTTGGCCGGTGATGTAGTCGGCGTCCTTTGAGGCCAGGAACACGAACGTGGGAGCTATCTCCTCCGGTGTCCCGTAGCGTCCGAGCGCAAAGCGAGCGAGCCTCTTCTCCGCCATGTCAGGGTCTTTCAACAACGGCTCGATCATGTTCGTGAGCGCGGCCGGCGCAATCGCGTTCACGTTGATCGCCAGACGCCCGAGCTCTTTGGCCCACGTCTTCGTGAGTCCAACCACACCCATCTTGGCGGCCGCGTAATTCGACTGGCCCGCGGCCCCCATCAGCCCGGATGCAGAAGCAACATTGATTATCTTTCGATGCAACACGCGGCCTTCCTCGGCCTCTGCCTTTGCGAGAGGACGCCAGTGTCGAACGAGCGCGCGCCCGCAGGCCCATGTGCCCTTGAGATGAACGTTTAGGACCGTGTCCCAGTCCTCCTCAGACATGTTGTGCAGCATTCGATCGCGCAGCACACCCGCGTTGTTTACCAACACGTCCACAGTGCCGAAGGCCGACAGAGCTTCTTCCAAGAGAGCGTCGGCGCTATCGACGCTGCCAATGGGGGCGGCGTTCGAAACGGCCCGGCCCCCATCCGACACGATTGAGGCAGCAGCCCTTGCCGCAGCATCTTCATCGATGTCATTGACGAGAACGCTCGCTCCCTCGGAGGCGAAAGCGCGCGCAACGGCTAGGCCGATGCCGGCGCCGGCACCGGTGACGATGCAGCCCTTTTCTTTCAGTCTCGACACGCCGGATGCCATGATTGGCACATCCTACGATCCGCTCTCCCATCCGTTAAGCTCGAGTGATGGACCGATCCAAGAAGACACCTTTGACGCAGAATGCCTATGATCGCCTCAAGGCCGAGCTCGCCTTTCTCGAAGGCGAAGCGCGCGAGAAGGTCATTGGAGATATAGCCACCGCGCGCGCCCACGGGGACTTGAGCGAGAACGCGGAATATCACGCAGCCAAGGACCAGCAAGGCCTTCAAGAGGCCCGTGTCCGTCAGCTACGACAAATGATCGAGAGCGCCGAGATCATCGAGGCTCTAGACGACGGAATCGTCAAGCCGGGCACGATCGTGACGATCCGCTACCAAGGTGACGACGAGCCCGAGTCCTACTTCTATGGGCTGCGCGAAGAGAAACAGGGCGGGTACGACGTGGTCACCCCGGACTCACCGCTAGGCCGAGCGCTGTTGGGGCGCACGGCCGGCGAGACTGTTACCGCGACCGTGCCGGCGGGTGAGCTCAAAGTGGAGGTCGAAGAGGTGCGGGTCCCGGCCTAGGCGCCCGTCACGAACTTATCGTCACATTCGAGCGGCCCTGCATCACCGATGGCTGCGTTCCACGGCTCCGCCGAGGTCGGATCGGGATTCAATCTGTCGCTCACGTGCCTTCCAGGTACGCCTCGACTCCTCGGGCCTTGCCCACGGCTCCGCCGGGGTCGGAATTGGGATTCGATTCGGCGCGCAGGATCGCTCTCGGTGTCGGCGCTAATTTCGCCCCGGACCACCACGGGCGCTGATCCCCTGTCTCCATACCGCGCCGACGCGTACTAGGTCCCGAGCACGCTCTAGCTGCTCGCGGTCGAGTGCAACAAGGTCCGCCACCATGCCCTCGGCGATCACGCCCCGGTCGTGAAGTCCGAGATGCCGGGCCGCATCCCGAGTGGCCGCCGCAACGAGGTCGCGAGGAGTCATCCCAGCTCTCTCCATGGCGGTCACCTCACGCCGGTCGATACCGGGGCGGGGCCCGGAGTTGCCGAGGTCGGTGCCGTAGACGACTTTGCCGCCTGCCCCCAGAAAGGCCTCGAGGTTTGCCACAGCCTTTCTGAGGCCGGCTCCGTTGAGTACAGAGAGAGTCGGCACAACTGCCATCTCCTGGGACACCATGCGCTCGATGAGCTCCGTCGGAATGGCGTCCGAGCCCATGAGCATGTGTGCAAGCTCGTCCATGCCCGCATCGAGCGCCTTGACGAGCTCGTCGATTCCCGCCACGTGGCCGGTGACTCCGAGGCCTCGCTCCCTTGCGGCGGCCACGATGGCCTCGAGTGTCGACCGGCCCAGAGTCGGCCCCACATCCGGATTGAGCGCCACCTTGATGACAGACGCGCCTCTGTCCGCCTGCTCTGCAACGGCCTGCTTTGCGTCGCCGGGTGAGGCCACGACCCGGCCGGTGGCCCTCGGCGCCCACGCCGCTCTCATCGGATAGCCTCCCGGCGCGGTAAGCATCTGTCCCGCCGCCAGTAACAAGGGGCCGCTCTCGGGGGCACGGGAGCTTTCAACGAGGGGCCATATCAGCTGCGGAGGCCACGCCAGATCTCGGGCGGTCGTGACTCCGTTGACGAGCAGGCTCCGGGGGTCATAGAAGCCGATATGGACGTGGCAGTCGATGAAGCCCGGAACCAGGGTCATGCCGGAGGCATCGAACACGCTGGCGGTGGGTGGAATCTGCACGGAGGATGAGGGGCCCGCCGCGGCGATCCGGCCATCCGAGAGCGTGACGACGGCGTCCCGTACAGGGGTGAGGAAGTGCCCGAGCAGAGCGGTTGCGCCGGTAATCGCGTCCATACGCAGCAACCTTGGCCCAAGAATCATTCTCTAGGGTTCCTTTCGGGCCAAACCCGCGATTTTGCGCAGATTCGCGCCCGTAGGGTGAGTAGCGTGAAAAGGGTGGTGCTTGCCGTTGTGGCCGTGGGCGTGATCCTCGGGGCTGAGGTCCTGGCCGCCATGCGCCGCGACTACCTGCCGACCGAGCCTGCGCTCGAGATTGCGGGCGAGTTCGGGGCTCCTACCGGCTCCCATCTCGAGCTCGTCGTGCTGGGCGACTCAACCGCGGCGGGAGTCGGCGCGGGAACCCCGGCGCACGCTTATCCGACCCTCCTGGCACGGCGCCTGGCGCAAAGGGGCCGCAGAGTGCATCTGACCGGGTTGGGGGTGTCCGGAGCCAGGGTCGAGGACGTGCTCGCCGAACAGGCACCGGCCGTCGGAGCCCTGTCTCCCGACCTCGTCTTCGTGGGGATCGGCGCCAACGACACTCTTCACCTGACGCCTCTGCGCGACGTATCGGCCGACATGGGCAGAGTCCTCGACCTGCTGCTCGAGAGCGGTGCGACGGTAGTCGTTGCGGGTGCCCCCGACATGCGCGCAGAGGCCTTCTGGGAGCCGCTGCGCTCGATCACGGGCTGGCGCGGCCGCCGGGTGGCCGAGGCCATCGAGGCGGAGGCACGCAGCCGGGGTGTTCCGGTGGTGCCTCTGGCGGAGAGGACCGGAGGTTTCTTCGGTGCCGACCCCGAGGAGCATTACAGCGCCGATCTCTTTCATCCCGGCCCCGGCGGCTACGAGCGATGGGCCGATGCCATCTATCCGGTGCTGGAGCGGGCGTTGGCCGAGGAATGATCGATCCACGCTTGAGTGAGCTTGTAGAAGCCGCCGATCCTGCGGGTCTCCTGAAGGCGGTCGACGACCTCGTCGCCATCCGCTCGTGGGACGACATGATCTCTTTGGCCGAGGCCTGCGAGGATGCGGTCGAGCGCGGCAAGCAGCTGTGGTCGATCGCCCAGCACATCGATTACCGCCTCGCTCTCGAGGCGCCCGGAGAATACGCAGCGGCTGTGCTACAGCCCGGTGTGGCCCGCTTCGCCCTCGGCCCCCTCACCGAGGTCTGTGCCTCGACCCATTCCTGGCAGGAGCTCTCCCCTCATCTCGACGAGCCGCGCAGCGCGGCCTACGTGGCTCAAGAGCGCGTTCTCAGGGGTGAATTCTTGGAGGGGGAGGAGAACGCCCATCCCGAGATCCTGGAGTTGCCCCTGCGGCTGCTGAGCTTCGAGCCGACCTACGCACTCGCCCGCTACGCCTCGAGTTATGTGGAGGTTGCCGAGCCCTGGGATCCGCCCACCACTTGGAGCGACGTCGACGGCTCGGCGGGCTCTTCACTCGAGGACGATGAGCTCGCCGACGCTTTGCTGGACCTCGTGCGGCCGTGGACGTCTGAATCGAACGGCTCCGCGGACGTGGCAGTTGTGGAGGGGAACGCTGCCGGCGCAGTGGTCGCCCTGGCCGGCTCGCACGCGAGGCAAGTTCCCCTTGCTGCCGACGAGGGCATCCAGAGGGTGGCGTGGGCGGCCTCCAGCGGAGGCGCGCACGGACGTAGACGAGGCGCGGCCTATGGGCGCTTCGCGGCCTGGTACCTGAGCACGCTGGCGTTGGGTCTCGAGTGGCCGGTGAACCCGTCGGAGCTTGCCGACGCGCTGCCCGATCTCTCCTGGTACCTATGGGATGAGGGCATGCCCGAGCAAGGCTGGGTGCTGCGGCTGGCATTGGAGCACAGGGTGGACGGCTGGGCCGCGGCCCTGGAGGCGCGCGACGAGGCCGAGGACGAGGTCGCCGCCCCGACTGATGCCGGGCCGCGCTGACGGGCGCCGGGCGTCAATCTCGAGGTGGCGAAGCGGACCGAGGACATCTGCACACAAAAAACTGTGGGCAAAAGCGGACCGCGGTCATCTGCCACCGCCAACCGGGCTCGGTGGCTCAGAATGCCCGGCGAGAAGGGGAGCTCCACTACATCCGGCCGAGAAGCTCCTTCTTCTTGTCCTCGAACTCGGCCTCAGTAATTACGCCCTGGACCTTCAGGCGCGCAAGTGCCTCGATTTGCTCGGGGATGCTGTCGCCCTCGGGGGTGGGAAACGGCTGTCCGTAACGCAGCATCCTGTTGCTGTTCTCCTCGGTCGCCTGATAGATCCTCAGCTGCACCTGCTCGGGCCTTTTGACGTTGGTGATGCGAGTCTGCCCCCGCTCGCCGGCGGACTCGATCAAGAGATCACCTGCTCCTACTACCCTCTCCAGAGCCGACTGCGCAAAAGCCACGTCGTTAATGCGTTCGAGCGGAATCTCGGTCGCTTGTCTCGCGATCACGCCGCGGCGGGTGATGAGCCGATCGGTGGTGAGCACGAACAGCGTGTTACTCCACTTCAGCAACGGAACGGCGGAGAGGAAAAGGAGCGCGACCAAGGCACCGACGGTGATTGCCAACCGGGCCGGGCCCGAATCGACCAGGGTTCCCAGAGCGATCCACGCCAGCGCGATCAGGGCTGCCCAGAGCAGCGCCGGGACGACGGCAACCCAGTGTGGCCTCAGCTCGAACACGATGCGCTCGTGGTCGGCGAGCAGGGCGCGCGGAAATGCCATAGTCACCCTAAGTTTCGCAGGTGGTGACGGTCTCAGCGCGGCAGGCGTCTGTCCCCTCGCCTCCATCGGCCGAGTCCGATCCAACACCCCCTCTGAGGTCGTCGTCACCGGCTTTACCGGAGAGCTGATCGTCGCCAGAGTTGCCCCGGGCACGGTCGGGGGCCGGTCCTGCGGTTATCACGTCGGGGCCGCCGCCGCCCTCGAGACGATCTCGGCCGAAGCTTCCCCTCAAGGTGTCCGCTCCGCCTCCGCCGCGCAGGCGGTTGGAGGCATTGTCTCCCGAGATGACGTCGGCCTGTGGGCTGCCCAGGACTCTCTCGATCCCCTGCAGGAAATCTATGCCGTGGCCCTCTGCAGTGCCCGCCGCCAGATCAACCACAACAGGGTTCGGAGATCCCTGAAAGGTTGCGAGATCCTGACCGTCTCCGCCCCTGAGGAGGTCGTCGGAACCATCGCCCGAGAGCTTGTCCCGGCCCGCCCCCCCACCGACTTGGTCGAACCCTGCGCCCCCCGCAAGCTCGTCCTTGCCCGAGTCCCCCTGGAGGACGTCGGGGCCGTTGTCGCCCGAGACGGAGTCGCCGCCCGGGCCCCCGAAGAGATCGTCGGCGCCGCCGCCGCCCGAAAGGAAGTCTCGGTTGGGGCCTCCGATGAGGGAGTCTCGGCTCGCGTTGCCGAAGAGCGTGTCCTGACCCTTGCCTCCGAACAGTGCATAGGGGGCCGAAGGGTCGGCGCCGGGCGCATCGCGACCCACGCCACCGAACAGGGAGTCGTTGCCGAGCCCCCCGTCGAGGTAATCGCGCCCTTCGTTGCCCTCGAGCAGATCTCCGCCTCCGCCTCCGAAGACGAGATCGTTGCCTGCCCTTCCGAACAACCCGTCGAGCGAGGGACCCCCCACGATCTGGTCGTCTCCCTCGCCGCCCGAAAGGCTGTCCCGGCCCTCGTTCCCGAACAGGCGGTCACGGCCCCCTCGCCCGCACAAGAGATCTGCACCCTCGAGGCCGAGGATGACGTCGGCGCCGCCCCTGCCGTCGATCACGTCGAATCCGTTGGTTCCCTGAAGAGTGTCGGGCCCCGGGGACCCGGTGACGGTCGGCTTCATGCCGAAGCACAGCGAAGCGCGGGCGTGAGCGCCGGAAACACCCGGTGCCAGCGCCAGCACGAGGGACGTGGCAAGAAACGCGGCGCGAACCGCCACGGCAGCACCGTTCTTGTTCAAGGCAAACCCCCCTCGTCACATGATTACGCGTCCTTGCGCGCTGTTCTATTTATTCCTTGGCGTTTCCGAATTACAAGGACTTTTGCGCTTCACGAGGGCATTCGCGCGAAGTTTTCTTGGTCGAGCGTTGCTCTGAGCCTGAGTAGGCGGACACCCTGTTGGGGCTGAGTCGGCGGACACGGTTGGGCGCGCAAGCGAGCCCGGGTCGTCCTGCGCCCCCATAGGATTGGGCGATGTCCATCGATCGACCCGCAGTGGATCACGTTGCACGGTTGGCCCGGCTCGACTTGAGCGAGCAGGAACGCGATCGCATGAGCGCGGAGCTGGCCCGGATCCTCGAGCACGCCGAGCTGATCCAAGCGCTCGATCTCGATGGGGTCGAACCGACCTCACACCCGCTCCCGCTCGTGAATGCCTTCCGGCCGGATGAGGCCGAACCCTCCCTGACGGCCGAGCAGGCGTTGAGTGGGGCTCCTCGGGAGGAACGGCGCTGCTTCAGGGTGCCTCGAATAATCGAGGAACCGTGAGTTCCCAAGAGCTGTGCTTCATGTCCGCCACAGAGGCTGCGGCAGGGCTCTCCTCGGGCGAGTTGTCATCGGAGGAGTTGACCGCCGGGGCGATCGAGCGCAGCACTGCCCTTGATCCTCGGCTGGGCGTCTATCTGCAGGAAACCTACGAGCGCGCTCTCGAGGAGGCGCGCTCATCCGACGAACGGAGGGCTAACAAACGCTCGTGCTCTGCATTCGACGGAGTGCCGGTCGCCTACAAGGACATCTTCGTTACCAAGGGCGTCACCACCACAGCGGGGTCCCGCATCCTCGAGGGGTGGGTTCCTCCCTACGACGCGACCGTCGTGGAGCGATGCAAGGGGGCCGGGCTGCCGGGCCTTGGAAAGCTCAACCTCGACGAATTTGCGATGGGATCGTCGACCGAGAACTCCGCCTATCACACGACGCGCAACCCCTGGGACGATCAGCGGGTGCCGGGCGGTTCCAGCGGAGGCTCGGCGGCGGCGGTGGCCGCGGGCATGGTTCCGTGGGCGTGGGGCACCGATACCGGGGGATCTGTGCGGCAGCCTGCATCGCTGTGCGGCATCGTCGGCGTCAAGCCGACCTACGGGCGAGTTTCCCGCTACGGAATCGTCGCCTTCGCGTCCTCTCTGGATCAGGCGGGACCCCTGGCAAGAACGGTTGAGGACGCGGCCGCCTTGCTGCAACTCGCGGCCGGCCACGACCCCCGGGACTCGACCTCCATCCCGCAGGAGGCGCCGGACTTCGCCACCGGCATGGACGGCGGAGTCCAAGGACTACGCATCGGTATCGTGACGGAGTTCTCGACCGATGGCCTTGCCAAGGGCCTCAGGGACAGAGTTGAAGAGTCATACCTGCGGCTCGAGAAGCTCGGTGCAACACTTGAAGAGATCTCGCTGCCCTCGTTCGAGCATGGGATATCCGCATACTACTTGGTCGCTCCGGCCGAGGCCTCTTCCAACCTTGCTCGCTACGATGGAGTGCGCTACGGGCTTCGATCGGACGCCGAAGACATCGTGGCGATGACGTCTCGGACCAGAGATGAGGGCTTCGGGACAGAAGTCAAGCGACGCATCATGCTGGGGACCTATGCGCTGTCGGCCGGCTACTACGACGCCTATTACGGAAAGGCCCAGAAGGTTCGGACCCTGACTATCGCCGAGCTCGAGCGGGCGTACCAGAACGTCGACCTGATTGCGTGCCCGAGCTCACCAACGACCGCTTTTCGGATCGGTGAACGCACCGACGACCCTCTCGAGATGTATCTCTCGGACATATTCACGGTGCCCGTAAACCTCGCCGGAAACGCTGCTATCAGCGTACCCTGTGGCCTGTCGGATGATGACGGACTTCCGGTGGGACTGCAGCTGGTGGCCAAGGCTCTAGACGAAGCCACCATGTTCAGAGCCGCTTATGCATTCGAGCAGGATCTCTCATGGGCGGGCTCCGAGCAGAGCAGGCCGCGGTTGTGAGCGTGCAGGTGAGAACAGACGAGATCTACGAGACCACGGTCGGGCTAGAGATTCACGTAGAGCTATCCACACAATCGAAGATGTTCTGCTCCTGCGCAGTCGCCTTTGCGGGCGAGCCAAACACGCGTACTTGCCCGGTGTGCCTTGGTCTTCCCGGCTCTCTGCCGGTGGTCAACGAGAAGGCCGTCGATTCGACCATCAAGATCGGCCTAGCGCTCGGTTGCGACGTCGCGCCGCGCTCGATCTTTCATCGTAAGAATTACTTCTATCCCGACATGCCGAAGAACTACCAGATCTCCCAGTACGACCTTCCCCTGTGTACGAGCGGGCACCTCGATATCGCAGGCGACTTCGGGAGATCGGCGGTGGGCATCACGCGCGTCCACCTCGAGGAGGATACCGGCAAGTCGCAGCATATGGGCGGGACGGGGCGCATAGCAGATTCGAGTTACTCCCTGGAGGACTTCAATCGGGCCGGGACTCCTTTGGTGGAGATCGTTACCGAGCCCGACATGCATTCGGTCGAGGAGGCGCGCGTGTTCGTGACCGAGCTGCGTGGTTTGCTCGAGTCCTTGAGAGTGTCGGATGTGCGTATGGAGGAAGGCTCCTTGAGAGTCGATGCCAATGTTTCGGTCAGACGGGCGGGGGAGACCGAGTACGGCGTCAAGGTCGAGGTCAAGAACATGAACTCGGTTCGCTCGGTTGCAAGGGCGCTGGCTTACGAGGAACAGCGACAGCGCGCCGCGCTCGATGCCGGCCAGACACTCGTCCAGGAAACCCGACACTTCAACGAAAAGACGGGCGAGACCTCGACGTTGCGCAGCAAGGAGTACGCTTTCGACTATCGCTACTTCCCCGAACCGGACCTCGTGCCACTCGAACCCTCAAAGGAATGGATAGCAGGCATTCGAGCCCTGTTGCCTGAGCTGCCGGTCGAGAAACGAGCGCGCTTCTCGCAACAGTACGGACTGACTGAGGCCGATGTCTCGCTGCTGACTTCGAGTACGGCTACGGCCGAATGGTTCGAGGCCGCCGCCCGCGCCTACAAAGGCGACGCCAAGAAGGTCGTCAACTGGATCATCGCCGACCTCTACGGGCTCTTGAACGAAGCCGGCATCGAGCTCGCTCGATCGCAGATCGCCCCTGCTCAATTGGCGGCGCTCGTGGAGATGGTCGACGCCGGTGCCATCTCCGGAAGGCAGGCGAAGCTGGTTCTCGGGGAGATGTTCAAGAGCGGCGATGATCCCCGGGCGATCGCTTCGGCTCGTGGCCTGGAGCAGATGTCTGACACCGGAGCGATCGAGGCCGCGGTCGACGAGGTCATCTCCGAGCAGACGGAGGCCGCCGACAAAGTGCGGGCCGGAAACCTCGGCACGATCGGTTTCCTGGTGGGCCAGGTGATGAAAAGGACGCGCGGACAGGCCAACCCCAAGCTGGTCAACGACATTCTCAGAGACAGGCTGGTGCAGTGATCACGATCGACACGACCGGTGTGCTTCCCGCTCCTCCCGAGGTGGTGTGGAAGCTCATCACCGACTGGGAGCACCAAGGCGACTGGATGCTCGAGGCCAAGGACTTCAAGGTGCTCACCGAGCATCGTGAGGGAGTCGGAGTCGAGGCCGAAGCAACGGTTTCCATCGGCGGTATCAGCACGCGCGATCGCGTACGAGTGAGCGGCTGGGATCCGCCTCAGCGGCTCGAGATCAAGCACGACGGTTGGGTTTCGGGCCGTGGCGAGTTCAAGCTGACGCTCGTCGGGAAGGACCGCACGCATGTGTTCTGGCGGGAGGAGCTGAACCCGCCTCTGGGTGTTCTTGGGACCGCCGGGATGAGCGTGTTCCGGCCGATGATGAGCCGTCTCTTCAAGCGCGACCTGCGCATCCTGGAATCGCTCTGCCGCGTGGCGCACGCTGCCGAGTGGTCGTGAGTGGTTGCCTGGCAACCATCTATGACCTGACCATTCGACATCGATTCAAGACGAGGGTTCAGGTCGAGGGCAAGACCGCTACCTATTTCGAGATTCCGCTCGAAGTTCGAGGGCTCTTCTCCCAGGCCCGCCCCCCGGTTCGCGTCACGATCAACGATTACACCTATTGGAGTACGGTGGCGGTTTACGGGGGCCACTACTTCCTTCCTCTAAACGCGTGTGGCACATCATGACCGGCCTGCCGTACCCGATACGTCTCGCGGGGTACGGGCTCCCAAGACCCCCGTTCCAGGTGCGGACGTTGCCGGCGTGGTGGAGGCCGCCGGCAACGACGTGACCAGGTTCCAGCCTGGCGACGAAGTGTTCGGCATCGCCAAGGGCTCGTACGCCGAGTACGCGCGCGCTCGCGAGGACAAGCTGACACCCAAGCCGGCGAACCTCACCTTCGAGCAGGCGCCGTGGTCGCCACGTCCGGCTTGCCCGCCCTGCAAGGCCTAGGCGACCGCGGGAAGGTGCGCGCGGGGCAGAAGGTACTGATCATCGGTGCGTCGGGAGGCGTGGGCACGTTCGCCGTGCAGAATGCGTGCAGACGTTCAGCGCGGCACGAAATCCAACATGAATCCAAAATCCGAACCTGGTTTGATCTCTGAAGCGCGGCCTCGAAAGCGAAATCCAACAAATGCAACATCGGCGGCGCCCGCCCTCTTGTTTTCCACCTTGCGGCCCGTTGTGATCGTGCTGGGTTCGGAGCTACGTTCCGTGCAGGTGCACGACCTCGACCCAACGATCGCGGTGTGCCGCCGCGCTGCCTCGGCTCCTTCAATTGGCTCGGCAAGGCCGAGGAGATCCTGGCGCGAGAGCAGACATCCAGGTCGAGATCGCCCGAGCACATAAGGACTGCTATCGCCTCAGTCGCCGAGCCACCGATAGATGCTGTGATCATCGCCTGCGCCGCCGAACGTCATTTGGATCCGGCGCACATAGCCCACCTCACCTGAAATCGCTCGTTGACCCCGTCCGTCACGCAGTCGAGGAAGCTCTTGATGATCGTTACCGCGATTCGGTTCAGTTTGGCCCGATCGAGGCTCGAGGTCGATGCCCGCGTCGCGTACCTGAACGTCCCTGCTGGCGCCACGTGGGTGCGGTTCGCCCGAGCTTCGCGACGCAGCCAGGCCGTGATCTTCGCCTACGAAACCGGCGTGAACCGCCCTGCGGTGGGCGCCAAGCCAACACGGTCCGCAAAACGGAGCTATGAGCTAGCAACCCGGCGATGTTGTTGGCCCAACAACCGCGAGGCGAATCCGGCTGGGGCCGCCATCTCACGAGCTGTATCTTGCTCATTCTGTGCAATCTCGAATAGAAGGTTTCGAATGAACAGGGGGTCGAACGAGTTGTGTCCGACCATCACAACTTCGCCCTAGATGCCCAAGTAACTTGAGCGGGGCCGAAGAGGGGGCAACGCCGCCCTCAACCCGAACATGGGAAGGCGTCCAAGAAACATAAGCGCGAGCTACTTGGGCTTGGGGAAGGAACTCATTGGCCGATCTGGTCGACAGGGTTGAGCGATGACGTGCGGATGAAGGACTTGGAGCGCATCACGAGAGGCATGATTCCGCGCTACGGCTAGATGGACGGTCTTGTCGCGCGGACTTGCAAGTTGCAAGAGCACTCAAAACGGTGGGAGCACTCG
>Ga0136620_10000899_pt1 | contig 13782 bp, 13 predicted proteins | sample AntDrymUQ4162106_2_FD_104806 | JGI IMG/M metagenome (GOLD analysis project Ga0136620, IMG submission 104806) | Polar desert sand microbial communities from Dry Valleys, Antarctica - metaG UQ416 (21.06) | ecosystem: Environmental > Terrestrial > Soil > Desert | place: Antarctica: Dry Valley... | reverse complement strand
GCCCGCGGCTTCGTGCTCACGACAGATGCTGCTTGAGCCACAGGGCGTTGACCAGGGCGAGGCCCTCCCAGTCGTTGTTGAAATAGGCGTAGACCTCGCGTCGGGCGCGCCACGCCGCGATCCGGCGCTTCCAGGTCTCGAGCTCGCGAGTCGAGTAGCGCCCCCGGCCCCCGTGGCGCCCGCGATGAAAGCGGATGAACGTCCAGTCGGTCGTCATCTCGTGGCTTTGAAACGGTCGCTCGGGATCGTCGCCGATGACCAGCGCGACGCCCGCCTCGCGCAACAGCTCGTACACGTCGTCGACGAACCAGCTCGGGTGGCGAATTGGCCATCACGATGATGTCGGCGACGATGATCGCCCAGCCCGTCAGCCAGCCGAACTGGGGGCCCATCGCCCGCGTGACCCAGGTGAAGCTCGTGCCGCAGTCGGGATCGGCGCGGTTCATGTAGTAGTAGGCGAAGGCGATGCACAGCATCGGCAGGAAGCTGACGAGCATCACCGCGGGCGCCTGGAAGCCGACTCCGACCGCGACGACGAAACCCAGCGTCGCCGCGAGGCTGTAGCCCGGGGCCGTCGAGGCGACGCCGATCACGACGCTCGAGACGAGCCCGATCGCGTTCTTCTTCAGCCCCTTCTCGCCCGCGCCCGCGCCGTGCTGCTTGGGCGATGCGGCGACCGATGCGCTCTCCATCTCTCCTCCTCCTGCTCCGCGGCGGTTTCGCGGCGCGAACGGGCGCAGCGTATGGGCCGCCGTTCAAGGGGCAGATGCCTCAAAAGAATTGCGAAGCAGTTATCCAATCAGTACAACCGGGCCACCCAAAGTTTGAACCAACCTCGCTTGAAAGCGTGAACGGCCACCGATACCGTTGTGCAAGGTGTCGATAACCGGCGCCCGGAGGAGGATCATCATGGCCGCGACACCCGACACAGCCGTACAGCCGCCCGCGTCCGCCACCTCGCAGGAGCTGCAGGAGATGGCCAAGCGCAACCTGTGGATGCACTTCACGCGCATGGGGGCCTACGAGAACGCGGAGGTGCCGATCATCGTCCGCGGCGATGGCGCGTACGTCTATGACGACCATGGCACCCGCTACCTCGACGGCCTCTCGGGCCTGTTCTGCGTCAACGCCGGCCATGGCCGCGAGGAGCTCGCCGAGGCGGCGGCGGCCCAGATCCGCGAGCTCGACTTCTACGTCATGTGGAGCTTCGCCCACCCGCGGGCGATCGAGCTCGCGGGACGGATCGCGTCACTGACCCCGGGCGACCTCAACCGTGTCTTCTTTACCTCCGGCGGCTCGGAGGCGGTCGAGTCGGCAATCAAGCTGGCGCGTAACTACCACCGCCTGCGTGGCAACGCGGGAAGGCACAAGCTGATTGCGCGCGAGATCGCCTATCACGGCACCTCGCTGGGAGCGCTCAGCGCGACCGGGATCACCGCCCTGCGAGCCCCGTTCGAGCCCCTCGTCCCCGGCGGCTGCCACGTCCCCAACACCGACAGCTATCGCTGGCCAGATGACCGCGACCCGCTGTGGGCGGCCGACCAGATCGAGGAGCGGATCCTCTTTGAGAGCCCCGAGACGGTCTCGGCGGTAATCCTCGAGCCTGTCCAGAACGCGGGCGGATGCATCCCGCCTCAGGACGGCTACTTCCAGCGCGTGCGCGAGATCTGCGACCGCCACGACGTGCTGCTGATCTCCGACGAGGTGATCTGCTCGTGGGGGAGGCTCGGCCATTACTTCGGCAGCGAGCGCTTCGGCTATCAGCCCGACATCATCACGACCGCCAAGGCCCTGACCTCGGCCAACGTGCCGATGGGGGCGATGATCGCATCGGATCGACTCGCGGAGCCATTCCTCGAGGACAAGGCGATGTTCGCCCACGGCTTCACCTTCGCCGGACATCCGGTAGCGGCAGCCGTTGCGATTGCCAACCTCGACATCTTCGAGCGCGAGGACCTCAACGGCCACGTGCTGCGCAAGCAGGACGAGTTTCGGTCCATGCTCGACAGCCTGCGCGACATCCCGATCGTGGGCGACGTCCGTGGCGCTGGGTTCTTCCAGGCCGTTGAGCTCGTCAAGGACCGCGACACGAAGGAAGGGTTCAACGACGAGGAGTCCGAAGACCTGCTGCGCGGATTTCTCTCCGGAGAGCTCTACCGGCGCGGCCTGATCTGCCGCGCCGACGATCGCGGCGATCCCGTGATCCAGCTCGCCCCACCGCTGATCTGCGACACGGAGCAGTTCGAGGAGATAGAGGCCGTCCTGCGCCCGGTGCTGACCGAGGCCTCGAAGCGCGTCGGCAGGGGTTAGGCCGGTGCTGTCGATCGAGGAGCTGGTCGGCGAGCTCGAGCTCGAGCTCGCCGCCGGCGAGTCGGAGGCGGCGCGGCCGATTCGCTGGGTTCACATCTCCGAGATCGAGGACCCGACCAAGTGGCTCAGCGGCGGCGAGCTGCTGCTGACGACCGGGATCCAGCTCGACACGGCGCCGCGCCAGCGCCGCTTCGTGCGGTTGCTCGCCGGCCACGGTCTCGCCGGGCTCGGGCTCGGCACGGGATTCGACCACCGGCGGCTTCCGAAGGCGCTCGTGACCGAGGCCGAGAAGCTCGACTTCCCGCTCTTCGAAGTCCCGTATGAGATGCCGTTCATCGCGATCACCGAGCGCGCCTTCTCACAACTCGTCAACGAGCAGTACTCGATGATGGAGCGCGGCACTGCTCTGCACGAACGCCTCGAACGGCTCGTGCTCGAGGGCCGCGGGATGATCGAGGTGCTCGGTGCCATCGGCCACGCTGTCGGCGGCACCGCGCTGCTGGTCGACGCCGCCGGCCGCGTCGTTGCCGAGGGTCGCAACCGCAGGCGCGTCGCGGCCCGCGACGCGATCGAGGCGCTCGGCGTGGAGCTCTCCCAGCGAGTCGCCCAGGGGCGGGTCAGCCCGTTCTCACCCGAGCACCCGGGTCTGGCTGAGCGCGCGCTGGTGGTGCCGGTCCCGGCGCGCGGGCAGGGGGTGCCACGATCCTGGCTGGCGGTCGTGCGCGAATCCGGCTCGCTGGCGGACTTCGACCGCCTCGCCACCCGGCAGGCCGCGATCGCCGTCGCGCTCGAGCTGATGCGCGACCGCATCGTCCACGAGACCGAGCGACGGCTCGCGGGCGACCTGCTCGCGGAGGTGCTCAGCGGACGGCTCGAGCACGAGGAGCTGTGTGGGCGCCTCGAGCCGTTCGGAATCGGGGAGCGCGCCGCCGCGCTCGTCTTCGAGCTCGAGGATCCGGCCGGCGCGGAGCAGGCGCTCGAGGCGGCGCTGGCCGAGGGCGGTAGCGCGGCGCTCGTCGCGACGACGGGGATGGCCGGGCGCGACCTGCTGTGTGCGCTGGTCGATCCCGGCGACGACGAGCCCGTCGAGGTCGCGCGGCGCGCGCTCGGGGCGCTGGCGGCCGACGCGGAGCCGGTGCGGGCGGCGGCCAGCCGCATCGCCCCGGTGTCGTCGGCGCGGCGCAGCTTTCACGAGGCGCGCTGCGCACTCGAGGCGACCTCGATGGCCAACGGCGACACGCCCGACGTCGCCTCGCACCGCGATCTCGGCGCCTTCACCCTGCTGCTGGCGCTTCAGGACGACGACGCCCTGCGCGCCTACAGCGACAGCCTCCTGGCCCCGATCGAGCGAACCGAGGGTGAATACGGCGACGAGCTCTTGCGCTCGCTCGAGGCCTACATCGAGCAGAACGGTCAATGGGAACGCGCCGCGCGCGAGCTGTTCTGTCACCGCCACACGCTGCGCTACCGGATCCGCCGCATCGAGGAGCTGACGGGACGCGACCTCAGCCGCGCCCACGATCGCATCGAGCTCTGGCTCGCCCTGCGAGCCAGGGAGCTCGTTCGATGACTCAACATCCGCCACCTCCTCCGCTCCCGCTCGCTCGCACCAGGATGACTGGCATTCTTGCTCGCTCGCTCCCGCGTCCGGGGGTGGTTCGGAAATGAACGTAGCGGTGCTGGGCGCCGGGGGGACGATCGGGCCCGCGATCGCGCGTGACCTCGCGGGGTCGGAGGAGGTCAGCGAGCTGCGTCTCCTCGACATCGACGAGGGCCGGGCTCGCGCGGTCGCCGAGGCAATCGGCTCGGATCAGGTCAGCGCCGCGCGCGCGGATGCCGCGGACCCTGCGGCGCTTGCGACCGCGCTCGGCGACAGCGAGGCGGTGGTCAACTCCGCGAGCTACCCGCTCAACCTCAATGTCATGCAGGCTTGTCTCGAGGCCGGCTGCCATTACCTCGACCTCGGCGGCCTGTACTGGGTTGCCGCCGAGCAGCTTCAGAGCTTCGCTCCCCCCGATGGTGAGGACCGGTTCGAGCAGGCGGGACTGCTCGCGGTGCTCGGCATCGGCTCGAGCCCGGGAAAGACGAACCTGATGGCGCTGCGCACCCTGGTCGACGAGCTGACTCTCGCGCCGGTCGTCGTCCGCGACGGCGAGGCGGTCGAGATCGAACCGTTAAGCCCGGGTGGCAGGGTCGACTTCGGCGACCCGATCGGCGAGGCCGAGACGATCCACACCCTGCACTCGGAGATGCTCACCTTTCCCCACAGCTTCGGCTGTCGCGAGGGCAGCTTTCGCCTCTCGCTGCACCCCGAGCTGCTCGAGCGTCTGCGGGGGCTGGCCACCGCCTCCGATGAGGAGCTCACCCGCGCCGCCGACGAGGCCAGCGCTCCCTCGGCGAACACGGTCTCCGTCCATGTCGTCGATGCAGTTGGCGGCGGCCGCAGCGTGCGCGTGCGCTCGGTGACGCGCCCGGTCGAGGGCCTCGGGCTGGGCGGCGGCGGTGTGGTCTCCACGGCCGCCCCCTCGGCCGCGGCCGTGCGCCTGATTGCTCGCGGCGACCTGACGACGCGCGGCGTCCACCCGCCAGAACGCTGCATCGACCCCGACGAGATGTTCGCCGAGCTCGAGCGGCGCGGCAGCGTATTCGACGTCGAGCTGCGAGTCACCGCGACCAGGCCACCCCCGGACGGGCAGCGGAGGAGGTGGCCTGAGTGATTGTCGGAGTGGCCACCGAGATCAAGGACGACGAGTACCGAGTCGCGCTGACGCCGGCCGGAGCCCGAGAGCTGACCGATCGCGGGCACGAGGTTCTGATCCAGTCCGGGGCGGGGGAGGGCAGTGCGATCTCGGACGCCGACTACGAGGCGCAGGGCGCCCGATGCGCACCCGATGCGGCCGCGGTCTGGGGCGAGGCCGAGCTCGTGCTCAAGGTCAAGGAGCCCCAGCCCTCCGAGGTCGATCTGATCCGGAGCGAGACGACGCTCTTTACCTACCTTCACCTCGCACCGGTGCCGGAGCTGGCCGAGGGTCTGCGCGATTCGGGCGCGACCTGCATCGCCTACGAGACCGTCGAGGACGAGCATGGGCGTTTGCCGCTGCTGGCCCCGATGAGCGAGATCGCGGGCAAGATCGCCACCCAGGCCGGAGCCTTCTTTCTCGAGAAACCGCTCGGTGGCCGGGGGATCCTGCTCGGGGGAGCGCCCGGGGTCGCGCCCGCCAACGTGATCGTCATCGGCGGCGGGGCGGTGGGCCAGAACGCCGCCTTCATCGCCGTGGGCATGGAGGCCGACGTCTTCGTCTTCGACATCTCGATCGACCGCCTGCGCGACCTCGATGTCGCGATGGGCGGACGCTGCTCGACTGTCTACTCCTCGACGCTCGCGATCGAGGAGATGCTGCCGCGCGCCGACCTCGTGATCGGGGCGGTGCTCGTGCACGGCGCCCGCGCCCCTGTCGTCGTCAGCCGCGAGCAGCTCGGGCTGATGAAGCGAAACGCCGTTCTGGTCGACGTGGCGATCGACCAGGGCGGTTGCTTCGAGACCTCGCGGCCGACAACGCACCGAGACCCCGTCTACGAGGTCGACGGGATAACGCACTACTGCGTCGCGAACATGCCCGGCGCAGTTCCCGTGACCTCGACCTACGCGCTGACCAACGCCACGTTGCCCTACGTCCTGGCGCTCGCAGAGCACGGCCCCCGCGAGGCGGTTCGCCTTGATCCCGGCCTGCGCCTGGGGGTCAACGTCGCCGCCGGCGCGGTCACGCACCCCGCCGTCGCCGCCGGCGTGGGGGCCGAGCACGTCGCGGTGGAGGATGCTTTGGAACTGGATCTCGAAGGCAAACCCGTCAGGGGCGGATAAGGAGAGGCATGGCAACGACGACGAAGACGAAGCTGCAGAACTTCATCGACGGCGAGTTCAGCGACGCGGCCGACGGGGCGAGCGAGGACGTGCTGAACCCCGCCACGGCGGAGCCGATCGCCGAGATGCCGCTGTCGAGCGGGGAGGACGTCGACCGAGCCGCCACGGCGGCGCGGCGGGCCTTTGAGAGCTGGTCGACGACCATCCCCGGCGATCGCGCAGGCGCGCTGCTGCGGCTCGCCGACGCGATCGAGTCGAACGCCGACGAGCTCGCCGACCTCGAGGCTCGCAACGCCGGCAAGCCGCGCCATAACTTCCTCGAGGACGAGATCCCGTTCATGGTCGACAACCTGCGCTTCTTCGCAGGTGCGGCACGCTGTCTCGAGGGCCGCGCCGCGGGCGAGTACCTCGAGGGATACACATCGATGGTTCGCCGTGAGGCGGTTGGCGTCGTCGGCCAGATCACGCCCTGGAACTACCCGTTGATGATGGCGGTGTGGAAGATCGGCCCCGCGCTCGCCGCGGGCAACACCATCGTCCTAAAGCCCGCCGAGACGACGCCGATGTCGACGGTCAAGCTGGCGCAGCTCGCGGGCGAGATCCTCCCCAAGGGCGTGCTCAACGTGATCACCGGCCACGGCGAGCCCGCGGGCGCCGCCCTCGTCACCCATCCCGAGGTCGACATGGTCTCGCTGACCGGCTCTCCCGACACCGGCAAGTGGATCGCAAAGGCGGCATCGGAGACGCTCAAGAAGGTCCACCTCGAGCTGGGCGGCAAGGCCCCGGTGGTCGTCTTCGACGACGTCGAGCTCGAGACCGCCCTCGAGACGATCGCGGGGACCGGCTACTACAACGCCGGCCAGGACTGCACCGCGGCGACGCGCGTGCTCGCCGGCAAGGGCGTCTATGACGACGTCGTCTCCGGTCTCGCCGAGCAGGCCAAGGGCCAGGTGCTGGGGGACACCCTGTCCGAGGACACGACGCTTGGGCCGCTGAACTCGCAGCGCCAGCGCGAGCGCGTGGAGGGCTTTATCGAGCGCGGGCCGGATCGCGCCGAGGTCGTGACCGGCGGCGGTCGCCCGGACCTGCCGGGCTACTACCTCGAGCCGGCCGTGGTCGCCAACCTCGAGCAGGGCGACGAGATGATCCAGAATGAGATCTTCGGTCCCGTGATCACGGTGCAGCAATTCGACGACGAGGACACGGCGATCGAGTGGGCCAATGGCACCAGGTACGGGCTCGCGTCCTCGGTGTGGACCCGCGACGTCGGCCGCGCGATGCGCGTCGCCAAGGCGCTGCGCTTCGGTTGCGTGTGGGTCAACGACCACATCCCGCTGGCTTCGGAGATGCCGCACGGCGGCTACAAGGAGTCGGGATACGGCAAGGACCTGTCCGGCTACTCGCTCGAGGACTACACCGAGGTCAAGCACGTGATGGTCAGTCTCAGCTAGGCGCGTCAGGCGCGGCTCTGCCGCGACCAGCATGTGCTGTTGGTGATGTCGGGCTGACCTCGTTGTCTGATATTCGTTCCCGGGACCCTTCGGGTGACTGACCAGACCGCGGTTGACGGGTGTCGATGACATCCTTGCCGTCGCCGTAATCGAGTTTCCAGAGGAGGAGAAAGCCGCGCTCCGGGGCCCCTTCGAGGACACCCTTTACTACGTCGACGGCGAGTGGAGGCTCTACAGTTCGGGCCTGCCCGGGTAGGAGAGACGACTGAGCAGGGCGGCGCTCGTCCCCGACCGACGGGCGCCGCACCGCTACCCGGGCACTTGTCTAGGGTTTCCCAGCCTGTGAGCCGCTCCCCGACCAGATCTGCGTGGACATACCCGCGCCGCGCGATCGCAGCCTGCGTGGGAGTCGTTCTGGCGCTTGCCGTGGCCGCCTGCGGTGATGACGAGGTCGAGCCGACGGCCGATTACCCCGCCACCGCGGACGAGATCTGCCTAGAAGTCGCGCAACGGCTGGCCGACGAACGCAAGAAGGATCCGCCGTCGGAGTCGCCGCAGGACGCGGAAAAGCTGCTTGCGGATCAGCTCCCGATCCGCCTCGACGGGCTCAGCCGCCTGCAGGCTCTGCGTCCGCCGCCCGAGCTGGTTGCGGCGTCGGACGAGTTCATGGCGCTGACCGAAAGCCGCATAGAAGCCCTCGAAGATGCCCTATCCGCTGCGCGGGACAAGGACGAGGACGACTACCTGGCGGCCCAGGAGCGCTTCGAGCGCCTCAGCGACAAGGCGCGCGGCATCGGTGAGCAGGTCGGCTTCACGGAATGTGCCGAGATCCTGCCCCCGGCCGGTCAGGGGGACGTCCTCGCGGCGGTCGAGAAGCTGCTTACGAGCCCAGACTCGAAGAAGGTCTGTGGCGAGGTCGTGACTGAGCGTTTCACCGAGACGGCCTATGGGAGCATCAAGAAATGCGAGACCGAGCGCGGCCTGCCGACCGCGACCTCGCTCGAGCTGCTGGACGTGGCGGGCGTCGCGGCGAGATCGGCGTTCGTCGATGTCGAGGTCGTCGATTTCTTCGGGGTGTCGGAACAGCGGCGCATCGAGCTCGTCTTCGTCGACAAGACCTGGAAGGTGGACCACTCGGAGACGCTCGAATTGCCCCAGGACGACGAGCCGAAGAAGAACGACGGGGGCTCGGAGTCCAAACCGGACGGCCAGGCCGGGGGTGAGCAGACCGGGAGTGAGCCGACGGCCACCACCGGCGAGCAGGCCACGACGACGCCCGGCGACGACACGACCCCTGGCGGGAGCGGCTCAGGCGAGAGCCCGTAGCGTCGCCGTCACGATCGCGGCGACCGTGATCGCAAGCAGTGTCGGCCCGCGCAGGGCCAGCGCGACGCCGGTCGCGCGCTCGTCAGCCGTCTTTCCGCATACCGTGGCGAGATAGCCCGGCACAAGCGGCAGGCAACACGGTGAGATGAACGACACGAAGCCGGCAGCCACGGCGAGAAGGATGCTTGGTCCCTCAACCATCCGGCCGACTCCCGCACCCGGCATGCCCGTGCCGCTGCAAGGCGCTCACAGGACGTCCTCGACGGCCTGACGCAGTTCTTCGACGCTAAATCCTCCCTCGATGACGGTCGAGATTCGTCCGTGCCGGTCGATCACGAACAGCCAGGGCTCGGTCGGCAGTCCGAAGGCCCTGAGCTGGGGACGGATGCCCTCGTCGACGGTGTTGTCGCGGTAGACCTCCATGTGGATGAACGAGACCGGCTCATCCTCGTAGTCGCTCTTTACCTGCTCGGCGACGTCGACGACCGGTCCGCAGACGCGGCTCTGACAGAGCGACGGGGTCGCGAAGAGAAGTATCAGTTTCACGGCCCGGGGACAGGAGCATGGCGGCGGACCCTGCGTGTAACCGACGAAACCGAAACCGCGCAGGTGGAGTGCGCGCGCTGCGAGTAGTCCCTTTCGAGTTCGGCCGTACTCGGCGTCCTCGATGATCAGGACAACGTCGCTGCGCGAAAGCAGGGCGACGTCGACCCTTCTCGTGCTCGAGGAGGGTTAGAGCATCGCCTTAGGGCGGCGGATGACGGGCCGCAAGGTGGCTGGGCAGGATCGGGGCCCCTCGCTCTTACACCTGGTTCTTCGTGACGGCGCCCGCGGCCCTGAACGATGGCCACGCGAAATTCCGCAACCTTCACGAGGAGTAACTGCCGGGACGCGCTTGGAACGGCGAATAGCAAGGCGACTACGTACCCAGGCGCGGAGGCCCGCCAGCCCGCCAACCGCTGCCGCCGCCGCATCGATATTCGAGACGCAGTTCATGCACATACGGCGGCGATGATGTCAGATCCAGAGGGCTTGGGCATCAGTCACCAAGCCCACCCGAGAGCACGTCACCATTGGACCGGCTATTCGAATTTGCGCTCGATGACGGGCCGCGCTTTCAAGGATCTTCGGGAGGTTTGGAGACGTCGGCAAGGGCCTCGTCGAGCGGATGCTTGTCGAACAGGCCTCACCCCAGGCCGGGCACCGCATTCTCGACCTCGGTTGTGGGACCGGGACCCTGGCGATCATGATCGCGCGCCATGAGCCAGGTGCTGTGGTGATCGGTCTTGACGGCGACGCCGAGATCCTCGAGCGGGCACGGGCCAAGGCAGAGTCGGCCGAGCTTCAAATACGTTTCGATCACGCGCTGTCGACCGCGCTGCCCTACGAGGACGCGTCATTCGACCTCGTCGTCTCGACGCTGATGCTCCATCACCTCACGACCGAGGCCAAGCGGCAGACGGTCGGGGAGGTCGCCCGCGTTCTGCGTCCCGGAGGCGAGCTGCACGTCGCCGACTATGGGCGGCCGGCCGATCCGCTGATGGGGCTCCTGTTCACTTTGGTGCGCGTGTTCGACGGGGCTTCGAGCAGACAGATGCCAACGCGCGCGGTGAGCTTCCGGCGATTTTCGAGCAGGGCGGATTCGAGGCTGCGCAGGAGAGCGACCGCCTTCGGACGGTGATCGGAACCCTGTCGCTGTACCGAGCTCGGCGCTCGTCCTCTTCGAGAGCGCAGCCTAGAGGAAGGGCGCCGCGGCTAGAGCCCGGGATAGTGGCGGGCCTTGAAGCCGCTGGGCGACCGCTCATCCTCGTGCCAGCGTGGCCCGTCGCCGCCCGAGGTGTCCCAGCGAAGGCCCGCGATCACTGAGTACATGTGCCCGGCATTCGTATAGACGGTGATCCACTCGCCCTCGCCGGGCTTGCCCCAGTTCGCGAACGAGCCTGACGGCATCGGGGCCTTCAGCACCTTGCGGCCGGCGCCGTGCAGCGCGTAGGAAACCGCCCCTGAACAGTCGTAGCCCTTGTCGAGCTTCCAGCTCGAATGCCCGCCGCCCCACTTGTATGGCTTGTCGTTGATTCGGTTTGCGAACTCGATCGCACGCACGACCTGTGGCGGTGCACCGGCCGGGGGCACAGCATCGCCGTTGGGCAGCAGTTGCGCGTCGGCGCCCGGCGCGGTCGGGCTCGGCCCGGTGCCGCCGTTGAACTCCGCGAGTGCCGCGCTGGGCACCATCAACGCCGACGCGATCGCGAGCACGAGGAGCGCGCGCCATCGGCGGCGCCGGTTCACGGGATTCGATTGCGACATTGCCAGCCCTCCTTCGTCGGCCTACGGGGTTAGCTGACGGGCTGGCGCTAAAGGAGCTTGCGCCTCCACACGAGGTGGATTCGCCCCGAACTGATTGGTTCCCCCGTTCCCCGCCATGTTCTCGACGGGGACTCGGCGTTATTTGTCGTACAAGGTTCTTGGTGCGAGCGCTAAAGACCCTCGGGATGGCGGATCGTGTAGCCGGCCGGGGAGCGTTCGTCCTCGTGCCAGCGCGGTCCGGCGCCACCGGATGTGTCCCAGCGCAGACCCGCGATCACGGCGTACATGTGCCCCTTGTTGGCGTAGACGCTGATCCACTCACCCTCGCCAGGCAGGCCCCAGCTCATGAACGAGCCGGACGGCATCGGAGCCTTGAGCACCTTGCGGCCCGCTCCATGTAGCGCGTAGGAAACCGCACCCGAGCAGTCGTAGCCCTTGTCCTTCCAGCTGCCGTGCCCGCCGCCCCATTTGTAGGGCTTTTCGTTGATGCGGTTCGCGAACTCGATCGCGCGCACGACCTGGGGCGGCGCGCCCGCCGGCGGCACCGCGTCGCCGCTGGGAAGCAGCTCGGCCTGGGCGCCGGGGGTCGTCTGGGGCGGCGCAGCGGGAGGCGTGGCGCCGTCGCCGACTCCACCGGTCGTGGCGCCGAGTGCCGGGGCGGGCGCAACGCCGAGCACCGCGACGACCGCGGCGGCGGCGAGCGCTTGCCAACCGCGGCGCGCGTTCGAAAACTCGGATTGCAACTACCAGCCCTCCTTCGTCGGCCTACGGGGTTAGCTGACGGGCTGGCGCTAAAGGAGCCTGCGCCTCCACCAAGGAGAGGTGGATTCGCCCCAGAGATTGGTTCCCCCGCTCCCCGCCGTTCGCTGCGCGATCGACGGAGACTCGGCGTGTATCGGTAATTCGAGGCGGGACCTTAGCAAATGCTCACAGATGGAAGATTCTGCCCTCTCGCGGCTAGCAGCTGAGCTGTGCCTGCCCACGCACGAGAGGCTGACTTACGCGAGTCTTATCCGGGGGCTGAAAAGGTCGCGGACCATGCTTGCGGCGGATCGAAGGTGCACTGGCACGAGGAGCGCGTGCAGTCTGACTCCTGAGCAACCTGCGCCGCTGGGCCTACCCGCAGGGTTGCCGGCGGGTTCGGGTCCAAATGAGTCCCGGGGCCTCCTGTCCGTTCGTCCATGATCGAAGTCGCAGGGCTGACGAAGCGATTCGGCGATCAGGTCGCGGTCGACGGCCTCACCTTCACCGCGCCCGCCGGGCAGGTGACCGCGGTCCTGGGCCCCAACGGCGCCGGCAAGACGACGACCTTCCGGATGCTCCTGGGTTTGGCGCGCCCCGGTCAAAGCCTTCGGCCTGCCGACGGAGCCGTGGGTCTTCGTGATCGACCGCGACGGCCAGGTGAGCACGGCGATCGAGGGTGGCTTTGGCGTTTCAGAGTTGGAGCGCGCGGTCAACAAAGTGGCTCCTTAGGCTCGCCATGACCCGACTTCCGGGACGCGAAATGGCGACTCCGGTGTCATCATGCCTGCAGCATGTGCGTCCAGTGCATGATGACCGCAGCGACCTCCGTATCCGGCGCATTCGCTGCGCGCTCCTGGCTCGCCCAGAAGCGCGCCGATTGGCTGACGCCGCGTCGGCTGCGCTACTTCACGGCCGCATTGTTCACGCTCGCGATCCTCGCCGCGGGAACGTTCAGCGGGACCTGACGCCTGCACGCAGCGTTTTTGGCACGCGTGCGCGCTGCCGGCGGCTTGGCGGGGACCGTCTAGTGCGAATGGCCCGCGACAGCCGCGGCCGAAAGCTCTTCGCCGGGCAGCCGCGTCGCCAGCAGGCCCGCGAGGGCGGTGGTGATCGGCACCGCTGCGATCAGTCCGACGGAGCCAACGAGCGTGCCAACTATCTCCTTGGCCACCAGCTCGAGATTTGCAGCCTCCAAGGCGCCGATGTCGCCCGATCCGAAGATCAGCAGTGCGGGCAGGGCGGAGCCGACGTAGGCGAGCACGAGCGTGTTCACGGTGGCGCTCACGTGGTCCTGTCCGACGGCGATCGCGCGCGCGTAGAGCTCGCGGAAGCCCTGGCCGGGATTGGCGGCCTTCAGCGCGAGGACGGTTGAGGCCTGGCTCACCGTGACGTCGTCAAGGACGCCCAGGGCGCCGATCACCATCCCCGCGATCAGCAGGCCTCGTAGGTCGATGCCGAAGTCGTTGACCTGAAGAACCGCCGCTTCCTCGCTCGAGATCCCGGTGAGGTTGGTGAGCTGAGTGAAGGCTTCGGCCAGCCCGATCACCAGCAGCAGGCTCAAGGCCGTTCCCAGGATCGCGGCGAGGCTCTTCGGCCCCAGCCCGTGGGCAAGTGGGATCGTCACGAGCATCACCGCCAGCGATCCGACGAAGGCGACCAGCAGCGGGGAATTCCCCTCAAGGATCGACGGCACGATGAACCCCAGTACGACCGCGAGGCTCAAGCCGAGGCCGACGAGGGACAGCGCCCCGCGGGCGCGACCAAACACGATCACGAGCGCCG
>Ga0136620_10000897_pt1 | contig 13806 bp, 14 predicted proteins | sample AntDrymUQ4162106_2_FD_104806 | JGI IMG/M metagenome (GOLD analysis project Ga0136620, IMG submission 104806) | Polar desert sand microbial communities from Dry Valleys, Antarctica - metaG UQ416 (21.06) | ecosystem: Environmental > Terrestrial > Soil > Desert | place: Antarctica: Dry Valley... | reverse complement strand
GTCGTGGTCTGCATCCTCGCGGACGGCGGGTGGAAGTACCTCTCGGCAGATTTTTGGTCGGCGCCCGACGTCGCAGGCTCGATGGAGAGCACCCTCTGGTGGTGATCAGAACGGGTCGTACTCGACCTCGCCTGCCGCGATCGCGCGGTTGAGCAGGAGCAGGCGGCGGTTGGAGTCGGCGGGGTCGTGTGCTGCCGCCTTTGGCCAGCCGTAGGCGGCCACGACGGACTCGTCCAGTCGCCGATGCAAGTCGCGAAGATCGGTGTACGCCCCGTCGTGGAGCTCGTTGTAGAGCTTCGTCAGCCCGATCTGCCGCTCGAGGCAGATCTGTCCCCGCCGCCTGACGAGAGCTCTTGCTGCGGCGGCAACTTCTTCGCGTCGTTCCCGCGTCGGCTGCGGCCAGGGAAACGTCTCGAACGCGGTGGTGTGTGTGTAGTGGGGACGATCCTCGAACGTGCCCCCCTGCACGGACGCCCACGCGACGTGGACGGCCGATGTAAGGACGCCAATGTCGAAATCCTCGGACAGCGCAAACACAATCGTTCGGTTACTCGGGCACCACGTTCGGTCGCACCAGACGAACTGGAAGCGCTTCGCCACGGCGCTCGTTGCAAGGTACCGCGCCAGAGGCGCGAGCGCCGCGCGCATCGCGGGCACTAGCTCCCCCAGCAACCACCATTTTGTTCGTCTTGTGGCGCGCCGATTTTGATCCCTGAACGGTTTAACCCGCGCCCGCACGAGGTCAAGCGCCGCAGGGTACTTCAGAGCGTCCTCGAGCGTCCGTGTCCCGAAGTCGATGATGTACCGCGTAGGGTATTGATCCGCCGTCTGCAAGATGTCCTCGCCAATGAGATAGGGACGAACCACATCGTGGTAGTCGGCGTCACTGAGCGCTAGAAGCTCCTGAGCCTCCTCGGGCTTTAGCACGAATCCGCTCCCGACTGGCTGCGGCCCCTGAAACGCCCTTCCCCTATTCGGTGCCAGTCGCGCCGCGCCCGAAGTGTCGTCGGCGTATGCGCGCAGCGCCGCTGTGATACCAGTGACGGCTTCTCCGTCGAGAACAGCCTGCTTCGGCGGACTGACGGGGCTTTTGACCCAGTTGACGATCGACACGTCGACGGCGGCCGCGCCAGGCCAATCCTGTGTCGAGACAGCGTTCGTGATCACCCCGCCGTTGGCGAGGATCCATTCTAGGCTTGCCTTCCGCGCACGCCCCTGTGAGACCGAGTTCGTTGCGACGAATCCTGCTCTGCCGCCGTCCGGCAGCGCGGCATGAGCCTTTCGGAACCAGTACACCGCAAAGTCCTTCAGTCCAATCCCGAACTCCTGCTGCAACCACTCGGCGTAGGTATCACCGAGCTGGCTGCGGATCTGCTGGGACCCGTGGTACGGCGGGTTACCGACGATCCCATTCGCGGAGGGCCACTCGAGCTTGAGCGCATCTGCAAAAACGATGCCTGGAAGCGGCGGGAGCGGCAGGATTCTCTCGTCGAGCTTATGCTCGCGCACGAACTGCGCGTGCCCCATCCAGAGCGTCACTCGTGCGAGCCGGATCGCAAACGGCTCGTTGTCGATGCCGTAGACATGGTCGAGGGTGAAGAGACCGGTGCGCCCTTTCGGCTCCAGGCCTTGGCGCTTGCATAGCTCGCCCTCGAGCGTCGCGAGCTGCAGCTCGATGTCTCGCAGTTCGCGGTACGCCACGTAGAGGAAGTTGCCCGAGCCACAGGCCGGGTCCAGAATCGTGAATGTTGAAAGGTCGTCCTGTGCCGCGCGCAGATCCTCGATCGCGTCGATGGACGCGATGCGCTCCACCCACGGCTCGAGCACCGTGGGTCCGACAACTTTCATGATGTCCTCCTCGGAGGTGTAGTGAGCGCCGAATCGCCACTGGCGCTCGCGACCCAGCGCGCCTTCGAGAAGCCACCCGAAGATCGCAGGCTCCACGAGCGTCCAATCGAAGAGCGTCGCGTCACGGAGTCCGGCGACCTCCTCCGGTAACAGGTAGACGCGCGCAGGTTTCTCGAAGAGCTGCCCGTTGACGAACGGTGCGCCGGCGTACGTGCCGTGCCGTGGCCTCGGCTCGCCGGGTGTCGCCAGGCGCTCGAAGAGACCGCCAAGGTCGTCCTCGCTCGACCGGTGAGGGCTCTTGATCAAGCCCGTAAGCAGGCGGGCGAAGATCCGCGGTGGCAGAAGGCCCAGGTCCTCCGCGAACATGCACCAGACGCACTGGAGGATGAATTCGCGAAGCACTTCCGGCGATTCGGCCCCGCGTTGCTCGAGCTGTCCGAAAAGGTCAGTAACAAGGGTCACGGCCTCCCGTGTCAGCTCTGCGCGCTGATCCTCGAACTCGGGTTTCCCTCCGCCGAGGAACGCAAGCGCCTCTCCCCGCTCCGGTAAGTCTGACAACCCGAATTCGGCGTGTGGCTCGGGGTAACCGGGTTTCCAGACCTGAAACCGCCCGAAAGCGCTCAGGACGATAAATGGCGGCGGCTCATGCTCGCCGCTGCCCGATTCGCTCCAGTAACCGAAGGCCTGCGTATAGTGCGACGAGAGCTTCGCGACCTCCGTCGGGCGCTTCATCTCGATGAGACAGACTCCGGGCCATAGCATGTCCACGAAAGCACCCGAGGGCAGGCGGAACTCGAACTTGACCCCGGCGCTCTTCCACTCGGTGCCATAGCAGGCGAGCAGCTCTGCCAGGAACGGCTGGGCGGCACCCTTCTCAGAACCCGCCCATGAAATCCACTTGTCAACGAACGCCGTCAGGCGCTTGCGAGTCTCTTCCGTACCAAGCGGCACGGTCGAGGCCTAGAGCGTCAGCTGCGCGCTCGGCACGGCGAAGAATGTCCCCTGGGTGAGCTTCTTCGCGGCCGCCGAAAGGTCTTCCTGAGCCTGGGCGAGGGCCTCGACGAGGAAGTCATCCGCGCCGCCGCCCTGCAGCTCTGCTGCCGCGCGTTCCGCCCGGCGGCGCGCGTCCTCGATACAGAGCAGGACGACGTCGACCGCCCCGTAATGCTGCTCATCCAGCGCCTGCGCGTTCATCGCCGCAGTCACCTTAGCGACCTCCACGGACGGACGCCTGCGGGCGGGACGTCGTGCCACACGCCGAGCGTAACCGCGGGAATCGCACGCCCTAGCCGCGCGTTCGTCACGTCTTGCAGATGATCGTTCCACAGGAAATCCGCGACGAGATCGCCGCGCACGCGCACGCCGAGGCTCCCAACGAGGCCTGCGGCGTCGTGGTGCTCCGCGACGGGCGGGCCGAGCGGTACGTGCGCGGGCGGAACCGCGAGGCCTCGCCCCACCGGTACCGGCTCGAGGTCGACCCCGAGGTCTGGTTCCTCGAGGACGAGGGCTACGAGCTGGCCGTCTGCCACTCGCACCCTCGGGAGGCTCCGACGGGAGCCCGGCCCTCCCGGACCGACATCGAGAACATCGGGCTCTGGGAGGGCCGGCCGTGCCTGATCCTCGCGCTCGCAAGCGGCGAGCTCGCGGCCTTCCGGATCGCCGGGGGCCGCGCCGAGGATCTAGAGCTGCAGCTCGATTAGGCGGCTACCTTGAACGTGCCCATCATCGACGTCTCGTGGGGGTCGCAGTAGAACTTCCACGTGCCCTTGGCGAGCGTGACGGTGACGTTCTTTTTCCCCTGGAAGGCGACACCGGTGAGGCGCTTGTGGATCGAGCCCTTCTCGAGGTTGAAGTCGTGGATCGCCGACTTGTCGTTGATCGCGAAGGTGTACTTGCCGGGCTTCAGCCGGGTGACCTTCTTGCCGGTCGAGTCCTTGAGCGAGATCGTGAAGCCCGGCCCGACCGTGCCGTTCAGCTTCGGCGCCGACATCGCGCCGATCTGGCCTGCCACGACGAGCGCCGAGGTGGCGATCGCGGCGACGAGGAGAAAACGTCGGATCATGTGCACTCCTTTGCTGATTTCTCTGAACGGTCCCGAATACGCGGCCGGAAGGGGATCGGTTTGGCGTCGACCCTCTACGCGACCTTGAAGGTTCCCTTCATCGTCGGGACGGTGCGGTGCGGCGTGCAGACGAACGTGTAGACGCCCTTCTTGACCGTGACCGTGGCGGACTTCTTGCCGACGAAGGGCGTGGAGGTGATCTCCTTGCCCTTCTTGCCGAGGCCCGGTCCCTCGAGCACCCAGTTGTGAATCTTCGACTTGTCCGTGACCGCGATCGTGTACGTGCCGACCTTGAGGTTCTTGACGGCCTTGCCCTGGGCGTTCTTGATGCTGATCGTGAAGCCGGGCCCGACGACGCCCGTGAGCTTCGGATGCGTCATCGCGGTCGAGCCGGCGGCGAGTGCGAGCGCGGCGAGACCTGCGCCCGCAGCGAGTCTGATACGTGTCATGTGTCTCCTTCTGGTGATACGACCCCTGAGCAGCCCATGGTAGCCGCCGGGCTTCCCCCGCCGGCGCTCCTCAGTGCCGGGTAGAGCGCGCGGTAGCGCTCGTGGCCGGCCGCGTAGACGTCGACCCAGGCCGGCTCCGGCTCGACGCGCTCCGAGACGCGCACGCACGCCGCGACGGCCTCGCCTGCATCGGCGAAGACCCCGCCCGCGACCCCGCCGAGCAGCGCGGCTCCGAAGGCCGATCCCTCCTCCCCCGCCGCCGTCACCTCGAGCGGGAGCCCGAGCACGGACGCCACGATCGACAGCCAGAGCCGGCTCCTCGCACCACCCCCGGACGCGCGTCCGGAATCCGCCCGGACGCCGAGTGCGCGCAGCAGGTCCAGCGAGTCGCGCAACCCGTAGGCGACTCCCTCGAGCACCGCGCGGACGAGCTCGCCGCGGCCGTGACCCAGGGACAGCCCCTCGAACATCGCGCGAGCGTCCGGATCGGCATGCGGCGTGCGCTCTCCGGACAGGTACGGCAGGAAGACGACACCGCCCGCCCCCGCCGGCACCGTCTCGGCTGCCGCGGTCAGCTCGCCGTAGGGCGCGCCTGGCGAGACGACGTCACGGAGCCAGCGGAGCGACCCCGCCGCCGAGAGCATCACGCCCATCGCCTCCCACGTTCCGGGGACGGCATGGCAGAAGACGTGCACGCGGGCCCGCGGATCGGCGGCGTAGCCCGGCAGGGCTGCAAAAACGACTCCCGAGGTACCGAGCACGACCGAGAGCGGGCCGGGCCCGACGATGCCGACGCCGAGGGCGGCCGCCTGCTGGTCGCCTCCGCCGGCGGCGACCGCAACGCCCGCTGCGGTGCGACCCGAGACCTCGGGCGACTCCAGTGCGTCCGGAAACCAGGCCCGGGGAAGCTCGAGCGCGTCGAGCACCCCGTCGCTCCAGCGGCGGCGAGAGACGTCGAACAGGAGCGTCCCCGAGGCATCTCCGACATCGGTCGCCAGCTCGCCGGTCAGCCGGAGGCGAACGTAGTCCTTCGGCAGCAGCACGTGGCGGATCCGGGCGTAGACGTCGGGCTCGTGTCGCCGGACCCAGAGGAGCTTCGGCGCCGTGAAGCCGGTCAGCGCCCTGTTTCCCGTCAGCGCGATCAGGCGGTCGAGGCCGAGGCGCGCCTCGATCTCGGCGCACTCGACCGCGGTGCGCTGGTCGTTCCAGAGGATTGCCGGGCGGAGCACCCGCAGGCGCTCGTCGAGCAGGACGAGCCCGTGCATCTGGCCGCTGAGGCCGAGCCCGAGCTGCTGCTCCTGCCTCCCGAGCCGCGCAAGCGCCCGCTCGGCCGCCCGCCACCAGTCCTCGGGGTCCTGTTCCGACCAGCCCGGCTGGGGTGCCGACAGCCCGTATTCCTCCTCCGCACGGCCGAGGACCTCCCCGGACGGCGTGAGCGCCAGCGCCTTGACGCCGGTCGTGCCGACGTCGATGCCAACGAAGCTACGCTTGGCGGCCATGCGAGTGGACGAGCTTGCCCCGGGCCTGTGGCGCTGGACCGGTCTGCACCCCGACTGGAAGCCCACCGATGGGGGCCCGGACGGCTGGGAGCAGGAGGTGGGCTGCGTCTACTACGAGGCGCCGGACGCGATCTGCCTCGTCGATCCACTCGTGCCCCCCGAGGATTCCGACGGTTTCTGGACGGCGCTCGACCGGGACGTCGAGCGAGCGAAGCGGCCGGTCGCGGCCCTGCTCACAGTCCCGTGGCACGGTCGAAGCGCACCCGAGCTGGTCGGCCGCTACGGTGCGGAGCTCTGGGCGTCGGCCGCTGCCCTCGGTGCCGACGGCCCCGCCGTGACGCACCCCTACCAGGTCGGCGACCCGCTGCCCGGAGGCCTCGTCGCCTTCGAGGCGGCCGCTGAGATCGTCTACTGGATCCCCGAGCATCGGGCTGCCATCCCGGGAGACATCCTCCTCGGCGACGGTGCCGGGGGCGTCCGCATCTGCCCTCCCTCGTGGCTGCCGAAGGGCACGACGCTCGAGAACCTCCGCGACTCCCTCCGACCTCTCCTCGACCTCCACGTCGAGCGCATCCTCGTCTCGCATGGGGAGCCGGTGCTCGCGGGCGGGCGCGCTGCGCTGACCCGGGCGCTCGAAGCCTAGGAAGAGAGCCGCCCTACTTCCGAAGGCCGGATCCGCCGCGGGTCTCGGGTGAGCCGATGCCCGGCGTCAGGCGGCGGCGGAGGAGGTGCGGAGGGCTTTTTCGAGCTAGCCATCGTCAAGAGAGGGTACCCGTCAACCAGGCGCCGATCTTCCCTGCCTTGGAAGCTAGCGCTAGCGGGTTGCTAACGTCTGTTAGGCACCCAGCGCGGCGTAGACCAGCTCGTACGCGCGCACGGCGTCCTTCCGCCCTTGCGCCTCGCGCAGGGCGGCGTCGTCGATCCGTGCGGCCACGGAGTCGATGAAGCGCCACTGGAGCACGCTCCGGCGCACCGCCGAGACAGCGTCCTCGGTATAGGGGTAGAGGTCGAACCCGAGCCGCTCTCCGTTCTCGCCGTAGCCGGCGCGGCGGAGCTCCAGCGCGAGCTCGAGCGTCTCCATGAACGCCGTCGCGCCGACCATGTTGTCGTCGTCGAAGCTGCCCCAGCCGGAGTTCGCGTGCTGGTGGCCGAGCAGACCCTCGGCGGCGAGCATCGCCGCGTACTCCCCCAGGCTCTCGCCGTTCATGATCAGGTGCTGCCAGTCCATGTTGACCTTGACGTTCTCGAGCCCCCGGGAGCGAAGGCTGTGGATCACGTGCAGCGTCATCCCGACGTTTCGCATCAGGATCTTCATCGCCGGCTCGGAGTTCTTGTGCTCGAGGAAGAGCGAGACCCCGTGCCCGGCGCAGACCTCGGCCGCCTCCCCCAGGCCGTCGATCAGCCAGCGCCAGCTATCGGCGTAGGGCGTCTGGAAGGGGTAGTTGTAGCCTTCGATCCCGGGCCAGACGATGAAGTGCGCGCCGATCCGCCCCGCGAAGTCCGCCGCGGCGACCGTGCGCCGGCGCGCCTCGGCCCGGGTCTCCGGGTCAGGCGAGACGAGCCCGCCGCGGGCGAACAGCGGATCCAGGTGGAGCCCCGTCGCGACGCAGTAGATACCGTGGCCGCCGAGGGCCTCCCGGACCGCTTCGAGGTTCTCCTCGGAGAGCTCCTGCGGATAGTGGAACTCGTAGTCGTCGATCAGGCCCTCGAGCCCGGCCACCGCCCGTGTCACCCGCGCCACCGTGTCCTCGGCGGCGAGTGAGGGCTGGTAGCCCCCGGGCACGAAGCGGGTCACCATCGAGCCGAGTGCCCAGATCCCGAGACTCGTCTTCACAGCGGCGTAGTATCGCGCCCTCCGACAAAAGGGGCAACGCATGGCGAGACCCGTGACGCTCTTCACCGGCCAGTGGGCCGACCTACCGGTCGAGGAGCTGGCCGAGAAGGCCGGCAGCTGGGGATTCGACGGCCTCGAGCTGGCCTGCTGGGGCGACCACTTCGAGGTCGACCGCGCGCTCGCCGATCCGGCGTACGCCCGAGGCAGGCGCGAGCTGCTGCAACGTCACGGCCTCGACTGCTGGGCCCTCGGCGCCCATCTCGTCGGGCAGGCGGTCTGCGACCGGATCGACGAGCGACACCGCGGGGTCCTGCCGCCCGAGCTCTGGGGAGACGGCGAGCCGGAGGGGGTGCGCCGGCGCGCGGCCGAGCGGATGCAGGACACGGCGCGGGCCGCGGCCGCCTTCGGCGTCACGCAGGTGAACGGGTTCACCGGCTCGGGGATCTGGCACCTGCTCTACTCGTTTCCGCCGAACGACCACGCGGAGCTCGAGCGCGGCTACGAGGAGTTCGCCGAGCGCTGGGGGCCGATCGTCGACGTGTTCGACGCCGAAGGGGTTCGCTTCGGGCTCGAGGTGCACCCGACCGAGATCGCCTACGACTTCCCGACGACACGCCGGTCCCTGGACGCGATCGGCCGGCGCGTGGGCTTCGGGATCAACCTCGACCCGAGCCACCTCGCGCACCAGTTCCTCGACTCCGCCTCGTTCGTCGAGGAGTTCGCCGACCGGATCTACCACGTCCACGTGAAGGACTCCCGCAAGACGCTCGACGGCCGCAAGAGCATCCTCGGCTCGCACCTGAACTTCGGCGACGTCGAGCGCGGCTGGGACTTCGTGTCGCCGGGCCATGGCGACGTCGACTTCGAGGCGCTCTTCAGGGCTCTCAACCGGATCGGCTACTCGGGGCCGCTCTCGATCGAGTGGGAGGACTCCGGGATGGATCGCGAGTGGGGTGCTCAGGACGCGCTCGCGTTCGTCCGGCGGGTCGACTTCGAGCCGTCCGCGATCGCCTTCGACGCGGCGATGCAGCGACCGGGCTGACGGCAGGCGGGTCGGCTAGACGCCCCGGAGCACGGCCAACCCGGCGAGCGGGCACAGGGCGGCGACGGCGAACCCGGCCTGCCACGAGGTCGCTGCGACGAGCGGGGCGAACGCGAGCGCGGAGAGCGTCCCCGAGGCGGCGAGCGCGGTCTGCTGCAGGCCGAGCGCAGCGCCGCTCCGGGCGCGTCCGGCGAGCTCGGCGGCCGCCGTGAACGAGAGCCCGTTCCAGCCCATCGACAGCCCGCCGGCGGCGATCAGTGCCGGCAGGAGGAGCCAGGTGGGCGCGTCCACGAGGGCCGCCGTCGTCCCCACCGAGGCTGCGATCAGAATCGCGAGACGCCGCAGGGGGCCCAGCCTGTCGCCCACCCGGTCCGACCAGCGCCCGGAGCCGATCCGAAGCGCGCCTCCGAGGACCTGCATCGCCGCGAGCACCGCTCCGGCCTCCGCCGGCGAGAAGCCCCGCGCGTCGTGCAGAAACAGAACGGCGAAGCCGAGCACACCGACGTTCGCACCGAGCAGCAGGGCGCTCCCCGACGCAAGCCGCCAGATCCGTCGGTCCCGCAGCGGGTGGGCGAGGTCGGCGAAACCGATCTCGGCGGGCGGGTCCGGATGCTCGCGGAGCGCTGCCGCGGCGAGCGCCGCGCAGGCCAGGCAAGCCGCACCGAGTGCGAAGAGCGCCCAGCGGGCGCCCGCAGCCGAGACGAGAGCGGGCAGCCCGAGCGCCGCGCAGGCACCCCCGATCGGCACCGAAGTCTGGCGGATCCCGAGTGCGAGTCCGCGCTCCGAGGGCCCAAACCAGGACATGATCGCGCGGCCGGTCGCCGCGTTCACACTCGCGCCGAAGATGCCCGCGATCGCGAGCAAGACAACGAGGAGCGCGAACGACCGAGCCGCAGCCGCGCCCGCGAGCGCGAGTCCCGCGCAGGAGAGCCCCCCGGCGGCGATCACCCGCTCACCCACCCGATCGGCGGCGAGGCCCCAGCCGAGCAGCGCAAGCATCATCCCGAGACTCACGCTCGCGAGCAGCACGCCGACCTCGGAGAGATCGAGGTGGTAGAGGTCCTGCAACGCCGGCGCCAGCACCGCCACGCCGAGGAGCACTGCCGAGAAGCTCGCCTGGGCCGCGGTCCCGACGGCGAGGACGGTCCAGCGATAGCGCACGCGTCCCAGACTACGCGCGCCCGCCTCTAGCGCTCGACGGCCTCCTCGACCGGCTCGGCCGCCGGGAGAAATTCCACCTCGAGGCGCTCGATGCGCGTGCCCTCGATGTCGACGACGCGAAGTAGCAGGCGCTCGTACTCGACCTCGTCGCCTTGCTCGGGGGCGCGCCCCAGCCGGCCGAAGACAAAGCCTGCCATCGTGTGGAAGTCCTCGATGGGCAGGTCGGTCTGGAACTGGTCGTTGAAGTCGTCGATCGGGAATGTGCCGTCGATCCGGAGCGTCGTCTCGTCGATCCGCTCGACCGACTCGTCCGGCAGGTCGAACTCGTCCTCGATCTCGCCGATGATCTCCTCGATCAGATCCTCGAGGGTCGCGATTCCCTGCATGGCGCCGTACTCGTCGACGACGATCGCCATGTGCTGCTTCGTCCGCCGGAAGTCGGCGAGCAGCGCGGCCAGGTCCTTCGTCTCCGGCACGAAGTAGGGCTGGCGCAGGAGACCCTCGACCTCGACCTGGGCGATGCCCCGGTCGTTCAGGGCCGAGAAGAGATCCCGGACGTGCAGGATCCCGACGATCTGGTCGACCGAGCCCCGGTAGACCGGGTAGCGCGTGTAGGGCGAGTCGATCACCGCGGCGAGGCATTCCCCGGGGGGCAGCTCGATCGAGAGCGCCACGACCTCGGGCCGGGGAACCATCACGTCGGAGGCCTCCTTGTCGGCGAAGTCGAAGACCTTGTAGAGCATCTCCCGCTCGTGCTGCTCGATCTCGCCGTGGTCCGACGAGCGGCGCAGGAGGAGCTTCAACTCGGCCTCGGAGTGGATGTCGTCCTCGCCCGCAGCCGAGGGAGACACCCCGAATACCCGGGTGATCGCATTCGACGAGGCCTGCAGGAACCAGACGAGCGGATAGGTCGCAAGGTAGAAGGCCTCGACGGGCAGGGCGACCCAGAGGGCGGTGCTCTCGTTGTGCTCGAGCGCGACCGCCTTCGGCACCAGCTCGCCGATCGTCACGTGCAGGTAGGTCACGATCCCGAAGGCGAGCGCGAAGGCGACGCCGGTCGCCAGCGCCGGCTCGAGGAAGTGCTCGACGAGCGGCTCGCCGACGGCGCCGAGCAGGATCGAGAACGCCGTGATCCCGAGCTGCACGGTGCCGATGAAGCGCACCGGGTCGTTCATGATCCGAAGTGCCATCCGCGCCCGGCGGTTGCCGGCCTTCGCCAGCTCGTCGAGACGGGAGCGCCGGGCCGTCACGAGCGCGTACTCGGCCGCGACGAAGAACGCGTTCCCGAGCACGATCAGGAACACGGCGACAAGCTGGAGAATCGTCGTCACGCCCCGCTCTCCGGGGCGCGGGTACTAGGCGGGAGCTCGTCGTCCAATGGCGGTCGCAGTATAGCCCGCGGTTGCGCTTTCACGAACGTATGTTCTAGACTCGAGCGCGAGCCCATGAAGGTCGAGTACCGCGAGGAGCCCTGCCGGAACGCGCTGAACCGTGTCAAGGGAATGGCCTTCGGCTGGTCGCTGAATCCGTACATGGGCTGTGCCCACCGCTGCACGTTCTGCTACGTCCGGGCCTTCGAGCTCCGAGCCGACCGACCGCCCGGCGAGCGGTACGGGCGCTCGATCCGGGTGAAGGTCAACGTGGCCGAGGTGCTGGCGGGCGAGCTTGCCCGCCCGTCCTGGTCCGGCGAGACGGTCGCCATCGGGGCCGCGACCGACCCGTACCAGCCCGCCGAGGCGCGTTACCGGTTGTCGCGGAGCTGTCTCGAGGTCCTGGCCGCGGCCCGGAATCCGGTCAACCTGATCACGCGGGGCCCGATGATCGTGCGCGACATCGACGTCCTCCAGGAGGCGAGCAGGCGCGCGGACGTCTCGGTCAACTTCTCGGTGCCGACGCTCGACGCCGAGGTCTGGCGCCGCACCGAGCCCGGAACGGCTCCTCCCCACCAACGGCTGCGCGCGCTGAAGCGCCTCGTCGACGCTGGGGTCAAGGCCGGGGTCGGAATGGCGCCGATCCTGCCAGGGCTCTCAGACCGTCCCGAGCAGCTCGCGGAGGTCGTCAAGGCCGCGCGGCAGGCGGGCGCGACGCATGTCTGGGCCAACCTCCTCTACCTGAAGCCTGGCACGCGCGAGCACTTCCTCGAATGCCTGGCCCGGGACTGGCCCGGCGAGCTCGCCCGGTACGAGCGGCTCTACGGCGGCCGCGCTTATCTGCCGCGCGCCGAGTCGGAGCCGGTTCGAACGCACGTCGCGGAGCTTCGCCGCCGGCTCGGCGTCGCAGACCGCCGGCCCGAGCCGCTCGCCCCGCCCGCAGGTCCGGAGCAGCTCGCGCTCGCGGTTTAAGAACTCGTTTTAAGGGGCCTGGGCCGGTTTGCCGGCTACCGTCGTAGAATCCGCGGGCCGATGGCAGAAGAGATCACATGCCTGATCGTGGATGACCACGAGGTCGTGCGCGAGGGGCTGCGGCTGTCGCTCTCGAGGGCCCCCCACATCAGGGTGATCGGCGAGGCCTCGGACGGCGAGAGCGCCGTCGCCCTGACGGAGCGCCGGCGGCCGAACGTCGTGATCATGGACGTCCGGATGCCGGGCATGGACGGGCTCGAGGCGACGAAGCTGATCAGCGCCCAGACCCCGGGGAGCGCGGTGCTGATCTTCACCGCCTTCAGCGAGCGGAGCCTGCTCGGCCGCGGGCTCGACTCGGGCGCCAAGGGCTACATCCTGAAAGAGGCGCCGCACTCCACGCTCGTCCGCGCGATCGAGAAGGTGAACGCCGGCGAGGGCTACGTCGACCCCGCGCTGATGCCCGCCTTCCTCTCCTCGAAGGGCGACGACATGCTGACGGGCCGCGAGCGCGAGATCCTGCAGCTGCTGGCCGACGGGATGTCGAACGCGGACGTGGCGGGGAAGCTCTTCATCAGCCAGGAGACGGTGAAGAGCCATGTTCGCCACATCCTCACGAAGCTCGAGGCGGACACCCGCACGCACGCGGTGGCGATCGCGCTTCGTGAGGCGATCATCGATTAGGGGCCTGAGCGCCCCGGCAGCGAGATGAGCGCGGGCGACGAGCGGCGCCGCTACGAGCGGCGCCGGGAAAGGCGGGAACGCGCGCTCCTTGCCGACCAGCTGATCACCGCCGAGCAGGAGGAGCGCAGGCGTCTCGCGCTCTTCCTCCACGACGGGGCGGTGCAGTCACTCGCGGGGATCGCGCTCATGCTCGACGCCGTGCTGCACGCGATCGAGGACGGCCGGTCCGAGGATGCGAGGCGGGTGCTCGCGAAAGCGCTCGAGCGTCACCGGGAAGCAATCCGCTCGCTGCGCGACCTCTCCTTCAACCTCGAGCCGGTCGTCCTCCGCGACCAGGGGCTGCGCCCGGCCCTGGAGGCACTCGCCGAGCAGGTCGGCCTCGAGCACAGGCTTCAGGTCGACCTCGAGCTCGAAGGCCTCGACGGGCTGGCCGAGCGGGTGGAGGTCGCGCTCTTCCAGATCCTGCGTGAGGCGCTCAACCAGTCGATCCGTCGCGGCCCCTCGCGGATCGCGCTCGGCGTGCGGCGGACCGGAGCCGGCAGCGTGGTGGCCACGCTCGTGGACGACGGCGCCGCCGAGCGCCGGCGCGGCGCCGTCGAGATCCTCGAGGAGCGCGCGGCAACGCTCGGAGGCTCCGTGCGGGCGAGCCCGGGTGGCGAAGGGAGAACAAGGGTACGAATCGAGCTGCCGGCCCACGTCGTCCGTCGTTAACATCGACGCGGTGTCGGTTGAGACCCATCTCCTCTTCGTGTCCAGGCCGACCGGCTACGAGCTGCGCGAGCGGCCCGGCGAGCCGCCAGCCCCGGGCACCGAGGTCGAGGAGGAGGACGGTCGGCTTCGCGTGCTGAAGCTCGCGCCGTCGCCCCTTCCCGGCGATACCCGCCGCTG
>Ga0136620_10000896_pt1 | contig 13812 bp, 11 predicted proteins | sample AntDrymUQ4162106_2_FD_104806 | JGI IMG/M metagenome (GOLD analysis project Ga0136620, IMG submission 104806) | Polar desert sand microbial communities from Dry Valleys, Antarctica - metaG UQ416 (21.06) | ecosystem: Environmental > Terrestrial > Soil > Desert | place: Antarctica: Dry Valley... | reverse complement strand
GCGCTCAGAACAGCCCGATCGTGCGGCCCTCTGCGTCGATGTCGACGTCGAAGGCGGCCGCCCCGGTTCCGAGTCCCGGCATCTGCTGGATGTCCCCGCACAGCGGCACCAGCCAGCCCGCGCCGGTGTACGCCCTGATGTCCCTGACCGGCAGCGTGAAGTCCCTCGGCTCGCCCATAAGGCTCGGGTCAGCGGACAGCGACAGGTGGGTCTTCGCCATGCAGACGGGCAGGTTCGAAAGCCCCTCGGCGGTGAAGTCGGCGATCTTGCGCTCAGCGGCGTCGTAGTAGTAGACGTCGCGTGCGCCGTAGATGCGCTTCGCGATCGCCTCGATCTTGTCGGTGATCGAGGCCTCGTCCTGGTACAGGTGGTGGAAGCTCGCCGGCTGCGTGCACGCGTCGACGACGGCCTCCGCGAGCGCGGACGCGCCCGGCCCGCCGCGCGTGACGCCCTCGTTGACCGCCGCGGCGTAGGCCCCGCCCTCGACGGCGAGCTGGCTCACGAGCTCGACCTCGGAGTCCGTGTCGCTCGGCATGCGGTTGACGGCGACCACGCACGGCACGCCGAACTCGGCGACGATCCCGAGGTGGTGGCGCAGGTTGGCCATGCCGCGCTCGATCGCCTGCCGGCTCTGCGCGCCGGTCGCGCTCGCCGGGTCGTCGAGCCCGCCGTGGTGCTTGAGCGCGCGCACGCTCGCGACGAGCACGACCGCGCTCGGAGCGATCTGGCCGACGCGGCAGACGATGTCCATGAACTTCTCCATCCCCATGTCCGAGCCGAAGCCGGACTCCGTGATCGTGTAGTCGCCGAGCTTGAGGCCGACGAGGTCGGCCACGAGTGAGCTGTTGCCGTGCGCGATGTTGGCGAACGGACCGGTGTGCATGAGCGCGGGCTGCCCCTCGAGCGTCTGCACGAGGTTCGGCTTCAGCGCGTCCTTCAGCAGCACAGTCATCGCTCCGGCGGCGCGCAGGTCCTCGGCCGTGATCGCCTTGGCGCCCTCGAATGAGTAGGCAGCGGTGATCCGCCCGAGGCGGCGGCGCAGGTCCTGCAGGTCGCGCGCGACGGCGACGATCGCCATCACCTCGGAGGCGGCCGTGATGTCGAAGCCGGTCTCGCGCGGGTAGCCGTTGGCGCGGCCGCCGAGGCCTACGGTGATCTGGCGCAGCGCGCGGTCGTTCATGTCGATGGCGCGCCGCCAGCCGACCCGCAGCGGATCGATGTCGTGCGGGTTGCCGTGCAGCAGCGACGCATCGAGGATCGCCGCGAGCAGGTTGTTGGCGGCGCCGATCGCGTGCATGTCGCCGGTGAAGTGGAGGTTCAGGTCCTCCATCGGCACGACCTGGGCGAGCCCCGCGCCCGCCGCGCCGCCCTTGATGCCGAAGACCGGGCCGACGGAGGCCTCTCGCAGGCACAGGATCGGCGACTCGCCGATCGCGCCGAGCCCCTGCGTCAGCGAGACCGCCGTGGTCGTCTTGCCCTCGCCCGCCTTGGTGGGCGTCATGCCCGAGACGCAGACGAGCTTGCCGTTCTGGACGCCCGCCATGCGCTCGAGCAGGGACAGCTCGATCTTGGCCTTGTAGCGCCCGAAGGGCATCAGCTCGTTGGGCTCGACCCCCGCTTGATCGGCGATCTGCTCGATCGGTCGAAGCTCGGCCTCTTGGGCGATCTGCAGGCTTGTCTTTGCCACTTCTCCTCCACCTTCCGTCGTCAATGACTCACGGCGGCGGCCGCGAGCTCGGACACGAGCCGGTCCTCGTAGAAGCGCTCGAGCCGGAAGGGCGCGATCAGATCTGGCGTTCGGCCGGTGTCGATCAGCTCGGCGAGCGTCGAGCCGACGATCGGGGCGGCCTTGAATCCGTACGTGCCCCACCCCGTCGAGACGAGGAAGCCCTCGATCTCGGTCAGGCCGAGGATCGGGCTGTAGTCGGGCGAGATGTCGCACAGGCCGGCCCAGCTGCGCAGCATGCGAGCGTGCTCGAGCTGGGGGAAGAGCTCGAGCATGTGCCGGCACGACTCCTGCAGGAAGTTGAGCGTGCCCTGCTGGCGATACGTCGTCCAGGGCTCGATCTCGGCCCCGACCAGCACCTCGCCGCGGTCGGTCTGGGAGATGTAGACGTGCATCTGCGAGGACACGATCACGACGTCAAGGAACGGCTTCAGCGGCTCGGTCACGAACGCCTGCAGGATGTGCGTCGTGATCGGCAGCGGCACGCCCACCATGTCGGCGATCGTCGTGCTCCAGCCGGCGGTGGCGCTGATCACGATGCGCGTCTCGATGTCGCCGCGGTTGGTCTTCACGCGCGAGACGCCGCCGTTCGAGCGCTCGATGCCCGTGACCTCCGTGTAGGGGTGGATCTCGGCGCCGCCCGCGTCGGCCGCGCTCGCGTATCCCCACACCACCGCGTCGTGGCGGATGATCCCACCGGGCGGGTGGTAGAGCGCCGCCTGGATCGGCCACGTCGAATCGTCCGAGACTCGCATCGCCGGGGCGAGGCGTTGGATCTCCTCGGGCCAGATCACGCGCGAGTCGATCCCGAGCTGCCGGTTGACCTCGGCGCGCTCCTGCATCACGAACGTCGCACGGTCCGAATGGGAGAGCGTGAGGTGCCCGTTCTGGGAGAACATCACGTTCCAGCCGAGGTCGGCGGACAGGCCCTCGTACAGCTTGATGCTCGCGTCGTAGAAGCGCGCGCCCTCGGGTGTCTTGTAGTTCGAGCGCAGGATCGTCGTGTTGCGCCCCGCGGCGCCCGAGCCGATGTAGCTCTTCTCGAGCACGGCGACGTTCTTGATCCCGCGCTTTGTGAGGTAATGGGCCGCGGACAGGCCGTGTGCCCCGCCGCCGACGATCACGACGTCGTAGGAGCGCCTGAGCGCGGGCCGCGAGCGCCACTTGCGCCGGCTGCGAAAGAGGTCGAGCATCGCTATTCCGCCTCGACGGCGGCGCGCTCGCCGGCGCCGAGCTCGGCGAACGCATCGGCGCCGACCTGAGCCGCTCCGAACTGGACGCCCGCGTCGGCGATCGCGGTCCATATGTAGTGCGCGTGATAGGAGCCGACGAGGACGAGGAAGCGCTCGCCCTGCTCGCGCAGCACCATCGCCGGCACGCGCCCGACCGACCCGGGCCGAAAGCCCTGCTCGGGCATCCGCGCCGGGCGCAGGTCGAGCGCCGTCAGCCGTGCCAGCAGCTCGCGCGCCGAAGGGCCGATCACAGACAGCGCGGCGAGCCCGGCGCTCAAGTCGACCACCGAGGCGAAGCGGCCCTCGGCTGCGGCCTCGAGCCGGTCACGCATCTCGGCGGCATCCCCGGGGGGCGTCAAGACGAGTGCACGCTCCGGGCTCGGCGAGCACCACCAGGCGCCACTCGCGCGCGTCGCCCGCTCGCACGACAGCTCGACGCCCTCTGAGACCTCGGCCGCGATCGCGCTGAGCTCTGCCTCGGGCGCCTGGAGCTCGAGCTTTCCGAGCGCCGAGCGATCGACGACCCCGACGCGCGAGCGGCAAGCCTCGAGCTCCGACTCGGGCGGGCCGTAGGTCGCGGCCGTCCGCCAGCCGTCGCGGACCTCGAGGCGGCCGCCGGCCGCCTCCTGCAGGCGCGCGAACGGGCTCAGGGCGACGGGCACGGCGCCGTCCGCGCTGCCACTTCGCTCGACGGTCAGGAACTCGAAGCTCACGAGCGCAGCCGCTCCCCGTCCGGGTCGTAGAACGGCTTCGTCGTGACCTCTGCCTCCAGCCTGTGGCCGTCGTCGGCGATCGTGATCGTGGCACCGTCCGCCGCGAGGCGCGCGGGCACCCAGGCCATGCCGATCGCCTGACCGACCTCATGGCTGTAGCGCGAGCTCGTGACGCGGCCGGCCATGTCCCCGTTCACCATCACGGCCGCGCCCTCGGTGGGCACGCTGCCGCCCGCGACCCGAAAGCCCACGAGCGCGGTCTCGAGCTCCGTTTCGGCGGCGGCGGTGAGCGCCCAGCGACCGATGAAGTCGCTCTCCTTGTCGAGCTTGACGATCCAGGGCATCGCCGCCCCGTACGGGGTCGATTCGGAGTCCGTGTCCTGTCCGACGAGGATGTGCAGCTTCTCGAGCCGCAGCACGCGCTGTGGCTCGAGGCCGAAGGGCCGGATCCCGCGCCCGGAGCCCGCGCCCATGATCGCCTTCCAGACGTGCTCGCCGTGGGCGGCGGGATAGTGGATCTCGTAGCCGAGCTCGCCGACGAAGCCGATCCGCAGGATCAGGCAGTCGACACCGGCGACGCGCGCGCGCTTGCCGTCGAGGTACCCGAAGCCCTCGCTCGAGCAGTCGAGCTCGGTCAGCTGGGACATGATCGCGCGCGCCTCGGGGCCGGCCAGGTTGACCGCGCAGAGCGCGCCCGTCACGTCCGTGATGTGCACGTCCATGCGCCAGTCGGCGAGCCACCAGGAGAACCACTCCTCGACGGCCCCCGCGCCGCTCGAGGTCGTGGTCACGTAGAAGGACTGCTCGTCGAGGCGGCAGATCGTGCCGTCGTCCATGATCCGGCCGGCGTCGGAGCCGAGCACGCCGTAGCGGATCCGTCCGACCTCGAGGTTGGAGATGCGGTTCGGATAGAGGCGGTCGAGGAAGGCGCCGGCCTCGCGGCCGCGCACGATCAGCTTGCCGAGCGTCGAGACGTCGATCAGCCCGGCGGCCTCGTGGACCGAGCGCGCCTCGCCGGCGGGGTCGCCGTAGTCGTAGGCGCGGCGCCAGTCGCCGGCCCACATCACGTTTGCACCGAGCTCGCGGTGAATGGCGTGGATGGAGGAGCGCTTGGCCGGCTCAATCGGACGGCCGGCCAGCGCGCCGAGCGGGATCGTCGACCACGGCGGGCGCCCCGTCGTCGTGCCGACCGCGTCGAGATCCTGGCCGGTCTCCTTGGCCATCAGGCGGATCGACGGGAGCTGGCACATGCGCCCCTGGCACGGGCCCATCGTCACGGTCGTGTAGCGCTTCGAGAGCTCGATCGAGTCGAAGCCCTCGGCGACGCTCTGCGCGATCTCCTTGGTCGTGACGTCCTCGCACAGGCAGGCGAAGCACTTTCCAGCGCCGCGCGACGCGACCGCCGGCGGCGCCGTGGCGGGCGTCTCGCCCGCACGCAGCGAGCGCAGATCGGTGCGCTGCTCGTCGGCGCGGCGGCGCGAGCCCTCGTCGCCGAGCCCGAGCGCATGCGCGGCGCGCGCGCCGGCGAGCGATCCGGACTCCTCAGGGTCCCGTCCGTCGGAGCGCCCGAGCACCGCGCCCGCCGCGTGGACGCCGTCGGGGAGCTCGTCGGGCGGCAGCAAGGAGTCGGCGCCCGGGTCGTACCTCCCACGGCCGCCCGCCTGGTAGAGCAGCGACGACGCCGGCGCGAACCCCCCGGACACGAGCACCAGGTCACACGGCGTCTCGAGCTCGGACCCCGGCAGCGGGTGCCCGGCTGCGTCGACGCGTGCGAGCAGCGCGCGCTCGACCTTGCCGCGGCCCTCGGCGGCGACGATCGTGGCACCCTCGAGCAGCGCGACGCCATCGTGCTCGAGCCGCGCGCGTGCGGCCGAGGACGGAGGGTCGGGGCGCAGGTCCGCTACGCCTGAGATCGTGACACCCGCGTCGCGCAGGGCCACGGCCGCCTCGATCCCAGCCTCGCCGGTGGTCGCGACGACCGCCGTCGTGCCTGGCGCGAGCGCGTAGAGCGCGGCGAGGCGGCGCGCACCGCCGGCCAGCATGACCCCCGGCAGGTCGTTGCCCTCGAACACCAGCGGCTGCTCGATCGCGCCGGTGGCGACGACGTGCTGCGGCGCGCGCACCTGGTGCAAGGTGTCGCCCTGCCAGACAGCTACCAAGCCGTCGAAGTAGCCGATCGCCGAGGCGGGCGCGAGGAGCTCGACCCCGGCCGCGGAGGCCTGCGCGGCGAGCGTGCGGGCTCGCTCGTGCCCGCCGTCAACGAGCAGCTGGCCGCCGGGTTCGGGACCCTCGTCGACCAGCACCACGTCGGCACCAAGATCGGCGGCGCGCAGCGCAGCGCTCAGGCCGGCCGCCCCGGCGCCGACGACGAGGACGTCGGCGTGGCGCCGGCGGTACTCGGTGCGCCAGCGCCGCCCGGGCTGGCGCCGCGCGATGCGCCCGAGGCCGGCGGCGCGCCGCAGCACCTTCTCGTACAGCGGCCACAGCCGCCGCGGACGGATGAAGGTCTTGTAGTAGAAGCCGACCGGCATGAACGGGCCGCCGACATGGTCGGTGACGCGCATGACGTCGCGGTCGAGCGATGGCCATGCGTTCAGGTGCTCGACCTTCATGCCCGCCCGCACCGGCTCGGTACAGGCCCGCACTCCGGGTGCGCCGTCGACCGCGACCAGGCAGTTGGCGCACTGGCCGGCGCAGCACAGCAGGCCGCGCGGGCGGTGGTACTTGAACGACCGCGAGAACACACGGCGCCCGGAAGCGAACAGGGCGGAGGCGATCGTGTCGCCCTCGAAGGCGCGCACGCGCTTGCCGTCGAAGGTGAGCTCGAGCTCGCGCGAGCGGTCGATGCGCTCGCCCGGCTGGCGCGGGAGGCGGCTCATCGGCTCACGCTCGAGTCGTCATCTCGCCGCGGAGGGGGCCGGTCGAGGGCGGGAGACGGAGAGCGGATGGTAGATGCAGTAATATTGCCGTGTCGGCAACGTCATTGCCGTCAGGGACGGTCGCGAGACCATACCATCCTCCGAGGCGACTGCACGATGCCCACCGCCACCAGAGCCGAAGGACGCCCGATCGCCTCGGTCGGTCGCGCGCTGGCACTGCTCGACGCCCTCGCCGAGGATCCCGCGGGCGCGCGCACGCACGAGCTCGCGAGCCGGACTCAGATCAACCAGAGCACGGTCTCGCGACTGCTCGGGACGCTCGTCGAGGGCCACGTGGTCGACTACGACGAGACCACCCGGCGCTACCGGCTCGGGTTGCGGCTAGTGACCTACGCCGACGTCGTGCTGTCGGGGCACGACGTTCGCGATCTCGCCCGTTCGCACCTCGAGCGGCTTGTCGCACTGACCGGGGAGACCGCGACCCTGTCGGTGCCCGGCGAGACGCAGCCCTTCACGATCGACTTCGTGCCGAGCCCCTCCAATGTCGCGAGCCGGGCACGGCTCGGGCGGCCGAGCGTCACGCACGCGACCGTCACCGGCAAGGTGCTGCTGGCCTTCGGGCCGCGCGGCCTCGACCTGCTTGGCCCCGAGCCCTACGAGCGCTTCACCGATCGCACGCCGACCGCGAGGGCCGAGCTGAGCGACGAGGTCGGGCGCGTGCGCTCCGAGCGGGTCGCCTACTCGCGCGAGGAGCGTGAGCCCGGCCTGAACGCGGTCGCGGCGGCGGTGCTCGGCCGCGGGGGCAGGCTCGAGGCGATGCTCAGCATCCAGGGGCCCGCCGCGAGGCTCGGCCACCGTCGCATGCGCGAGGTCGCCCCGCTCGTCCGCGACGCCGCCGACGCCGTCGGAGCAGCGCTCGGCGGGCGACCCGCCGAGCGAGGCCAGGTCGCGTAGGACGCGTAAGCCGAGACCGCCTCAGCGGGCCGGCGTGCCGGGGGCGATCGGCGCGCCGTGGGCGCGTCCCGGTCGGCTCTCCTCGTCGGCCCCCGGCAGCTCGGTGCCGAGCACGGCGTTGGTGCGCGTGTCGCGCTCGGCGATGAACCAGCTCCGGCAACCGGAGCGGTGATACCACCACTCGCGCTGGACGCCCGCCACGTTGACGCGAAAGTAGAGGTAGCGATTGCGCGCTCGATCGGAGGGAGGGGCGTCTGGCCTGGTCACCGACTCCCCGCCGTAGCCGAAGTCGGTGACCTCACGCGGACCGCAGTGCGGGCACGTCAAGAGGAACGACACGTCGCTAGTAGCGGTAGTGGTCCGACTTGTAGGGACCCTCGACGGGAACGCCGAGGTAGGCCGCTTGCTCCGAGGTCATCTCGGTCAGGCTGACGCTGAGCGCATCGAGGTGCATGCGCGCGACCTTCTCGTCGAGGTGCTTCGGCAGGACGGTCACGACCCGATCGCGCTCCTCGGTGGCTCCGAACAGCTCGATCTGCGCCATCACCTGGTTGGTGAACGAGTTCGACATCACGAAGCTCGGGTGGCCGGTGGCGTTGCCGAGGTTCAGCAGCCGCCCCTCCGAGAGCACGAGCACCGAGTGCCCGTCCGGGAAGACCCACTCGTCGACCTGGGGCTTGATGTTGATCCGCTCGATGCCCTCCATCCGCGCGAGGCCCGCCATGTCGATCTCGTTGTCGAAGTGACCGATGTTGCCGACGATCGCCTGGTGCTTCATGCGCGCCATCTGCTGCGCGGTCAGCACGTCGCGGTTGCCGGTCGCCGTGATGAAGATGTCGCCGGTCTCGACGACCTCCTCGAGCGTGCGCACCTCGTAGCCCTCCATCGCGGCCTGGAGCGCGCAGATCGGGTCGATCTCGGTCACGACTACACGTGCCCCCTGGCCGCGCAGCGACTCGGCTGACCCCTTGCCGACGTCGCCGAAGCCGCAGATCACGGCCATCTTGCCGCCGATCATCACGTCGGTCGCGCGGTTGATGCCGTCGATCAGAGAGTGGCGGCAGCCGTAGATGTTGTCGAACTTCGACTTCGTCACCGAGTCGTTGACGTTGATCGCCGGGAACAGCAGCTCGCCTGTCTCCTGCATCTGGTAGAGGCGATTGACGCCGGTCGTCGTCTCCTCGGTCACTCCCTTGATGCCCTCGCCGATCGCGGTCCAGCGTTGAGGATCCTCGCCGAGCGAGCGCTGGAGCAGCCGCAGCACCTCCTGGAACTCCTCCGACTCCGCGCTCTCGGGGGCTGGCACGGCGCCCGCGCGCTCGAACTCGGTGCCCTTGTGCACGAGCATCGTGGCGTCGCCGCCGTCGTCGAGGATCATGTTCGGGCCCTGGACGTCGCCGGCTGACTCGCCGGGCCAGCTCAGCGCCTGCAGCGTGCACCACCAGTACTCCTCGAGCGTCTCGCCCTTCCACGCGAACACGGCTACCCCGCGCGGCTCCTCGGGCGTGCCGTCCGGACCGACGACCGTCGCTGCGGCGGCGGGGTCCTGGGTCGAGAAGATGTTGCAGCTCGCCCAGCGGACCTCGGCGCCGAGCGCGACGAGCGTCTCGATCAGCACGGCCGTCTGGGTGGTCATGTGGAGCGACCCGGTGATGCGGGCGCCCGCGAGCGGCCGGCGGTCGGCGTACTCCTCACGCGTCGCCATCAGGCCCGGCATCTCGTGCTCGGCCAGCCGGATCTCTTTGCGCCCCAGCTCGGCGAGCGAAAGATCGGCGACCTTGAAGTCTGTGGGGGTAAGGACTGCAGTGGTGGTGGTCAATGTGTTCCTCCTCGAGAGGTCTACGCGGGCCGAGCCCGTGACGGTCACGTCAAACCCGCCGCGTCGTGCGAGAACGTGGGCGGGCGGCAAGGACGTGACCCGAAGTCAACCCAGCAGCCTATCGGTCCATGCCCGTGGAAAGTCGGCAGCTGAAGGTTTGACCGCCACCGGGCGGTCGGCTACCGTCGCAGCGTCCAGAGCAGTCCAGCAAGGAGAAGAGAGAATGCCGATTCCGACCGAGCTCGTCGGCTCGCTGCCAAGGCCGATGAAGCTCCAGCAGGCCTACGCCGACCTCGATGACGGGAAGATCACCGTCGAGGAGCTGCAGGCGCTCCAGGAGGAGGCGGCCAAGGACTCGATCAAGCGGCTAGAGCAGACCGGCGAGACCTACGTGACCGACGGTGAGCAGCGCGAGTCGAGCTTCGCGACCTACCCGATCACGACCACCCTGGCGGGCACGGGCCTCGCTCCCAACCTCGCCGGCGACGGCCAGTTCTTCGCGATCTTCGACGACGGCCATCACCGCCAGCTGCCCCGTCTGACCGGCGGTCCCTTCAGGTACCAGACGTTCGCGTCGGAGTTCGTCGAGAAGAACAAGCGGGACGCGTCGAAGCCCGTCAAGCAGGCGGTGATCGCCCCCTCGATGCTGATGCTGCTGTACCCGCTCGAGGAGGAGATCGAGGGCTACCCGCGCGAGCAGTTCCTGAGCGACCTCTGCGACGAGGTCGAGAAGGACATCCGCCAGGCCTTCGCGGCGGGAGCCGAGCGCGTGTCGATCGACTTCACCGAGGGTCGCCTCGCGAACAAGAACGACTCGCGCAACCCGTGGACGAACAAGGACATGCTGCAGGAGTTCATCGACCTCAACAACCGGGTGATCGACCGCTTCTCCCCCGAGGAGCGCAAGAACATCGGCATCCACACCTGTCCGGGCGGGGACAACGACTCGGTGCACAGCGCCGACGTGCCCTACGAGAAGCTGCTCAGCAAGATGTTCCAGCTCAACGCCGGCTACTTCCTGATCCAGTGCGCGAGCGAGCAGGACAAGGAGACGGTCTACAGGCTCTGCGGGCAGTACAGCCGCGAAGACGCGAACGGTGTCCCGCAGGTGTGCTTCATCGGCGTGATCAACCCGCTCAACCCCGAGGTCGAGACGGCCGAGCAGGTGAGGGACGCGCTCGTCGCGGCCTCGAAGCACATCCCGGTCGAGCGCCTCGGCGCGACAGACGACTGCGGCTTCTCGCCGTTCAGTCGTGACGAGAAGCCAAAGCACGGCTCCCCCGACTTCGCTCGCGACGTAGCGATGCAGAAGATCACGGCGCGCGTCGAGGGGGCCAAGATGGCCTCCCAGGAGCTCGGCGTCTAGGCAGCCGGGCGCCGTCTCTGACCGCGACCGCTCAGCCGACCCCGGCTGGGCGGTCGCCGGCCTCACCCGTGCCGTCGATCGCGCGGCGCAGGGCGTCGTAGGCCGACTCGCGCTCGCGCTGCTCGATCAGTCGCCTGCGCACGCGACCGGTCCAGCCCTCGGCGGAGCCGTCACCACGTACGTCGATCCCTACCCGTAGGCGGCGCGGGCCGACGAGCTCGAGCCGGGCGACCACTTGCTGGATCGGCTCGAAGTGGCGGGTCGGCAGGTCGATCGGGCGGGTACGGGCACCCTCCTGAAGCGAGCGGCCACGGAGCTCGAGCTCCGACAGCGCCGTCCCGAGATCCTCGAAGCGATCGCGCTCCACCTTCGCGCGCTCCCGGATCGTCAGCGAGTAGCCGGCCACGCGCCGAGCAGGGCGCGCTCAGCCGCCGATCGCGCTCATCGTGCGCGCCGGCTGGCGAAAGCCCGGCTCGTTGACACGGTGCTTGAGCTCCTTGCGCCACACCGCGTCGCGCACGATCAGCTCGATCTCGGAGTCGCTCGCGCCGGAGCGCAGCGGCTCGCGCAGGTCGGTCTCGCCGACCGAGAAGAGGCAGGTGCGCAGCTTGCCTTCGGCGGTCAGGCGGATGCGATTGCAATCGTCGCAGAACGGCTCGGAGACGGGATTGATGAAGCCGATCTCACCGCCTCCGTCGAGGAAGCGGAAGACGCGCGCGGTGGCGGAAGGCTCGCGCGGGCGCTCCTCGAGCGGATGCACGGCGTGGATGATGCGGCGCAGCTCGTCGCCCGTGAGCACCGCGTCCGGCGACCAGTTGTGATCGCCGTCGAGCGGCATGAACTCGATGAAGCGCACCTGGTAGGCGGTCGAGCGCGCGAACTCGGCGAAGGGAAGCGCCTCCTGCTCGGTGAAGCCGCGCATCGCGACGGCATTGACCTTGATCGGGTGGACCTCGGGGTGGCGACCGAGCGCCTCGAGCCCGCGCAGCACCTGGGGCAGCGAGTCACGCCGGGTCATCTGGAAGAAGCGGTCGCGCTGAAGCGAGTCGATCGAGACGTTCACGCGCTGGATGCCGGCTTCCACAAGCGCCGCGGCGTCGCGCTCGAGCAGGTAGCCGTTGGTCGTCAGCGAGATGTCCTCGAGGCCCTCGATACGCGCGAGCATCCCCGCGAGCTTCGGGAACTCGCGCCGCACGAGCGGCTCTCCGCCGGTGAGCCGGAGGTCGGTGATGCCCATCTCCGCCAGCAATCGCACCAGCCGCTCGATCTCCTCGAACGAGAGCACCTCGTCACGCTGGAGCCAGGGCAGGCCCTCGGCGGGCATGCAGTACTGGCAGCGGAAGTTGCAGCGGTCGGTGACGGACACGCGCAGGTCGGAGATGCGCCGACCGTGTCCGTCGTAAAGGGGCTCCCTCATCTTCTACAGCGTATCCGGCGAGGCTCGACCCGAGCCCCGGAGCGCTACTGACCCGGCGCCGTCGCTTCCGGCTTCAGCGGGGTCGACGGCGGGTGACGAGGCTTGCCGCTGCCGCGCTCGTCGATCGGCAGGTAGTCGAGCTCGCGCCGGCCCGTGTAGATCTGGCGCGGGCGGGCGATCTTCGTGTCCGGGTCGTCTTGCATCTCGAGCCACTGGGCGATCCAGCCCGAGGTCCGCGGGATCGCGAACATCACCGTGAACATGTCGCGCGGGAGGTTGAGCGCCTCGTAGATCAACCCGGAGTAGAAGTCGACGTTCGGGTAGAGCTTGCGATCGGTGAAGTAGCTGTCGTCGAGCGCGCGCTTCTCGAGCTCGGTGGCGATCTGGAGCTTGGGGTTCTTGCCGGTGACCTCCATCACCTCGTCGACGTTCTTCTTGATGATTTGGGCCCGCGGGTCGTAGTTCTTGTAGATGCGATGGCCGAAGCCCATCAGCCGCTCGTCGCCGGCCTTCACCCCCTCGAGGAAGTCGGGGATGTTCTCGACCGTGCCGATCCGGTCGAGCATCGCGAGCGCTGCCTCGTTGGCGCCGCCGTGGAGCGGCCCGTAGAGCGCGGCTACGCCGGCGGCGACGGCCGAGTAGGGATCGACCCGCGAGGAGCCGACGCTGCGAACCGCGCTCGTGGAGCAGTTCTGCTCGTGGTCTGCGTGCAGGATGAAGAGGTTGTCGAGGGCGCGCGTGAGCCGCGGGTCCGGCTCGTACTGCGGCTCGCTCATGCGGAACAGCATCGAAAGGAAGTTCCCCGAGTAGTCGAGGTCGTTGTCCGGGTAGACGTAGGGCAAGCCGAGCAGCTGGCGGTAGGCGAAGGCGGCGAGCGTCGGCATCTTGGCGATCATGCGCACGGCCGAGATGTAGCGCTCACGGTCGTCGTCGATGTCTTTCGCCGTCGGGTAGAACGTGGACAGCGCGCCGACCGTCGCAAGCAGCATCCCCATCGGGTGGGCGTCGTAGCGGAAGCCCTCGACGAACTTCTTGATGTTCTCGTGCACGAAGGTGTGGTGGGTGATGTCGTAGACCCACGCCTCCTGCTGCTCCGGCGCGGGCAGCTCGCCGTGAATCAGCAGGTAGGCCACCTCGAGGTAGGTCGAGTGCTCGCAGAGCTGGTCGATCGGGTAGCCGCGGTACTCGAGCACACCGTTGTCGCCGTCGACGAAGGTGATCTCGCTGCGGCAGGCGGCGGTGTTGGTGAAGGCCGGGTCGTAGGTCATCAAGCCGAAGTCGTCCTCTGAGACCTTGATCTGGCGGAAGTCCATCGCCTTGACCGTGCCGTCGACGACCTCGACCTCATAGCTCTGCCCGGTGCGGTTGTCGGTCACCGAGAGCGAGTCGGCGGGCGCGCCGCCATCGCGTGCTACCTCACCGTCTGACCGCTGGGCCTCCTGCGTCTGCTCGTCAGCCATGCCGCTCCTCCCAGGTTTTGTACTGGGCAGTCTATCCGCGGTGCGCCACCGCGAGCGACCGTCAGCTGCGCTTCCAGCCGCCCCCGAAGAGCGTCGCGAGGCGGCCGGCGCGGACATTCGCCACGAAAGATCCGGCGCCCGACTTGGGGGCCGGCAGCTCCATCACCTCGGCGGCCGTTATGGCGAGCGTGATACCGCGCTCGGCCGTCCGCCTGACCTCCGGCGCGTCGACGAAGCGAAGCTCGT
>Ga0136620_10000894_pt1 | contig 13816 bp, 13 predicted proteins | sample AntDrymUQ4162106_2_FD_104806 | JGI IMG/M metagenome (GOLD analysis project Ga0136620, IMG submission 104806) | Polar desert sand microbial communities from Dry Valleys, Antarctica - metaG UQ416 (21.06) | ecosystem: Environmental > Terrestrial > Soil > Desert | place: Antarctica: Dry Valley... | reverse complement strand
GCCGAGGACTTCGCGCGCGCGTTTACGCGCTACGACTTCGTCGTCACCCCGACCTCTCCGACGGTGGCCTTCGAGATCGGCGAGCGCACGCAAGACCCGCTCGCGATGTACATGTCCGACTACTGCACCGTGCCGATGCCGCTCGCCGGGATACCCGCGATCTCGATCCCCGCCGGGCTCGCCCAGCCTCCCGGCGGGGGCGTGGAGCTGCCGGTCGGGTTCCAGATCGCCGGGCCGGCGTTCAGCGAGAGCGCGATGCTCGACGCGGCGCACGCGCTCGAGGGCGCGATCGGGTTCGACGCCAGGCCGGCCGAGGCCTTTGCATGAGTCCCCGCCTGAGCCACGAGGAATGTCGCGCGGCGGCGCAGGAGGCGCTCGACTCCCTGCCGCCAGAGTTTGCCGAGCGCCTCGGCGACGTCGCCGTGATCGTCGAGGACTCGCACCCCGACGACCTCATGGGCATATACGACCCCGTCGGCGGGGTGCAGCGCATCGTGATCTTCCGCGACGCCAACCCCAACGCCGACGAGGTCCGCCGTACCGTCCTGCACGAGGTCGGCCACTACTTCGGCATGGGCGAGGACCACCTCGCCGAGCTGGGGTACGGATGAGCGCCGCCGACGGCTGGGAGCCGGTGATCGGGCTCGAGATCCACGTCCAGCTCGCGACGCGGACGAAGATGTTCTGCGCCTGCGCGCCCACGTTCGGCGACGAGCCCAACGTCCACACCTGCCCCGTCTGCCTCGGCCATCCCGGAACGCTGCCGGTGACCAACGAGCAGGCGATCCGCTACGCGCTGATGATCGCCGCCGCGCTCGACTGCGAGGTCGCGCCGCGGTCGATCTTTCACCGCAAGAACTACTTCTATCCCGACATCCCGAAGGGCTACCAGATCAGCCAGTACGACAACCCGCTGGCCGGTGCCGGGCGACTCGGCGAGGTGCGGATCGAGCGCGCCCACCTCGAGGAGGACACCGCGAAGATGATCCACGTCGGCGAGTCCGGCCGCATCCACGGCTCCGCGACCTCGCTCGTCGACTTCAACCGCGCCGGCACCCCGCTTGTCGAGATCGTCACCGAGCCCGACATCCGCAGCGCGGCTCAGGCGCGGGAGTGGGCACAGCTGCTACGCACGACGCTGCGCCAGGTCGGGGTCTCCGACGTCAACATGGAGCAGGGCAGCCTGCGGGTGGACGCCAACGTCTCGGTGCGCCCGGGCGGCAGCGAGCAGCTCGGCACCAAGGCCGAGCTCAAGAACATGAACAGCTTCCGCTTCTTGGAGCGCGGCATCGAGGCCGAGCTCGAGCGCCAGATCGGCCTGCTCGAGGCCGGCGAGGCGGTCGTCCAGGAGACGCTTCACTTCGATCCGCGCAGCGGATCGCTGACGCCGCTGCGCTCGAAGGAGTACGCGCACGACTACCGCTACCTGCCCGAGCCCGACCTGGCGCCCCTGGCGCCGACCGAGGAGATGCTGCGCGCCGCGCGCGAAGCGCTGCCCGAGCTGCCGGCCGCGCGCGAGGCGCGCTACCGCGACGAGCTCGGGGTCCCCGACGCGGTCGCGGCGCAGCTCGCGGCCGACGCCGAGCTCGGCGCCTACTTCGAGCGCGCGGTGGCCGCCGAGGGCGGCGCCGAGGCGAGGACGATGGCGAATTGGGTCACCGGGGACCTCGCGGCCCAGGTGCGCGAAGCCGGTGGCGAGGACGTCGCTCGGTCGAAGGTCGAGCCAGGGGCCCTGGCGGCCCTGGTTGCGATGGTCGAGGCGCGCGAGGTCACCCACGGCGGCGCCCGCGAGGTGCTCGCCGAGCTCGTCGCGAACGGGGGGGACCCGGCCAAGGTCGTCGAGGCAAAGGGCCTGGGCGCGGTCTCGGACAGCGGCGAGGTCGAGGCCTGGGTCGACGCCGCGATCGAGGCCAACCCCGAGGCCGCAGAGCGGGTGCGCGAGGGCAACGCGAAGGCGATCGGCCCGATCGTCGGCGCGGCGATGCGCGAGGCAAAGGGCCGCGCCGACGGGGGCGAGGTCACGCGCATGATTCGCGAAAAGCTTGGGTAAGGGCCTGGGAGGACCATGACCACATTCCTGGATTCGATGCGCGGCCTGCGGGCCCTCGAGGTCGCGGAGGAGCGCGAGCTCGCCGGGCGCGTCGCCGGGCTGCTGTATCTGACCGCCGCGGTCACGATCAGCCTGCTGTTGCTGGTGCCCGGGACCGACACCGAGCATTGGCAGGTGGTGCTGGCGCTCGCGATCGTCAGTGCCGTGTGGGGGGTCGTGTGCCTGACGCTGGTCCCGTGGCGGCGGGTGGCGCCGTGGGTTTCCCACCTGTCCTCCGCGATGGGCCTGCCGCTGACGGCGGTCGCGATGGCCGCCACCGGGGGCGCCGATTCTCCGGCGCGCTTCTATCTGCTGTTCATCGTCGTCTACGCCTCCTACTTCTATCCCGCGCGCGAGGCGATCCCGCACCTCGTGGGGTGCGTGATCGCGCTGCTGTTGCCGCTCGCCTATGACTCCAACGCGATCGACGGCGGTCTGCTGGGCGAGACGCTGGTGCTGACACCGACCTTCTTCGTCCTCGGGGCGCTGATCACGCGCGGCAAGCAGATCATGCTCGAACTGGCGCGCCACGACGCGCTGACGAGCCTGCTCAACCGTCGCGCCTTCGTCGAGCGCCTGCGGGAGTCGATCGCGCGGCGCCGCCGCACCGACGATCTCGGCTTCGGCCTGCTGCTCTGCGACCTCGACTCCTTCAAGGAGGTCAACACCCGCTACGGCCACCCCGAGGGAGACAGGGTGCTGTGAGAGGCCGCCATGGCGCTGAAGTCCGCGGTGCGAGGGCAGGACCTCGCCGCGAGACTGGGCGGAGACGAGTTCGCGGTCGTTGCCGCGGGGGCGGACGAGCACGGCATGGAGGCGCTCGCCAAGCGCGTCGCCGCGCGGCTCGAGGAGGCCGACGGCCATCTCGGGCTCAGCGACTACCGGCTTAGCGCCAGCTTCGGGTGGGCGCTGTTTCCGCGCGACGCCGACAGCTCCGAGCGACTCGTCGCCAAGGCCGACCTGGCGCTGCGTCAGGCCAAGAAGGACGCCTGGCCAGCGGTGGGCGCAAAGGACAAGGGCGACGGAGAGGTCTCTGCACTGCCGACGCGGCCCCGGCGCTCGAGCCCCAGCCCGGGCGGATAGTGGCGCACAGCACTTTGTAACAGTGTGTTACAAGCTGTAATCTGGGGTCATGGCCTGGAACGTCGTGATCGCGGGAGGTGGATTTGGCGGAGCTCACGCGGCGCGCGAGCTCGAGCGCGTCATGCCGCGCCAGTCGGCTCGGCTCGAGCTCGTAAACGACGTCAACTTCCTGCTCTACACGCCGTTCTTGCCGGAGGCCGCGGCGGGGACGCTCGAGCCGCGCCACGTCGTCACGCCGCTGCGCGACATGCTGCGCCGCACCTACCTGCGGCTCGGTGCGGTGACGGCTCACGACCCCGCAGCGCGCACGATCGAGATCACGGCCCACGACGGTGAGGCCGCCGAGCAGCGCTACGACCAGCTCGTGCTCGCCGTGGGCTCGGTCTCGCGGCTGCTGCCGGTGCCCGGGCTCGACCGCCACGGCGTCGGCTTCAAGAGCCTCGCCGACGCTATCTGGCTGCGAAACCACGTCGTCGAGAGCCTCGAGGCCGCTAACGCGAGCGAGGACCCCGAGCGCCGCCGCGAGCACCTCACCTATGTCTTCGTCGGTGGCGGCTACGCCGGGCTCGAGGCGCTGGCCGAGCTCCAGGACTTCGCCGTCGATGCGATCGAGCGCTACCCGCGGGCGCGGCTCGCGGGCATGAACTGGGTCCTCATCGAGGCCTCGGACCGCGTCCTGCCCGAGACCGACGCCGACCTGGCCGACTACGCGCTACGCGAGCTGCGCGGGCGCGGCATCGACGTGCGGCTCGGGACGCGGATCGAGGAGGTCACGGCCTCGACCGTCACGTTGTCGACGGGCGAGGCGCTCCCGACCCGCACCGTCGTCTGGACCACCGGCGTCGTCGCGCACCCCAGCCTCAGGCAGCTGTCCGTGCCGCTCGACGACCGCGGCCGGGTTCCCACCGACCAGATGATGCGCGTCGAGGGGCTCGAATCGGTGTGGGCGATCGGCGACTGCGCCGCGGTCCCCGACGGCACGGGTGGGATCTCGCCGATGACCGCCCAGCACGCGATCCGGCAGGGAAAGACCGTCGCCCGCAACGTCGCCGCCGAGCTCGGGATCGGCTCGCCGAGGCCGTTCACCTACGAGCAGATCGGGTCGTTCGTCAACCTTGGCCGCCACAAGGCGGTCGGAAAGCTGGGCCGGCGTTGGAAGTTCCGCGGTTTTCCCGCCTGGTGGTTGGCACGCAGCTACCACCTGAGCCAGATCCCCGGCGTGGTGCGGAAGATCCGCGCCGTGCTGGACTGGACCGTCGGGCTGCCGTTTCGCCGCGACACCGCCGAGGTCGGCTCGATCGGCCACCCGCGCCCACTGCGCTCAGCAGAGTACGAGCGCGGCGGCACCCACCGGCCGATCGGCTCGCCGCGGGGGACGAACCGTCCTACTTAGCGTGTCGTATGCGAACGCTGGATAGGACGGTGGCGGGAGCCTGAGCGCCACAATGTCCGCATGGCGCTACTGGTCATCCTCTTCTTCTTCGGGCTCGCGACGGCGATCATCGGCCGCTCGAAGGGCAGCTCGTTCTTCATCTGGTTTCTGATCGGGTTCTGCGTCCCGTTCTTCGGCATGCTCGCGGCGCTCATGTACCGCGTCGAGAACCTCGAGCCGGAGCGCAAGTGCCCGCGCTGCGGCGCCGTGCACAAGCTCTACGTCCAGGTGTGCCGCGTCTGCGGCGAGGACATGTACCTGCCGGACCCCGCCGAGGTCCGCCACCCAAGCGCCTGATCGGCCGCGCCCGACGTGGGCACGGGATGGCCAGGCGACGAACGCCCTGCCGCTACCCTGACTTCATGCGCGCCGCGGACGCACTTTGCGAGGCTCTCAAGGACGAAGGGGTCAAGCACGTCTTCGGGATCCCGGGCGGCGCCAACCTGCCGACCTACGACGCGCTTTACGACGCTGACCTGACCCACATCCAGGTGCGCCACGAGCAGTGCGGCGGCCATGCGGCCGAGGGCTATGCCAAGGCATCGGGCAGGGTCGGCGTCGCGCTCGCGACGTCTGGCCCCGGCGCCACCAACCTGATCACCCCGATCGCCGACGCGATGATGGACTCGGTCCCGACCGTGTTCATCACCGGGCAGGTGCGCACGGACCTGATCGGCACCGACGGCTTTCAGGAGGCCGACGTCACCGGCATCACGCTGCCGATCGTCAAGCACTCGTTCATGGTCTCCGACCCGCGCCAGATCCCCGAGTACATCCACGAGGCCTTTCACATCGCCTCGACGGGACGTCCTGGTCCGGTCCTCGTCGACGTGCCCCAGGACCTGTCGCGGGCAGACATCGAGTACGAGCCGTCGACCGGGATCCCCGACCTGCCCGGCTATCAGCCCAACACCGAGGGCAACATCAAGCAGATCCGGCTCGCGGCCAAGGCGCTCGCCAACTCCCAGCGGCCGGTGATCTACGCCGGCGGCGGGGTGGTAAACGCCAACGCCTCCGAGGAGCTGCGCGAGCTCTGCGCGTCGGACAAGCTGCCCGTCACCTGCACCGTGATGGGACTGGGCGCCTTTCCGGCGCCGCACGCTCAGTGGCTCGGGATGCTCGGGATGCACGGCACGCGCAGCGCCAACTACGCGATGGACACGGCCGACCTGATCGTCGCGGTCGGCGCCCGCTTCGACGACCGCATCACGGGCAAGCTGTCGGAGTTCGCCCCGCGGGCCAAGTTCGTGCACATCGACATCGACCCCGCCGAGATCTCGAAGAACGTACCGGCGCACATCCCGATCGTCGGCGACGCCAAGGACGTGCTGCCGAAGCTGACGCGCGAGTACCGCGCCCTGCGCCCCGACTCGGAGCGTCTCGACACATGGTGGAAGCAGATCGCCGAGTGGCGTGAGAAGTACCCGCTGAGCTATGAGGACTCGACGGACTCCGAGATCAAGCCCCAGCGCATGATCCAGGCGATGTATGCGGCCACGGGCGGCGACGCGATCATCACCTCCGACGTCGGCCAGCACCAGATGTGGGCCGCCCAGTACTACGACTTCCCCGAGCCCCGCCGTTGGCTCAACTCCGGCGGCCTCGGGACGATGGGCTTCGGGCTGCCGGCCGCGATCGGCGCCAAGGTCGCGTGTCCCGACGATGACGTCGTCTGCCTCGCCGGCGACGGCAGCCTGGTGATGGTCTGCCAGGAGCTCGCCACGGCGGCGATCCACGACATCCCGGTGAAGATCTTCTTGATGAACAACGGCTACATGGGCATGGTGCGCCAGTGGCAGGAGCTGTTCTGGGACGGTCGCTACAGCTCGGTCGAGATGGGTGCGAGCCCCGATTGGGTCAAGCTCGCCGAGGCCTTCGGCGTCACGGCGATGCGGGCGACCGACAAGAACGACATCGAGGACCAGATGAAGACCGCGATCGAGACCGACGGCCCCGTGCTCGTCGACGTCCGCGTCACCAAGGAGGAGAACTGCTTCCCGATGATCCCCGCCGGTGCGGCGGCAAGGGACATGGTGGGCTGAGCCGTGGAAGCCGGCACTCCTGATCTGATCAAGCTCGAGGACCTCGAGGTCGCGAACCGGCTCACCGGTCGCAAGCACGTCCTGTCGCTGCAGGTCGAAAACCGCGCCGGAGTCCTGGCGCGGATCGCCGGCCTGTTCAGCCGTCGCGGGTTCAACATCGACACTCTGACCGTGGGGCCGACCGAGGACCCCAACATCTCCCGCGTCACGCTGACCGTCGACGGGGCGCTGCACCCGATCGACCAGGTCACCAAACAGCTTCACAAGCTCGTCAACGTGATCAAGATCCGCGACATGGAGCCCGAGCAGACGATCGCCAGGGAGATGGCGCTGTTCCGGGTATCCGCCGCGGTCGAGAACCGCGCCGAGATCATGCAGTTCGCGGAGATCTTTCGCGGTCACATCCTCGACGTCTCGCGGCGCACCCTGACGATCGAGGTCACCGGCACCTCGGACAAGATCGAGGCCTTCGAGCGCATGGTGCGCCCCCACGGCCTGGTCGAGATGGCGCGCACCGGCGAGGTCGCGATCGCGCGATCGCGCCACGACGCCTAGGAACGCCGCGGCCATGATCGCCGGGAGCATCGGACTCGAGCGGCTCGAGGGCCTGCTCGACGAAGCCGCCAGGCGACCCCGGCGCACGCTGGTCAGCCTTACGGTGGCAGTCGGGAGTTGCGACCCCAGCGCAATCGCATTCGGGTCGCGAATGGCCGCGGACCGCTGGTTTTGCTGGGAGCAGCCCGACCGCGACGGGTTCGCGGTCGCGGGGATCGGCAGCGCCCACGAGGTCGTGTCACGGGGCGAGGGCCGCTTCGACGACGTCGTCTCCGACTGTGCCGACATCGCCGCGAACCGGCTCGCCGACGAGCCCGGCGACCTGCCCGCAGCCGCCGGCCCGGTGTGGGTCGGGGGCTTCGCCTTCGCACCCGAGGGCGGCGCCACCGCGCCGTGGTCGTCGCTTCCGCCGGCTCTGGTCCACCTGCCCGAGCTCAGCATCGCCCGCGTGGCGGGGATCGGTTACCTGACGCTCAGCGCTGTCGTCTCGCCGGGCGACGACCCGGCGGAGCGCGCGGCGCGGCTTCGATCCCGGCTCGCGTCGGTCCGCGAGCACGGCCTGCCGCTGTTCGACCCGAGCCCGGGTGGGACCCTCGTGCGAAGCGTGCGGCCGCCGGGCGACTTCGAGGACGGCGTCGCACGCGCCGTCGAGCGGATCCGCGCGGGCGCCCTCCGCAAGGTGGTGCTGGCGCGCGAGGTCGAAGTCGAGGCGTCGTCGGCGCACGACCCGGCGGCGCTCTTCGGCGCACTGCGCGAACTCTTTCCCGCCTGCTTTTGCTTTTGCGTCGGGACTCCCGAAGCGGCGTTCGTCGGTGCGAGCCCCGAGCTGCTCGTGCGCCGCAGCGGAGCGGTCGCCGCCACCGTCGCGCTCGCGGGCTCGGCGCGGCGCAGCGCCGATCCCGCCGTTGACGACCATCTCGGGGAGCAGCTCCTGCGCTCCGACAAGGACCGCCACGAGCATGAGATCGTCGCTCACCGGATCGAGCGCATGCTGCGTCCCCACTCGGTCTGGGTCGAGGCGGCTGACACACCCGGCCTCGTCCAGGTCGCCAACATCCAGCACCTCGCGACCCCGATCCACGCCCAGCTCGCCGAGCCGCGCTCGGCCGTCGAGCTGGCGGCGCTGCTACACCCGACACCGGCCGTCGGCGGCGAGCCGCGCGACGTCGCCCTGGCCGCGATCCCCGAGCTCGAGGAAATGGACCGCGGCTGGTACGCAGGCCCGGTCGGCTGGATGGACGCTGCCGAGGATGGTGAGTTCTGCGTCGCGCTGCGCAGCGCCCTGATCCGCGACCGTACCGCGCGGCTGTTCGCGGGCGGCGGCATCGTCGCCGATTCCGACCCCGCCGCCGAGCTCGCCGAGACCGAGATCAAGCTCGACGCGCTGCTGCCGCTGCTCGCCGGCTGAGCGTGGTCTCGCGCTACTCGCCGACCAGATCCACGGCTTTTCCGTCCTGCCACCTACGCATGCGCTCGGGGTCGGTGAACGGCGGGCTCTGCTCGCTCGCCAGCTCGTCGACGTAGGCCCGCATCGCTCGCCGCGACGCCGGCTGCGAGGCCATCGAGACAAACCACTTGCGCTCCAGCGCGAGCCCCTCGGGGAGCGAGCGGCGCGTGCCCTCGTAGACCGCGCGCTTGGCGCCGGCGACCGAGCCGGGTGCGCGCCGCGCCAGCCGGGCGGCGGCCTCGGCGGTCCTCGCCTCGAGCTCGGCTGCGGGATGGACCGCGTGCACGAGTCCGACCTCGAGCGCCTGCTCGGGCGTCAATGCGGTCGCCTCGAGGATCATCTCGAGGGCGCGGGCCGCGCCGACCGCCCGCGTCAGCCGCTGCGTGCCGCCGGCGCCCGGCGGGAACCCGACCAGCACCTCCGGTTGCCCGATGGCTCCTGTCTCGGCGGCCATGTAGCGCAGGTCGCAGGCAAGCGCGGTCTCCGAGCCTCCGCCGAGGGCCGGGCCGTTAATCGCCGCGAGGAAGACCTTGTCCATGCGGTTCCAACGCAGGAACAGGCCGTGAATGGTGTGCAGCTCGCGGATGCCCTTGGCGGGCGAGCGGTCGATGATCCCGCGGCCGCCCGGGACGCGGGAGAGACCGCCGACCGCCCGCAGAGTCGCGCCCGCCAGGCCGGGTTCGACCTGCAGGTCCATCGTCTCGGATCCGGTGAGGATCTCCTCGACGTCGTAGTGGGTGATGAAGGTGCCGTCGAGGGCGCCCGTAACGACGACGCTGCCGACCGAGCGGTCTGTCTCGAGCGAGTCCGTGAGCTCATCGAGCTCGGCGACCATCTCGCGGTTCATGAAGTTGTGCGGCGGGTTGTCGATCCGGATGGTCAGGACGCGACCGTCGCGGTCGGCGCGCAGAGTTGGTGGCATTGGACGCTCCTCGGGTTGGTGGCCAGGCGAGCCTAACCGGCGCTAGCCGAGCCCGAGGGCGGCGTGCTCGCGCGCCTGGTGCTGGAGCTTGCGCTTGTGGCTGTCGCGCCTGATCGCGGTGACGATCGCGATCGCGATCGCCGCGCCCACCCCGACGAAGAGAGCGGCGAGGGCGGCCGCGATCCCGCCGAGGAGCGCCAGCAGGCCGAGGTGCTCTCCGACCGCAAGCGGGACCTCGTCGCCCGAGCACGCGACGCGATACCCGCCGGCCTGCGTCGCCTTGAATGCGTAGAGGGCCTCGTAGCGGTCCTCGCCCCGGTCCAGGGTCCACTCGAAGGGGTTTCGCAACTCGACCCGTGCGCCATCGGGGCTCGTCACGGTGCACGCCGGCCGTGCCGCGGATGCGCCTCTAATCACCACCGAGTCATCGCGTAGCTGGCGATAGATCGTGCGCTCGGCGTCGCTCTCCAGCACGATCGTCGCCGAGCCCGGCGAATCGAACTCCGTCAGCGGCCCCGTCAGGTCGTCGACGAGCGACCCCGCGGCGTTGACGAACAACGCGACCGCGATCGCGGCCGAAACGACGCCGACGACGCCCGCGACCCAGTACCAAACGGTGCTCGGCTGCAGCAACGAGGGGTCGATATGGGGGGGAGGCGGCCGCAGGGCCGGGGGTGGAGGAGGCGCGGGAGGGGGCGGAGGCGGGACGCCTGGTGGCGGTGGGACCGCGTTCACGAGATCTGCTCCCGGCTGGCGATGGCCGCTGTGGCGCGCTCGGTGATGTGCTGGTGCAGAGCAACGTTCTCTCGGCGGTCGACGACAACCTCGAGGATTGCCGGGCCATCGATCGGGTCGCCGAGGTCGGTGAGCGTCTCGACGCGGCGATAGCCGATGCCGTAGAGCGCCGCCACACGCTCGATCTCGATTCGGTTCGGGGTGCCGAGCAAGGCCTCGAACTCGTCGCGGTCGAGCGACTCGGCCTGGGGCAGGAACTCGAATATCCCGCCGCCGCCGTTGTTGATCACGACGAACCGGATCGGCAGCCCGCTGTCGCGCAGGGTCGCGAGACCGTTGAGGTCGTGCATCAGACAGAGGTCGCCGAGCACGGCCCAAGTCGGGCGGCCGCTGGCGGCCGCGGCCCCGATCGCCGACGAGACGAAACCGTCGATCCCGTTGGCGCCGCGGTTGCAGAGAAAGTGGACCGCGGCGGGGCTCGCGGCGAGGAACGCCTCCTGGTCGCGGATCGGCATGCTCGACGCTGTGTAGACGAGGTCGCCGTCGCGGTAGAGGCCGCCCAGGGCGGCATGCACGCCGGGCTCGCTAGGACGGTCGAGGGCGTCGAGCTCGGTGGCGACCGCGGCCGCGACGGCGTCGTCCGCGGCGCGCCAGCGGCGCGCCCAGGCGTCGTCGGGGTCGTCGTCGAGCACCGCGGCCAGTGCCTCGGCCGTCAGCTGCGGGTCCGAGCGCACGACGACGTCCGCGCGCAGCGTCGGCTCGTTCCAGCCGTAATGCGGGTCGACGACGATCTGTTGCGGCGCCGCCGCGGTTACCCAGGTGCGCAGCGCCGTGCTCGTCGGCATGTCTCCGAGCCTGATCACGATCTCGGGGCGCAGATCGTCGGGAGCGCTGCGGACGATCGCGTCGTAGCCCGCGATCACGAGGCCGCGATCGTGGCTTCCGAGCCGAAGCTGGGAGGTCGGCTCGGCGAGGATCGGATAGCCGGCGGCGCGCGCGAGCTCGGCAACCTGGCCCGCCAGCTCGGGATCTAGCTGGCGTCCGGCGAGGATGACCCCGCGTGTGCACTCGCTGACCCGCCGGCCCAGCTCCCCAACAAGCGCATCGTCCGGCGCGACGGGCCCCGCCGTAACCGCGGTCAGCGGTTGGTCGTCGCGTCCCTCGAGGGCGAGCGGGGATCGTGCCGAGACGTCGTTTGCGACGGCGACCGGCGCGAGCGGATCGCGCCAGGCGATGTTGAGATGTACGGGACCGGGCCGCGGCTCGCCGCGCGCGGCGGCGAACGCACGGCAGGCAACGGAGCGAAAGTGCAGCAGGCTTGAATCGTCGGCCTCGTGGGTTCCGACCTCGCAGAACCACCGCACCGCCGAGCCGTAGAGCTTGATCTGGTCGATCGTCTGGCCGGCGCCGATGTCGCGCAGCTCTGGAGGGCGGTCCGCCGTGAGCACGACCAGGGCGACGCCCGCCTCGTCGGCCTCGACGACGGCCGGGTGCAGGTTGGCGGCCGCCGATCCCGAGGTGCACAGCACCGCCACGGGTCGCCCCTCGGCCTGGGCCGCGCCGAGCGCGAAGAATCCGGCTGAGCGCTCGTCGAGGATCACACGCGTCTCGATCGCCGGATTGCGCCACAGCGCGAGCGCGAGCGGGGTCGATCGCGACCCGGGCGACAGCACCGCGTGGCGCATCCCGCAGCGCTCGAGCTCCTCGACCATTGCCGAGGCGAGCGCGGTGTTGCGGTTCGTCGCGTCCATTAGATCCGGTGCGCCTCGAGGGCCGCGTCGTCGAAGTCGACGCCGAGCCCGGGCGCGGGGGAGGGGTGAAGCTTGCCGCGCTCGACGGTCCAGCCGTAGGACGAGACGTTCGATTCGAACAGGCGCGCCGTCGCCAGCCCGTAGGCGAGCCCGCCGGCGAACCCGTCGCCGGGCAGCGTCTGAGCGAGGCTGCCCGCAGCCGCGATGCCCAGCGGACCATCGAGCGCGCTCGTCAGGTAGACCGGAATCTGCGAGGCGATCGCCGCACCGGCGACGAGGCCACCGGCCTCGGCGAGCTTGAGCGAGACGACGTCGCACGCGCGCAGCTCCGCGGCGCGGCGCGCCTCGGCCTCGGTGGCCACGCTCTCGTCGGCCGCGATCGGGATCGAGGTCAGACGCCGTAGCGCCGCCATACTCGACAGGTCGCCGGCCGGCTGCTCGAGCAGCTCGACGTCGAAGGGCTCGAGCTCGCGTGCGCGTCGCGGAGCCTCGTCGGCGCGCCAGGCACCGTTGACGTCGACCCTGATCCGGGCCGCGGCGCCGACCGCGCGCCTGACCTCGGCGACCTGTGATCGCTCGCCCCCGAGCTGCACCTTGAGCTTGAAGGTCGCAAACCCCGCGGTCGCCCAGGTCATGGCGCTCGCTGCGACGCGCTCCGGCGTGTCGGCGATCAGGGTCGCGTTGCAGGGGATCGGACGCGCGTGTGCGGCGCCGAGCAGGCGCCAGACGGCGACGCTGCGGACCTTGCCGGCGAGGTCGTGGAGCGCGAGGTCGACCGCGTGGATCGCCTGCGGCGATGCGCCGTGGCGCTCACACTCGGCCAGCAGGCGGCGGATCAAGGCGTGGGGGCCGTGCTGCGGCTGAACCTCGGCGGCGAGCTCCGTGAGGTCGGCCGCCTCCAGCACGGGGCCGCAGATCGAGCGCAGCTGCGCCACGGTCGCGCCAGTGCCGAGCCCGCCGCGAAAGATCAACGGCGCGGCCTCTCCGAGCCCGACCGGGCCGGCGTCGGTGTGCAGGCGCAGCAGCACGAGCTCGCGACGCTCGATGCGCCCGCGGACCGTCACGTAGGGCACGCGAAACGGCAGCGCATACGGGACGACCCCGACGCGCTCTATGCGCACCCCGGCGCTCCCTCGTGCATCGGCTCAGTATCGCGGCTCGCCGTAACGGCGCCCGGATCCTTCATCGCCTACGCAAGCGCGATCAGCAGCCCGGCGGACAGCAGGGCGCTGAAGACGCCGAGAAGCATCCCGGTCTGGGCCAGCGCGGCGTTGAGGCTGGGGCCGTCGCTGCGCGTGCGCACCGCGCCGAGAGGCCTGCCCGCAACGGCGAGCGACAGCAGCGCGAGCGCCGCCCAGCCGGGCCCCCCGGCCGCCACAAGGCCGGCGAGCAGCGAGACGTAGGCGCCGGCGATCATGGCTACGTAGAGCGTCCGCGTCCGCTCGCGGCCGAGGCGCACGGCGAGTGTCCGCTTGCCGACCCGGCGGTCGGTCTCGATGTCGCGCAGGTTGTTGACGACGAGGATCGCGGTCGCCAGCAGGCCGACGGGGATCGATAGCGCGAACGGCAGCCAGTCGAGGCGCTCGACCTGGACGAAGTAAGAGCCGTTGACGGCGACGAGCCCGAAGAACAGGAACACGAACGCCTCGCCGAGGCCGGCATACCCGTAGGGCCGCGGACCGCCCGTGTAGAGGACCCCGGCGAGGATCGACACGACGCCGACGGCTAGTATCAAGGACCCGGCGACCACCGAGAGGTAG
>Ga0136620_10000893_pt1 | contig 13816 bp, 12 predicted proteins | sample AntDrymUQ4162106_2_FD_104806 | JGI IMG/M metagenome (GOLD analysis project Ga0136620, IMG submission 104806) | Polar desert sand microbial communities from Dry Valleys, Antarctica - metaG UQ416 (21.06) | ecosystem: Environmental > Terrestrial > Soil > Desert | place: Antarctica: Dry Valley... | reverse complement strand
TCCTGGCGCGCCTACGGGGTCGATGCGAACAAGGACGGCCGCAAGGACCCCTACAACCCCGTCGATGCCATCTTCGCCGCCGCGCGCTACCTCAAGGCCGCCGGCTACGAGAAGGACGTCCGCACTTCGATCTTCGCCTACAACCACGCCGACTGGTACGTCGACTCGGTGATGCTGCGCGCCAGGCTGATCGCCGGCGTCCCCGCCGACCTCGTAGGCTCGCTGACCGGGCTGACCGAGGGCCGCTTCCCCGTCGCCGCAAGGGCCCGCTACGCCGACGACCTGCAGGAGAAGGAGACACTCAAGCGCGTCAAGCAGGGCGAGAACGCCGCCAATGTGATCGAGACACAGGACGACCGCCGCACCGTGAACATCTACGCCCAGAAGGGCGCTCCGGTGGTCGCCACCAATGACGGCCAGATCGAGAAGATCGGGCGGTCCAAGAAGCTCGGCCGCTACATGATCCTCCAGGACGTGTACGGCAATCGCTACATCTACTCCGGCCTCGGCCAGACCGCCAAGTACTACCCAGCGCCGCGTGAGGAGGCCGAGGCCGAGCGCTCGGCCCGCGCCCTGCGCGCAAACGCCGTCAAGGACGCCAAGCCCGGGGGCCCCGCCTCCAGCGGCCGCCAGCCCGACGCCACGGACTCGACCGGTCCCGTGGCCACCGACTCCCCACGGGGATCGGTCGCGATCAAGCAGCGCCTGTTCGCCCGGCCCGACCAGCCCATGGCGCGCGAGTCCGGCGGACTCGAGCAGCTGATGGACATGGCCGCGGCCCGCGACGGCGCCTACGCCAGCTACGACAACCGCTTCGCGCGCCCGATCAAGCTCGACCCCAAGCGCTTCAGGCTGCGTCGCTTGCGCAAGGGCGCCAACGTGATCGGGGGCACCGTCCTGGGGCGGGTCGGCCGACCCGTGCAGGGCACGGCCGCCCATCTGGAGTTCGGCATCCGGCCCGCCGGCCGCGGCGCCCCCCGCATCGACCCCAAGCCAATCCTCGACGGCTGGAAGCTGCTCGAGGCCACCGCGATCTACCGCGCCTCGGGCAAGAACGCGCTGCACAACGACAGCGACGCCTTCTCGATCGGCCAGATACTGCTCATGCCCAAGCGCATGCTCGAGCGCCGCGTACTCGGAGACGAGCGGATCGAGGTCTACGACGGCGGCCGCAAAGACATCCAGTCCGGGCAGATCGACCGGCGCGTGCTGGCGTCCCTGGCCTATCTCGCCGAGTCGGGGATGCGGCCCACGGTCACCAGCCTCAAGAGCGGCCACGGGTTCTTCACCAGCTCGGGCAACGTCTCGCACCACAGCTCGGGCAACGCCGTGGACATCGCCGAGATCAACGGCGTGCCGATCCTGGGCCACCAGGAGCCGGGGGGCGTGACCGAGCAGGCGGTCCGGCGACTGATGCGCCTGCAGGGCACGACGGCCCCAGACCAGATCATCTCCCTCTTTGACATTGGCGGGGCCACCCTGGCGATGTCTGACCACCACGACCACATCCACCTCGGCTTCCAGCCGCGCTTCGGCACCAACGGCAAGCTGGGCAAGCAGGCCCAGGCCGTGCTCAAGCCCGGCCAGTGGCCCGAGCTGCTCGAGCGCCTCGAGGAGATCGAGAATCCGGTGGTACCGACCAAGCCCTCGCCGTACTCCCTTCCCACGCGCCGGCTGAAGAACGTCGACGGCCTCTAGCGCGTCCGGCGCTTAGACGGCCACGAGCTCCTTCGGAAAGCGCGTGAACACCTCGGCTCCGTCGTCGGTGACCGCCACCAGGTCCTCGATCCGCACGCCCAGCCGGCCGGGTAGATAGACGCCGGGCTCCACCGAAACCACGTTGCCGGCCCGCAACAGCTCGTGCTCCTCAGCCCGCTGGCTCAGGCGAGGCTCCTCGTGGACCTCCAGGCCCACCCCGTGGCCGAGGCCGTGCCCGAACCGCTCCCCATGCCCCGCGGCCTCGATCAGGTCCCTCGCGCTGGCGTCCACGTCACGGCAGGGCACGCCGGCGCGGACGCTCTCGAGTCCCGCCGCCTGCGCAGTGCGGACGAGCTCGTAGACCTCACTCGCCTCCTGCGAGATCTCGCCACTGGCCACGGTGCGCGTGCAATCCGAGCAGTAGCCGTCCAGGCGCGCTCCCCAGTCGATCACCACCAGCTCGCCCGGGGGGATCTCCGCTTCGCGTGGCTCGGCATGGGGCAGAGCACCATGGGGTCCGGCGGCCACGATCGACGGAAACGACGGGTCCTGTGCTCCGCTGGTGCGCATCTCGTGCTCGAGGTCGAGCGCCACGGCGCGCTCGGTGCGCCCGGCGAGGCCCCGTTCGAGCACCCGCTGCAGGGCCGCGGTGGCCAGCTCGGTCGCCTCCTGGATCCGCCGCAGCTCGCCCGCGTCCTTGACCTGGCGCAGGTCCTCCACGAGGTCCCCCGCCGCCTCCAGCTCGACCCCGTCCGGCGCCTTTTCCTGGAGCTTGGCGCGCTGGCGCACGCTCACGTGACCGTCCTCGAAGCCGGCCCGCCCCTTGAGGCGCTTGGCCAGGTCGCCGGCCATGTCACGGCCGAGCGTCAACTGCTCGAACCCGCTCACCTGGTCCGTCGCCTGCTCGACGTAGCGAAAGTCCGTGAGGAACAGGCGCTCGTCGGGGGTGACGATGCATGCTCCGCTGGTGCCGGTGAAGCCGGTGAGGTAGCGGACGTTGACCATCTGGCTCACCAGCAGGCAGTCCAGGCCGCGCTCACCGATCGCCTCCAGCAGGCCGTCAGCGCGTGCCCCGGTGTCGTGGTCGTTCATCGGCTCAGGGTCTGGTGGAGCATGCTCAGCGCGTCACGGTAGCCCTCCAGGCCCTTGCCCTGGATGTGGCCGATGCAGACGTCGCGTATCACCGAGTGACGCCGCCATTTCTCACGGTTCTCGATGTCGGAGATGTGCACCTCGACCGCGGGCAGCTGGGACACCTCGAGGGCGTCGCGGATGGCGTAGGAGTAGTGGCTCCACGCCCCTGCGTTGACTATCAGGCCGTCGGCTTGGTCCCGCGTGCGATGGAGCTCCTCGCAGAACTTGCCCTCGAAGTTGCTCTGAAAGAACGACAACTCGAAGCGGGGGTCGAGCTCGCGCGCGTACTCCTTCACACAGATCTCGAGGTCCGAGAGCGAGAAGTCCCCGTAGATCAAGGGGTCGCGGTGGCCCAGCTGGTCGAGGTTGACTCCGTGCAGCACCTCCACCCGGCCGTTCATCCGGCGTAGACCTCCTCCACAGATGCCCGCAGATCGGACGCGGCCACGGAGTGCCCGGGCGTCACGTCCCCGGGCGACTGCACGAGCACGAAGCCCACGCGCCCGCGGATGCGCTTCTTGTCGCGGTCCACGAACGCAAGCACGTCGTCCGGCATCGCGCCGTCGAACGCGGTGGGCAGCCCGCGGGCGGCCAGCAGCCCGGCCACCTCCTCGCGCAGAGCGTCCTTGTCTGACAGGCGCAGCGCGGCGAGCAGCCCCACCCCCACGGCCTCACCGTGGCGGTAGCGCGAGTACCCGGTGGCGGCCTCGATTGCGTGGCCCACGGTGTGCCCGAGGTTGAGCACCTGGCGCCGCCCCGCGTCGCGCTGGTCCTCTGCCACCACGGCCAGCTTGGTGCGCAGGCACCCGAGCACCATCTCATCGTCCACCTCGCCCCCGCCCCGGACGCGCGCCCACAGCGGCCCGCCGGCGATCAACGCGGTCTTGACCACCTCCACGTAGCCCGCTGCCAGCTCGGCGACGGGAAGCGTGCCGAGGGCGGCGTGATCGCAGATGACGGCCGACGGCTGGTGGTAGGCACCGGCGTAGTTCTTGCCCTCGGGCAGATCCACGCCGGTCTTGCCGCCGTACGCGGCGTCCACCTGGGCCACGAGCGAGGTCGGCACCTGGACGTGGCGCACCCCACGCTGATACAGGGCGGCGCAGAGGCCCGCGAGATCGCCGACCACCCCGCCCCCCACGGCCACCACGAGGTCGCCCCGCTCGGCGCCGGCCTGCGCCAGGCGGCGCAGGACAAGCTCGGCTGTGTCGAGCGTCTTGGCCGACTCCCCGGCCCTGACGGCGATCGTGTGCTCGCCTTCGACGCGATGGTGACGGGCCACGTTCTCGTCGGTGATCACGAACCGCCTGCCGTCACGCGGCCACATGAATCCGGTCTCGATGAGTCCGCGGCCGGCGAATACCGGGTACTCGTCCGGCCCCGCGCGAGCCCATACCAGCCGGATGCCCTGATGCCCGGCAGCGCGTGCCTCTCGCAGCGCCACGAGCGCCGGAAGGGCCCTGCGTGGGGCGTCGCGCGGCCCGGATGGCAGGGTTGCGTGGGCCAGGGACTCATAGACGCCCTTACGGTCGGAAAGCAGCTGGTCAAAGCGCCCGCGGTCGCGCGCCAGCGGGCGGCCCTTGCCGGTCGCGCGCCGCCAGGCCTCGTCGGGCTCGACCTCCAGGTGCACCACCGTGTGCGAGCGCAGAGCTTCACGCACCGGCTCGGACTGCGCGGCGCCGCCCCCGAGGGCCACCACGCCGTTGGCCGCGCGCGACAGCAGGTCCAGCACGACCTCCTCCTCGCGCCGGCGAAACGCCGGCTCGCCCTCGCGGTCGAAGAACGCCTCTATGGGCTCCCCAAGCGCGGTCTCGAGCTCGCGATCGGAGTCCAGCGGCAGCTCCCCGAGCTCGGCCGCGAGCGCCCTGGCCGAGCTGGTCTTGCCCGCGCCCATGAAACCCACGAGCACGAGAGCACCGCCGGCCGGCCGCGGCGGCGGCGCGGAGGAGCCGCCGGAGTCGGTCAGCGCCTCCACCCGATGCGCTCCTCGTAGGCGCGCAGGGCGGCGATCGCATCGTCCACGTGGTCGCCGCCGAACTTCTCCCGGTAGGCCGAGGCCACCACCAGCGCCACCATTGCCTCGGCCACCACCGCTGCCGCCGGCACGGTGCAGGAGTCGGTCCGCTCACGCAGCGCCTGGGCAGGCTCCTTGGTGGCGATGTCCACGCTACGCAGGGGCTTGGTAAGCGTAGGAAGCGGCTTCATCGCACCCACCACCACCAGCGGATCGCCGGTGGTCATGCCGCCCTCCAGGCCTCCCGCCCGGTTGGTCTCGCGGTTGAAGCCACCCTCCTCCGAGAAGAAGATCTCGTCGTGGGCCTGCGAGCCCACGCGCCCCGCCAGTTCGAACCCGTCTCCGATGCCAACCCCCTTCATCGCCTGGATCGACATCACCGCCCCCGCGAGCCGGCCGTCCAGTCGCGTCTCCCACGACACATGCGAGCCGATGCCGGGCACTAGCCCAAACGCGCGCACCTCATAGATACCCCCGAGTGATTCGTTGGCCTTCCGGGCCGCGTCGATCTCGGCCACCATCGCCTCGCTCGCAGCGTCGTCCAGGCAGCGCACCGGGGACTCGTCGACGCCCTCGAAGTCGGCAAGCACGGGCTCAGCGCCCGCGGGGGCGGCCACCGATCCGATGCGCGTCACGTGGCTTCGAACCTCCGCGCCGAAGGCCCTGAGCAGTGCCTTTGCCAGCCCGCCGGCGGCCACCCGCGCGGCCGTTTCGCGGGCGCTCGCGCGCTCGAGCACGTTGCGGACATCGGTGAAGCCGTACTTCTGCACCCCCGCCAGGTCGGCGTGGCCGGGCCGGGGCAGGTGCACCTCGGCCACATCCGCTTCCACCGGCCACGGGTTCATCCGCTCCTCCCAGTTGAGGTAGTCGCGGTTCTCGACCTGTACGGCCACCGGGCTGCCCAGCGTGCGGCCGTGGCGCACGCCGGAGGTGACGATCGCCCGGTCGGACTCGATCTTCATGCGCCCGCCACGCCCGTGGCCGAGCTGGCGCCGGGCCAGGTCGATGTCGAGGTCCTGGGGTGTCAGCTCCAGGCCGGCGGGAAGACCCTCGACCACAGTTACCAGACCCGGACCGTGGGACTCCCCGGCGGTTGTGAAGTGGAGCGCCATCGCGCTCCACACCCTACTGGCGGCCTACTGCTCCTCGTCCGCGAAGAGGAGGAAGCCGAACAGCCGCTTCGAAGCTTCGGGACCGGTGGTCTCGGCCCTGGCGCCCGAGCTGTTTGCCTTCTTCTTCCTCGCCGCTTCGCGCTGCTTGAGATCTTCAACCTTGACGCGCCGGATGTCTCTGAGCCGCAGCAGGTAGTCCTGGCCCTCGGAATCGGTGACCACGTGCTCGTTCCGATTCGTGGCGGTGGTCAGGTAGATGAAGGTGCAGGTCTCGACGTCCGGCTCGCACCGTCCCTCGCCGCTCTGGCTCGCCGTGGAGTCCGCCAGGAACACCGCCTGCTTGCTGTCTGCGCTAACCCCGAGGAACACGAGCAGCGGGCGCTCGGCGTTGGGGAGGATCTGGAGGCGGGCGACTCCGTTGCGGCGCCGCTCGTTGCCGGGGGGCCCGAAGTCCAGATCGACGACGTAGGTGTAGAGAGTGGCTTTGGGCGCGCGCTTGGGCCCCATGAAGCGGGGCAAGCTGCCTCCACCGCTGCCGGTGTCCCCTCCCCCGACAGCCGGAACGCCGGTGGAGCCGCCGCCGACCGAGCCGCCGCCGGTTGAGGCGGCGCCGCTGGAGGTCGGGCTCCCCGCGCCTGCGGAATCTCCGCCGGGCGGCGGGGGGCTGACCACGTCGAGATCCGCGGGGGTCTTGAGCTGCGGAAGCGGGGCGAACGGGTTCGTCGGCGAGTAGGTGTCCAGGTCGGAGGCCGCGAGCTGCGCGACAGGCTGCAGCTGGGGCGCGTTAGGGCTCGCGCCGGCTATGGCTCCGGTCTGGACCGGCGGTGCCGGCGGGGGCGCCGCGGATGGCGACTTGGCCAACAGAGTGGGCACGGCGATCAGCGCGGCGAGCAGCAGGATCGCCACCGGCGCGAGCTTCTTCTCGCGCAGGTCATGCCAGACGTCTACAGCGACCGTCTTCATGGTGTGGCCGTGGCGACCGGGGGGCCAGAGGAACCTGTCGAGGCGGAAGCCGGCGCGGGAGCGGCGGGCGCCGCCTGGCCGGGCGCGGGTGCGGCACCGGCCACGGTCTGGGCCTCGTCGCTCAGGTAGGCAGTGGCCTTCACCTCAGCGGTTATCTGAGGGAAGGTCTCGGTGGCGAAGGTGAGGCTGTCGATCGTAAGCAGGCGGCCGCTCACGTTCACGCGGTTGTCGGTGAGGTGGACGAAGCGCTTGAGCCGGTGAAAGAAGCTCGCCAGGTCGAAGAACTTGCCGCTGAACTCGAATTCCAGCGGGATGCACTGGAGCCCGGGCGGGCACACGCCGGGGGTAGCGGCCGGTGCGGCTGCGGCGCCGCCCGCCCCTCCGCCGCCTTCGGACTTCTGCGCGGAGGCGTCGGTGGCTGCGTTGGATTCGGTCACTCCCGCACCCGCGTCCTCGGCGGTCGATCCTGGGGTGGACTGCGCGGGAGCCCCACCGGCGGCAGCGGGTTGAGACCCGTCGCCGCTGCCGGGCTCCGCGGGCGGCGCCGAAGACGGAGCTGGTGCCGGGGCGGCCTCCGCCGCCTCCCCCGTGACCACGGCGATGCGGCCCAGCTTGATGTCGGTACCACGGGCGGCGGCATCTAGCTGCACGATCACGCTTGGCACGTCCACGCTGCTCGGTACGGCCTTGCCCAGCCGCACCAGCTGCGCGTAGTCGGAGGCAAAGGACTGCTTGGAGGTCGAGAGGCGTCCCAGCTCGGCCTCAGCTGTGTCCCGGCGCTCCTCGGCCTTCGCCAGTGCGGAGTCGGCCTTGGCAACCTCGGCCTTCTTGGGGGAGTAGAGCAAGAACCAGAAGCCCAACAGCAGGACCAGCGGGCCCAAGACGAGGGCGATCTTGCGGTCGCGAGCGGAGAGGCTCACTGTCCACCTCCCAGCGAGGCAGGCACGTCAGCTACACCCTCGACCTGCGGGGCGGGCGGCGCCGCATCGAATACAACGGTCACGTCGAAGGTCACGAGGGTGCCGCAGCCGCCGGCATCTGCACCCCCGGCGGGCTGGCCGGAGCCGCCGCCGTCAGACCCCTTCGCCGACTCAGCGAGCGTTACGTCGGTCACGCGGTCCATCTGGCGAAGGCGCACCATCAGGGTGGCCACATCCGGGTGGCTGACCGCACAGCCGGTCAGAGCGGCTGTCGGTCCCGCCGCGGCGGCGGCATCGCCACTCTCAGCGTCACCCGCAACCGAGGCCTCGGCCCCGGTGACGCTGACCTCCGCGGGCAGCACTCGCGCGAGCTCGCGCATGAAGCGCTCCCAGTCGAAGCGGCCGTTGGCGAGCGATGCCACCGACTGCGTGCGGGTTGCCTGGGCCTCCTTGAAGTCTCCGTAGGACGCGAGCGTCCCAGCCTGGGTCTCCGCCTGCTGCGCGTCCCGTTCGGCTGCTGCGGTCTGGTCCTGGCGCTGGGTCACCTGGTTGGAGGTGTGCACGAGAAGGAACACGGCCAGCAGCAGCAGCCCGAGCACGCCGAGCACCACATAGGCGCTGCCGGAGCGCTTACCGGTGGACTGCGCCGGGCGATAGCGCTCGGGAAGAAGGTTGACGGGCTTCATGCCGTTGCTCCCAGGGCGAGGCCCGTCGCGATCGTGTGGCGGTAGGGGTCCTCCCCCTCACCGATCGGCGACGGGTCGATGACCCCAAGTGGCCTCGCCGCGCTAACGGGCAGGCCCAGATGGTTGTTCAAGCCCGCGTGAAGCTCCTCGCTTCGAGCACCGGGCCCCGAGAGCACGACCTCGGACACGCGCCGCGCGCCGGGCTGGGCCATGTAGTAGTCGATCGACAGCCGGATCTCGTCTGCGAGCGGGGCCGACAGGTCTCCGCCCGTGCTCCACTCGGAGGTGAGCGGGCGGGTGAATGTGCACGTAGACCCCGAAGCCACAGCAAGATTGGTCACGCCCCCGAAGTGGCAATGCACCCGCGCCGGCGAGTCGTCGACCGGACCGGCGCCGTTGGCGAGCGTGCGGACCAGAGCGAAGGCGTCGAGGTCGATCCCGTCGGGCCTCAGGCCGGCGGCGCGAACAGCTCCGACGATCTCCTCGATCATCGACCGGCGCGCCGCAACCACCACGACCTGCATGCGGGTGGTGCCGTCGTCGCCGGTCACGGTGCCGACGATCTGGTGGTCCAGCACGGCGTCATCGAGGGGCATGGGGATGGCGTCGCCGGCCAGAAAGCGCACCGCAGCGTCGCGCTCGCCCTGGTCTCCGATCACCGGAAGCTCGATCTGGCGGACGGCGATCTGCTGGCTGGCAACGCCGAGGCGCACACGCTTGGGCAGCCCGTGATCCTTGAACAGGCTCTTGAGGTGGTCTGTGAGAGCGCCCGGGTCCTTGACCTCGCCGCCCACCATCACGCCGGGCGGCAGGTCGGCGCTGACCGCACGCACGACGACATTGCCGTTGATCTCGACGGCGGCCAGGAAGTCGCCATCGATGTCAAGGCCGACGAAACCGCCGGGGGAGCTCTTGCGGAGGGAAAATGCCATGGGACGCCTCGGTCCCTATCGGCTACCTCAGGCCGATCCTTGACCGTCGAGGCCAAACTTCTGGCCGTTTGGGCACCGCTTCCGCTCAGCTCAGGAACTGATCTTCGTAGAGCTCGATGAGCTCGGGGCCGGCGAGCAGCGCGACCAACACGCCCAGCGCGAGAAAGGGCGCGAACGGCACCCCCGACTTGCGAGCCTCGGGGCCCTCCCGGATGATCCTCGCCACCCCGACGACGGTGCCGGCCAGAAACGCCGCGAGCAGCGCAGGCACCACCGACAAGCCGAGGTAGAGGCCCATCACCCCCGCGAGCTTCACGTCTCCCATCCCCATGCCACCCGGATAGGCGAGCGCGGCAAGCAAGAGGAACAGGAAGGCCCCTGCCCCCGCGATCAGCAACTCGGGCAGCTGGCCGGCCCGCACCACAACGCTGGCGACAATCCCGTAGATCGCGGCGGGCACGACGATGCGATTGGGCACGATGCGGTGGTCCAGGTCAATCCACGCCACCGCCACCAGCACGGCAACGAAGGGCAGCAACACGATCAGCACCTCGTCCACCCCACGGACGCCTGCCACTGCCGCGAAGCTCCCGGCGGTCAACAGCTCGACGGCCGGGTACCGCGGCGATATCGGCTCCCCACATGCCCGGCAGCGCCCCCGGAGCACGAGCCAGGAGATCACGGGCAGGTTGTCGTAACCGGCGATCTGCGTCTGGCAGGACGGGCAGCGAGAGCGCGGGTGCACCAGCGACTCCCCCCGTGGCAGCCGGTGGATCACCACGTTCAGGAAGCTTCCGATGGCGGCCCCCAGCACCGCCGCCAAAGCCACAACGCCGGCTACGGCCAGGTCCTTCCGAGGGCTGCAGTACTCACGGCGCGAGCGTACTGCGGCTAGCAGCCGGAAGTGGCGTTCGCCGAGGTCGTCCGTTGGGTGGCGCACTCCGTCCAGGCCGTCCGGTAGAAGACCGGCACGGTCTGGGCGCGGGGGAGCCCGCCCGAGGTGGGCTCATTGAAGATGATGTTGTTCTTGGCCTCGACCGATTGTGCGGCGAGTCCGCCTGTGATCCGGGCGGTGTTCTTGAAAAGGACGGGTGCGTTCGGCGCATGGAGAAAGCCGTTCAAGGTGAAGTCGTTGGTGAACTCAACCGGGCCGGCCCCGTACACGTAGATCTGGAGGTTCTGTGCCGGGCCCAGGTTCTGGAAGTTCACGGCGGTGTTTCCGATGAGGGAGCCGGTGCCCGGTGGGCAGCCGGACCCGCCTCGGTCCGGGGAGTCGATGAAGATCCTGACATTGGCGCCGGCGGGGATGTAGACGGTCCCGCCCTCGATGTAGAGACTGCACAGGTTGTAGTCGCCGTTGTTGAACGTGAAGCTGTTCCCGGTGATCCGCAGGCTTCGCTGTGCGGCGTTGTAGGTGTGCGTGCCACTCCATCCGGGTGTGATGTTCGCGTTCACCGTGGCAGTCGAGCCGAACTCCACGGGGGTGAGCACGAAGGGACCTTCGGCGGCCGTGTTGCGGTCGATGGCCGAGCTGCACCCTGCCCCGGTAGTGGGTGTGCCGATAACCGTGCCACCCGGCCTGCCGATCATCAAGCCGTCGCGGATGCAGTTGAAGTTCTCGAGCTGGATGAGGTCGTTCGAGCCGATGGCGCCTAGAACGTTCGAGTTGTTTTTGATCTTTACGAACCGGTCGCCGAATACACCGGGGAAGGGAAACAGCAGGGCACCCGTGGAACGAACGAGGCGTGCCTGGGCACGGCGGCTCTGACCGGCGCTGGTGGCCTCGACGGTCACGCACCGGACCTCGACGTTGGGGTCCACAACCACGGGGAAGCCCGCGCAGGTGCCACTCGAGATGGCCTTCGTCATCCAGTAGGAGTACTGAACTCCGTTTCCCGCATTCTCGGCCTTCGTGCACAGCGTGTTCGACTCCGCCGAGGCAAAGCCGACGGGACAGCCGTTCACGTCACGCGGGAGGTTGTTGAGCTTGTAGGTGGACTGACGGATGCCGGCCTCAGTCGCCGGGAGGGCCTGCTTGGACGCACGGTCGCGCTGCGAACTACCGCTCAGCTGAGTCGAACTGCTCGCGGCCACCGCCGACAGGAGCAGGATCACCGACATCGCCCCCATCGCCACGACGATCGCCGAACCGCTCTCGGCCCTCAGTCGCCCGATGAATGTCGATATCAGGGTCATGGGCCCTCCTCGTTGAGCTGCACGATCGATTGGTAGTCAAAGTCGTCGTAGGCGAGCGCGACCTTGTCCGTGCTCGAACTCGACGAAAGCCACAACCGCACGCCCAGGCGCCGTCCTGCCAGGACGGTCGCCGGCCCGGAGGCGCCTCGGTAGTTGAATCCGAAGCTCACGGGCGCTAGGGAGGAGGGCCACGAAGTGAAGCTGTAGGAGGAGCGCCCAAGCTCGGTGGGTGGCGCGCCGGTGGACGTGAGGTTGTCGACGCTCGCCGGCACGTCGTACACGGCCACGCACAGGGTACCGCCGGCCTCCTGGCCAGCCAGCGTCTGGGTGAAGACCGACATCCCGCCGCGGCCGCTGAGGACCTTGGGCAGCGACAGGGGCGCAGACACCCACATCGCGCTTTTCATGTTGTCCGCCGCCGGCGTACCGGTGCACGTGGTGGACTCCCGGGCGAGAATCCGGCCGCCCGTGTAGGTGCCCAGGAGCGCGGTCTGCTCCGTGGAGTAGTTGAACAACGCTGTGATCGGCGCTTCCGGCGGCGCGGCAGTGCCCATCAGGTCCGGTCGCGGACAGCCCGTGGTGATTGCCGCTGTACACGTCCCGGCGGCGGCCACGGTGGCATGGGTGGTGTGCCCAGCGGTCACCGCCTGCCGGGCGACGTAGTTGTTCGGCGATCCCGACGGCGTGTCGTAGAGGTGCCAGGCGGTGTAGGCGCCAGCTCCTCCGGACTTGCACACCTCGGGTTGGCCCGCGTCGTTCACGCACTCGGCCACCGGCACACCGGGATCGGCGGCTGGGCCGTCGTTGGGGTCCACGACCAGAGCGGACTCGATGCTCGGCCGCTTGGGCTGCCCGCCGTTCACGGTCACCGCGACGGTCACGCGCTTGTAGGCGCCCGTTGGACAGCTCGGACGGCAGTCGCTGTCGTCGACCCGGGTCACGTAGCGGTGAACCGTGCCGCTCAGTCGCCCGCTGGCCCACGCGGTCGATGGCGCGGTCGTTCCGCCCGACACCAGGGACTCGGTCTTGGTGGGGTCGTTGCGATCCCACTGGAACCTGGGCGGAGAGGCCGTGGTGAGGTAGTGGTCGGGGTTGTCGGGGTCGGTGGAGTGCGCGAGCCCCGCGGTCGAAGTTAGACCCACGTCCGCATACGCTTGCGACAAGATCTGCTCGACCTCTCGCTCTGCCACGTGCGCCACGGCTTCCTTGCGCTCGGAAACCGCCGTAAGCGCCTGCGAGCTGTCCAGCGTTCCGACCAGGGCCAACAGGCCCACCGTCATGATCATCACCGCCACCATCAGCTCGACCAGCGTGAAGCCGGCCTCTTCCCGGAGGCGCATCATCCCGAGGCTCTTACGTTGCGGGCGTAGAAGCCGTCTTCCAGCGCGATCGTGTAGGTGTAGCCGTCGGTACGCGTGCCGGCGGCGGGCACCTCGATGTGCACCTTCACATACGACGGGCTGAATGAGTTGGCGTTGCCGGTGTAGTCGAATACACGGCGGTCCGCCGGAACGCTGACGCCCGTGTTTACCAGCCGGGCGATCACGGTCTTAGCCGTGCCGCTGGACAGGAGGGCGCCGGGCGCCACCTCCACCCGCGAGCAGCGCCCGGGTGCCTCAGTGTTGCCGCACGAGTACCTCACGTGGCGGTCGATGTGCGTCTCCACGGCGGGCGTGGCCGGGTCGTCGCGACGCACCCGCACCATCACCTCGATCGACTGGGGCCCGTTCGAGAGCACTGTGTGGGCCTGGCGCAGCTCGCGCACCATCTTGTTCAGCCCGACCTGCGCATCGGCGATGGCCTGTGCCCGCTCGGCGTCCTTGGGCGTCTTCTTGGCGGTCGTGTCGAGCAGACCGAGGACACCGACCAGCACGAAGGTGAAGATCGACATCGCCGCGAGCAGCTCGACCAGCGACCAGCCGTGCTCCTCTCGGAGCCGTCGGCGCAGGCGTGCGGGGATAGCGCGCATGTGACTCCCTATCGGTCGGGCGCGCGCAAACCTTGGGTGGGTGGACGAAAAACCGACCCCAACGCGAACGAGGCGGGCCCGAAGGCCCGCCTCGTGTGGTGCTGCTGGATACGTGTTGCTTACCAGACGGTGCCGTTGCAGCCACCGCTCGATGCGGCAGTGCCGTTGCACGTCCGGTCAGATTCGCCGGTC
>Ga0136620_10000892_pt1 | contig 13818 bp, 10 predicted proteins | sample AntDrymUQ4162106_2_FD_104806 | JGI IMG/M metagenome (GOLD analysis project Ga0136620, IMG submission 104806) | Polar desert sand microbial communities from Dry Valleys, Antarctica - metaG UQ416 (21.06) | ecosystem: Environmental > Terrestrial > Soil > Desert | place: Antarctica: Dry Valley... | reverse complement strand
TCGTGCGAACGTGATGCGAACATCAGGCCGACCACGCGCGTCCACGCGCGGGTCACGTCTCGCCGTCAGATCCCTTCAGCTTGCGGGACTTTCGTGGCCGCGAAGACCCGCCCGAGCCCGCGCTTCCCCCCCGGAACCTGAATGGTAAGGAGGGGGTCGACGGTTCGAGTCCGTCAGAGGGCTTCTTGAAAGTCCCTGCAAATAGGGTTTTCTGTTGTCTGCCTGGACGCAGAGGACGTCCTTCACGGTACGAGACGGGTACATTTTCGGACTAGCGGGCGCTGGCGGGTACGCGCGGCCACCGGCGAGGCTTGCCGGTTCAGCTCCCAGCGACAGGAATGCCTGCAAATAGGCGGTCTTCGTTGCCGGTGCTGGCGCAGAGGCGCCACCTCCTTCGCTAGGGAGGTGTCGTGAACGCCATACAAAAACGGTGTTCAGTTGAGGGGACTGGACGCCGCGCTTCCCGGAGCTCCCAGCGGACGGTCCCGCCTGAACTACGTCGTCCCGGCCTCAGCGCGTTCGTCTTGCGGCGTTCGATAGAGCATGACTGGATCTGCCCCCGAGTTTCTGGAGTCCGGGTTCTGGAGTCAGGCAGCGTTGTGGGTGCGGAAGTGGCGGTCCTCGTCCTCGGTTGGGGTGAGCATGCCAAGGGCCGAGTGGCGGCGTCGGCTGTTGTGGAAGAGCTCGATGTAGTCGTGGATCGCGGAGGCCAGCTCGATGCGGGTCTTCCAGGATTCGCGGTTGAGCAGCTCGACCTGCATGCGGCCCCAGAATGATTCGATAACGGCGTTGTCGTACGGGCATCCGCTTGCCCCGATCGAGGGGGCAAGGCCGGCCTCGCGTACTTTCTGGCTGAACGCCCAGGACGTAAAATTGAACGCCGCGGTCGGAGTGGATCACGAGGCCCCCGGCCGGATCTCGCCGGCGTGTGGCCATCCCGAGGGCGTTTGTCACCAGCACCGTGGTCTGGGTCGAGTCGATCGACCATCCGACCAGCCGGCGCGAGAACACGTCGAGGACGACACAGCAGTAGATCTTGCCCTCGCGCGTGTGCTGCTCGGTGATGTCGGTCATCCACAGCTCGTCGGGCGCTTCGCGGCGGAACTCGCGCCGCACCAGGTCAGGGCCGCCGACCCTGCCGACACGGGCGCTGCCTAGCATCCGCCGCTTGGGCAGGCCCCTGATGCCGAGCTCGTTCATGATCGAGGCCACCGCGTTGTGGCCGACGACGATCTGGCGTCCGAAGCGAAGCTCGGCGCTGAGACGGAGCGCGCCGGAGATGCCGGCCCAGGCGCGATCGACATCGACGATCTCGCCGGCGAGGAAGATCCGCCGAAGCGCCCTCGGCGAAGTCGGGCGGCCGCGCCAGGCGTAGTAGCCCGACTCGCTGACCCCGAGGAAGCGGCAGGCGTGGCGCACGTTTGTTTCCCTCCCCGGTCAAGGACGCAATCACCGGGTAGAGCCTTTTGGGGGCAAGCCCTGCTCGAGGAAGACCTCGTTGACCTTGCGCGAGACAGCAAGCTCGGTCTCGAGCTGGCGGATGCGGCGCTTGGCTGCGGCGAGATCAAGCGCCATCTCGGTGCTCGTGCCCGAGATCTCGCCCCGGTCGATCTGCCCCTGGCGCAACCAGTTGTAGATCGTGGCCTCACTCATCCCGAAGGTCGCGACCAGCTGGGCGACCTTCGTCCCGGAGCGAGCGAGCTCGAGCTGCCGAAGGACTCTAGAAACCCGACTCCACGGAATCGGGGTCAGATCACGGTCCCCGAACCCGGTCCGGCTCAGTTTCCGGTTCGAGTCCGGAAGAGGGCTTCGACCCCTTGTAAGGAGGCTGTTGCAAAAGGCCGTGGAGCGGGCTCGCGGCCACGGAGGCAGTCGAGCAGCCCTCGCTCCCGTCACCGAAGCGGCCGTCCACGTAAGTTCCTCTTCGAACGGGAGGAGGATGGACTCGGTCGTCGACGTGAAGGGGTGGAGGAACTGATCGGCCGCGAGCTCGTGCTCCGCAAGTCTCCTGTCGGCTGGCGGATCACCGACTACATGTTCAACGGGATCGAGCGCGCGGGGTAGAGAGATCGACGCCGGCTGGCATACGGAGCTGATGCGCGTCGCCTGGGTCGACACCGACGCGGGCGGGCGGATCCACTTCACGGCCGCCTTCCGCTGGGCCGAGGCCGCCGAGACGGCGCTCCGGCGGCGGCTCGGGCTGCTCGAGGACTGGGCGAACTACCCGCGCCGGCGGGTGCAGGCCGAGTACCACGCGGTGCTCCGGTTCGAGGACGAGCTCACCGTGCGCATCCGGGCGGAGCACGTCGGCCGGACGTCGATCACCTGGGCGTGGGAGGTCCTGCGCGGCGGCGAGACCTGCGTCGACGGGCGGCACGCGGTCGTCCACGTCGACCGGGAAGGACGCGCGGCGCCGCTCCCCGAGATCGTGCGAGAGCGTCTCGGAGGCTAGAGGCTCTAGTCCCAGGTCCGGAGGTCGACGATCGTCGGCTCGTCGCCGCCGAGCGAAGGGACGACCAGCACCTCCGCGTCGAAGCGCAGGCCCGAGCGGATCCGCTCCCTCACCGCCGCCACGAGCGCCGCCGCGTCGGCCCCCGCAGTCGCGACCACCTCGCAGCGAAGCGAGTCGCGATGCTCGGACCGTTCGATCACGAGACGGAAGGCGTCCAGGCCGGGAAGCCCGGCCAGCGCCGTCCTCGCCTGCCGCGGGTGGAGGAACATGCCGCGCACCTTCACGGCCTCGCCGACGCGGCCGAGCCAGCCGGCGAGGCGCGGGGTGGAGATCCCGCACCCGCACGGCTCGGTGAGGAACGCGGACAGGTCGCCGGTGCCCATGCGCACGAGGGGATAGTCCGGGCGGAAGAGCGTGAACACGACCTGGCCCTCCCGGCCGTCCCACATGGCCTCGCCGGTCGAGAGGTCGCAGACCTGGACGAGCGCGTCATCGGGCAGGTGCAGGCCCTCGAGCGAGTCGCACTCGAAGCCAAGGTTCCCCGCCTCGGCCGTGCCGTAGCCCTGCCGGACGATCGGCACCCGCTCCTCGATCCAGGCGCGCAGCGACGGCGGCAGCGGCTCCGCGAGCACGAACGCGCGCTCGAGCGTCCGTGCGGGTATGCCCGCGTCCTCCGCCGTCTCGAGCAGCGCCTTCAGGTAGCTCGGCAGCCCGACATAGGCGGTGACGCCGAGGTCCTCGCAGGCTCGGGCCTGCAGGTCCTTGCTGCCGATGCCCGCCGGCACGACGGTCGCGCCGAGCGTGAGGAGCGCCTGCTCGAACATCGCGCCGAGCGGCGTCAGGTGGTAGCCACACGCGTTGAGGACGACGTCTCCCGGCCCGAAGCCGGCGGCGGTGAGCGCCGAGGCCCACCGCCACGGGTCCGGCTCCTCCAGCTCGGGCTCGTAGAGCGGCCCCGGCGACTGGAAGAGGCGGCGCAGGCTCGTGCCTGGAGCAAGCAGGCCTCCGAAGGGAGGGTCGGCGGCCTGCAGGTCGACGAGGTCGTCCTTGGTCAGCACCGGCAGCCGGTTGAGCGCGGCCACGTCGACGACCTCGTCCGGCCGGAGACCCGCCTGCGCGAGCCGCACCCCGAACGCCTCCACGCGCCTCGCCGCCGCCGGAAGGACCGTGGAGACGCGCTCGTCGCAGCGGCGCACGTACTCCCCAATGACGTCCGTCAGAGCCATCGCTTGCGGCGCTTGTAGTGCTTGACGTCTCGGTAGCTCTTGCGCTCGCCGCTCTCGGTCAGGCCGAGGTAGAACTCCTGCACGTCCGGGTTCTGCGCGAGCTCGGGGGCCGCGCCGTCGAGGACGATCCGCCCGCTCTCCATCACGTAGGCGCGGTCGGCGAGCTCGAGCGCGAGTCGCGCGTTCTGCTCGACGATGAGCACGGTCGTGCCGAGCTCCTCGTTCAGCCGGCCGATGATCTCGAAGATCTCCGCGACGAGCTTCGGCGCGAGCCCGAGCGACGGCTCGTCCAGCATCAGCAGCTTCGGCTTCGCCATCAGCGCCCGGCCCATCGCGAGCATCTGCTGCTCACCGCCCGAGAGGTAGCCCGCCTCCGCGCGCCGCCGCTCGGCGAGGCGGGGAAAGTACTCGTAGACGAGCTGAAGCTCGTCGGCGAGCGAGCGGGGACCGCGGCGCGTGTGGGCGCCTGCGCGCAGGTTCTCCTCCGCGGTCAGGTGCTCGAAGACACGCCGCCCCTCCATCACCTGGCAGACGCCGAGCCGGACGATGCGGGCGGCGTCGAGGTGGTCGATCCGCCGCCCCGCGTAGCGGATCTCCCCGTCGGTGATCTCGCCGTCCTCCGACGGGAGCAGGCCGGAGATCGCCTTCAGCGTCGTCGACTTCCCCGCCCCGTTCGAGCCCAGCAGCGCCACGATCTCGCCCTCACCGACGTGCAGCGAGAGCCCGCGCAGGACGAGGATCACCTCGTCGTAGATGACCTCGACGTTGTTCAGGGAGAGCACGGCGGCCGCGCCGGGATCGGCCGCGGTCGCGGCCCCGTCTGCTGCGTGCTCCCGGCCTGCCGACATGCGCCTCCTGAAAGGGATCGGGCGGGGAAGCGTGCGCCTCCCCGCCCGGTCGCCCCGTTACGGGATGCGGTACCCCGTGATCTGGCGGAACCGCCCACGGATCACCTGGAAGATGCGCGAGCTGTGCAGCCCCTCGTGCGTCCGGGTCGTGAACTTCACGTCCGGCGTGACGCCGCCGGTCGAGAACTTCGGCATCTGCTCGAGCGCCGCCTTCACGTTGGCGCCCGTGAGCTCCTTGCCGGTGGTGAGCACCCGTTCGATCGCCTTGCACATCACGGCCATCGTGTACCAGCCCTGGGTGAAGTGGAGGGTGGCGTTCCCGAGTGTCTTCCCCCGCGCGGTGAGATAGGCGCTCGGCGTCTTCAGCCCCGGGACGTTCAGGCCGGTCGTGCCCCACGGCTGCACCGTGTAGTGGCCGGCCGCCGCCTTGCCCGCGAGCCCGACGAAGATCTCGTCGCCGCACCAGTTGAGGCAGACGATCTTGATGTTCAGGCCGAGCCTCGCTATGTCCCGCGCGACCGCGGCCGCCGGGGTGGAGACGTTCTGGATCACGATCCAGCGGGCGCCCTGGCTCTGCACCTGCGTCAGCAACGCCGTGTAATCCGTGACACCCGCTGCCATCGTGTAGGTCTTGTAACCAAGCTTCAGCTTCTTGCTCTGGACGTAGCGCCGGCCGTCCTCGAGCGGAGCCTGGCCGAACGGGCTGTCGTGGTGGAAGACGGCGACCTGAGCCGGCCGGTTCCCCGTCCGTTCGGCGATGAACCTGAGCGCGATCCGCATCTGCGTCGAGTAGCTCGGCGCGACGAAGAAGTTGTAGGGCGTCTCGCGCGGGTTGATCAGCGTCGCCGCGTACGAGGCGGACATGTACGGGATCTTGTCCGCGTTCACCCGCGTGCGGAGCGCCTCGGTGTCTGCTGTTCCCCACCCTTGGATCGCGACGACGCCGCTCGCCTTCAGCTGCGAGTAGACCTGCTCGCCTCGGGCGACGTTGTAGGCGTAGTCCTGGGAGAGGAACTCGATCCTGCGTCCCTTGATGCCACGGCGGGCGTTCAGGTAGTTGACGTAGCCCTTCATGCCCTCGGAGTACGGGACGCCGACGTCGGACGTCGGCCCGGTCAGCGCGAAGATGCCGCCGATCTTGATCGAGGCCGCGGCGTCGGGACGCGCCTGCGCGCCTGCGGTCAGCATGAGCGCGAATGCGACCGCGACCATTCCTGTGCGTAGCTTCATCTGCTCCTCCTTGTCGGATCGATGATCGCCGAGCCCCTCAGTACCTGAAAGGCCAGAGCCGGAAGTAATCCTTCATGCGCTGCCAGATGCGTGCGATCCCCCTGGGCTCGAAAATGAGGAAGAGCACGATCGTGCCACCGAAGATGAGCAACTGCAACGCCGGCAGGTTCCGGACGAAGAACGAGTCGCCCTGGATCCCGAACGCGACCTGCTGCAGGTAGGCGGGAAGCGCGATCATGAACGCCGCCCCGTACACCGCCCCCGAGACGCTGCCGAGGCCGCCGACGATGATCATCGCCAGGTAGAGGATCGAGACGTCGAGCGTGAAGCGCTCCCACGTCAGGATCTGCGTCCAGTAGGCCGTGAGCGCGCCGGCGAGGCCGACGAAGCCCGAGGAGACCGCGAACGCGAGCAGCTTGTACCGAGCTGGATCGACGCCGATCACCTCGGCGGCGATGTCCTGATCGCGGATCGCGACGAACGCGCGCCCGACGCCGGTGCGGAAGAGGTTGGTGGCCACGATCGCCGCCAGCGTGGCGGAGCCGGCGATCACCCAGTACCACTGGCGGTCGCCTGTGATCGTCCAGCCGAAGACCGAGACGGGATCGAGCACGAGCGCGTCGACGCCGCCCGTCACCCACTCCCAGTGGGTGATCACCCAGATGATGATCTGCTGCGAGGCGAGCGTCGCGATCGCGAGGTACAGGCCCTTGAGGCGCAGGGCAGGCAGCCCGAAGAAGGCGCCCACCGCCGCCGTCGTCACGACGGCGGCGGCGACCCCGAGGAGCGGCGACACACCCGTCTTCGTGGCGACGAGGCCGGCGGTGTAGGCGCCGACGGCGAGGAAGCCCCCCTGGCCGAGGCTGATCTGGCCGGTGTAGCCGACCAGGATGTTGAGCCCGATGGCGCCGATCACGGCGATCCCGATCTGGTTCAGCACGGTCAGCCAGTAGGGCGAGGCGTAGAACGGCAGCGCGACGACGACGGCGACGGCGAGCGCGAGCCGGACGTATTCGAGCTTCGTGTGCCGGAGCGCGAGGTCGGACGCGTAGCTCGTGTGGTAGACGCCGGTCGTCGTCGCGGTCATCAGACGCGCTCGATTCGCACCTGGCCGAAGAGGCCGTAGGGCCGGACCAGCAGGATCAGGACGAGGGCGACGTAGGGGATCACGGTCTCGAGGCCGGAGCCGACGTAGCCGCCTGTGTAGGTCGTCAGCAGCCCGATCACCGCGCCGCCGACCACGGCACCGACGATCGAGTCGAGCCCGCCGAGGATCACGACCGGGAAGACGAGCAGCCCGAACGTGCTGATCTCCCCGGAGACGCCGATGAGGTTCGCGAGCAGCATGCCGCCGACGACCGCGCTCACGCCCGCGAGCGCCCACGCGAGTGCGAAGACGCGGCGGACGCTGATCCCCATCGCGAGCGCCGCCTGCTGGTCGTCGGCAACGGCACGCATCGCGATCCCGTGGCGTGAGCGCGTGAAGAAGAGCGCGAAGACGACGAGGGCGACGGCGACCAGGCCGACCGCCCAGAGCCTGCTCGTGCCCACCTGCGCGCCGAAGAGTTCGACGCCGCCGGAGGGGATGAACTCCGGGAAGGCCCGCGGCGTCGTTCCCCAGACGATCAGGACGAGCGCGCCCAGCACCTGGGCGAGGCCGATCGTGACCATGATCACGGAGATGATCGGCTGGCCGACGAGCGGCCGCAGGACGAGGCGCTCGACGACGACGCCCAGCGCGATGGCGACGAGGACGGCCCCGAGGACGCCCAGCGACCAGTGCAGCCCCGCGTCCACGGTCAGCGCCCAGACAACGTACGCGCCGATCAGCAGGAAGTGCCCCTGCGCGAAGTTGATCACCCCCGACGACTTGTAGATCAGCACGAACCCGAGAGCCGCGAGCGCGAGAATGGCGCCGTTCGAGAGGCCCGTGACCGTGAGCTGGACGAAGGTCGACATCAGCCCCCCACGCCGGCGAGCTGGCGGCGCCGCGACCGCGGCAGGGTGCCGACCTCGTCGGGCGACGCGATGCGGAGCGAGATCCTGCGCTCCGTCCGCGAGCCGTCCTGGTAGGTGACGAAGCTCGTCACCGTCACCTCGTCGACCTCCTCGTACAACGCCTCGATGATCGAGCCGTAGCGCTCGTTGATCGTCCGCCGGCGCACCTTGCGCGTGCGCGTCAACTCCTCGTCGTCGGCGTCGAGCTGCTTGTGCAGGAGCACGAAGCGGCGCACGCGCGCACCGTCGGGCAGGTCCTCGTTCGCCCGCGCTACCGCGTGGCCGACGAGCGCATAGACCTCGGGTTTCTGCGCCAGGTCGGTGTAGGTCGTGTAGGAGACGTGCTCGCGCTCCGCCCAGGTGCCGACGGTCTCCATGTCGATCGAGACCATCGCCGTCACGAACGGGCGCTCGCCGCCGCCGAAGACGACCGCCTCCTGCACGTACTGGCTGAACTTGACCTTGTTCTCGATGAAGGCGGGGCTGAAGAGGGAGCCGTCGTCGGCCTCCATCACATCCTTCGCGCGGTCGATCACGACGAGGTGTCCGTCGGGCTCCAGGTAGCCCGCGTCGCCCGTGTGGAGCCAGCCGTCTCGGAGTGCCTCCGCCGTCGCCTCCTCGTTCCGGTAGTAGCCGCTGAAGACCGCCGGGGAGGAGAGGACGATCTCGCCGCCCTCCGCGATCCGCATTTGCGTGCCGGGGAGCGGCAGCCCGACGGTGCTGAAGCGCACGTCGCCGTCGCGGTGCACGACGGCGATGCCGCAGATCTCGGTCTGGCCGTAGATCTGCTTCAGGTTGACTCCGATCGCGTGGAAGAAGCGGAAGACGTCCGGGCCGAGCGGCGCGCCCCCGGTGTAGGCACGGCGCAGGCGCACGAGCCCGAGCTGGTTGCGCACCGGCCGCAGCGCGGCGACGTCGGCGACGAGGTGGGCGAGCGCGAGCAGCGGCCCGGCTCGCTTGCCGCGCAGGCGCCGGTCGGCGGCGCGCTCGCCGACCGCGTACCCGAGCGCGAAGCTCGCCCGCTTCAGCCGCCCGGCATCCGACAGCCGCACCTGCACCGAGGAGACGAGGCTCTCCCAGATCCGCGGCGGGCTGAACATCACGCGCGGCCCGATCTCGCGCAGGTCGCCCCGCATCGTTGCCGCGCTCTCCGGGAAGCTGAGCGCGAAGCCGGCCTGCAGCGCGCAGGCCATCGCGATCATCTGCTCGCCGATCCAGGCGAGCGGAAGGAAGCTGAGGAACTCGTCGTCCCTGCCGATCGCGTCGAGGTCCATCAGGCTCGACCCCATCGAAAGCAGGTTGGCGTGGCTGAGCATCGCGAGCTTCGGCTTGCCGGTCGTGCCGGACGTCGTGCAGAGGACGGCGGTGTCGTGCGTGCCGCCGAGGCCGATCTGCTCGTCGAGCCAGCCCGGGTGCTCCTCCCCGAACCGGTCGCCGAGCTCCTCGACGGCGGTGAACTCGAGCAGGGTCTCGCGGTCGTAGTGCTCCAGGCCGTGTGGGTCGTAGTAGACGACCCGCACGACGGTGCCGAGGCGCCCGTCGGCGCGCAGGGAGATCAGCTTGTCGACCTGCTCCTGGTCCTCGGCGACGATGAAGCGGACGCGGGCGTGGTCGACGACGTGGTGCACCTCGTCGACGACCCCGTCGGGGTAGAGCCCGACCGACATCCCGCCGAGCGACTGCGCCGCGAGCTCCGCGATCACCCACTCGGGCCGGTTGTCGCCGAGGATCGCGAGCACCTCCCCGCGGCGGAAGCCGAGCGAGGCGAGGCCGAGCGCGAAGCGCCGCACGCGCCGCTCGTACTCGGCCCACGTCAGCGGCTGCCAGATGCCGTAGCGCTTCTCTCGCAGCGCGACACGCCCGGGATGGCGCTCCGCGAGCGCGGCCAGGAGCTGCGGGAACGTCGCGGTGGGCGCGCTCACGCCACCTCCCTCGCCTCCGGCTCGGTCGCGTGGGGGAAACCCGGTTTCCCCCACGAGCCCCCTCGGCGCGGACGCGGATGCTGCGCATCGGCGCGCCCCATCGGGGGAACCCGTCGGTTCCCCCGAGCCCCCTCCTGGCTGCGTGACTGCGTCACGCCGCCTCGCCGAGGTAGGCGTCGATCACGGCCTGGTCTGCGGCCACCTCGGCCGGGGTGCCGTCTGCGATCACGACGCCGAAGTCGAGCACCGTGACGCGGTGCGAGATGTCCATGACGACGCCCATGTCGTGCTCGATCAGGACGACCGTGACGCCGGCCAGCTCGTTGACGTCGAGGATGTAGCGGGCCATGTCCTCCTTTTCCTCGGCGTTCATCCCGGCCATCGGCTCGTCGAGCAGCAGCAGCGCGGGCTGCATGCAGAGGGCGCGTCCGAGCTCGACGCGCTTCTGGAAGCCGTAGGAGAGCGTGCCGACCTCCCGCTTCCGCTCGGCCTGCAGCTCGAGGAAGTCGATCACCTCCTCGACGAGCTCGCGGTGGGCGATCTCCTGCCGGCGGGCCGGCCCGAAGTAGGCGAGGGCCGAGAAGACGTTGTGGCGCAGGTGGACGTGGCGCCCGAGGAGCAGGTTCTCCAGCACCGTCATGTGGCGGAAGAGCTCGATGTTCTGGAACGAGCGGGCGACGCCCCGGCGCGCGATCCGGCTCGGCCGGGCGCGAGTCAGCTCGTGCACCTCGCCGTCGTGCAGGCGGATCGCGCCCGCCTGGGGCCGGTAAAGCCCGCTGACGCAGTTGATCAGGCTCGTCTTGCCGGCGCCGTTCGGGCCGATGATCGCGTGCACGTCCCCCTGCCGCACCTGGACGCCGACCTCCCGGAGCGCCTGCACGCCCCCGAACCGCAGGCTGACTCCCGCGACGTCGAGCTGCAGCGCCCCGCGTTCGAGGCGGCTGCCGTTCAGGTCGTGGCTATAGGCCCGCGACACCCCTTACCCTCGGAGATGGGACAGAGACACCCGAACGTACCATGTCGCAGGCCCGCGTCCCGTCGCTCCCGTTCCCCACGTGAGGCAGGCGATCTGTCCACTAATGACCACGTTGCGGTCGTCGCGATCTTCGCGTCCGGCGACCGGTTCGTGCAGCCGCTGGGATCCGGTGGCTGGAACCTTCTCTACCTCATCGGGCTTGCCGCCGTATTCGCTGTTCTCGTGTTCCCCCCGTCCCGATGGCACCTGCTTCGACTCCGCGCGGGCTGATCCGCCTTCGCCAGGCCCGGCTCCTTGCCCCGCGAAGGCACGGATCCTCCGTTGGGCGCCCCTGCCCGCCGCCGCGGCAGTGGCGCTCGCCTTGCTCGAGCTCGGCTGGCACGACGGTCGGCGGTTTGGTGATCGGTCGCGTGCCCACGCTGTCACCCGTTGCTTGTTTACAAGCAGACAACGAACCGCGGGTACGACACGGGTACATCAGCCTGGGCACGCGCGAGCATGCGCGGGTACGGCCAACGCGTCTCAAAAGCTCGATTTGCAGGGAAAACATGATCGCCGGTGCCCGTGCGTGCCCGCCATTACCGTGCGTGAACCTCCATGGTAAGGAGGGATCGACGGTTCGAGTCCGTCAGAGGGCTCTGCACAAGCCCTGCAAATAGGTATTTTTGTTGTCTTTCCAGACGCCGCGCCGGCGGCTCGCGGGTACGAGACGGGTACATTTTCGGACGAGCGGGCCTTACGCGACCAACGTCGGGCTTGCCAATTCAGCCAGGAAATGCCCGCAAACAGAACATTTTGTCGTTGATGCTGTCGGCAAGGCGACCGCCTCCTTCGCTAGAGAGGGAGTCTCGGGGCATTGCGGCGTTCCCTCTCCAGATCGCCGGGCTGTCACGCTGCAGGGTCGCGGGGATCCGAGTCCCGTAGCTCCCGTCTCTGAAGTGCCTGGAACAGGCCCTCTTTGTTGTCCGCCTAGACGAAACTTCTCATTTCGTGGCCCAATCGTGGTCTATGATCTGGAAGAAGAAGCTCCTCCGCACATCCCGCACGAGGTCGCCGAGCCCATCGCTTCCGGCATCCCCGCAACGGGAGCCGCCGCGAGAGCGCGGCGCGGGAACTTCGAGCGTTGGGTGTACGGAGCCCGCCCGTCCCGGCTAATCGCGCAAGGCCGGGCACGCGTTTAGCTACGTCGTCGCAGGTGTGGCCGCAGGATCCGCGGCCTCGCGATCCGGGTCGCCGCCCGCCGAGTGGATCAGCCCGAGCGCAAGGGCGCGCGAGGTCGCTTCCGTGCGCGTGCGACAGTCGAGCTTCGAGAGGACGTTGCGGACGTGCATGTCGACCGTCCGAGGCGAAAGGTGCAGCGACTCGGCGATCTCCCGGTTCGTGCGCCCGACCGCGACGTGGCGCACGACCTCGAGCTCGCGCCGAGTGAGTCCGCCGACACGCGCCTGCGCCGCCGCGAGCCGCCCGAGGCGCTCGTCGACGCGCTCGCCGTGCTCCTCGAGCGCGCGGGCTGCCTGGCCCGCGAGCGGCTGCGCGCCGAGCCGCCGCGCGATGCGGTACGCGGCGACGAGCCGGTCGACCGCAGCGTCGCGGTCGCCAGCAGACGACGACGCGGCGGCAGCACGAAGCTGGTATTGCGCCTCTTCAAACGGGAGCTCGAGCTCGCGCAGGAGGTCGACCGCATGCCCGAGGTACGACGCAGCCCCAGCCGCATCGCCGTCCAAGAGCGCGACCTCGCCGAGCGCTGCTGCGGCGGCGCTGCGAGACTCCGGATGGGGATACGTCGCGGCGACGGCGCCGAGGACGGCGGCGCACGCGCGCGCCTCCCGGCCGAGCCCGCGATCCGCGAACAGCGCCGAGGCCCAACGCAGCAGAGGGGTGTGGCGCGTGTCCGGCGGACCGGACTCGGCATCGGCGAGAGCACGGCGGCAGCGCTCAGTGGCCGCGTCGGCGTCGCCGCGGAGGATCTCGAGACGGGCGAGGGCCAGTTCCAGCGACACCGTGAGGCCGGGTGGAAGGCCGACGCGAGCCAGGTACACGCCCGCGCTCGCGAGCAGCGGCCGTGCACGGCGCGCCTGCCCGCGCGCTGCCTCGACAGAACCCCAGGTGATCGAGGCATAGGCCCGGGTGTAGGCGTCCTCTGCGTCATCGGCGCGCACTGCCTGCGCCAGCTCTACCGCACGGTCCCAACCACCGGTGCGCCAGAGCACATAGGAGAGGCAGCTGGCACAGAAGCGCTGCATCCCCTCCTCGCCCGTCTGCGCGCAGAAGTCCACCGCCTGCTCGAGCGTCGTGCGCGCGCTCGCGTAGTCACCCGCCGCGAGAAGGATCGCGGCATTGCTCCAGTACGCCTCGGCGCCGGCCTCCGGGTAGCCGCCCGCAAGCGCGAGCGCGAGCGCCTCCTGGGCTAGCGCGAGACCCTCTTCGACCCTGCCGAGACGGGCGTGCTCGACTCCCTCCAGCGCCAGGGCCGTGAGCCGCAGCTCTTCGTCCTCGAGCGCCGCGGCCATCGTCTGAACCTCGCGCTGCGCGCCTGCAGCGTCGGCATGTGATCCGAGCTCGTGCAGATTGATCGCGACCGCAAAGCGCTCGCGAGCGGCATCGCGATCCCGGCCGGACTCGAGGAACCCTTCTGCGGCCGCTGCGTGGGCGGCGAGCGCGTCGGACGGGCGGCCGAGGAGGTCGAGCACCTTCGCCAGCTCGCGCTGCGCCTCGGCGGCCTCGCCCGCCTGGCCTGCGCGCGTGCGGAGGTCGACGACGTCCCGCCACACCGCGACGGCCTCGGCGGCGTTGCCCGAGAGCTCGAGGCAGCGCCCGAGGCGCGCGAGCGCGTCCACGCGCCGTGGCTCGTCATCGCTTCCGGGCCAGAGCTCGAGCGCACGGCGGACGACGCGCGCCGCGTCACGGGACGCATGAACGGCGCAATAGGACTCGCCGGCGTCGAGCAGCAGCAGGCGCGCGACCTCCGGCCGCCCGGCGGCCAGCGCGTGGCTGGCAACCGTCTCCGGGGGCGCTCCACGCGCGGCCAGGATCGTCGCGATCTCTCCGTGCAGGTGCCGCCGGCGCGACCAAGGCGTCTCCGCATAGATCGCCTCGCGCGCGAGCGCGTGCCGGAAGGCGGCGCGGCCGTTCGGCTGCTCGACGATCAAGCCACGCGCGACGGCCG
>Ga0136620_10000891_pt1 | contig 13838 bp, 13 predicted proteins | sample AntDrymUQ4162106_2_FD_104806 | JGI IMG/M metagenome (GOLD analysis project Ga0136620, IMG submission 104806) | Polar desert sand microbial communities from Dry Valleys, Antarctica - metaG UQ416 (21.06) | ecosystem: Environmental > Terrestrial > Soil > Desert | place: Antarctica: Dry Valley... | reverse complement strand
GTGGCGGGCCAGCCGGGTGACCCGGCTGAACACCTGCATCGGTGCCGGGTCCAGCTCGGGGCGCTCGCGGCCCCAGGCCTCGACGAGCCGGTCCACCTCGTCCATGCCGAAGAGGCTATCAAGTCAAGAATCTTGACATCGAGATAAACTGGCTGTCATGACCGTCCGATGGGATCCCGAGACCTATCTGCGCTTCGCCGACGAGCGCATCCGACCGTTCCACGAGCTGCTCGCCCGGGTCGACGCCGACCCGCGGCAGATCGTCGACCTCGGGTGCGGGCCCGGCCAGTCGACGCCGATCCTGCTCGCCCGCTGGCCGGACGCCAGCGTGGCTGGCGTCGACTCGTCGCCGGAGATGGTGGAGCGCGCCCGCGAGAGTGACCCCGACGGCCGCATCGACTACGTGCTCGACGACCTGCGCGAGTGGCGACCCGACGCCCCGGTCGACCTGCTGGTCCCGGCTGCCACGTTCCAGTGGGTGCCGGGACACCTCGACCTGTTGCCGGCGCTCGCCGACAGCGTCGCGCCGGACGGCACGTTCGCGCTCACGGTGCCGGGCAACTTCGACGCGCCCAACCACGTGCTGCTGCGGAGCTTGCCGACCGAGAGCCGTACGCGCCGCACGTCCAGGACGTCGATCGACCGGCTGCGCACGACGCGGCGACCTACCTGGCTGTCCTGTCTCGACCCGGCTGGAGCGTGGACGCGTGGGAGACGACCTACCTGCACGTGCTGCAGGGGGACGACCCGGTCCTTCGGTGGATGGCCGGCACCGGAGCGCGGCCGATGCTGCAGGCGCTGCCCGACGACTTCCGCGCTCGGTTCGAGGCCGACTACGCCGCAGCTCTGCGCCGGGCGTACCCGCCCGCGCCGTACGGGACCGTGATCCCGTTCCGCCGCATCTTCGCGGTGGCGACCCGGGTCGGCTGAGCCACAGTCACCGCTCGCCGACGAGGCGGGGCTTCGTCTCCAGGCCGGACAGGCCGTTCCAGGCCAGGTTGCACAGGTGCGCGGCGACGACGTCCTTGTCGGGCTTGCGGGCGTCGAGCCACCACTGGCCGGTGGTGCCCACCATCCCGACCAGCATCTGGGCGTACATCGGCGCGAACGTGGTGTCGAAGCCGCGGGCCTTGAACTCCCCGGCGAGGATGTGCTCGACCCGGCTCGCGACGTCACCGATGATCGACACGAACGACCCGGAGGCCGAGCCCAGCGGCGAGTCCCGCACCAGGATCCGGAATCCGTCGGGGTTCTGCTCGATGTAGTCCAAGAGCGCGAACGCCGCCTGCTCCAGCAGCGCTCGCGGACGGCCGCCGGTGAGGGATGACCGCATCATCGACAGCAGCCGCTGGACCTCGCGGTCGACCACGACCGCGTACACGCCCTCTTTGCCGCCGAAGTGCTCGTAGACCACCGGCTTCGACACCTCGGCCTTGGCCGCGATCTCCTCGACCGTCGTGCCCTCGACGCCGCGCTCGGCGAAGAGCCCGCGGGCGATGTCGATCAGCTGCTGTCGCCGCTCGGCGGCGGTCATCCGGTGCCGCGGGCCGCGGCGAGATGCCGCGACCTCCTCCGTAGGCTTGGTCACGCCCGGAGTCTGGCAGGCACCCCTACGCCCCAGTGGGCAGCGTCGCGCGCTTGGCGGCGATCCGCTCGGGCACCGGCCAGCGCACGTCGTGGACCCAGCCGAGCTTCTCGAACAGCCAGATCACTCGCGCGGATAGGTCGATCTGGCCGCGGAGCACGCCGTGGCGCGCGCATGTCGGGTCGGCGTGGTGCAGGTTGTGCCACGACTCGCCAAAGCTGGGGATGGCTAGCCACCACACGTTGCCGGACCGGTCCCGGCTCTTGAATGGCTGGGCCCCAACGGTGTGGCAGATCGAGTTGATCGACCAGGTGACGTGGTGCAGCAACGAGATGCGCACCAGGGTGGCCCAGAAGAACGCGGTGAGCGCTCCGGCCCACGACATCGACCACAGGCCACCGATGAGCGCTGGCGCCAGCAGCGAGACGACCACCCAGATCGGGAACTGGCGGGAGATGCGGACCAGGTCGGGGTCCTTCATCAGGTCGGGTGCGTAACGCCGCTGCGGGGTCTGCTCGACGTCGAACAGCCAGCCGCAGTGCGCGTACGCGAAGCCCTTGGCGAGCGCGGGAACGCTCTCGCCGTAGCGCCACGGCGAGTGCGGGTCCCCGTCGCGGTCGGAGAACTTGTGGTGCTTGCGGTGGTCGGCGACCCAACGGATGAGCGGCCCCTCGATCGCCAGGCTGCCGGCAATCGCCAGCGCGATCTTTACTCCGCGGTTCGGCTTGAACGCCTTGTGCGTGAACAGCCGGTGGAAGCCGACGGTGACGCCGAGCCCGCTCACGTAGTAGAAGACCAATGCGATCACCACGTCGTGCCAGCCCAGCCAGCCACCCCATGCCACCGGTACGGCCGCCAGGACCGCGGCGAACGGGAGGCCGATGAACAGGGCCAGTGCCACCTGTTCGCCCCGGGACTGGCGGTCGCTGCCCATCGTCCCGCGCAGCACCCGGGTGTCGACCTCGGCGAGCGGGTCAGCCGCCTCGACCGGCGCCGGGCGTGCTGTGGTGGCTGTCGTCATCGGACCTCGTCCTCGTGGTTGGTTACGGCTACGTCACCGTAACCTACGTAAGCGTAGGTCCAAAACCCGTCGTTCGCACGCACAACGGGCTGGTGAGCGTGTGACGGTGGTGTCCGATTCTTTGCGTCTCGGCCAGAAACGTCACTCTCAGCGGAGCGGCAGTCGAGCCTTAGTCTGAGCGGCACCGTCCCCGGTTGGTCTGTCGGCAGGGCCCGCCGCACTTTGAATGCGGACAAGCGACGTAGGTTCGACTCCTACCCGGGGAGCGCGCCGTACCCGAGCCGAGGAGCCTGCCCGTGACAGCGGTAGAGATCGACGCCATCGTCGTCCTTGCGGCGGGCGAGGGGACCCGGATGCGCTCGGCCACCCCCAAGGTGCTGCACAGCATCGGCGGGCGGAGCCTGCTCGGCCACGTCCTGGCGGCCTGCGCGGACGCCGCCGCGCGCGAGGTGGTGGTCGTCGTCGGGCACCGGCGCGAACAGGTGGTCCGGCAGGTCGCGGACAGCCTGGCGATCGCGCGCACGGCGGTGCAGGCCGAGCAGCTCGGCACCGGACACGCCACCCAGGTCGGGCTGGAGCAGGTCGCCGCCACCCACGGCGTCGTAGTGGTGGTGATGGGTGACACCCCGCTGCTGCGAGGCCAGGACCTGCTCGAACTCGCCGCCGAGCACGCCACCTCGAAGCGTGCGGTCACCGTCCTGGCTGCCCAGCCGGCGGATCCCTCCGGCTACGGCCGCATGGCGCGCGACGACAACGGCGAGCTGCTCGAGGTGGTCGAGGAGGCCGACGCCACTCCCGAGCAACGCACGATCCGAGAGGTCAACACCGGGATATATGCGTTCGACCTCATTTACCTTCGCTCCGCGTTGCCCCGGCTCGGTACGGACAACGCGCCGGGCGAGCTCTACCTGACCGACATCATCGGGCTCGCCCGCGCGGACGGGCAGCAGGTGGGCATGGCAGTGATGAGGGATCCCGTTGACACCGAAGGTGTCAACGACCGGGTTGCACTCGCCGCGCTCGGCGCCGTGCTCAACGCTCGGACGTTGGACCGGTGGATGCGGGCGGGTGTCACGGTCGTGGACCCGACCACCACCTGGGTCGACGTGACCGTGTCGCTCGGGCGCGACGTCACGATCCGTCCGGGGGTGCAGCTGCACGGTGCGACGACCGTGGGCGACGGCGCAGCTATCGGGCCGGACAGCACGCTGGACGACGTCCAGGTGGCGGCCGGTGCCAGCGTGGTCCGCTCCCACGCGTCCGGTGCGGTCATCGGCGTCGACGCGACCGTCGGCCCGTTCGCCTACCTGCGACCCGGCACCTTGGTGCACCCGGGCGCCAAGGTCGGTGCCTTCGTCGAGACCAAGAACGCCGAGATCGGCCCGGGCGCCAAGGTGCCTCACCTGTCGTACGTCGGGGACGCCGAGATCGGCGAGGGGAGCAACATCGGGGCGGGCACGATCACCGCCAACTACGACGGCGTCAGCAAGCACCGGACCGTTGTCGGCCGGCACTGCAAGACCGGCGCCGACAACGTTTTCGTCGCCCCGGTGACGATCGGGGACGGCGCGGTGACCGGGGCCGGCACGGTGGTGCGCCGCGACGTCCCGCCCGGCGCGCTCGCCGTGTCCGGCGGGCCGCAGCGCCATCACGACGGCTGGACCGCTCACCGGCGGCCCGGGTCCGCGGCCGCGGCGGCGGCAGCCGCCCCCGGGAAGGGCGGCGACGTCGGGCAGACTGACGCTGCGACATCAGATGCGACAGCACCGGAAGCGTCCGATCAGCCCGAGGAGGGGACGCAGTCGTGACCGGCATGAAGCGCACCACCGAGAAGAACCTGATGGTCTTCGCCGGCCGGGCGCACCCGGAGCTGGCAAACGAGGTCGCGGACCTGCTGGGCTGTGGGCTCGTCCCCCAGTCGGTCTACGAGTTCGCCGACGGCGAGATCTACGTGCGGTTCGAGGAGTCCATTCGGGGCTGCGACGCGTTCGTCATCCAGAGCCACACCGCACCGATCAACCAGTGGGTGATGGAGCAGCTGATCATGGTCGACGCCCTCAAGCGGGCCTCGGCCAAGCGGATCACCGTGGTGCAGCCCTACTACGGGTACGCCCGTCAGGACAAGAAGCACCGCGGACGCGAGCCCATCTCGGCGCGGTTGGTCGCTGACCTGTTCAAGACCGCCGGCGCGGACCGACTGATCACCGTCGACCTGCACAGCTCGCAGATCCAGGGGTTCTTCGACGGCCCGGTCGACCACCTGATGGCGATGCCGATCCTCGCCGACTACGTTCGCGAACGGTACGGGGACGAGCCCCTGGTGGTCGTGTCGCCGGATGCCGGGCGGATCCGGGTCGCCGAGCAGTGGGCATCGCGGTTGGGCGGCACCTCGCTGGCGTTCGTCCACAAGACGAGGGACATCGACAACCCGAACGAGGCGGTCGCCAACCGCATCATCGGTGACATCCGGGACCACACCTGCGTGCTGGTCGACGACATCATCGACACCGGCGGCACGATCGTGAAGGCGATCGACGCCCTCCTCGACGCCGGTGCCGCCAGCGTGGTGGTCGCGGCCACCCACGCCGTGCTCTCCGGCCCAGCGGTCGACCGGCTGAAGAACTGCCGGGCCCGCGAGATCATCGTGACCAACACGCTGCCGGTCGGCCCCGAGCAGCAGTTCGACAGCCTGACCACGCTGTCGATCGCCCCGCTGATCAGCCGCGCGATCCGCGAAGTCTTCGAGGACGGTTCGGTCACCAGCCTTTTCGACGGCCGCGCCTGACCCGCTAGACTCACTCCGCCTCGGCGAGTCGCTCGACAGACTGCACCGTCGACCGCACCCCACCATCTCCCGAGGAGCTGCACCGCCGTGCCTGAGATTGCGATCAAGGCAGAACCCCGCACCGAGTTCGGGAAAGGCCCCGCCCGTCGGATCCGGCGCGAGGACAAGGTCCCTGCCGTGTTGTACGGCCATGGCGCCGACCCCCAGCACCTGTCGCTTCCAGGCCACGAGCTGATGCTCGCGCTGAAGAACCCGAACGCCTTGCTGTCGATCGTCGTCGACGGGGGGGACGGGCAGCTCGCGCTCGCCAAGCAGGTGCAGCGCGATCCGCTCCGGGGGTTCATCGAGCATGCCGACCTGCAGGTCGTCCGCAGGGGCGAGAAGGTCACCGTGGACATCTCCGTCATCGTCACCGGTGAGCCGGTGCCAGAGGCCTTGGTCGTCACCGAGACGGCACGCATCGCCCTAGAGGCCGAGGCGACCAACCTGCCCGACTCTGTGCAGGTGTCGATCGAGGGTCTGGGCGTGGGCGCCCAGGTGCATGCCAGCGACCTCGACCTGCCGGAGGGCTCGACGCTGGCCGTCGACCCGGAGATCCTCGTCGTCAACATCGTCGCCGCGCCGACCGCCGAAGAGGTGGAGGCCGAGCTGGCCGAGGCCGAGGCCGAGGTGGGCATCGAGCGTGACGAGGCCGAGGACGAGCAGGCGGCCGAGGCCGGCAGAGAAGCTGCCGGCGAGGGCGGCGGCGAGGCGCCGGACGGCTCCGAGTCCTCCGACTCTGCGGAGTCGTCGCCAGAGCGGGAGTGACCCCGCCCTGGCTGGTCGTCGGCCTGGGCAACCCCGGCGCCGGCTACGCCGGGACGCGGCACAACGCCGGCTACCTGGTCGCCGACCTGCTGGCGGAGCGGATCGGCGGGTCCTGGAAGCGACACCGGACCGGGCGTGCCGACACCGTGGCCGGTCGGCTCGGTGCGCCGGGCAGCGACTCCCCGCGGGTCGTCGTCGTGCGCGCGCGCTCGTACATGAACGAGTCCGGGGGAGCGGTGTCCGCAGTGGCCACGTACGAGGGTGTGGAGCCGGCGAACCTGGTCGCGGTCCACGACGAGCTCGACCTCCCGTTCGGCGTCCTGCGGGTCAAGCTGGGTGGTGGGGACAACGGGCACAACGGGCTGCGGTCGCTGCGCTCCGCCCTCGGCACCGGCGACTTCCACCGGGTGCGCGTCGGCATCGGTCGCCCGCAGGGCCGGCAGAGCCCGCACGACTTCGTGTTGTCCGACTGGTCGGCGACCGAGCGCCGAGAGCTCGAGCTGGTCGTCGAGCGCGGAATGGATGCCGTCGAGTCGCTGTTGACTGAAGGGTTGGAGCGGGCGCAGAGCGTGCACAACGGATAGTTGTATAACGCTGCGTGTCTATAAGACTACGTTCCGTCGAGAGGGTGAAGTTCTTTTTGGATAACCCCGACGGGCGACGGTCGTTCGTGATTGCATCGTGACCTGCGTTGCGGTTGCACCGAAAGCAATCCTGCGTTGCGGTTGCACCGAAAGCAATGCGGGTACACGAACTGGGTCGCGTGGAGGGGGTTTGAAAGTTGAGTAGCGAAGTTGCCGTGCAGCATGACACGGCCGTGTCACCGGATGTCGGTTCGGGCGCCGAAGTGGTGCGTCCCGGCGTAGCTCGTCGAACGGTAGCCAGCCCGTTCTTCCTCGTCCCGGAGCTGGCAGGTGCGCTCCTGGCAGGTGCCGCGGCGACCCTCTACCGGAGTGCGGATGCGGCCATGCTCGCCATCCCAGCGTTCGTCGTCGGCCTGCTGCTTGTGCTGCTCGTCGTACGACCGGTCTACGACCGGCTGCGCGGGTTCGGGCCGATCCGGCAGGCCGCCACCGTGTCTGCCTGCACCCTGGCCCTGGCCCTGGCCGCTGGCTGGCCGAACCCGCGGGACGTCCGGACGGCGGTGCTGGCCACCATCGCGAGCCTGCTGGTGCCCACGCTGTGGCGGCTGATGAGGCTGGCACTGCGGCGGCCGCAGGAGACCCTTCTCGTCGGCGACCGGGTCGCGGTGACCCACCTGATCGCCCAGTGGGGGCCGCGCGCTGAGGTCCGGATCGCCGGGATCTGCCTGGTCGAGCCCGACGACGACGTCGAGGACCTGCCGACCAGTCTCATGGGTTTCCCGGTGGTGGGCGGTCTCGACGCCGCTGCCGCGTGGGCGGTCGACAACGAGGTCGCGATGGTGGTGATGGCGCCTGGCCCGGTGCTGACTGCCTACGACGTGCGCCGGCTGAGCTGGGCGCTGGAGCGCAGCGGTGTGGAGCTCGCGGTCGCGGCCGAGGTGCACGGCGCGGTTCCGCGCCGGATCCAGCCCCGGCTGCTCGGCCGCCGGCTGCTGCTGTCGGTGGCACCGAGCCGTCGCCTGAAGGTGGCGGCCTGGTCCAAGGTCCTGCTCGACAAGACGGTGGCCGCCGTGTTGCTGGTGCTGCTGGCACCGCTGCTCCTCATGCTGATCGTCCTCGTGCGCCGCGACAGCCCGGGCGCTGCCATCTTCCGCCAGGTTCGCGCCGGCCACCGCGGTGTCCCGTTCACGATGTACAAGCTGCGCACGATGTCGACCGACGCCGAGCAGCGGTTGGCCGAGCTCACGGAGCTGAACGAGGCGCCTGGCCCGCTCTTCAAGATCACCGGGGACCCGCGCACCACGCGGGTCGGCCGCATGCTGCGTGCGCTGTCGCTGGACGAGCTTCCGCAGCTGGTCAACGTGCTCAAGGGGGACATGTCGCTGATCGGCCCTCGCCCCGCCCTCCCCCGCGAGACCGACGACTACGACGACTGGATCAGCCGCCGGTTGAGTGTCAAGCCCGGGATGACCGGCCTGTGGCAGGTCAGCGGTCGCTCCCAGCTCGGGTGGAACGAGACCGTTCGCCTCGACCTCGACTACGTCGACAACTGGACCCTCGCCGGGGACCTGGCGATCGCCGGCCGCACCGTCAACGCGGTCCTGCGCCGCGACGGCGCCAGCTAGCAGCTCCCGACTAGCTGCACTGCCCGAGAGGCCGTGCCTGAGAGGCTGTGCGCGTGCACGTCCTCCATGTCTCCGAGGTCACGTGGGGGGGCGTCGTCAGCCTGCTCCGGGCATTCGTCACCGAGCAGACCGATCGTGGCCACGACGTCGCCGTACTCGCACCGGCTGCGCTTCCTGACCTCGGTACCGCAGCGGTACGTCGGATCGGCTGGGGCATGTGGCGGCGACGGCCGCTGTCGTACGTACGCGCGGTGGCCGAGCTACGCGCTGCCGTGCGGGCCGAGCGACCGGACGTGATCCACCTGCACTCCGCGTTCGCGGGCCTTCTCGGCCGGCTGCCGGTCCTGTCGGGGACCGGCAGCGTCCCGGTCGTCTACCAGCCGCACGCCTGGTCCTTTGATCTGTTCGACCGCGCGACGCTGGGATACGCGCTGCGAGTGTGGGAGCGCGGCGCGAGCCGGCGGACTGATGTCATCGTGGCCAACTGCACCGACGAGATCGACGAGGGACGTCGGCTCGGGATCACCACGCCGGCGCGTGCGCTCGGTGTTCCGCTGGACGTCGCGCACTTCCGCCCCGTCGACGAGGCCGAGCGGCAACGGCGTCGAGACGAGCTGGGCGTCGAGCACGACCACCTGCTGCTCTGCCTCGGCCGGCTGGCCAAGCAGAAGGGGCAGGACCTGCTGGTCGCGGCGTGGGAGCAGGCGCCGCCCCCGGACACCGAGCTGCTGCTGGTCGGGCCGGGTGACCCCGCCGCGCTGCGCGCGCTCGCGCCGACGCAGTGGGGCCGCTCGATCCGCTGGGTCGGCGAGCAGCCGGACGTGCGCCCGTACCTGTGGGCCTGCGACCTGCTGGTGCTCCCGTCCCGGTACGAGACGGTGGCGGTGGTGGTGGCCGAGGCGATGGCCTGCGAGCGCCCCGTTGTCGCCTGCGCGGTGAACGGGGTCGCGATGGCGGTCAGCGATCCGCCGCACGAGCCAGGAGGGACCGTGGTGGCTGCCGGCGACGTGACCGGGCTGCTCGCGGAGAGCGGGCGGCTGCTCCAGGATCCGGAGCGCCGGGCCGAGCTGGGCGCGGACGGTCGGCGCCGGGTGATCGAGCTGTTCACGCCGGCGCAGGTCGTCGACCGGCTGGACGCGGCGTACGCTGCGGCGATCCAGGCGCGGCGGCGATGAGCCCCGAGCTGAGCCCGGAGCGACCGGCCACCGTGCCGACCTTCCTCGTGGCCGGGGCCGGACGGTCCGGGACCACCGGTCTGGTCGAGGGGCTGCGGACCCATCCCCGCGTGTTCCTGACCCAGCCGAAGGAGCCGCACTACTTTGCGCTGCACGGACGCACAGTCGACTTCCACGGGCCTGGAGACGACGCCACCATCAACCGGGTCGCGATCACCGACCGGGACAGCTACCTCGACCTCTACCCGGCCGAGCACGACCACATCGCGCTCGGCGACGGATCGGTCTCCACGCTGTACTACGCCGATCGCGCGGTCCCGGAGATCCTCGACGTCAACCCAGGGATGCGGGTGGTGGTGATCCTCCGCGACCCGGTGGAGCGGGCGTACTCGAGCTTCCTCTACATGCGGGCCCGTGGGTTCGAGCCCTGCGAGGACGTGGTGGATGCACTGGAGGACGAGCCGCGACGACGGGCGGAGGACTGGCACCACCTGTGGCACTACCAGGCGATGAGCCGGTACGCGGAATCGGTGGCGGCGTTGCAGCAGGGTCTGGGCCATGAGCAGGTCGGCGTGTGGTTCTACGACGACCTGGTCGCCGACTACCAGGGAACCGTCAGCAGCGTGCTGCGCTTCCTCGGTGTCCCGTACGACCCGGCGGAGGGCCAAGGCGTGCCGCGGGTCAACGTGTCGGGCACGCCTCGGCTGCCGGTCGTGCAGCGCACGATCTGGTGGGCGACCCGCAACGAGCTGCTGCGCCGCGCGATCAAGCGCGCGACGAGCTTCCGCTTCCGGGAGCGGATCAGGCGGTCCACGCTGCGCCGCTCGGAGGTGCCGGTGGGCGCACGCCAGTTCCTGCAAGACGCGTTCGTCGACGACCTGGCCGCACTATCCTTGTTGGTGGCGGGGGACAAGCCCCCGTGGCTCGGCGCCGGAGGTAGGACGTGACCACCCGGCTGCCGAACTTCGTCTACATCGGCCCCAGCAAGGCGGGCTCGACCTGGCTGCACGAGGTACTCGTCCAGCACCCCCAGGTCTACCTGAGCCACGCCAAGGACCTGTACTTCTTCGACCGCTACTTCGACCGCGGGGTGGACTGGTACGCCGGCTACTTCCGGGACGCCGGGCCGCAGCACAAGGTGGTCGGCGAGGTCTGTCAGGAATACCTCTCCAGTGCCGACGCGGCGTCCCGGATGCGCAGCGTCCTCGGTGCGGACGTTCGCCTGATGGTGACACTGCGAGACCCCGTCACGCGGGCGTTCTCGGCCTACTTGTACATGCGTAAGCACAACGTGTTCGAGGGCACGTTCAGGGAGGCGCTCGAGACCCGTCCAGGTATGTTCCACCACAACCGCTACGCAACCTTGCTGGAGCGCTACCTGGACCACTACGACCGCTCGGCCATCCACTGCGCCGTGTTCGATGACCTGGTCCAGAGCCCGCAGCGTTTCGTCGACGACGTGTTGGCCTGGCTGGCGATCGACCCGATGCCGCTGGACGAGTCGATGCTCGCCGCCCGACTGCCGGCCAGTCGCGCTCGCTCCAAGCATCTGGCGAGCGCGGTCAAGCGTGGAGCCAACTGGGCGCGCCGACACCGCTCGGCGGCCCTCATCGGGCGGGTCAAGCGGTCCCCGCGCCTGCAGCGGGCGTTGTACGTGCCCTTGCGGGACAAGCCGGCGCTCCCGCCGGAGGACGCGGCGTACATCCGGGAGCAGCTCGGGCCGGAGGTCGTCCGCCTCGAGGGGCTGGTCGGCTTCGACCTGCGGAACCGATGGGGTTGGCCGGCGTGAGACGGCACCCAGCCAACGGTCGCGCCGGCTCGGACGGCCGGGTCGTCGCGGTTGCCCTCTTGGTGTTCTTCGCCCTGCTGCCTCTCCAATGGGTGGTGCCGGTCGGCTCGACGCCGCTGGGCCAAGGGCGGATGCACCAGCTGGCGATCTTGGGCCTCACGGCGTTCGTGCTGCTTCACTACCGGCCGCGGGTTCACGCCCCCGTCCTGCACACCGCGGCCGTGTTCGTCTTGGCCAACCTGTACATGTTCGGGGCCATCGCGGCAACCCAGTTCTACCGCGGCGAGGGGTTCGCCGGCGTCCTGGAACCGGTCCTGTTCCTGGTTTCGTTCGTGGCGTTGGGCGGACTGGTCTACCGGGTCGCCCAAGGGCTCGAGCCCGCCTCGGAGCGGGCGCTGCGTTGGGCAGCGCCTGTTCTGATCGCCTCGCTGTCGATCGGGCTGTCCGTCGCCATGCTGGTCAACGGGATCAACCCCGCGGCCGTTCTGGGACAGACCGTCGCGCAGGCAGACCCCGAGGTCTTCCAGAAGGAAGTCTTCAAGGCCGCCTTCGCCGGGTTCGGCCTCGACGACGACCGGGTGCAGGGCAACCTCCGACACGAGATGTTCGGATCCGCCTTGCTCGCCATGACGGTGTCCACGTGGGCGATGCGGCGGGGGCCGGCAATCACCCCCCGAGAGCAGTTCGGCTATCGGGTCGCGATGGTGGCCGGCGTGCTGCTGCTGACAATCTCCCTGAGCCGTTCGGTGCTGATCGCTGCCGCGGTGTGGCCGCTCCTCGTCGTGCTGCGGTCGCTGCGCCGGGGGGAGCTGTCCCTGCGCCAGATCGGCCTGCTGATGACCGCCCTGCTCGGCTTCGGCGTCCTGGTGCTGACCGGCCTCGGCACGGTGATCTTCAATCGGTTCGCGACCGGACCACGGGGTACCACGCGCGCACCGACAACTACGCAAACGCCTTGGAGGCGCTGCCAGACGTCTGGGTGGTCGGTGGCTACGTCACCGCGGACGTGAGCTCGCACAACTTCATCCTCGACAACCTGCTCCGCAACGCTGTCTTCGCGGCGGTCCCTGCCGTGGTGATCGTTGCCCTGGTGGCCGCGGTCGTGGTCCTACTGGCCATCCGACTGCACCGCGAGCCCGCGTGGCTCGTGCCGGTGACGGCCGCACTGGTGCTGCCCCTGGTCCGGCTCGGCACCGCCGGCGGCGGCCAGATCCCACCTGTCGAGTGGGTGGCGTTGGCCTTCGTGGCCGGCGTTCTGGCGAGCTGGCGTCGCAGCCGGAGCGTCGTGCCGGTCCCGCCACGCAACATTGCCTTGCCTGCAGGCGCCGATTCCTACCGAACCGATCCACGAAGTGCGTCGCTTGCATGAGCCTGGCGGACCTTTACCTCGTTGGGGCCCCGAAGGCGGGCACTACATCGGTGGCGAGCTGGCTGGGACAGCATCCGGACGTCTTCTGGTCCACGCCCAAGGAGCCGTTCTACTGGGCTGCTGATTACCCCCGCATGCGAGCGCACTACGGCTTCGACACCCGCGCCTCGTACGAGCGGCTCTACCGCTCACCGCGGGCGGCTGCGGCGACGGTCCGCGGCGACGGCTCGACGACCTATCTCTACTCCCGCACGGCCATCCCTGACATCCTCGCCGCCCAGCCGGACGCTCGGTTCATCGTCTGCCTGCGCGACCCACTGGACATGTTGGTGTCCTACCATCGCACCCAGCTGGTGGCGCTCAACGAGGACGAGCCGGACTTCGGCGCCGCTTGGCGGCGCAGCCTCGAGGGCAGGTTGCCGACCGGCACCGACCCGCTGGACCCCAAGCTGCTCGACTATCCGTCGGTCGGTCGGGTCGGAGCCGCCCTGGGACGCTTGCTCGAGCATGTCGACCTTGAGCGGTTGCACGTAGTGGTCTTCGATGACCTGGTGGCTGACCCGGAGGCCACGTGGGGGGCAGTCACGGCGTTCGTGGGGATTCCGGCGACTCCGCGGCCGACCTTCGAGGTCCGCAACATGAGCCAGAAGATGTACGCGTCCAAGGCGCTGCGACGTCTGGAGCATCGTCCGCCGTCCGGTCTGGAGCGTCCGGTCCGAGTGCTGCGGCAGTGGTCGCGGACCACGTCCCTGCCGGCCGTACGGACCATCAAGCGGCGGATGTGGCGCCCTGAGCCGCGGCCGGTCGTAAGCGGCGAGGACGCGGCCGCGGTGGCGGAGCTGCTCCGCCCGGACGTCGAGCTGCTGAGCGAGCTCGTCGACCGTGACCTCGGCCACTGGCTCCGCGGCTAGCTGGCGCCTGCTCGCCGCCGCCGCTCACTCGGCCGACTCGCCCCGCGTCGGCAGGCATCCTGCAGTGGGGACGGGTACGGCCGACCCCGCTGGGTAGTCCTGCAGGGGTGGCGTCCCCGAGCGCCAGCCGGCCAGGACGGCGTCGACGATGCGCCAGCACTCCTCGGCCTCGTCGTCACGAACCGCG
>Ga0136620_10000890_pt1 | contig 13842 bp, 11 predicted proteins | sample AntDrymUQ4162106_2_FD_104806 | JGI IMG/M metagenome (GOLD analysis project Ga0136620, IMG submission 104806) | Polar desert sand microbial communities from Dry Valleys, Antarctica - metaG UQ416 (21.06) | ecosystem: Environmental > Terrestrial > Soil > Desert | place: Antarctica: Dry Valley... | reverse complement strand
CTGCTCGGCCTGACGCTGCGCCAGTCCGTGGACGAGGATGCGGCGCTGAGGTGGGAGCTGCTCGAGGAGGTTCAGCCCGAGAATCGCTCGGAGCTCGCGGCTGCCCGCGCCGGCGGCAGTGGGCAGTGAGCTCGACCTGGGCGGCCGGATCGCGATCGTCACCGGCGCGCTCGGCAGGCTCGGCCCGGTGTGGACACAAGCTCTGGCTGCGGCGGGAGCGACCGTCGTCGGCGTCGACGTGCAGTCGGGCGCTGAGCCGCCGGGGGCGGAGCGCCTCGAGCGGGCCGACGTCACCGACCGGGCGGCGCTCGAGAGTGTCCGGGAGCGCGTCGAACGCTCACTCGGCGCGCCTTCGGTGCTCGTGAACAACGCCGGGATCGACTCGCCTCCCGCGGCCGAGGGTCGAACCTACGCCGTCGAGGACATGCCGCTTCCCGACTTCCGGCGGACGGTCGAGGTGAACCTCACGGGCACCTTTAACGCGACGCAGGTCTTCGGCGCCGGCATGCGCGACCGGGGCTGCGGATCGATAGTCAACATCGGCTCGCTCTACGCCACCATCGCCCCGGAGCCGGCGTTCTACGAGCACCTGGGGGTCGACCCGCCTTTCCTGAAAGCGCCCGCCTACGGCGCCTCGAAGGCCGCCGTCGTCAACCTCACACGCTACTTCGCGCGCCTCTGGGGGCCCCACGGGGTGCGCGTGAACGCGCTCTCGCCGGGCGGGCTCCTCGGAGGCCAGGACCCGACGTTCCTGTCGGCGTACTGCGCGCGCGTGCCGCTCAGGCGGATGGCCGAGCCCGCCGATCTCACGGGGCCGCTCATCTTCCTCGCGTCGGACGCCTCCCGCTATGTCACGGGTCACGAGCTGCGGGCCGACGGGGGCTTCACGGCATGACGGTCACGGCGCCCGAGCGAACGCGAACGCTCTCGAACGTGATCGGCGGCGAGGAGCGACCCGCCGAGAGCGGCGCGATCTTCGAGAAGCTGGCCCCCGCGAACGGCCGCGTGCTGAGCCTCGTCCCTCGCTCGGCGGCTCCTGACGTGGACGCCGCAGTCTCGGCGGCCGTCTCCGCGCAGCCGGACTGGGCGCGCCGGCCTGCGCCCGAGCGTGGGCTCGTGCTCCGGCGGATCGCCGCGCTCCTCGAGCGCGACCGTGAGCCGATCGCGGAGATCGTCGCGGCCGAGACGGGCAAGTCGCCGAAGGACGCACGGGGCGAGACCGACGGCGCCATCGAGATGGGCTACTTCGTCGCGGGCGAGGGCCGGCGCCTGTACGGGCGCACGACGACGAGCGCCGTCCCCAACCGGCAGGCGATGATCGTGCGGCAGCCGCTCGGCGTCGCAGGGCTGATCATCGCGGCCAACACGCCGATCGCAAACGTCGCCTGGAAGGTCTTCCCAGCGCTCCTGTGCGGCAACGCGGCCGTCCTGAAGGCCCCGGAGGACACGCCGGAGACCGCGCTCGCCTTTGCCCGCCTCGCGGCCGAGGCGGGCGTCCCACCCGGCGTCCTCAACATCGTGCACGGACTCGGTCCCGAGGCCGGCCAGCCGCTCGTCGAGGACCCCCGCGTCGCGATCGTCAGCTTCACCGGCTCGACCGCCGTCGGGCGGATGATCGCGCGGGTGGCGGGGGAACGTCTGGCGAAGGTCTGTCTCGAGCTGGGCGGCAAGAACCCCCTCGTCGTCTGCGAGGACGCCGACCTAGCGCGCGCGGCCGACGCGGCGGCGCTCTCGGCGTTCTCGAACGCGGGCCAGCGCTGCTCGGCGGGGAGCCGCATCATCGTGTGGGATCGGGTCTACGACCGCTTCCGTGAGCTGCTGCTCGAGCGGGCGGCGGCGCAGCGGGTGGGGCCCGGCGACGAGCACGACTTCGGGCCCGTGATCAACGAGCGGCAGCTGATCTCGATGCTGGCGGCCGTCGACCGCGCGCGGAAGGGTGGAGCGCGGGTGATCGCGGGCGGCGAGCGCCTCGCCGACTCCGAGCACGACGGCGGCTTCTACCTGGCGCCGACGCTCGTCGAGGACGCCCCGCTCGAGAGCGAGCTCTCGTGCACCGAGCTCTTCGGCCCGATCGCGACGCTGCACCGCGTCTCCTCATTCGATGAGGCCCTCGCGGCGGCCAACGCCTCCCCGTACGGGCTTACGGCGGCGATCTGGACCGCGAGCGTCCATCGCGCGCAGGAGTTCCTCGGCCGGATCGCGAGCGGAGTCGCGGCGGTCAACGGCCCGACCTACGGCTCCGAGCCGCACATGCCCTTCGGCGGCGTGCGCGACTCGGGCACGGGCTGGCGCGAGGCGGGGACGGAGGCGATCGAGGTCTACTCCGACCTGAAGACGCTCTATGTCAACCACGATCCGACCGCCGTCTAGCCGCCCGCCGGCGGTCGCGCTCGTCCCGGCTCGCTCGGGCTCGCTGCGCGTCCCGGGCAAGAACATCCGCTTGCTCGCAGGCCACCCGTTGCTCGCCTACACGATCTCTGCCGCGCTCGAGAGCGGCGCCTTCGCCGCCGTCGTGGTCTCGACCGACTCGGAGGAGATCGCCGAGGTCGCCAGGCGCTACGGCGCCGAGGTGCCGGAGCTCCGCCCGCCGGAGCTGGCCACGGCGACCTCGCCCGACGTCGAGTGGGTGCTTCATTCGATGCGGGCCCGTGAGGAAGAGATCTTCGCGCTCCTGCGCCCGACGAGCCCCTTCCGGACGGCGGACACGATCGCGCGTGCTCTCGCCTCCCTCCTCACGACGCAGGGCGCCGACTCGGTCCGTGCGGTCGAGCTCTGCCGCCAGCACCCGGGCAAGATGTTGGTTGTGGAGTACGATCTGATGTCGCCGCTGCTCGAGCAGCCGGTGGGCCAGACGCCCTACCACTCGAGCCAGTACCAGGCCCTTCCGCGGGTCTACGTCCAGAACTCGAGCCTCGAGATCGCATGGACGCACGTCCTCCACCAGGACGGGTCGATCGCAGGCCGGACGATTGCGCCTTTCTTCACGGAGGGCGCCGAGGGCTTCTCGATCGACTACCCCGAGGATTTCGAGCAGGCCGAGCGGTTACTCGCGACCGGCGAGGCCGTGCTGCCGCGCCTCCTGGAGCCCGTCCGATGACGCTGCGCTACGTCCCACTGGCGGAGCTCGAGCGGATCCGGACCCTCGGGGGCGATCGGTACAGACGCGCCGCCGCGTTCGCGGACGCCTGCAGGCTGAACGTCCTCTACATGGTCGCGCGCGCCGGCTCCGGCCACATCGGCACGAGCTTGGGCTGCGTGGACATGCTCTCGTGGCTGCACCTCGAGGTGCTCCGCGACGGCGATCGCTCCTTCTCGTCCAAGGGGCACGACGCGCCCGCGCTCTACGCCGTTCTCCTCGGCCTCGGCCGGCTTCCCTTCGACGGGATCCACCGACTGCGCCGTCTCGGCGGCCTCCCCGGCCACCCCGACGTGCTCGCGACGCCCGAGGTCGTGACGAACACCGGCTCGCTCGGCATGGGGATCTCGAAGGCGCGCGGGTTCATCCTCGCCGACCGTCTCGCCGGCCGCTCCGGCTCCGTCTACGTGCTCACGGGGGACGGGGAGCTGCAGGAGGGCCAGTTCTGGGAGTCGCTCGCTCCGACGGCGAACCGGCGGTTGGGCGAGATCACCGTCGTCGTCGACCACAACAAGCTCCAGTCCGACACGTGGGTCTCGAAGGTGAGCGACCTGGGCGACCTCGAGGCCAAGGTGGCGGCGTTCGGATGGGCTGTCGACCGCTGCGACGGCAACGACGTGCGTTCCTTCGACGAGGGCCTCACCCGGTTGGAGGCAGCCGGTGCGGGGCGCCCGAAGCTCCTCGTCGCCGATACGTGCAAAGGCGCGGGCGTGCGGCGGATGGAGCCGCACGACGTGCCCTTCGAGGAGATGTCGCTCTACGGCTTCCACTCGGGAGCCCCGAGCGCAGAGGATTACGAGGCGGGCGTCGAGGAGATCGCCGAGCGGCTCGCCGGCCGCCTCGGCCGCGCCGTTGAGCTCGTCTCCGAGCCCGCGCCGAGGCGCCGTGCACCCGAGCGGCCGCAGCGGCTGATCGAAGCGTACGGACGCGAGCTCGTCGAGCTCGCCGAGCGCGAGCCCCGGCTGGTCGCCCTCGACGCCGACCTGCGGCTCGACTGCGGCCTCGTCGCCTTCCGGGAGCGCTACCCCGAGCGCTTCTTCGAGTGCGGCATCGCAGAGCAGGACATGGTCTCGCAGGCCGGTGCGATGGCGCTCGCCGGCCTGCTCCCGGTCTGCCACTCCTTCGCCTGCTTCCTGACGCCGCGCGCGAACGAGCAGATCTACAACAACGCGAGCGAGGGCACGAAGGTGCTCTACCACGGCTCGCTCGCCGGGATCATCCCCGGCGGCCCGGGGCACTCGCACCAGTCGGTGCGGGACATCGCGCTGATGGCCTCGGTGCCCGGGATGAGCGCGCTCGAGCCGTTCTGCGAGGCCGAAGTGCGCCTGGTGCTGGAGTGGGCGGTGCGGGAGGCGCCGGGGCCGGTCTACCTCAGGCTCGTGTCGCCGCCGTGGGAGCTCGGCTTCGAGCCGCCGGAGCTCCGTCTGGAGCCGGGCCGTGGCAGCGTGCTGCGCGAGGGAGAGGACGGCCTCTTCGTGTGCACCGGCCCGGTGCTGGTCTCACAGGCGTGGCGCGCAGTCGATCTGCTTGCCGGGGAGGGAATCAGGGTCGGCCTCGTGGCGCTGCCGTGGCTGACCGGCGTCGACGGCGCCTGGCTGGCGGAGGTCGCTGGCGAAGGGCCGATCTTCTGCCTCGACAACCACTACACGACCGGCGGCCAGGGCGATGCCGTGCTGGCCGCGCTCGCGGAGCGGGCGCCGGCCGCAGCCGCGCATGTGGTCAAGATCGCCGTCGACCGCGTGCCGGAGTGCGGGACGAACGACGAGGTGCTGCGCGCCCACGGTCTCGACGGCGAGGGTCTGGCCGCGGTCGTTCGGTCACGCCTCGTTGTGCGCGCATGACGCGTACCTAGGACGTTGCGCTTCCTCTTCACCACGCTCCAGACCTACGAGAGCGACTTCTACGGACGCGTCGGCGCCGAGCTCGCGCGGCTCGGCCACGACGTCTCGCACGTCACCGTCTCCCGCGCCTCCGCACGCGAGCTGCGCTCGCACGGCTTCGCCGCCCGCTGCCTCCCGGACCTGATCGCAGACCTGGCGCCCGCCGAGCTCGCAGCCGAGGTGGCCCGGATCGAGGCGACGTACGAGATCCCCCACATCCGCGACGTCTACCGGGGCGACTGGCCCTGCGAGGGCCGGCCCGAGCACTGGTGCGTCAGCCGCACGGTCGCTCACTTCCGGGCGCTCGAGCGTGTCTTCGACGACCTCCGGCCCGACGTGGTCGTCCCCGAGGTCGGCAACGAGACGATCCGGGTCGCGTCGCACCTGATCGGGCTCGCTCGGGGCATTCCGGTGCTGTTCCTGCTCTACACGATCTTTCCGAACCCGCTGCGCCTGTACGTGGACACCCTCCACGCGCCGATCGTCCCGCAGGACGAGGTCCGCGAGCTCTCGCCCGAGGAGCGCGAGGAGGTGGAGGCATTTCGCCGCGACTTCCTCGCCCGTGCCGCGCCGATCCGTGAGCACCGTCGCGTGCCCATCGAGCTACGCCGAGTCGGCATCTTCGCCGGTCACGTGCAGCGGCGGCGCGGAGACGATCGCGACAACGATTACCTGCGGCCCGGGCGCCTACTGCGTCAGAACGCCTCCGACTGGGTGCGTGCGCGCGCCGTACGGCCTCTCTACGACGAGCTGGACGCGAAGCGGCCGTTCGTCTACTTCCCGCTGCACGTGACCGACGACTACAAGATCAAGCGGATCATCCCGCACACCGTCGACCAGGCCTCGCTCGTGGAGCAGGTCGCAGACGCGCTGCCGTTCGGGTACGACCTCGTCCTCAAGGAGCATCCGATGTCGGTCGGCCGGAACAGCCCGGCCCTGCTGCGGCGGCTCCGCGGCCGGCCGAACGTCCGCCTGGTCGGGCCATTCGCGAGCACGCACGCCCTGATTCGGCAGTCGGTCGCCGTCGCAGTGATCAGCTCGACCGTCGGGCTGGAGGCACTCCTGCACGAGCAGCCGGTGCTGACGCTGGGTCAGCCGTTCTACTCGGGCTTCGGCGTCACCCTCGACGTCGACTCGTTCGCGGAGATCCGGGAGGCCGTGCCCGCGCTCCTGCGGTTCCGTCCCGATCGCGAGCGGATCACGCGCTTCCTCCACGCCGCGATGCGTGCCTGCGGCCCGGGGGCGCCCGTCCTCGTGGATCGTTCGGACGAGAACGCGCGGACGCTCGCCGGGTCGCTCGACGCGGCGGCGCGCACGGTCGTGGTGACGGCGTGAAGGTCGTGCTCTTCTGGGACATCGACGGCACCCTCCTCACGACCGCCCGTGCCGGCGTGTTTTCGCTCGAGCGCGCGCTCGAGGAGGTGACCGGCGTCGAGGCCGACCTGCAGGGGATGGCAACCGCCGGGATGACCGACTACGCGATCGCGGAGGTGGCCCTGAAGGGCGTCGGACATCCCGCTGACGACGAGACGGTGCAGCGGTTCCTGCGGATCCACGAGGGCGGGCTGCCCGAGCACCTCCACCGGCGGCGCGGGCGCGTGCTGCCGGGTGTACGTGAGGCGCTGGAGGACCTGTCCGGCCGCGGCGACGTTCTCTCGCTGCTCCTGACGGGGAACACCGAAGGCGGTGCCGCAGCCAAGCTCGCTCACTACGGACTGGCGGAGTTCTTCCCGTCCGGCGGCGCGTTCTGCGTCGGACCGGGGAAGCGGGCCGAGATCGCGCGCCGCGCGCTGCCGCTCGCGAACGGCTCGGAACCCGTCTACGTGATCGGCGACACGCCGGCCGACATCGAGTGCGGCAAGGAGATCGGCGCCCTCACGATCGCCGTCGCCACCGGCTCGTACTCGCGCGCCGACCTCGCCGACCACGAGCCTTGGGCCGTGCTCGGGCGGATCCCCCCGCCTGCCGAGCTCGTTGAGCTGCTCGGGCTTTAGCCGGGGCTCCGGTCGAAGATCCCGTACCAGATTCCGGGTAGCGGCGTTCCGAACCGATCGTCGATTCGTTCGCTCCTGACGAAACCCGCCGCCTCGAGCTCCGAGACCACCGCATCGCCCGTCGCTGTCTCGATCTCGACGAGAACGGAGCGGAGCTCCGGCCGCCGGAGCGTCTCCCGCGCTCCGGCGAGCACGGACTCCTCGGCGCCGTCGACATCCAGCTTGACGAGGGTGGGTGCGGGAAGTCCGAACGTTCTGATCAAGCCGTCGAGGCTGTAGACGAGCACCGGCTGCCTGTAGGCGCGGCTCTCCGCGGCGTCGAGTGAATGAAGGGCCGCTCCGGCACTCACGTCGCCGTAGCTGAAGAAACCGAGCCGGTTCCGTTCCGCGAGCACCACCGGCAGCGCGGTGACGGTTTCACCTACCCCGTTCAGGACGATGTTCTCGCACAGCGAAGCGTAATTCGCGTAGCCCGGCTCGATCGCAACGATCGCGAGGTCCCGGAGGCCGGTTCTCGCCGCGATCAGCGAGTACGCGCCGACGTTCGCCCCGATGTCGTAGAGCACGTCGCCGTCGCGGAGATTGTTCTCGATCCACCTCACCGTCCACGGTTCCTTTGCGACCGGCCGAATGCGCGAGTGCACGATCGCCTTCGTGTTCGCCCGGATCTGGATGCGGGCGCCCGGATAATCGAGCTCGGCCACCCCGCGTCGAATCAGGAGCCGCGTCAACACGAAGCCATGCGCGGTCTGCAGGCCGGGGATGGTGCGTGCGAGCCGCCGGAGGCGCTTGTTGTGGACGAACGGCACCGGCTGGGAGGCTAGACCATCCCGCTCCGAGCCTCGGGCCGCAAGGTGGGCGGTCGAAGAAGAGCAGGCCATGGCGGAGCTACCCTCTGCCGATGATCGAGCAAGATCACACAGCATCCGTGGAACGACTCCGGATCGTCTTCTCCCTGCTGCACTCCGGGTACCTCCGCCATTACGCGGAGCCGATCAGGATCCTCGCGGCGCACGGGCACTCGGTCCATCTCGCTCTCCATCGCGGGGACGCCAAGGATCGTGGTGACGACCGCCTCCTGGAGCGCCTGCTCGCCGACTGCCCAGCGGTGACCGTGGGACTTGCTCCGCGGCGGCACCGCCTCGACGGCTGGGGGCCGATCGCCTGGATCGTCCGGTCGTTCGTCGACATCCTGAGGTACGCCGACCCGCGCTATTCCGGTGCGAAGGCCCTCCGCCTCCGTGCGACGTCCAAGGTACGGGAGCGACTCGTGGGCGGAGGGATCGATCCGGTCTCGCAACGGCTCCTCCTGCGCCTCGTGAGGTGGACCGAGAGCGACCGTCATCCGGTTCGGCTCGGCCGGGCGTTGCGCCTCCTCGCAGCCGTCGAGGACTCGATTCCGGCGAGCCGGCGAACGATGGCCTCCATCACCGCTCAGCGTGCGAATGTCGTGCTGGCGTCCCCGGTCGTCGAGTTCGCCTCGGCGCAGGTGGAGTACATCAAGAGTGCGAAGCGCCTGAGGATCCCGTGCGCCGTCTGCGTCGCAAGCTGGGACAACCTCACCTCCAAGGGCCTACTCCGGGTCGTGCCCGATCGCGTCCTCGCCTGGAACGCGCTGCAGCGGGAGGAGCTCGTCGAGATGCACGGCGTCCCCAGGGACCGCGTCGTGCTCACCGGCGGGCAGAAGTTCGACCCGTGGTTCGAGCTGAGCGCGAGCTCGACGCGCGAGGAGCTCGCCTGCCGCGTCGGGCTGGATCCTGCCCGCGCGTACCTCCTCTACGTCTGCTCCTCGAGCTTCGTCGCGCCGGATGAGGTTCCGGCAGTGAGACGCTGGATCGCCGCCGTCCGCGACGCCGGTGGCGAGTTGCAAGACCTCGGCATCCTGGTGCGGCCCCATCCGCAGAACGCCGAGCGGTGGGAGTACGCAGACCTGTCCGAGTTCGACAACGTCGCGATCTGGCCGCGGAGAGGCGAGTACCCTGACGACGGGGAGGCCCGCGCCGACTTCTACGACTCGATCTTCCACAGCGCCGCCGTCGTCGGGGTGAACACGAGCGCTCAGATCGAAGCGGGCATCATCGGTCGTCCGGTCTTCACCGTGCTGGCTCCGGAGTTCGCCGGGACACAGATGGGCACGCTCCACTTCCACTACCTGCGGCACGAGAACGGTGGGTTCGTCCGCGAGGCGGAGACCATGGAGGAGCATCTCGCGCAGCTCCGCACCGGCATCGAGCGTTCGGGCGACGTCGACGGGATCGGTAGCTTCATCGAGTCGTTCGTCCGGCCACGCGGCCTCGCACTCCCCGTTGCTCCGATCGTCGCGAGCGAGATCGAAGCTCTCGGTGGGGATCGCCGCTCGGAGCCGGACGATCCACGCGCTCGCCGCCTACTGCTTCGCGCTGCCCTGACGCCTCTGGCGCTCGTCGTGTGCGCGCTCGTCGCTGTCCACTGGGTCGGATCGGTTGCCGGCACGGAACGCCGCCGGGTGGAGCGTCACCGGGGAGCGGCCTCGAGCGACCACTCGGGCTCGCTCGCTCCCTCCTGATCCGCCGTTGCGGGAGCTGCCCCGGCCTCGGCGGCCGCCACGAGACCTTCCTCGTCGCCGTCGACGTGGAGACGGGCGGCGTCTCGATCCCCGACCTTCGTCCGCTCTCCGTCGCGTTCGAGAATGAGACCGACCGCAATATCGTACTCGCCGCCAGGCACCGCCCCGGGAGGGATCCTGAGCGTCGCGACATACGTGCCCCGCCCGAGATCGTCCTGCGCGACAAAGGTGGGGGTTTCCCCGCCGACGAGGCGCACCACGAGCTTCACGCTCGCTGCCGTTGCGATCTCGAACTCGATTCGCGCGACGATCCAGTCATCCGACCGTGCGTCCTGGAGCGGCGAGCCGTCCGGCCCGAGCAGGGCGAACGAGCGGAGCGCGGCATGCTCGTCGAACGAGCGGAGCTCCGGTTTCGTGCGGATGCGTGCTGGCCGAGGCTCGCTCGGCTCGGGCTCGCTCGCGGGCCGTTCCGACGACACTGCACTCACGTCTTCCGTCGACACGATCCGCGCGACCCGCCCCTCGTCGAGCCAGACCACGCGGGAGCAGAAGTCCGAGACGAGGCTCGGGTCCGAGGCGGTGATCACCGCCCCGGCTCCTTCCGACAGCCTCTCGGCCAGCCGGTCGCGGCAGCGACGGGGGAAGTCGGGATCGCCCAGGGGCGGAAGGTCGTCGATGACGAGGACGTCTGCAGTGGGATCGAATGCCGCCGCTGCCGCGACTCGTCTCAACACGTGTTTCGACGGTCGCGCGACGTCCGCTTCGGCCGGTGAGTCGCCGAACGCGAGCTCCATCGCCGCCTGGACGAACCGCCTGCGATGCCTCCGCCCGGGCCCGGCGAGCGCGGCCAGGCGCCGTGCGACGCCGTGCGCCGACGTCTCCCCTCGAGCGAGAGACGTCGCCAGCTCGATGCTCGGAGCGATCCGGCCTCGAATCACGATTCTCCCGGACGTCGGCGAGGTCATCCCACACAGGATCCGGGCCACCGTCCTGCCGGCGGCCTCCGGGGATGCCGTTACAGCGACCGCCTCACCGCGGCCGACGTCGAAGCTCACGTCGGCGAGCTCCGCCGCGACGTCTCGTCCCGGCAAGAGCTCGTCGAGCTCATCCGCGTCGTCGTCCTCCTCGTCCTGCTCCTCGGGCTCCGCGTCCTCGGGCTCGACACGTCCGTGGGCACCGCTTCGGCGCTCGCGCAGGTGCGCGAAGACGGAGACGGCCGGACGGTAGCGCGCTTCGTGGATCTCGCTGTAGGCCTTCGAGATCGACTCGACCGAGATCGCGAGGGCGTCGTCCAGCGCCTCCTCGAGCCGGCCGCCCTTGAGCCTCGAGCGCGAGATCACCAATCCCGGGCCTCGTTCCGCTGGAAGAGCCACAGCCCGGGTATCCAGAGGGCGAGAACCGCGACGATCGTGACCGTCATCGCCTCCGGGCTCACCCGTTCATCGGGGAAGACTCCGAGCTTGAAGAGCTCGATCGCTCCGGTGAGCGGATTAAGCTCCACCAGAGGCTTGTATCGATCGGGGATGAAGTCGAACGGATAGATCACGGGCGTCAAGAAGTAGCCGAAGCTCAGGAGGTAGCTGACTGCGAAGCGCACGTCGCGCGCGCGCGCGCCCGCGGATGCGGTAACCAGTCCAATGCCGACGCCGAGCAACGCGATCAGGGTCAGCGCGGCCAGGACGACGAACGGCGACAAGATCGTCAGGTGCAGGTAGAAGACGTCCTCTCGCACGAGGTAGTAGATGACGGCGATCGCGGCGAGGCCGATGCCGATCGCGAAGTCGACCAAGCTCGGGACGATCGCCGAGGTGATCACGACGAGTCGCGGGATGTGGACATCCCGGAGGAGGCCGCGATTGACATCGAGGCTGCGAGTCGACCAGAGCACGCACTCGCTGAAGAGCGCCCACGCCGCCGACGCAAGGAGGAAGAAGACCGGGTAGGGAATGTCCCCCGCTGTGATCCCGATCAGGCCGCCGAAGACGAGCAGCTTCGTCGCCACGTTCAGGACGGGGCGGAGCGGGAGCCAGAGCAGCCCGAGCCACGTGCGCGCATATCGCTTCGCCAGGAGGCGGCGCCCGAAGAACATCGTGAACCGCCGGTAACGCCAGAGCTCCGCCACGGCCGCCATGATCCCCGGACGGCGGCTCTCGATCACCGTCACGCGGGTTCTTGAACGCCTGGACGGTGCGGTTCGCGGTCGGTGGGAGATCGATCGTTCCTCAGTCGCCATCTCACCCTCCGCCGCTCGGTCCCGCCGGCCGGCCGGTCAGGTTAGCCGTCGTGTGCGGCGAGTGTCCTTACGCGCGGCGGATTCGCGTGCGCAGTCGCGTGCGCAGTCGAATCCGGCTTCGTAGTCGATTCGCCACGCGGCGGCTGCGGAGGCTCGCCCGGGCGAGCAGCATCATGGCGACGGCTCCGGGGGCCGCGACCGCGTGCGTCTCTCGTCTCTCCTCCTCCGGCGGCTCGGTAGCCGTTGCCGCTGCCTTCTTCGCAAGCCGCCGAGCAATTCTGTCCGTCGCGGGTGCCCTCTTCATCTCGGCGACGGACGGCAGGATATCCAGGAAGCTCCGCTCGATCGGCTCTCGCGGGTTGGCTTCGTCCCACGCCAGCGCATCGAAGACCGAATCGAACATGAGCGTGCCCGCGGGAGCCTTCTCTTCAGGCTCCGCTCTCGGCTCTATCGAGAGTGCGCCCACGTACAGGCGCGTGTCCTGAACCTGACGCTGAACTTCTTCCGGCTCGCGCTCGAGTGCGGCGATCAGGATGTCCAGGTCCTCGGTGCGTCTTACGCCCCGCTTCGCCGTTTTTGCATAGTCGTTCAAACATCCCAGGTAGTACTGAACTCTGTCGATCTCGAGTCCCGGGAATCGTTCGGGGATCATGTCTCGGACTCGCATGAGGTCATTGAGAACGAGCGCGTGGGCAAAACATGCTTCCGAGGGCATTCGGTCGACCATCTGCTCCCAGGTCATGCCGAGATCCTGCCGAAACCGATCCGCCAGCCCACTGCGCCTCCGAAAATCCATTCCGTTACCGACACCAGAACTGGTGTAGAGCGCCTCATCGATCTTCGTGATCGAGTCGCAGTAGGCGAGGATCAGGAAGCCGGAGGTGAAGTCGGGTGCGACTGGCGGACAGCAACGCCCGAACGTGGACCGAACCGCGTCGAGAATCGAGCGATGACACACACACGTCATCAACTTGGGGATGATCTTTGGTGCATATTTCGGATCCCCGTGGACGAAGTAGTCCAGAACGGTATCTCGGTGCAACCGGTGTCGTCTGCGTGTAGAAGCGCGCCGCTTGTATTCTTTCCCTGACGGATCCCGACCGTAGAGGTCGTTGAACCACGAGACGCACTTGACACCGGTCTGCTCGATCTCGGTCGAGATCACCTGCAATGCGTCGCGCCGAAACACTGATCTATCGGTGAGGATGCCGACAAACTGACCACTGGCCTCGGCCACGGCTCTTTCCCAGTTGTCGGGCATCGACAGTTGGCCGCTGGTTCGAACGTAACGGATGCGCGGATCGTCGAGATCCTGAACCGCTTGCGCGGTTTCGACCGACTCGGCCTGATCGCTGTTGTCGCAGGCGACGATCTCGAAATCGGTGAACCTCTGCGCCAGCACGCTCCTGATCGTGTTCGTGAGCCGGTCCGGCCTGTTCTTGGTCGGAATCACGATGCTGAAGAACGGTTCGTTCATCGTGTGGCGTCCTTGGCCGCCAGAGCGAGGTCTCGTCCAGAAGCTGCCTCTTCGACGACCGGGTCGGCAGTCGAGAGCGGAATCCCGGCAACCGTCTCCATGAGATCCGCGACTCCGAGCGTGACGGGCTTGTCGACTCCGGATGGGCGCAGAAACCACTTCCGGAAGGCCTCTCGCTCCGCGGCCTTCGCGTCTTCGCCGGCGAGGATCCGCACGACGCGTTCCGCCACCTCCCTCGCGTCTCGCGCAACCTCGAGGAAGTCGGCCTCGAGGAGGTGGCGGAAGTGTCCGGTCCAGCCCTGGACCGCGTGAAACTCGTCCGCCACGATGGTCAGGCACGGCCGGTCGACGATGGCCGCTTCGAGGAACGCGGTCGTGTTCAAGCCCACGAAACAGCTCGCCCAGGAGAGCTGGTTGTAGTACTCCTGCCACGATTCGGGCGAGTCCGCTTGATCGCCAACCTTCGGATAGACGACGACGCCCGGATGGCTATAGCTCTCCCACGGATCCGGATTGACCGGATGCGGCCGGACGACAAGCGTCGGAGGCCCCGAGGCGGGGAAGGCGCCGGCCAGCG
>Ga0136620_10000888_pt1 | contig 13851 bp, 14 predicted proteins | sample AntDrymUQ4162106_2_FD_104806 | JGI IMG/M metagenome (GOLD analysis project Ga0136620, IMG submission 104806) | Polar desert sand microbial communities from Dry Valleys, Antarctica - metaG UQ416 (21.06) | ecosystem: Environmental > Terrestrial > Soil > Desert | place: Antarctica: Dry Valley... | reverse complement strand
CCAAGGACAAGGCCGACCCATTCAAGCTCATGGGCTTCGGCCACCGCGTCTACAAGAACTACGACCCCCGCGCCGCGGTATTGCGCGCGTCCTGCCATGAGGTCCTGGAAGAGCTGGGCGTGACCCACGAGCCGCTCCTCGAGATCGCGCTGGAGCTCGAACGCATCGCGCTCGAGGACGAGTATTTCATCGAGCGCAAGCTGTTCCCCAACGTGGATTTTTATTCCGGGATCATCTTGAGGGCCATGGGACTGCCGACCGGCATGTTCACGGTCCTGTTCGCGGTCGCCCGCACCGTCGGTTGGATAGCGCAGTGGAAGGAGATGATCGAGGACCCGACGCAGAAGATCAGCCGGCCGCGCCAGCTCTACACCGGTCATGCACGCCGTCCCTTCGTACCGGTCGGCTCGCGGTGATCGGCGCGGGGACGTGCCCCGCGACGGTAGGGCGCACGGGCGCACGCCCCGACACCTTGCAGCGAAATGAGCGACCACTACACCTTCGTCGGCGGCACACTCGGGCCATGGGAGGTGGCGAGCATCACGCCGGTGCGGGGCGAAGGACTCGATCCCGCCGCGCGGGTCGAGGTCGTCAACGCCCGTCTCGAAACCCTGCCGGCGGGCGCAAGCTGGGCCTTACGCGGCGCGACCAGCAACCTCCGCTACACCACGCGCGACGAAAAGGAGCGCTTGTCGGCCATCCAGCCGGCACTCGGCCGGAGCGGCGCCGGCCGCGCGGCGCTCATCCCGATCAAAAAGAACGCGCGGTGGTGGGACCTGGCGCAGGACGAACGCCGCCGGATCTTTGAGGACGTCTCGCGCCACACCTCGATCGGCCTGCGTTATCTCCCCCCGATCGCGCGCCGCCTCCACCATTCCCGTGATCTCGGGGAACCATTCGATTTCATCACCTGGTTCGATTACGCGCCGGAGCACGAGCGCGATTTCGATGCACTGCTCGCCGAGCTGCACGCAAGCGAGGAATGGACCTATGTCGAGCGCGAGACCGACATCCGCCTGGTTCAAGTCGGTTGAGGTCATCCACAAGCGACCACATTTCCGGCCACGGACTGCTGATCCGATCGGCGGATCACCTGGCCGGCCGGGCCTTGCAACGCCCCCTCCTGTGTCTGAAGCGGCACCCGCCCCGCGACCTCGGGAATATTTCACTCCTTTCTCGTGAAGTACTTCACAGCGATCGGCGCCCGATCTCGCTAATTTAGCGTCACCTTCCGACCTCGGTTCTGCCCTCGTTCGACGCGCATGGGAGCCATGGTGGAAGCAATCCGGCCTCGATTCGAACCCGGGCCAGGCACTTGCGTCATCTCGAACTTTGATCATAGAGGCTCGACAAGCATGAAGGCCGGACTCGTGATTAAACGCCTATCGTGCGTATCGGTCATCATTGCCGTCGTGTCTCTTCCCAGGATCCTCGCCGGCCTTTTGCCACTGCACTCGTCCGGTGTTACCGGCGACCCGGTGATGATTGAGGCCGCGGAGCGCCTCGGCTCCGCACCCACCTCACGAGAACCGGCGATCTCCGCGCCGCACGCCCTCGGCGAGCGCCGAGAAGAAGCGAAATCATCATCCGATCGTCCCGTGCCTTCGCCGAGCACGGAGCAGGCAATGTTGCAGTCCATCGATTGACTGGGTCCAGGATCCCGACCGTATCGGGCTTTGCGTCCGCTACAGGAGCTTGAGGTTCAGACCCGCTCCACCAGCCACAGGGCGGCCAGCACCAGGATCGCGAGGCCGCGACGATCGCCAGTTGGCCGCCTTCTACCCCAGGTTGAACGCTCGGCGAGCACGGGCAAGCCTTTCGGTTCGATACCCGCGCGCTCCTGAAAAAAGCGCAGGCGACGGACCCGATCATCGATGTCCCCCTGCTTCATATAATGCTGATTAAGCCACGGGGGCTTGGCCGGATCGAAGGTCGCGGCCGCCTTGTTGACATGGGCGATGTCGAATTTCTCGATCAGCTGCTTCATCGAAAAGAACTCTTGGTCGCCGTGCGACCAGCCGAGCCTCGCAGGTAATTCAGGAGCGCTTGGGGCAGGTAACCGTCATCGCGGTATTGCAGGACGCTCACCGCGCCGTGCCGCTCGGACAGCGGCTTGCCGTCCGACCCCAGCATCATGGCCAGGTGGGCAAACACCGGGCCCTCGGATGTTCAGCGACGAACGAGTGGGTGAGGGTGCGGTGCCCGAACCGATTAGAGCGAGGAGCAGCTAGCGAGGCCGCATCAAGGGATCTCCTCGATCCTCGCCGCTAGGCGCTGAAGTTGAACATCTTCTAGCGCGGTGGATTTTAGCATGTCGAGCGCGGGCTGGGCCGCCGCGGAATTCGGAGCAGCTAAAGCCGCCTCAAGCAGGATGCGCGCATCCCGGGGTTCCCGCTGCACCGCCCAGTTGGCCAGAGCGAGCTTGAGCGCCTCCTTGGGCTTTCTTAAGAGATGCAGGGTGAAGCGCGCCTCTTCGCCTTGGTGCACCGTATCACCTCGCTGCCGGCTGGCCGCAAAGCGGGCCTTGAGGGTCTCAAGATGCTCCGGAAACTGAGCTGAGCCGAGTTCGCCCTCCGAAAGCGTGAGCCGCAGCAAAAGGCCATCAATTCTGGTCTTCTTCCGAAGCAGTGTTGCTACCTCTTCAAACCGCTTTTGATCGAGCAGAAGATCGGCGTAGGCGGCGAGCAGGTAGGCATCGGGGCTCCCAAGGGAAAGCGCCTCTCTGAAGTGCTGCTCCGCCGCCGTATAATTGCCCGTCCTTGCCGCGATCTCCGCAAGGACGGTGAGCGCCCAAAGCTGGACCTCGAGGCTTGCAGCCTTTGAAGATCCGAGCGCCTGCAGCAAGCGCTCATAGCTCTCGCCGGCATGGCCGGACAAACTTTCTGCACTGCTCATGCAGGTCGTGGCCAGCAGGCCCTCCGCCAAATTCATCAGAGGCAGACAACTGCGCAGCGCCTCGGGATAGCGCCCCTGCACCTCGAGGATTACTGCACGCGTGAGCCAGGCTTGAGTATTGCGCGGATCCTGGGACAGGGCCATAGCAAGGTCATGGAGCGCGGCCTCAAAGTCATGGCGATTCTGGCGCAAGGTAGCGCGCAGCAGCAGCACCTCCGCCGGCGGTTTAGACTGATCCCACCACGGCTGAAGTGCCGCTTGGGCATAGCCCAGATAGCGGGGATCGGATTCGGCGCGGCCGATCTCGATATAGCGCCGTGCGACATGGATCGCGAGCTTGAGATCATGAGGTTCCTCCTTAAGCTGCGAGCGCAGAGCGCGCTGTTCCTGCGCAGCGCGGCCCATGGAGGCTGGCAGCTGTTCGAGGATCTGAGTGTCATCTTGAGGTACGTAGGGTGCTGCCTGTACGGGCCCAGCATACTGTAGGGCCAGAATCGCCGTGATTAGGTAGGATGGAGCAGTTTTCATAAGGGGAGAGAGGCTTGCGCCTCCCTCCCGGGAGCGTGGTTTAATTGCAGGGGTTTGCGTCTGGTTCGCCGCAATCGATGTGGCGTCGGTTACGACCATCAAAGGGAGTCGGCAGGAACGGGAACTTCGTGTAGATCCCGTTGGTCGTGATGCTCGTACCTACCGCGCCGATGTTGAAGTTGACACCATCGCCGAGGTTTGGTACCCCGATCGGGGGACTGATCAGTATACCCGCAGCCACCCGCAGAACGATGTCGGTCACATCATCGTTGGGACGGCGGCCGTTGGGGAAACCGGCCGGATCAGGTTTCGGATTACCGGCCGCATCGTGTGCCAAGCGACCCAGCCGCTTTTGTGACTCGGGAAGGGTTGGTGCGACACTGGTATCGAGCCGGAGCAGCTCAGAACAGCGCTTGGCACCGCCGGTGCAGCTTGTACCTTCGCCGGTATACTTTAGCAGGGCATCCACCAGGTCCGTGCGGTTGGTGGTCGGAAACGAGGTGCCGAAGGCGAGATTGATGAGGGCAACCAGTCTCGGATTTAGATAGAAATCCTCAAATCTCTTTTCACGCTTGGGATCGGTGGCGTTCCAGAGATCCTTGCGGCCTGTGCCAATGATCGACTCATTGACCAAGGGGTTTCCCATACGCGCAATCTGCACAAGCTTGTCTTGCGCTCTTATGTGGTCGTTACCGATTTCCACCCTCCGGCGGCTGGTGGAGGCATACAACCCGATGAATGTATTTCCCCGGGAAAGCTTGAGTTCCGAGATCGGAACCTCAAGCGCGATGGTATTGACGTTGAAACCGGAAAACGTATCGTTGCCGAAGGGATTCGCCGCATCGTTGGCATCCTCCACGTCAGTCAATATAGGAGGCCCGCGACGGAAGTTCAACGTGTCAAAGGTGGCACCGACATCTATATAGAAGGTTTCGTCCCGCTGTCCGGCAAAGACGCGGCCGCCATTACTCAGAGCAAAGATGCCGTCATCGGCCAGCTCCTCATAGTCCGGCATGGTGCGGGGTCCGATATTGGAGGGTACGGCAATCAACCCCTCCGCCAGTACTTTGCGCTTGTCGCCCCGGATCTCGCTGACCTGGTAGGTCTGCCGCAACCCAAGACCGGCCGAATTGGGTCCGTCCAGGTCCGTGATCGCGGGGGGCAGCCCGGGGGGATTGGGAGTGATCCCCGCGTAAGAGACGGGCAGATCATCGAAGGGCGGGCGGATCTCGGTTTTGAAGCGGACCCGATAGATGACGTCGTCGGCCTTGCCATTCCGGTTGATATCGAGATTGAAGTCGTAGGCGACGTTCTCGTCGAAGAAAAAGTAATTGGGCCCGGAGCTCGGCTCCTGAACCGGGATCACATTCATGATGAACACCACCTTATCGGTCTTACCGTCCTCCCAATTGCGGAAGGCGTAGACATCGGTGATATCGGCCGCCGGGTCCAGGGCGATCAACGGCGCCTCACGATGGCTAGCGGCGAACGTTACTGAGCTTAAGGCCAGAGCTGTTACCAGTGTAACAGCCCCACTGGCAAGACGGGTAGAGACAGCCTTCATGTACATAAATTCCTCCTCTTAGGTCTTTGTACAAAGGTTTGATACGCGCGTAAGCACCTATGTGCTCGTTAACGAGAATTGTACATCCTTTCTTCGACGAACCGGGCCCATTGATGCGAGATGACTCGCGGAGATTTGGTCAGAACTCTACGGAACACACGAAGCGTACCAGCTAATCGGTGACCCCATAGCCTGTAGGATCAAATGGATACCATAGCGCATTCATGGGTACGGGATGTAAATATTGCACAGCGGACGTAAAGATTACAGATAGCTATTTCCTTCACCCATGATCCGGCCCTCGTCGGGCCGGTGTTACGGATCTTGCTCGAAGGGGTCGAGGACCGACTCATCCCTCATCGGTTTCTTTCCTCGCGCATGGCGTCTTCGCGCCAACGCCTCCATCTCTCTACTCTCTAACGCTGTCGGCCTTGCTATCTACCGCTTACCGCTGCTCGATACTATCCAGGTACGCTTTGAGGGCTGGCACGTTCACCACGAGTGCCTGACTACGCCCATACTGCACCAGCCCAAGACGTCGGAATTTGCCCATGGTAACGGTCACGTGAGGTCGGCTCATCGCGGCCATGTGCGCAAGCTCATCATGGCTCGCGTGCAGCACGACTTCACCCCCTTCCTCACCCGGAGTCACGGCGAGCTGTAGCAGCAATCTTCCCAGCCGGTCTTCGGCACCTCGATACGCCAACACCTCGATACGGCGTTCCGTCTCACTTAGTCGTTCGCAGAAGGTGAACACTAGGCGCGTCAGTGCCGTGCGGTTATGTTGTAGATAGTCGACAAAGTCAGTGTACCTGATCTCGAGCGCTTCACTCGCGACGATGGCGCGACTCGTGGTATGCCGAAGTCCTCTCTCTTGGGCGCAGAAGCAAAGCTCTCCGAACGGCTCACTTGCCGCGATCACCTGCAGCATGACGTCGTGGCCTCGTCGATCGCTGGTCATCACCGCCACCCGGCCGTGTCTCAGGAAAAAAATTCCGTCTGCCCGATCGGCGGGCCGCCATATCCTCGCACCTTTCCGGTAACGTCGAATACTGCCGAGCGAACCGTCTTGCGGAAGCTGTTCGAGGGTGAGGCCGGCCAGGGCCTGACAGGTGTCATGGGAAGGGAACTGCGGAGGTATATCTCTCGGCATCATCGGCTCTCCTATGATGTAGGCCTCTGACCGCCGATGGCGGCCTGACAGGCGGTTTATCTTTCACCACTTCACCCGTTAGACCCAAATGACATATGGATGTAATGGCGAGTATCACAAAATTCGAATTGACGTTAGCAGACTAACGCTTATTTCTTGAACCAACGAGCAAGCAAGAAGTCAGAGGGGTGTAAGGGAAGACCTATGAGCCCCAATCTGAACCGCTACCCGCTGGTGTACAGACCTTCCCAACCCGCTCATTCACGGTCTGTCGGCCGGTGTGCTGTCGTGCTCGGGCTCACCCTCGCCGGTTGCGTGAGAGGGTTTCAGGGCGTGGCGCAACGGCCCGCCGAGGCACCGACGAGCATAGATCACGCCCGCCCGTTACCCGATCCAGAGGGGGGTCGCTGCCACCGGGCGACCCACCGCCACCACCCGCACCACCACCGCGACCCATCAAACCCGAGGAAAAACAAGCGTTGGATGTACTCTGGAAGCGACCGTCGCGCCCGGACCCATCACCGATAGCACGCGAGCCCGCGGCCGGGATATCGGGGCTAGAAAAGGGTACGGTGTTCCGTGTACTGCCCGGCCCCGCGGCATTTGCCAAAAAATCCCCCAGGAGCTCCGCGTTGCGGGAGGCTCTGTCGCTTCCGGCGAAGGCACAAGCGCAGCTATCGTTGGTTTCATTATAACAGGAGGAGCCATGTTTACTTTCCATAAACGTATCATTAAAACTTCGGTCGTGAGTATCGGCGCATTACTGGCGGTCGGTATCGCAGAGGTAGATGCCAGCAAGTCACGGAAATCAAATGGCCCCCCCAACCCGGGACAACCGGTCGCACACCGGCTCGGGGACCTCGACCGTGGCCGAGGCGTTTTTCGCTTTGCAACTTTCGGTAATGAGGGTTTCTGGACGGATGCCGTACGCTTGCCCGCGGGAATAATTGATGCCGGGGTGACGCCATTTCAGGCGTTGCAATTAGGCCTGCACATAGATATCAAACGTCTCGATCCTGACACCGTAGAACTTTTGAAGTCGGAATTGACCGCCGACCCCACAGGTCAGAGTTCGCCTACACTCAATAACCCCGCGAACACCGTCAGACTTATCAACGCCAACGCAGTCATTGGCTTGCCTGCGAAGGACAGTAACGGTGACGCCACGATTGACATCACCCAGGGCGACAAAGTCGGTGCGAGCTGTGCACTTTGTCACACTATCACCAATCAATCGGTCTTCAATATGCCGAACGGCGGCTCCATTGGCAGGCGGCAGGATGGCCGCGCGCCGCACACGCTCGATTTTGGCACGCTGGTCGCCCTCGGCGCGAATTCGCGCGCCTATTATCCGGTGCTTCAGCTCGCGCTTGACGCCAACAAAGGCGCGACCCTCGGCCGGGCGCCCACAGGGTTGACCGAAACCTCCACCGAGAAGGAAGTAGACGCGTATCTGACCAACAAGGACTTCTACCCCGTTGGCATGTTCGATGACACGGTGGACGGCAATGGCGACCCCATGCACAACATGCCCCTGTTCCGCCAGGATCTCGCGTTTCCGTTCGGCAGCGAGGGTGCGATCGCCCGGTTGGATAATTTCAGCAACTTGGTGTACACGGCGCTGCTCGATCCGACGACGCTTCTCACCCCCGGCGGACGCGCATTCTTGCGGAAGTTAGGCGGTGATGCGGCTGGAACTGAAATTGCCGACGACTATGCCAAGGTACTCGCCAACACCCGCGTTACGGGCCCGTTTCCGTTCATTCGCGCCCGTCCGCCCGCCAATCCTGCTTTGGCCGGCACTGAAGATTTTCCGCTCGGCGTACGTGTCAACGATAAGAGGCTCATTGACATGAATGCGTATCTATTCGCGCTGCAGGCGCCGCCCGGTGAGCGCGACCATCCGCGATCCATCGCCAAAGGACGCAAGTTGTTCCGCACTGTCGGCTGCACGGATTGCCACAACGTAAACCAGAGCAAGTTCGTGCCGACTTTCATCGTTGACATGAAGACGATCTTCCCCGGCGACGATCCAGTCGTGCTGCTCGCGCGGCGCGATCCGCCGCTGAATCCGATCTTGAACACGCCGGGTAATATCGTTGACATGCCCATCAATATCTTTGACGATAAGATGGCGGTGGTCAACGCCAGCCTACGCGGGCTTGAACGCGGGACTGCTCTGCCCTTGCTGCTGGATCTTGCGCGCAAGCCGGTCTTCCTGCACGACAACTCGGTGGCCACTTTGGACGATCTCCTGAATACCGATCGCGGCTCCACGGCGCCCCATCCTTTCTTTCTAGAGGACGCGGCTGACCGTTCAGATATGGTGCAGTTCCTCCGCGGGCTCGATACCGGCAAGCGTCAAAGAAAGCACTAGGACGCTGCAAAAAACCAGGGTCGGCGCGGTCTTCGTGAAAGACCATCGAATCTCGGCGGCCAAGTTGGCCGCCGAGAGTTCGGAAGTGAGGTTCCAATCTTAACTCACCTCCTTGACCGCGAGTCTTAACCAAATCTTACGTACTCATTATGCATCTCACTACGCTCAGCATCTTTACGGCGGGCCTCCTCGCCTTGACTTCTTTACCCATCGCCGTCGCCGGCGCAGAACACGAACGAACCAGAAATCCGAAGAATGTCGCGGCCAGTTCTGCGGACCGCCACGCCGTTGACACCATCATCGCCGCTTGGCCTGAACGCCCACGGCTAGGCGCGCAAATGATGCTCTCGCAGTATGGCGCTCCGCAGGAAGTCACGTCCGAGAAGCTTGTCTGGCACAACCAAGGCCCTTACAAGCGCATCACCGTCACGAAGAAGGAAGATCATCACGACTTCCCGAAGCCGCACATGGATTTTATCGAACACACGATCCATTACCAAGTGCCGGCGGATAAAGCCGACGCCCTCTCTGCCTTCGACGGCAGCGCCACGTTCGATCGGACGCGAGGCGAGTTGTCCGGGCGGTGCGATCTGGAGGGGCACAACATTCTTACGCTGAACCTCGCGCACGACATCGCGGCCGGGAAGAAGGACGCAGACGAGGCGCGCAAAGCATTCAGCCGAATCGTCGTCGAGGACATGCTCGGCATAAACCCAGACTACGTCACGGCGCTTCAGTTCAAGCCGATGACGACGACACAGGCGGCCTTTTCCGATAAGCCGGCCATTCCCGGCTCTCCGATGCGTCCGGTGGCCAACGCCCAGTTGAAGGGCGACAGAGGCGACGGGGAAATCCTCGGCTTCATTGGCGCGATCAATGAGAACGAGATTGTGGCCGCGATGGTGGCGAGCAAGAAGAAGGTGAATTCTCAATTGGCCCAATACGCGACGATGCTGCACCAGGAGCATGGCAAGAATCTCGACCAGACGATGAAGCTCGGACAGAAGATCGACGTGACGCCGCTGGAAACTCCGGCCGTGGACGCGTTGCGCGTGAAAGCCGCGGGCGAACTCGCCGCGTTGGTGCCGTTGGACGGCGAGGAATTCAGCCGCGCCTACATTACGGCGATGACGAAGGGACACACGGAGGCGCTGCAAATGATCGACGCTCAGCTTCTCCCCACAGCCCAAAGCGACGACCTGAAGAAACATCTCACCGAAACGCGCCAGCACGTTGCGGCGCACCTTGACGCAGCGAAAAAGTTTCAGGGAGGAATCGCCGGTACCGCTTCAGATCCGACGCGCGTCCCGGCGCGGTAAAAGCAAGAACAGGAGATAGAGCCGCCGCGGATGACACGGTGGAATTTGTTCATCTTGTTCTCGAAACGAGACTGACCGGCGCCAGAGAAGACGGACCTGGTAGCGTTTCTGCGCGCTCTATGAATGAGCCTGAACGAACCAACGCGATGGACAAAAAACAGAAACAATTATGAAAACCAGCGCTCTTAAAAACATTTTTGATCGCCTGGGACTTTTCTTTTTGGCCACTGCGTTCATCTGGTTGAGTGGTTGTCCATCGAACCAGCCGGCAAAGGGTCCGGAGCCGCCCTCCGCGGGTGCGTCGCCTCAGACGATGAATCAGGCCGAACATTCTGCTTCGGATGGACCACGAATGGCCGGGCCGGCCATGCCGCACCGACGCGGCAATGCCCAAGCCGGCCGTGACGTTTTCCGTTTCGAGACCTTCGGCAACGAAGGTTTCTGGACTGACGCGATGCGAATGCCGCAAGGCATGAAGGACGCGAAGGTGACGCCGATCGATGCGCTGAAGGCCGGCGTGACTGTCGATGTGGAAGCGATTGAGCCATCCCTGCGCGCGGCGTTGGCGAAGGAGCTCAAGACCGACATGTCTCGGCAGAATGCGCCGCTGCTCAACGATCCGATAACGACGGTGAAGCTCATCGAGATGAATGCGGTTGTCGGTATCGTTCCCAAAGACAGTAACGGCGACGGCAGCATTGATTTAGCGAGCGGTGACAAAGTCGGCCTCTCCTGCGCTATCTGCCATACGATCTCAGACAAGTCGGTGTTCGACATGCCGGGCGCCGGCTCAATCGGGAAGCGCCTGGATGGACGGGCGGCGCTGACGTTGAACGTCGGCATGTTGCTCGCGCTGGCGGCGAACTCGCGAGCTTACTATCCGAATCTTCAACTCGTTCTCGGCGGCAAGACAATCGGGCGAGCGCCAAAGGGCATCACACCGGGTTCAACTGAAGCTGAGGTCGATGCTTATCTCATGAACCCCGAGTTCTATCCCGCCGGCACCTTCGACGAAACGCAGGATGGCGTCGGTAATCCAGTGGTGAACACGCCGCTCTTTCGGCAGGACCTGGCCGCACCCTATGGCACGGCAGGCGAGTTTGCCATCCTGGATAACATTGGCAATTCCTCTTACACCTCGAATCTCGATCCGACGACATTGGTGACGCGAGAAGGCCGGGCATTTTTAAAAATCAAAGCGGGTCCTCTGGGCGAGGAGTTGGCCAACAATTACGAAGAGATTCTGAAGGAGACGGGCGTAACCGGTTATCCCTTTGTTAAAGCGAAGGTGGCGGGAAAGCCTGGCCAGTTAGCAAATATCGTGGGGCGACGCGTGGACGACCAAAAGCTCATCGACATGAGTGCTTACGTCGACGGGCTCGAGGCCCCGAAGGGCGCGAAGGGCGATCCAGTGGCGTCGGCGCGCGGACGGGAACATTTCCGCAACAACTGCACGAGTTGCCATAATGTCGATCAGAGCAGGCCGGTGCCGACCATGCTCGTCGATATGAAGAAGATGATGCCCGACTACCAGCCGGAAGTTCTTGGCCAGCGGCCCCCTTTGAGCCCGATTCAAAATTCATCCGGTGGCTTTGACGACAAGATGATCATCGTGGATGCGAGTGATCGCGGAGACAAGCGCGGGTTCGCACTGCCGCTGCTTCTGGATTTGGATAGGAAGGAGAAATTCATGCACGATGTTTCGGTCACGGGATTGCATGCGCTGCTTGACCCCAAGCGAGGCGACAACGCGCCGCATCCCTTTTACATCTCCGACCCTTCGCAACGCGGCGAGATGGTTGATTTTCTGCGAGGCTTGGACACGGGAGAATCCCCGGTCGCCAAGCGGTGACTAATCTTCAAACAGGTCGCTTTGCCAAAACAATCCACAGCTCGCGCGAAAGGGGACACTGACATTCTGAACCTTGCTCCGTGACCCAAGCCGCCGCAAGGCCGACGACGACAAACGGCGGCACAAACACGAATAAAAGGAAAAAACACAATGCCGCAATCAAGACCTGAGACCCCGACGGCGGGCGCTACCTACCTGCCGAAGGAAGAAGCCGGAATGTCATTCCCGCCTGACCGGACGGCCCTGCTGGTGATCGATCCTGTCAACGACTTCCTCTCCGAGGGCGGAGCAGGCTGGGAGATGACCAAGACTACCGTGGAGATGAACGATGTGGTCGGCCATCTGAAGCGCGCTATTGAGGGCGCACGACCGCGCGGCATCCCTATCTTGTTCGGCCCGATGGCGTACACGGAGGAGGATTACGCTGACGAGCAGTTACACCGGAGAAGGGGATCAACCGCCTGATGTTTGAGAAGAAGATGTTTCTGGCGGGCAGTTGGGGGGCAGACTTTCATCCCGACTTGCAGCCGCGCGAGGACGATACGGTGCTCCTGCCGCATAAGAGTTGTGATGTTTTCCAGACCGACCTCCCTGAGCACCTCCGGCGGATGGGGATCACTCATCTGGTAATCGCCGGAATGACCGCCAACCTGTGCTGCGAGTCCACCGGGCGGCACGCCATGGAAGAAGGATTCGACGTGACGTTTCTCTCCGACGCCATCGGCGCGTCAGGTGTTCCGGAATACGAGGCTTCGATCCGCGTGAACTATCGAACTATCCGCTGATCGCCAACGCCGTCATAACCGTGGACGAGTTCCTAGTCGCCGTTGAGGCTTCGACGGCAGCCCGTGTTGACGTGCAGCCGGGCGATGCGGTTCGTGGCTCCGACCACGGGGAGATCGGCACGGTTGACAAGGTCGTCGAAGCAACGGAGGAAACTGAAGGCTACCTGCTTGTGCCGCGCGGGCTGATCTTCAAAACCGACACCTATATCCCGTTGGATGCGGTGGTTAAGCGTAGCGGCACGAACGTCTTCATCAACATCCCGAAGCTGATCGTGGGAGAGATGCCTTGGGGCGAACCTCCTTCACGGACTGATCGGCGGGCGAAGCACGGCCCTCGCGCTACAGAGGTAGACAAGCTTTACGGCTCGCGTTCTCCCTCTATTCGGGAGCGATCAACTCGTGGGTAGTTCCACGCCTTCAACAAGATCGAAGTAACGCCTAACTGCCGGTGCAGCGGACCCGCGGGGAGCGGGCTTGATCAACCCGTCTCGTCATCTGCGAGTGTGGCTCCCATCTTCGGCCGACCGGGGCGTCGCCCGCGGGCCGCTAATCCGCAGATCGTTGGGCCTTGAAGAGCATCGAAGCACAAACAGCAAGAGGTCGCTGCCCGCACCGACGTTAAAGGGAAGCAGATAGCCCATGGGCTCCCATCACTGGGCCTGATCGGAGAGGCTCGCCAGGCTGCCCATGCAGGCCGGCGCGTACCGATCCCAGCGCCGCCCGGCGCTCCAGAAGCCCCGCCGCGATCCGCCGCCATTCCCCCGCGTTGCTCCCGAGAAGCCGGCCGGCCTCCTCCTCCAGCGCCGCGCGGGCGCCGGCCTCGTCTTCCACCGTGATCGGCGGCAGGATGGCGATCTCCCCAACCGCTCGCGCCCCCTTCGAGCGCGACCCGGAGCGCCAGGTTGCGCACCATCCCGAGGTCCGACGAGGCGCAGGTGAAGAGCGCCGCGAGCGGCGCCTCCAAGACTTGGATCTCGACCTGTCTGATCTGAAGCTCGCGGTTCACGGTCTCGTGACCGACCCCGTTCCGGACCTCGAAGGTCCCGCGCGGACCTCTGGAATATAGGGAAGTGTGTAAACCAATCACTTCCGGAGAGCTGCCCCAATGCCAGTATTTCACACGCCGGCCATTGAAACCAACACCCCCTCGATCGCCTCGGCACTCCACAGTTTGGTCCAACGAGTACTATCGCGGTGTCTCACGAGAATTTCACGATTCTGGCTGATTTTGGAGCGAAGGGTATAGGAAGGTTAAAGCACCTTTTCCGTAAGCGGTCTATTAACCCCATCTAGCTATTCGGGCTGACCCTTTGCGAAACTGTGTTCTCGTCCGTCTGAGAGGAGAACACGGTGATGACAGAGAGAGCCGTTCTTGCGT
>Ga0136620_10000887_pt1 | contig 13853 bp, 15 predicted proteins | sample AntDrymUQ4162106_2_FD_104806 | JGI IMG/M metagenome (GOLD analysis project Ga0136620, IMG submission 104806) | Polar desert sand microbial communities from Dry Valleys, Antarctica - metaG UQ416 (21.06) | ecosystem: Environmental > Terrestrial > Soil > Desert | place: Antarctica: Dry Valley... | reverse complement strand
GTTTTCCGGAGGCTCAAAGGAGGGGTGAAGGGGGGACATGACCTGGCTCCTTTACCAGTGGGGGGAATGACTGCTCCTCTATCGGCCCGAACGGGCTCGAGGCACGATCCCTCCTAGGAGTGAATGCCCGGCGTCAACCCGCTGAGGGTGGTCGCGGGGCGACTCGCGTCTCGTCTTCCGGGCCCGGGGGCTCCGGGGAGAGCACGGTCGTCTCGGGCTCGGGAGCGGCCTCCTCGTCGTCGTCGAGCCTCGCCGCGAGTGCGGTGGGGGCGTCGGTCGCAGGGGGCACGGGAGGCTCTTCCCGCGCCGAGGTCGGCAACGGCTCCTGCGGCGGAGAGGTGAGTGGCCGCGGGCCGCGCGTGTCGACTGTGAACCCGAGCACGTTGCCGAGCCCGAATGCGAGCACGCCGAGGTAGCCGTCGCGCAGGTGGCGCACGAGCCGGCTGACGTGCAGGTCGCCCGACCACTCGACGACGTGGCGCTGGAACCAGTTGTCGTCGGGCTGCCCCGAGATCAGCACCCAGCCCGCGACGGCGAGCGCGGGCAGGAAACCGAGCACGAAGACGTTGCCGGAGAGTTGCGGCAGCCCCCACTTCGTCCAGCCGCCGAAGACCTGGAAGAGGACGAGCACCAGACCGGCTGCGGCAATCAGCCCGAGGCGCGCCCAGTAGCCGGCGACGCCGTCGCCCATGTGGGTCGAGAGCCACAGGCAGAAGCCCGCCGCGGCGATACCGAGCAGCGTCGAGACTCCCCTGACGGCTCCGACCACGCCGCGGGTCCTATCACGTTGCGGCCCCGACAGCAGCGGTATCGGGGCTAGTGGAGCAGCAACCGGCGGGAGTCGAAGTCCGCCGAGTACAGCTCCGCCTGGAAGTCGTCGACCATCGCGGCCGCGTCGGACTCGAAAACATGCTGCACGACACCGACCTGGCGGTCGTTGTGGAACGGCACGTCGACGTGCTGGGGGCTAACGAGGTTCACCGAGACGCGCGTACAGGCAGGGCACCTGACGGCGAGCCCGAGCGAGCCCGAGGCGATGCCCGGGGCGAGCAGCTGGAATGCGGACGGGTACACCGGGCGCGGCTGCTCCTCCGGGTAGCAGAAGAAGCTCCATGGCCATTCCCCCTTTCGGATCCGCCCGACCGCGACGTGCGTCAGCTCGGACGCGGTCTGCTCGAGCTTGGCGGTCATCAGATTCAGGAAGACCCCGCCGCCGAGCCCGAGCGGAGCCCAGTCGAGGTCGTCGTGCGCGACGAGGCCCGGATGGACGTCGCCGCAGGGGCACGCGAACTCGATCCGGTACACAGCGGGATGGGTGCTGCCGGGCAGGCGCTCGAGCCGTCGGAACGCCGAGAGGCGTACGCGAGTCTCGCCTCGCGCCGGGCACGAGAAGCTGTAGTGGGACGTGAGGGCGTCGTACACGTCCGTCTATCTATCGGTAGCAGCGGACGGGGGCATCAGTACTCGAGCAGCGCATGGACGTCCCAGTCTCCGAGTTTCGAGCGCCCGTTGAGGAAGCCCAGCTCGATGAGGAAGGAGCACCCGACCACCTTGCCGCCGAGCTGCTCGACGAGCTTGCCGATCGCCTCGACGGTACCGCCGGTGGCGAGGACGTCGTCGTGGATGACCACGCGGGCTCCGTGGGCGATCGCACCCGCGTTCAGCTCGAGGGAATTCTGCCCGTACTCGAGCGCGTAGGTGGCGCTGACCGTCTCCGGCGGGAGCTTCCCCGGGCGTCGCGCCGGTACGAAGCCGCAGCCCACCGCGGCGGCGATCGCGGCGCCGAGGATGAAGCCGCGGGCCTCCGCCCCCAGCACGACGTCCGGCTCGTGCTCCCGCGCCCGCTCGGCGAGGTCGCCGATCGCCTGCTGCAGCGCCGCGGGGTCGGCAAGGAGCGGCGAGATGTCCTTGAATCCGACCCCCGGGCGGGGGAAGTCCGGCACCTCCCGGATGAGCGACCGCAGGTCGACTGTCATCGTGCCGGCGACTCTAGATGGTGGATCGGAAATTGGCGCCCGGTCGGCATTTCCTACACGGAGGCCAGGCGGCGGAGCGCGCGCCAGTACAGGAGCTGCGAGAGCTCCTGGGCCAGCTCGGCCAGCGACTGCAGGTCCTCGAGGCCTGCCTGGCGCCGCTCGAGGCTCCGTGAGCGGAGCGCAGGCGCCACGAGCTGCTCCAGGAGCGCCGAGGTGCGATCTGCCCCCGTCCGAAAGGTCCGGAGGTGGCGCGGCGCGATTCCGAACTGAGATAGCCGCGCGCAGACGGCGGCGATCTCCACGTCCCCCTCGCCGTAGCGCTTGTCGCCTCCGGCCGCGCGCGGCGCGAGCAGGCCGAAGTCCTCGAGCTCCCGCGCGGCCTGCGACGTGATCCCAGCCCGCTCGCAGAGCTCCTCCAGATCGAGCTCGTCCTCAGGTCCGGCCAGACCATTCGGCCGCCGCCGCCGCCGCTCCTTCTGCATCGAGGTCGCGAGCTCCTGGCGGATCACCCTGAGGGGGAGGAACTCGTCGCGCTGGAGGCGGAGGATCGTCTCGAGCCGCTCGACGTCGTCCTCTCCGAACAGGCGGTAGCCGCCCTGTGTCCTCTGTGGGGTGACGAGACCCTGATCCTCGAGGTAGCGGATCTTCGAGATCGAGATGTCGGGGAAGTCCCGCTGCAGGCGCCGGCAGACCGCGCCGATCGTGAGCAGGCGCTGGCGGGTCTCCAGGGGGCTCGTCGCGGTCATCGCCCCAGGAAGATCAGCCGGTACTTGCCGATCTGGAGCTCGTCTCCGTCCTCGAGCTCGCTCTCCGCGTCGATCCGCCGCCGGTTCAGGAAGGTGCCGTTCAGGCTCCCCTGGTCCTCGACCGTAAAGCGGTCCCCGTGCTGCACGAGGACGGCGTGGCGGCGCGAGACGGTGACGTCGTCGAGGAAGATCTCGCAATCCGGCGAGCGACCGATCGTCGTTCGCTCGGCCTGCGGGTGGAAGCTCTCGCCGACGCGCCCGCCCCCCGCGCGCACGACCAGCGCCGGTCGGTCGAACTCGTCGTAGGAGACAGCGCCCTCCTCGTCGCCCTCGTCGGGGGTGAAGGACATGGTCGAGGCGCTCTCGTCCTCGGTGACGATCAGCGCGCCGCACTTCGAGCAGAAGTTCGAGGCCTCCGGGTTCTGGAAGCCGCACTCGGGGCAGTAGACGTGGCTCATCGGGTCCGCTAGGGCGCTGGCGGCAGCGGGCCCTTGGAGCTCAGGATCTCCGAGAGCTTCTCGACGTCGACCTCGAGCGACCTCTCCCCTCCCTTCTGCAGCCGGGCGACGAACTCACTCCGGAGGATGCCGATCTGGCCGTGCAGGATCCGGCGCTGGTACGAGATCTCGTCCTCGCGCTGCTCCAGCTCGCGCAAGAGCTTGCGGAGCGCGTCGGTCGAAAGCGTCGGGAGGTCTGGCAGGATTTCCATGGGCGACCTTTCGTTTCTGGAGGACTCTCGACCCAGTAAAGCAGCCATTGCTGTGAGGGGTCAACCTCAACTTGAGATTTCAGCTTCGGGCGCCCGCTTCCTCCCTCTGGATGAAGCTCGAGACGAGGGCACGGAGCTCCGCGGCAAGCTCCTCGGAGACTGCCTCGGTCTCGCCCTCGGCGTAGATGTGGACGACGGCCTCGTCCGGGTCGGGCAACACCTGGGCCCAGCCGCGCTCGTCTCGCAGCTTGATCCCGTCAAGGAGATCGACATCTCGCCCCTTGAGTTCCTCGGTGAGCATCCGCATCACGTACCCCTTGAGCGCCCACGGGCAGGCCAGCTCGCTCTGCACGAGCGTCGGAGTGGGCAGCCCCGAGACGAGCTCGGAGACGGGGCGCTCGGCAGTCGTGAGCAGCTCGAGCAGCTTGCAGAGGCTCGCGACCGCGTCGTAGGCGGGCAGGAACTCGGGGAACACGTAGCCACCGCCGACCGCCCCGGCAAAGACGACGCCGTCCTCGGCCGCAGCGCGCGTCAGCCCCGCGAGCGACGCGGGCGTCCGGACGATCTCGAACCCCGAGCCCTCGACGATCCGGTCGACCTGGCTCGTGACCGTGATCGGGAAGGCGAGCTTGCCACGGTGCCCGTTCGAGCCGATCAGGCGCAGGAACAGCAACAGCGTCTGCTCGACCGGTACCTCGCGCCCGAGCTCGTCCAGCAGGTAGAGCCGCTCGGCGGAGCGGTCGAAAACGGCACCGAGGTCGGCACCGACGGCACCCATCAGCCGCTTCGCCTGCCCGATCGTCTCCTCGCGGGTGTCCCGGCGCGGCCCGCGCTCGCTGGCGTACGCATGCGCGGTGACCGCCTCCACCCCGAGCGGCGCGAGCAGGAGCGGCAGCACGAAGGAGGCCGCGGAATAGCCGTAGTCCACGACGATCCTGAAGCCGCGGCGGCGGATCGCCTCGGCGTCGAGGCCCCGCAGGAGATCCTGCGCGTAGGCTTCGCGCGCGCGCACCGGGTAGGCGATCTCGCCGATCTGCCTGTAGCCGACGCGGCGGAGCTCCTGCCGGTAGAAGTTCTTCTCGATTTCCTTCTGAAGCTCGACCGTCATCTGGATCCCGGGCGGTTCGAAGAAGCGGATCTCGATCACCTCCGGGTCGGCGCCGCGCGAGCCGACGTGAAAGCCGGCGTCGTAGCCCTGGGTCTTCAGCAGGTGCCGGTTGACCGCCGCCGGCAGGACGCGGAGGTCGGCAATCTCGATGCCAGTCGACGTGAGGCCCGCCACCATCGCCCGCTTCAGCATGCGGCAGGCTGCTGCGGACTCGCGACTCGCGACGACCCTCGCCCCCGGCTTCAACGCCGTCCCGAGCGCCGCGGCGAGGCGGCCCGCGACCTCCGGGGTCAGGTCGACGTTCACGAGCCCGGAGACACTGTCGCGCTCGAACAGGCGGGAGCTGGCGCGTGACTCCCAGATCACGCTCTCGACGATGTGGGCCCCCGAGTCGATCTCCTTGTGGGGGTAGATCCGGACCTCCGGCATGACGACGCTCTGCGCGCCGAGCGTCACCTGGTCGCCGATCGCGACGCCCTCGTGGATGTGCACGTGCGCCCGGACGTCGCAGCCGCGCCCGAGGATCGCTCCCTCGACGAGCGCGCTGCGGCCGATGTGCGTCGAGGCGTCGATGACCGAGCGGACGGTCCGCGCATGCTCCCTGAGCGTCACGTTCGCCGAGAGGACCGAGTACGGGCCGACCGCGGCTCCCGGCTCGATCCGGCAGTAGTTGCCGACGAAGGCGGGCCCCTCGACCGCCTCGATCGCGTCGACGTCGACGCCCTCGCCGAGCCAGACGTTGCCGCGGAGGCGGATTCCCGGGATGGTGATCCGGACGGCCTCGTCGAGCGCGTCGAAGTTCGCCTGCCGGTACTGGTCGAGGTTGCCGATGTCCTGCCAGTAGCCATCGAGCGCAAGCCCGTAAATCGGGCGGCCCATCTCGAGCAGCAGGGGGAAGAGCTCCTTCGAGAAGTCGTAGGGCCGGTCGGTCGGGACGTGCTTCAGCACCTCGGGCTCGAGCACGTAGATGCCGGTGTTGATCGTGTCCGAGAAGACCTGGCCCCAGGAGGGCTTCTCGAGGAAGCGCTCCACCTTGCCGTCGTCGTCGGTGACCACGATCCCGAACTCGAGCGGGTTGTCGACGGATTTGAGCCCGATCGTGACGGCGGCTCCGCGCTCGCGATGGAAGGCCACCAGGCGGGTCAGGTCGACGTCGCAGAGCGCGTCGCCGGAGATGACGAGGAACGGCTCGTCCAGCCGCGAGGAGGCCAGCCGGACGGAGCCGGCGGTCCCGAGCGGCGCCTCCTCCACGGAGTACTCGATCCGTAACCCGAGGGACTCCCCGTCGCCGAAGTAGCCGCGGATCGCCTGGGGCAGGAAGGCGAGCGTCACGACGACGTCCTCGAACCCGTGCGACTTCAGGAGCTCGAGGATGTGCTCCATGCACGGCTTGCCCACGATCGGCACCATCGGCTTCGGCTGATTCGAGGTGAGCGGCCGCAACCTCGTGCCCTCCCCGCCGGCCATCACGACGGCCTTCATCGCCGTAGCCTCAGCGCCAGCGAGCCGGTGTACTGCAGCGCCGCGGCGACAGCGAGCCCGAGCCCGCCCCAGAAGGCCCAGAGCGGCCAGCGGTCGGTCTCGCGGGTCACGAGCACGAAGCCGATCGACGCGTAGAGGATCCAGGTGGCGAGCTTGCCGAGGAGGTTCACCGACACGTCGTAGCCGCGGGGCACGAACAGCCTGTACCCGCCGAGCAGGAAGAGATCACGGGCGGCGATCACGGCGAGGGCTGCCCAGGGCAGCCGGTCTGCGAGCCAGAGCAGGACGACCGCGGTGTCGATCATCAGCCGATCGGCGAGCGGGTCGGCGACCTTGCCGAACTCCGACTCGACGCGCCAGCGCCGCGCGAGCCACCCGTCCACCTGGTCGGTGACCCCCGCGACCGCGAAGACCGTCGCGGCCGGCCAGCTGTGCCCCCCCTCGGCCGCGAGCGTCAACACGGCGAAGACGGGGATCAGCGCCAGGCGCGCGATCGTGAGGAGGTTCGGCAGCTGCGCGAGCGGGTGCGGCACGGCACGCGTTGCCATCGCGTCGCATACTAGGGCCTGAGCCGATGGCCGAGTCCCTGCCGCTCCCCGGGTTCGTCAACGCGCACAGCCACACCTTCCAGCGAGCGCTGCGGGGCCGGAGCGAGGGCGGCGACTTCTGGGCCTGGCGGGAGACGATGCTCGCCGAGGCCGACCGCGCGACGCCGGCCTCCGTCCGGACCCTCTACGCCGACACCTACGCCGAGATGCGCGCCGCCGGGTACACGGCCGTGGGCGAGTTCCACTACCTCGGCGTCCCCGAGGCCCGTGCGGCGCTCGAGGCGGGGGCCGCGGCGGGAATCGAGGTCGTTCTGCTCCACACGGCCTACGCGCGCGGCGGGATCCCGCGCCTGCGCCAGGCGAGCGTCGGCGCCTACCTCGAGGAGGTGGAGTCGCTCCGAGCGGCCGGCGCTCGCGTCGGGCTCGCCCCCCACTCCGTGCGCGCCTGCCCGCTCGACTGGCTCGAGGAGATCGGGCGCTACGCCGAGCGGGAGGGGCTCGTGCTGCACGTCCACGCCGACGAGCAGCCGCGCGAGGTCGAGGAGTGCCTCGCCGAGCATGGCGTCCGCCCGATCGAGCTGCTCGAGCGCGCCGGCTGCCTCGGGCCCCGCACGACGATCGTCCACGCCACCCACGCCTCCGACGCGGAGCTCGACCTCGTCTGCGACGCGGGCGCACGGATCTGCATCTGCCCGACCACCGAGGCGAACCTCGGCGACGGCTTCGCACCGATCCAGGCGGTCTGCGAGCGCGGTCTCGGCGTCTGCATCGGCTCGGACTCGAACGTCAGGATCGACCCGCTCGAGGAGCTGCGCGAGCTCGAGGGAATCGCGCGACGGCTCACGGGCCGCCGGAACATCGTCTCCGTCGGCAGCCTGCTCTGCTTCGGGTCGGACGAGGGAGCGGCGGCGCTCGGCCTCGACTCCTGGCCCGGAGTGACAGCCGACACCGGTCACCCCTCGCTTCGCGGCGTGGCCGACGGCGACGTCTTCGACGCGCTTGTCCACGGGTGCTCGGCCGAGGTGCTGCGAGCGAGGTAGCTCGTAGAACTCGTTAGCGCGCGACCGCCTGGATCGAGAACACCCGCGTCCAGTGCGCCGTTCGCTCGAGGTAGGCGCGCTCGGCCGCCTTGCCCCGGAGGCCCCAGGCGCCGCGGTAGCTCTCGTAGGTGAAGCCGTGCGTCGAGGGGGCCGTGCGGGCAGGCTCGATCTGCGTCCCCTCCTGCCACTCGTTGTAGCTCGTGATCGAGATCGCGCTGGGACGGGCGGCGAGGGCGCCGCGCCACATCGCGTCGTAGGTGGCCCCGGCGCGCCTGCTCTTCAGCCGCGGGTCCCCAAGCGACCTGCGGGCGTCGTAGCCCGGCCCGACCGAGGGCGAGCAGCTGAGGCCGGCGACGCGCGCCTGGTTGCAGAGGCGCGTGAAGGACGCGCCGTCGTGGAGACGGACGTCATAGGTGTAGACGCCGTCGAAGCGCCCAGCGGCCGCGAGCCCCACGGTCGGGGTCTGCGCGAGCAGGCGAACACCTGCGAGCCGACGGCGCACCGCGGCCCAGTCGGCAGGCGGGATCTCCGCGAAGGGCTCGTAGACGTAGAACGTCGAGATCCCGAGCGTGAGCAGGTGGGTCATGTCTGCCTCCGCGGTCGCCGCGGTCCGGTCGAGGTAGGGCTCGAGGTGGACGGCCACCTCGAGCCCCGCCGCGCGGGCCGCCCGAGCGATCGTCGGCAGCCGCGCGTCCTCGAGTGAGCCCCAGCCCCACCACGAGACCACGACCTCGTCGATCCCGGCCGCCGCGATCTCGGCCATCTGCGTCTTCAGAACCCTCCGATCCGTGCTCGAGTAGGGCCCGCGCGCCGGGTAGTAGCTCGAGGAGACGTCGAAGGGCGGCTCGTGGCCGTTCCCGGCCCAGTGGCCGTACGACCCGTCGCGCTCGGGGACGCCGTACCAGGGGTAGTAGAAGATCGAGGTGAGACCCGGACGAGGCGGCGCCGGGTCGGGCGCGAAGCCCGCTGCCGGCGCTACGAGCAGGCAGGCGAGGGCTAGCAGGGTGAGCGTTCGGGTCGCCACAGGTCACTTGGACGTTCGGGACGGGCCGTCTGGGGCCTGGTGCCCATTGTGGCATCGACGCGCAGGAATTGGTATCCCCGGCCACCTGAGGGTGAGCGGTCAGTATTGACGGATCGCTGCCCTCCCGACGAGACTCCTGCGCCTCCCGACCTGGGCCATCCTGACCGCCCTCGTGGCCTGCTCCACTCTCCTGCGCTTCTGGGCCGGGGCACTCGTGCCGGTGCCCTGGATCGCTCCCGACGAGTTCGTCTACGCCGAGCTCGGCCGGAGCCTGTATGCGAGCGGTCGCTTCGAGCTGCTCGGCGAGCCCCTGCGCTTCTACACGCTCGTCTTCCCTCTGCTCGTCGGCGGCCCACTCAGCCTCGGGGAGCACGGCTACGTGCTGCTCAAGGGCGTGCAGGCCCTGGTGATGTCGCTGACGGCGGTCCCCGTGTACCTCTGGGCCCGGACGCTCACGACGCGCGGCCACGCCCTCACGGCGGCCGCCCTGACGCTGGCCATTCCCGGGCTCGCGTACTCCGGGCTGATCATGACCGAGGTCGCGTTCTACCCGATCTCGCTGCTGGCGGCCTGGACACTGGCGAGGGCGCTCGAGCGACCGAGCCTCGGCCGACAGGCGCTCCTCGTGGCCGCCGTCCTGGTCGCAGTCGCGACCCGGCTCCAGGCGGTCGCGCTCGTCCCCGTCGTCGTCAGCGCCGTCGTCTGCTTCGCCCTCCTTGAGCGCGACCCGCGACTCGTCCGGCGGTTCCTGCCGACCGCCGGGGCCTTCGCGGCCGCCGGGGCGGCGTGGAGCGCCTACCAGCTCCGGGGAGGCGGGCCGGCAACCGACGTCCTCGGCGCCTACCGAGCCGCAGGCGAAAGCGGCTACGACCTGCACGACGCGGCCCTGTTCGTGCTCTACCACGCCGCAGACCTCGTCCTGATGACCGGCCTCGTGCCCGTGGCAGCCGTGGCCGTACTGCTCGTCGAGGCGGCGCGCGGGCGCGAGGAGTCGCGGGCGGTGCGCGCCTACCTCTCGGTGACCCTCGCCACCTGTGTCTGGTTCGTCCTCGAGGTCGGCGTGTTCGCCTCCCGGCACGTCGGCCGCCTCGCCGAGCGAGACCTGCTCGCGCTCGTCCCCCTGCTCTTCGTCGGCCTCGCCGTCTGGGTCGGTCGAGGCGCTCCGCGGGCGAGGCTGGCCGCCCCTCTGGCCGCGCTCGGGGCCCTCGGCCTCGTCTCGACGCTCCCGGTAGAGAAGCTGGTCTCCCTCGCCGCGATCCCTGATGCGTTCACGCTGATCCCGCTCTATCGCCTCGGCGTGCGTGCGCCGAGCGTCGATCTCGAGCTCGTCGTCGACCTCGCGGCGGCCGTGGCGGCAGCCGCCGTACTGCTCGTGCCGCGGCGGCTCGCCTGGACCCTTCCCGCCGCGCTCCTCGTCGGCTTTGCCGCGATCTCCTTCTCGGCGAGCCGCGTCGTGACCGCCCAGGCGACGCTTGTCAGGCAGACGACGCTCGGAGCGTCGAAGCGGTGGATCGACGAGGCGGCGCCCTCGCCGGTCGCCTACCTCTACACGAACGAGGTCTACTGGAACGCCGTCTGGCAGAGCCTCTTCTGGAACCGCAAGGTCGACGCGGTCTACAACCTCCTGGACTCGCGCGTGCCGGGGCTCGTCCTACCCTCGGTCGGCCCGCTCGAGGACGGCCGCCTCGTGCACGCGAACGGCGCTCCGGTCGAAGGCGGCTACGTCGTCGCCGCGAGCCGGACGACGTTCGTCGGCGAGCGCGTGGCCGAGGCGCCCGGCGCGGATCTCTTTCTCTGGCGGCTCGACCCGCCGTTCAGGCTCGCCGAGTGGACGCACTTCCTCCCTCCGCGCGGGGGTGTAGGAGTGCACGCGGAGACCCGGGCCTACGCCTGTGTGGGCGGAACCCTGCGGCTCCGGCTCGTCGCGGGCGGTCGGACGTCCGTCGAGCTGCGCCGCGAGGGCGCGCTCTTCAGGCGGCTCCGGCTGGCGCCCGGCCAGGTCTGGGAGGGCTCGGTGCCGGCGCTCCCCCCGCGTCCGTTCGGCAAGCGGCTCTGCCGGTTCGAGGTGCTGAGCCCGGGTCCGCTCGTGGTCGACCTCGCACGGTTCGACCGCGCTTCGGCGCCCCCCGAGACGATCCTCCGGCCCCCTCCGGATGCGGCCGACCGAGACAACACCGCCTGGCTCCAGGCCCGCCTCGACGAGGGGCCCGGGCGCATCGTCCTGCCCGCTCTTCCTGACGGGGCCTGTTATCCGACGCGTGGACTCTGGATCAGCCACGGCAGCACGGAGCTGATCTCGGACGGGGCCTGCTTGCGCTCGCTCGGACCGGGGCCCGTACGCCTGCGCTCGGCGGACGGGGATCCGATCGCCGCCTCCGCGGTTCTCTTCGTAAACCGCAGCTCCCGCGAGGGGCCCGCGCCCGAGCAGGTACTGATCCGGGGGTTCCGGATCGTCGTGCCGCCGGGTGTCGAAAGCTACGGGGTGGGGATCTTCGGGCACGACGTTACGGTCCGCGGCGTGACAATCGAGGGAAGCCCGATCGACGGGATCGTGATCGAGGGCCGCGGCAACGGCGTCGACCTCGCCCGCGACGCCGCCGTCGTCGACTGTCGGGTGAACGGCGCACGCCGAAACGGCATCTCGGCCGCAGGTGTCGTCGGCCTGCGGATCGAGAGGAGCCAGGTCGTGGACACCACCGGCGACTACGGGCCCGGGAGCCCCGGAGCGGGCATCGACCTCGAGCCGGACGACACCCTCGATCCCACCGTGCGTGTCCGGATCGCCGGGAACCGGATCACGGGAAACGCCGGGCCCGGGATCCTGCTCGCCCTCGCCACCTCGTCGGGGCTGCCCCTTCGGGCGGACGGGCTTTCGATCGAGCGCAACGTCGTGACCGGGAACGGCCGCGGCGGCGGCAGCTCCCAGCCCGGCGGGGTCGTCCTCCACGGAGGGCAGCGGGACGGCCGTGGCCGCCTCGAGATCGCCGGCAATACCGTCCGGGACAACGCGGGCGCCGGCCTCCAGGGCCACCCGCGCGAGGGCACGATCCTGGTGGTGCATGCGATCGGGAACGACCTGTCGGGAAACGACGGCGGCCCGACGAGCTTCGTCCGGCTCGGCGAGGGTTCGCGGATCGAATGAGGCTGGCGGCGCACCCGAGACGTTGGGAGCCTGGGCGCGGCCCTGCGATCGCCACCGCAGTCATCCTTGGCGCGGTCGTCGGCGCCCCACCGGGGCTCGCCGCCCGGCCGACCTATCGGGAGACGACGGACCGGTACGCGGTTCACGGGACGCGGATGGAGCAGCTGCGCGCCGGTCTCACCCGAGGCCCGCGCGGATTCGCGGCGTATACCGCCTGGAGGGTCGACTGGCGCTACACGTACGCGGTGAGCCCGTCGAGCTGCCGCGTTAGCTCGTCCACCGTCAGAGTCGAGGTGCGCTTCACCTACCCCCTGTGGAGCGAGCGCGCGCGTGGCCCGGCGGGACTCCGCACCCGGTGGGACCGATTCCTACAGCGACTCCGGGTCCACGAGGCCGGACATCGCCTGAGCGGCGTGAGGGCGGGGAGCGAGGTCTCGTCCCTGCTCGCCACGGCGATCTCGCGCCCCACGTGCGCGGCTCTTGGGCTCGCGGTCGACGCCCGCGCGAAGACGATCGTGCAGAGGCACGCCCGGGCTGACAAGACCTATGACGCCCGAACAGACCACGGGCGCACGCAGGGCGCTGTGCTTTAGCGCCGAGCGCCTGAATCAGGCTTTGACGTGGACGGCGACCTCGAACATCTCGACACCGGTGCGACTGCCGCCCTCGACGCCCGGCGGCGGGCTCATGGCGTTCAGCGCCTCGTCGCCCTTGCGCAGGTCGTCCTCGCTGTCGAAGAGAACGATCGCGAGCGACTTGCCGCTGTCACGTCCAGTCAGAAGGAAAAACTCCTTCGCCGGGACGCCTTCGGGCGGGCCAGACTCGGACTCCTTGCGGATGGCCTCCGCAGCCTTTCTCATCTGATCCTGCTCGCCCTCGAACGTGGCCACACGTGCATACATGCCTTACCCTCCTTGATGGCTACTTAGGTGACTCTATCCCGCCTGCGCAAGGGGCCGCGCGACCCCCAAGGCTCACCTTCGAGGAGCACGCGGCCCGGAGGAGGAGAAAGACCGAGCGCGCGTGCCCCTCGCCTTCCGACGCTGCTACCTCTGCCTCTTGAAGTCGAAGCTCGTCTGCGTGATGATTTCCTGGCCCTGTGCGTTTCGCGAGTAGTGCGCGAAGTCGATCTTGGTGAAGCTGAGGCTCAGGTCCTCGAGTGGCGGCCCCCCGCCTTCTGCCGGGAAGGCCCCCTGCTGGTTCAGGCTCGACACGAGGACGTCGGTCAGCTTGATCACCAGGTACCTCTGCCGCTCCTCGCCGCTCGTCTCGACGGTGAACGTCGCCAAGGGGTAATGCTTCCCCGTAGCGCACGCCAGCATCAGCACCGGCGAGGCCTTGTCGATCGCGTGGGTGAACGTGAAGTCGAGCGGAACCGCCTTGCCGGCCCCGCCGCCACCACCACCGCCGCCTTGGGCGCCGGTGTTGCTCACGCCCCACGAGTACGACAGGATGTCGATCTCTCCCTTGTGCTTGGCGGCCGTGCTCCCGCCTTCGACCCCTTCGATCTTCAGGAACGCGTCAAATGGCATCTGTCACCTCCTTTCAGGCCGTCAGGTCGAGGACGAAATGCGCCGTGCCGTCGCCGCGTAGCTCGAGCGGTCGCTGCTCGGCGGCGTAGCTGCCCCGGACGCCGACGTAGCGGCCGGTGCCTCCGACGACGGCATACGTTCCGGACCCGCCCCAGTGGGAGCCCATGCCGAGAATCGTCCCGCCCTCGAGGTTGAACGTGTGCATCTCGATCGCCCCGGCCGCGAACGGCGTGGGGCCGAACGGCGAGAGCGTCGAGACGTGCGCCCCGTAGAACTCGCCGATCTTGCTCCCGCCCTTGCGGTCCAGCAGCTCGCCGAACACCGTCATCCGTTCGCCCTGCAGCGGAAGCTCGCCCGCCCTGCGGTTCGGGCCCTGGAGCTGCCAGCCTTGCCCGTGAAACGTCAGGCGTGTCGACTTGCCCGGCTTGAGCCCGAACGGCCTTGCCTCGGCGCCGGCAGCGCCGAGCCCGACCGCTCCGCCGACGAGCAGAAGCGCCCGCCCGAGCATGCTCCGCCTGGTTGTCCCGATGGTTTCGCCTTGCATCC
>Ga0136620_10000886_pt1 | contig 13854 bp, 14 predicted proteins | sample AntDrymUQ4162106_2_FD_104806 | JGI IMG/M metagenome (GOLD analysis project Ga0136620, IMG submission 104806) | Polar desert sand microbial communities from Dry Valleys, Antarctica - metaG UQ416 (21.06) | ecosystem: Environmental > Terrestrial > Soil > Desert | place: Antarctica: Dry Valley... | reverse complement strand
TCGGGATCGAGGCGCTGACGAACTTCGTCGCCGCCATCTACGCGTATCTGCCGAACGTCCTCGCCGCGTTCCTGATCTTCCTCGTCGCGAGCGCGATCGCGGCCGGCATCGCCACCCTCGTCACCAAGGTGATGGGCGAAACCGGCCTCGGCAAGATCGTCGCGACCGTTGCGCCGATCCTCGTGATGACGATCGCGACTTTCATGATCCTCGAGCAGCTGAAGATCGCTCACGACATCGTGGTCACCACCTACACGCTTCTGCTCGGCGCGATCGCGCTCGCCTCGGCGCTCGCGTTCGGCCTCGGCGGCCGCGAGGTGGCGGGCAGGATGCTCGAGTCCGCCTACCAGAAGGGGCAGGAGAACAAGGAGCAGATCAAGCAGGACATCGACACCGGCGTGAGCCGCGCCAAGGAAGAGGCGAAGGCAAAGAAGGAAGAGCTGGAGCAGGACGCGCCGACCGAGCGATACTCAACACGTCGGCCAGACAGCACCAACGGCTAGGCGACGGACGTAACACATCTTGAACGGCTGAACGGAAGCTTCCGGCCCTCCTCCAAGGCTGTGTGTCTGCGAAGACCACGTTCGAGAGGAAGGCCGGACGTTCACCTGCGAGGACAGGCGCCCGGAAGAGACTGAGGGTCCGACCCCGCTGCCTACACTGAGCGCCGAGTGAGACCCCCTAAGATCCTGGCGGTCGCCTCCGCGGTCGACCTCGACTTCCGCTACGGCTGCACGCCTGCTTGGTGGCAGCTCTGGAAGGGCATGTACGAGGCCGGAGTCGATCTCGTCGTGACGCCCTACCGCGGACGCCCCGTCGAGTCACCGTGGTGGCGCGTGGCGCCGAATCCGACGTACATCGAAGGCGAGTCCTTCCAGGCCATGCGAAACGTGCTCGCGCGGGTAAAGGGCGACCGCTACTTGCGGCGGGGCGAGATGGAGCCCGAAGACTCGAGCCTCGACCGGCTGACACGCGAGACGATCAGGCGTCTCGTCACGCCACGCTGGAAGCGGCATCTCGAGCGGCTCGTCGAGCGGGAGCGGCCCGATGCAGTCATCGTCTACACGGTCCCGATGGCGCACCTACGTGGGATCCCGACCGCCCTGCGAGACCGCTTCGGGATTCCCGTGATCTTCTACGACGGCGACGTGCCGATGAGCCTGCCCGAGTACGGAGGGATGGACACGGGGTTCAACCCCTACCACGGTGCCGATCCGTTCGAGTACGACTTCGTCGTCTCGAACTCGGAGGGAGGCGCGCCGCGGTTGCTCGAGCTCGGCGCGCGACGCGCGGAGACCCTGTTCTGGGGAGCCGACCCGGAGTTCTTCTCCCCCCAGCCGGTCGAGAAGGAGATCGACGTGTTCTTCTACGGCTATGGGGACAAGTTCCGCCGGGATTGGATGAAGCAGATGGTCGGGGAGCCTTCGCGCGCTGCGCCCGAGCTCGATTTCGGTCTTGGCGGGCTCGACTTCCAGGGAGACACCGGCGCGGCCCGCCTGCTCGGAGACGTTCCCTTCAACGTCTTCGCACGCGCGATCTCGTCGGCGCGCGTCAACCTCAACATCACTCGGCGTCCGCACGCGACCGTCTCCGGTTCCTCCACCGCGCGGCCGTTCGAGCTCGCCTCGTCGGGCGCGGCGATCGTCTCCAATCCGCACGCGGGGATCGAGCGCTGGTTCGAGCCCGGGAGCGAGCTTCTCGTCGTCGAGAGCACCGACGAGGTGGTCTCCACATACCGGGAGCTGCTGGCGGATCCGGGGCAGGCAGAGGAGATGGGGCAGCGCGCCCGTGAGCGCGTGCTCGACGAGCACACCTACGCGCATCGGGCGCGGCGACTGCTCGATCTCATCGGCTTGGGCGTCGGGGCGCCGGTATGACGGCGTCACCCTCGCTGGGGCGGATCGTGGCTGTCGTTCCCGCCTACGACGAGGCGGAGGTGATCGGCAAGGTCGTCGACGAGATCCGCTCGTTCGACCCGGCCATCGACGTGGTGGTCGTCGACGATGCCTCGACGGATGAGACAGCGTCCGTCGCGCGCTCCCACGGCGCCATCGTGCTCCGTCTTCCTCACAACGTCGGCATCGGCGGGGCTGTTCAGACCGGATTCAAGTTCGCCCTCGCCGAGGGGGACGACACGGCTGTGCGGCTCGACGGGGATGGGCAGCACGCCGCCACCGAGCTCGGCAAGCTGCTCGCGCCGCTCGAGCGACGCGATGCAGATCTCGTCATCGGCTCTCGCTTCGTCGACCCCAGCGGAACGTACCGGCCTCCCTTGGCGCGGAGGATCGGCATTCGCGTCTTCGCGCGGCTCGTCTCGGCGCTCACGGGGTACCGAGTCACGGACACGACCTCGGGATTTCTCGCGCTCGATCGCGTCGGCATCGAGCTCTTCGCAGCCGATTATCCGCACGACTACCCCGAGGTCGAGGCGACGCTCGTCGCGCTGAAGAGCGGCCTGCGGCTCGCTCAAGTGCAGGTGGAGATGCGGGAGCGTGAGACCGGCTCCTCCTCGATCACGTTCGTCCGCTCGCTCTACTACATGGTCAAGGTCATGCTCGCCCTGCTCGTCGCCAGCCTGCGGCGCTATCCGCGACTCGAGACCACCCGGCGGTGACTCCGCTTCGCATCTCCGTGGTCGGCGTCGTTGCGTCGGCTCTGCTGATTCTGATCGTCCTCGAGCTGATTCGCGGTCGGCGCCTGAAGGAGCGCTACGCGCTGCTCTGGCTCGCCACCGGTGTGGTGCTGCTCGTGCTCTCCGCCTGGCGCGACGCGCTGAACACGATCGCGAGCTGGCTCGGGGTCACCGGCTACCCGCCGGCCGTGCTCTTCGCCGTTGCGACGCTCTTCATTCTCCTCGTCCTCCTCCACTACTCGACGGTACTGTCCAAGCTCACCGACGACAACGTGGAGCTCGCGCAACGGATCGCGCTCCTGGAAGAGCGTGTCTCGAGGCGCAGCGAGGGCGAGGCAAGGGTCGACCCTACGGAGCCACGTACGCCCGACTGAAGGCGAACACATCGCCCTGGGTCTCGTCGTCGAGCCAGTTCGTCCCGACCCCGATGCGATACCACGTCCCGGCCGGCGCGTCGGGATCGAGATACTCGGTGTCACGCGTCGTCGTGATCGGGAGCGAGCGGATGAAGCAGTACACGGCCGTCGCCCCGTCGGTGTGCTCGCACTCGACGTCCCTGACCTCCAGTCGATAGACGCGGTAGAAGACCTCCCCGCGCCAGGGGCCGCCCGAGGTCCAGGAAAGAAGACGGCCGTCGTCGGTGCGCTCGACCTTCAGCTCCACGTTCTCCGCGATCGGCGTCATGATGAAGTTGCCCGCGTCATCCTGGAAGACGGCCCGTTCAGGCCGGGTGCTCGGAGACGAAGCGGCGATCGCGACCGTCGGAAGCGCGACGGTCAGCAGGGCCGCCACCGCGACCCAGCGCCAGGCCAGAGGCTTCACGAGCGTCGGCCGGAGTCGGTCGCCGAGCCGGCGAGCGAGGGTCGGCACGAGCAGCGGGATCGACGCGAAGAGAATCAGGTACGCCGGCCAGGCGGGCATGAGAAGCCGCCAGAAGGTGTTCGCCTGGATGTCAGCGCGCGTGGAGAACCCCTTCACGACGAGGAAGGCGGCCAGCCAGCCTCCGAGCAGCGCGGCGATGGGAGCGCGCCTGACGCGAAGGACGGCGAGCAAGCCTGCAAACGGCGCCCACTGGGCGAGCCTGGCGCTCCAGAAGAACTCACGTAGGTTGTCCATCTGCACCCGCCAATGCTCGAGATCGAACTCGATGTAGCGGTCCACGTCGAGTGCGACCAGCCCCGCTCCAGCCGCGAGCCGCGCTTCCCCGAGGGAGAGCACCGGAAGCTGGCCGAGCCCCCGCTCCTTCCAGAGCACGAGCACGAGCAGGCTCGGGACGATTGCGGCGCCGAAGACGATCCCCTCGCGCCACCGCCGAGCAACCAGGTACGCGAGCGCGGCGCCAGCCCCCATCAGCAGGTTGGGCGGCTTCATCCCGCCGGCTGCTCCCAGCAGAAGACCCGCCAGCGCGGCGTCCGCGAGGCGGCTCGCGTCGAGCGAACGGACGACGAAGAGCGCCGCGGCGAGCACCAATACCATCGACGGGAAGTCGGAAAGCGATGTCAGCCCGAGCGCCTGCGGGAGGAAGTGCTCAGTCCAGCGCTCCTGGTAGCGCTCGACGAACAGCGGGATCGAGGCGAACGGCGCAACGACGAAGAGAAGAGAGGCCCAGTAGCCGAGCAGCCGCCCGCCGATCTGTGCCGCGATCCCGTACACGCAGACGAGCGCGATCGGCGCCAGCACGAGCAGGTTGAGCGCCATGATCGGCGGCAAGGCCTGGACGAAGGTCGGCCCCCTGACCAGCATGATCGGGGCGAGAACGAGCGACCATAGGTAGCCGAGCTCGGTGGGCGGGAGCTCCAGGTGCCCCAGCATCCAACCCTGGGTCGTGATCCAGATCTGGTCGCCGTTGTGGAACCACACCCACCCGTTGTGCGGCACCGACGCGGCAAGCAGGACCGTCGCGACGAGCTGCGTTGCCACCAGCGTTCCGAGGACGATGCGGGGATGCTCGAGCAGGCGGTCCAGCGTGCGGCGAATTCCAGCTAGCGCAAGACCGAAATCCGCTAGCGCGGATTCCGGCCGCGCGAAAATCCCTGAAGGCGTCCGCTTCGCGGCCGCAGGGTCCCGCCTTCGCATCAGCTAGCCACTGACACTTGCAACGCGGTTCGAGCGGTACCAGGCGACGGTCCGCTCGATCCCGTCGCGCAGCCCGGTCCGCGCCTCGAACCCGAACTGCTCTTGCGCGCGGCTCCCGTCGACGCTTCGGCGCGGCTGACCGCCCGGCTTCGACGTGTCCCAGACGATCTCCCCTTCGTAGCCCGCGACTTCGGCGACGATCTCGGCGAGCTCTCGGATCGAGATCTCTCGGCTGGCGCCGAGGTTCACCGGCTCCGGGCCGTCGTAGCGCTCGGCGGCCAGGACGAAGCCCTCGACGCAGTCCCCGACGTACAGGAACTCGCGGGTGGGCGAGCCGTCGCCCCAGAGCACGACCTGGTCTGTGGCGTCCACCATCTTCCGGATCAGCGCCGGGATCACATGCGATGTCTGCAGGTCGAAGTTGTCGCGCGGCCCGTAGAGGTTTGTGGGGAGCAGGAAGACGGTGCTCAATCCGTACTGCTCCCGGTAAGCCTGCGCGCCGACGAGAACAGCCTTCTTCGCCACGCCGTAGGGCGCGTTCGTCTCCTCGGGGTATCCATCCCACAAGGTCGCTTCGCGGAACGGAGTTTCGGCGAACTTCGGATACGAGCACACGGTTCCCGAGATGACGAGCTTCGGCGTCTCGTGCAGTCGCGCCTGCTCGAGGACGTTCAAGCCCATCGCGAGGTTGGCGTACCAGTAGCGCCCCGGGTTGGCCCGATTGGCGCCGATGCCGCCCACCTCCGCGGCCAGGTGAAACACGAGCTCGGGAGCTGCGTCGCCGAACAGCCGGGCAGCGCCTTCGGGCGAGGTCAGGTCGTACTCGATCTGACGTGCGGAAAAGACGTCGTGACCGTCGCTCTCGAGTCGCTCGACGAGGTGCGAGCCGAGGAAGCCACCGCCACCGGTGACGAGAACGTGCGTCACTGCGTCGCGAGCGGAGCGCCCGTCGGAAGCCAGTCGACTCTGCCCAGCCAGCGCCGGCGATTCTCCGCGTACCAGCGAATCGTGTGCAGCACGCCTTCCTCCCACGAGACCTTCGGCTCCCACCCCGTCTCGCGGGTGAGCTTCTCGTGGCCGACGCGGAGCGCCATCACGTCGGTCGAGCCCGGCCGGTAGCGCGCAGGAGTCGAGACGATTTCGCGGTCGTCGGGCCAGAAGCCTTCCGCTGTTCCGATCTGCAGGATGAGGTCGACCCAGTCGCCCATCGAGATGTTCGCGCCCTGCCCGTAGACGTAGACGTCACCGGGAAGGCCGTGGGCGGCGACGGTCAGGTGTCCGCGAACGCCGTCGGTGCAGAAGCAGAAGTCGCGCAACGGATCGAGCTGCCCGAGCTCGATCGTCTCGCGCGTGAGCGCCTGCGTGATGATCGTCCCGGTGACGTAGCGCGGATTCTGCCGCGGGCCGTAGTTGTTGAACATCCGCGTCACCACGCCCGGCACGCCGAAGGCGTCGTAATAGTTCATCGTCAGGAAGTCGGCGGCGACCTTCGCGGTCGCGTAGATCGACTTGGGGTTGATCGGGGAGCGCTCGTGCAGGATCAGGCTGCCGGCATCGTCGAAGTCGTGGTGCTCCCGGACGGACTCGCGGACGTTTCCGTACTCCTCGGACGTGCCGGCGGTGTCGAACTTCTCGAGCTCGAGACCCCAGTCCACGACGGACTGGAGAAGATTGAGGGTGCCGATGGTGTTGGCCATCACCGTCTCGTAGGGCCGGTGCCAGGACTCGCCGACGTGGGCCTGCGCTCCGAGGTGGAAGAGATACGGCTTGTCGGGCGCCGTCTCCTTCAGCTCTCGGATCAGATAGTCGACGGAGGTCCGGTCAGTGAGATCGGCGAAGTGCACCTTGAGGCGGTTTCGCAGGTGACCGATGTTGTTCAGCGCGCCGCTCGAGGTCGCACGCACGAAGGCGTGCACGTTTGCGCCGATCTCGACCAGGCCGTCCGTCAGGTGTGAGCCCATGAAGCCGTCCGCGCCGGTGACCAGCACCGTTCGGCCGTCGTAGATATCGCCGAAGTCGCGGCGGAGGTCGTCGAGTGCGCTGCTTGTCCAGAGACTGTCGTTCGGCATGGGACGTACGCTTCCGCGTCGGTGAGCAAGCGTACAGACTCCCTCGGCTTGGGCTCGCTCGGGAGCGGCGCGCTCACCGCAGGGTCGTTTCTGCTCGTGTCGGGGATCGCGGCGGCGATCGGGGTCGTGATCGCGCGCGAGTTCGGGCGCTCTGAGGCTACCGACGGGCTTCTGGCGGCGTACGGGCTCTTCGTCGTGATCGTGATCGCCTCGCAGGCGATCAGGGTCGCTGTGCTTCCTCAGCTTGCTCGCGCTCAGGAGGAAGGACGGCTGGCGGGCGAGCTCGCCGGCTTTGCGATCGCGCTCGTGCTGATCGCGGTCCCGCTCGTTCTCGTGTCGGCGCTCGGCTCCTCGCTCGTCGCGAGGCTCCTCACCGGCGACGGCTCAGAGATCGCGGAGGACACGGCCGCTGAGGTGCTCCGCTGGGTCGTGCCCGCGGGCGTCGCCCATCTCTTCGCGGCTCTGGCGGCGAGCGGCCTCGCCGCGATCGACGACTACCGAACGGCCGCGCTCGCCTACACGCTCGGGAGCGCGTCGGGGCTGGTGCTGATCCTCGCGCGCGTCGAGTCGGACGGGGTCATCGCGGTCGCCTGGGGGTCGATGCTGAACGGCGCCGTCACTCTGTCGGTCGTGGTTGTCGGGCTCGCGCTGCATGCGGCACGCCTGCGTATGCCGCGAGGCGCCGTTCGTCCGAGCGGGCCGCCTGTGCGAGCGCGCCTTGGGGCGTTCGCCGTGGGAGCTGCGCTGCCGCTCGCGCTCCAGCTCCTGTACGTGATCTGCCTTCCGTTCGCGTCGCGGCTGGGCACGGGGGCGGCGACGAGCTTCGTGTACGCGTATCTCGCGGCCTCGTCCCTTGTGACCGTGACTGCCGGGTCCCTCGGAATCGTGACGTCCGTGCCTCTGTCCCGAGCAGGCGTCGGCACGGTGCAGGCGGCGCGCCACGTCGTCGCCACGTCGTGGCTCGCGCTGGTGCTCGTCGGCGCAGCAGCCGGCATGTTCGCGCTCGCGGGCGGCGTCCTCGTTGAGGCCGTTCTGGGCGAAGCGTACGCGGGCGACATCGGCGCGGACATCGGCCGCGTCGTGGTCGTGCTCAGCCTCTGGATGGTCGCGGCCGTCGGCGTCGCCGTGACCTTCCCGCTGGCCTTCGTCGCCGGCCGCACGCGGGGCCTACCGTGGATCGCGCTTGCGGCACTCGTGCTGCAGGTGCCGCTGGCCTGGGTAGGTGCGGAGGTGCTCGAGCTGAGCGGACTGGCGCTCGCGCTCGCCGCCTCCACCTTGCTCGTTCTCACCGCGTTGCTCGTGGATCTCGACGCGCTGGCAGGTACTGCGCGCCGCCTCGGGGCCGCGGCGGCCTTCGTCGCAGGGCTGAGCGTCGCTTCCTTCCTCCCGCCTGCGCTCGTCCTCGGCGCGCTCGCATCGGCAGTGGTCGGAGTCGTGCTCTACGTCGTGTTGCTCACGGCAGTCCGCCCGCGCAGTCTCAGGGACAGCTGGCACTACCTGCGAGCATTGGGTTAGTAACTTGACAGTTACGTAACCGTCTCGTTACGCTAGTTGAATGGACGGCACCTGCGGTGTGCGCCTCACCCGCTACTACTGCGCGGCGCCGAGGGAGGTCTGGGCGGCGCTCACCGATGCTATGTCGATCGCGAGGTGGCTTGCTCCCGTGGGGGATGTCGACCTGGCTCCGGGTGGCGGCTTCGAGGTGCGTCGCGACGACGACGGCGCGCTCACCGCAAGTGTGCGCGCCTTCGAGATAGAGCGGCTCCTCGAGCTCGACTGGACGGTGCCTGGCGAGGAGCCCTCTGTCGTCCGCTTCGAGCTAAGGCCGGACGGCGATGGCACCGTCCTGGCGCTCGACCATCGCCTCATCGACGCGCGGGTCGGCATGCGGGCCATGGGCATCTGGGAGGGCCATCTGGCACGACTGGACGCACTCCTCGGCGACGGCGAGACGCGATGAACGCGCTCGAAGCGCTCGCCGAGCCGACGCGCAGAAGAATCGTCGAGCTCTTGGCCGAGCGGGAACGAAGCGCCGGCGAGATCGCTTCACATTTTCGAACAAGCCGCCCCGGAATCTCGCGGCATCTCCGTGTCCTCCGCGAGCACGGGCTCGTTCGCGCGCGAGAGGATGGGCAGAGACGGCTCTACTCGCTTGATCCCGTGCCGCTGCAGGAGCTCGATGAGTGGCTACAGCGGTACCGCCAGTTCTGGGACAACCGTCTCGATGCGCTCGAAACCGAGATCCGGCGACGCCGGCGAACCCACTGACAAGGAGACGACATGCAGACGATCACTCCGTACCTGCTCTACAAGGATGTCGAGGCCGCACTCGAGTTCCTCGGGAAGGCGTTCGGCTTCAAGGAGGTGCTGCGCTACACCGGCGAGGAGGGTTACGTCAACCACGCCGAGATGCAGGTCGGCGACGCCAAGATCTACATGGGCGACCCCGGTGAGCAGTACCGGAACCCGAAGGATCTCGGCCAGGAGACGGTCGGGATCTATGTCCTGGTCGACGACGTGGACGGCCACTTCGAGCGCGCGAAGGCGGCGGGCGCCGAGATCAAGGAGGAGCCTACCGACCAGGAGTACGGGGAACGGCGGTACACCGCCCGTGACCCCGAGGGCCAATCCTGGTTCTTCGCGCAGCCGACGGGCGAGGTTGCACCCGAGGAGTGGGGCGCGACGATGGCGGGCGATGAAGCACGGTGACCGTCACCTGGCGGTGACAGTCACCGGGTCGGGCCGCGGAGCTTGCGGACGACCCAAATTCCCGCCCGGGTCGAGAAAACTCGCGTCCGCGCGGAGGCGACCAGGCGCCGTCCCGGCGGCAGATAGGCGAAGCTCATCCGGCCGTGCGCCGCCTGTGCGTCGGCTTCGTTCGGCGGATCGCCGTCTTGCAGCTTGCGGATGCAGGCGGTGCGGAAGCTGATCGGCGCCTCCAGCTGCCACGCGTCGCTCGCCCGCGCGTAATCGACGATTGCTGCGATGCCCGGCAGGTAGGCGTCGTCGAGAAGCATGCGGCCGCCCTCTTTGAGCCGCGGCGCCAGGTACCACCAATCGAGGATCGGATACGGGAACCCATGTGCTCCGTCTACGAGGACGAGGTCGAGATCAGGCACTTCGATGTCCGGGAGGACCTCGTGTGAGCGCCCGATGTGGAATGTCAGACTGGATGCGTCGATTCCGCGCTCCTCGCAGGCAGCTCGAATCCGGCGTTCCTCCTCGGCGTCCGGCGTGATGACGTGATGCCGCGCACCGCTCGCCGCGAACACCATCGTGCTCGCCCCGGCGCCGGTCTCGAGCGTCGACATCCCTTCCTGCACGTTCTCCTCCAGCCACGCGAGCGCCTCCCACGCCAAGCCCCAGTAGTCCAAGCTGTCGTGCAGGCTTGGCGGGGAACGCTTGAGCGACTCGGTCAGTGGCGCTTTCACAGCGACATCATCGCCCGTGAAGCTCCTCGTACACGTCGTCGTGCGCCTGGGCGGTCTTCTCCCAAGTGAATCCGGCGGCGCGGTCGAAGCCGCGACGGCGCCAGGGATCAGGGTCGGCGAGAACGTCCTCGACCGCGGCCACGATCTCCTCGGTCGACGACGGATCGAAGAGGCGGGCGGCGTCGCCGACGACCTCCGGCAGCGACGCAACGTTCGAGCACGCGACCGGGCAGCCGCACGCCATCGCCTCGAGCGGCGGCTGGCCGAAGCCCTCGTACAAGCTCGGAAAGACGAGCGCCGCAGCTGTGCGATAGAGCTGGACGAGCTGCTCTCGCGAGACGTGGCCGAGCGAGCGCACTCCGTCGGGCGCGCGCCCTTCGTATGCGGTGAGGACGAGCTCGAGGCCCGGATGACGACGCCGCAGCGCGGCGAACGCCGCGAACAGGCGCTCGTGGTTCTTGTGCGGCCAGCTGCGGGCGGGATAGAGAAGGAACTCTCCACGTGACTCGTCGCCGGGCCTGAAGACCTTGTGGTCGATCCCGAGGTGAATCGGGCGGACCCGATCCTCGGGCAAGCCGAGTCGCTCGACGAGCGTCCCCGCCGCGTGCTGGGAGATCGTCACGACGAGGCGGCTTCGCCGAGCCGACCAGCCGTAGACCTTGCGCCGGTATGCGAGCTCGGCCCGCGAGAAGAACTGCGGAAGAAGCTCGTGCTGGACATCGAGGATCGTCGTCGCCGCGGAACGGCTCTCGACTGGCGGGACCATGATGCTCAGTGGAAAGTGGAGCACGTCGAGATCCCCAAAGCGTCGCTTGATGCTCCGTCCCGCGATCGAAGCCTGTGTCATCCCGGCGATCCGGCCTCCGGTCGTCCGGGAGGCGCGGTACTCGGGCACGAGCTCCGTCGGAAGACCATCCACGTCGGCTGCGATGGAGGGCAGGAAAACGCGGTACTCGAAGCGCCCAACGCGACCCAGCGCGCGGACCAGCTCTCGGGCGTATGTCTCGCTGCCACCCGAGATTCCCGGCACGAGTGTCAGCAGACTCAGGCCAACACGCACTACTCGTCCGCAAGACCGGAACTCGCTCGCGCGAGTTCCGGTCGCGGGAGAATCCCTAAAGGCGTCCGCTTCGCGGCCGCGCCAGTCGACACTCCCATCAAGCTCCGGCCCTGGCCGCAGCCAGATACGCGTCTTCGTGGAGACGCGCGGTCTCGTTCCAGGTGAATGTGGCCGCGCGCGCGAGACCCTTCTCGCGAAGCTCCTCCGAGCGCGAGTCTGCGTCGACGATGCCGGCTGCGATCGACTCGGGATCCATCGGATCGAAGAGGACGGCGGCATTGCCGCAGACCTCCGGAATCGCCGCGATGTCGGCTGCTGCGACCGGGCAGCCCGAAGCCATCGCCTCGAGCGGCGGGAGGCCGAATCCCTCGTACAGGCTCGGAAAGACCGTGACCGCGGCTCGCCTGTAGAGCGATGCCAGCTCCGCGGCCGGGACGACGCCCCAGCGCTCGACTCCGTCCGGGAGCGTCCCGAGGCGCTCGAGGCCGCCTCCGGTGAGGACGAGACGCAGCTTGGGCTGTTTCTTGCGCATCATCGCGAACGCTTCGAAGAGGCGGGCATGATTCTTGTGCGGCCAGGGCCGCGCGGGATAGAGGATGAACGGCTCGCGTTCCTCGTCCCCGGGCCTGAAGAGCGTGTGGTTGATGCCGTGCGGGATTACGTGGACGATCGCGGGGTCGAGCTTCAGGAGCTCGAGCGCTCGCCCTCGCACGAACTCGCTCGTCACGATGACCACTGAGGCCGACTGGGTCGCGCGGTCGTACGCGATCCGCCTAAACGAGCGGCGGGCCGGCCCGAAGAACTCGGGGAGGTCGCGGTGCTGGACGTCGTGCAGGGTCACGACCGTCGGCAGCTTGGTGGCCGGCACCGGCACGGTCAACGCGTAGTGGACGACATCGACCGTCTCCAGCTCGCTCCGAACGGCGCGCGACCGGAACGCCGAGAGCGCCATGCCAAGAACGCGCGCGGGGCCGCGGCGCCCTACAGGAGGCTCACCGACCTCCGTCGCCGGAAACACTCCCGCGGCATCCTTCGCCCGAGACGGGACGAAGACGGTGTAGTCGAGCCTTCGCACAGCCGGCAGCGCGCGCACGAGCTGGCGCGCGTACGTCTCGGAGCCGCCGAGATCGCCCGGGGCCAAGGTGAGCAGCGAGATTCCTACGCGCACCGGCTGATCGTAGTCGCGTCGTGGGTCGGCCTCGTGCCCCGGCTAGAGGCTTGATGTGGGTTAGAAGTGCGGCTGGGGAGGGTCTGGGCCAAGGAGCGGGTTCGATTCGGGCGGTGGCAAGGCCGGACGCCTTGGCGCCGGCCGAAGCGGGCGCGATCCGCCGGTCCAGGCCCCCATCCAGACGTGCTTCTAACCCACATCAAGCATCTAGAATGCCGCGATGCCCTCTGGCGAAGCCAAAAACGGCGAATCTGCAGGGGGTTCGGTCGACGTCGACGAGCTCTTCCAGCGCCTTCGGGAGGAGGTTCGAAGGTCGGGGTCGGATCCGGGCGGGGCGATGCCGAGCGAGGGTGACCGTCAAGCTGCGCGAGCCGAGGCCGAGCGTCTCTGGCCCGTCTCCGCGGATCGCTCGCTGCGCCTGCGGCCCGGAGTGCGCGGCGGGGTCGGAACCCCGGTCAAGGGCGTGCTGCGCAAGCTGATGCGCTGGTACGTGGAGCCTCTGGCCTACGACCAGCGCTCGTTCAACGCCGCCACACTCCGGTTGGTCGACGACCTCCAGCGACAGGTCGAGCAGCTGCAGGGAGAGCTCGACGAGCTCCGAAGCGGGCGACGATGAGGATCCTCGTCACTCGGCCCCAGATCCCGTTCGCATGGGGCGGGACCGAAGTCATGACGGACAGGCTGGTCGCCGAGCTCCGTTTGCGCGGGCACGAGGCCGAGCTCGTCACGATTCCCTTCAAGTGGTATCCAGGGACGCGCGTCCTCACCCAGTCGTTCTTGTGGCGGATGCTCGACCTCGACGAGGTGGACGGGGCGCCGGTGGACATGGTCGTCGCGACGAAGTTCCCCTCGTACCTCGTCCGGCACCCCGAGAAGCGCGTCTGGCTCGTCCACCAGTTCCGGCAGGCGTACGAGCTCGACGGAACCGACCTCGGGCAGTTCGACGAGTCGCTCGAGGATCGAGCGCTGCGTCGGAAGGTGCACGCGCTCGACCGGGTCGCGCTCGGAGAGGCGACCCGCCTCTTCGCCATCTCGCAAAACGTCGCCGATCGCCTCGAGCGCACCACGGGACTCCACGCCGAGTTCCTGCCGCCTCCACCCCAGGAGCTCGCGTATCGCTGCGACGGGTACGGCGACTTCGTTCTGTCGGTGAACCGCCTCGACCGCGCGAAACGCATCGATCTCCTGCTCGAAGCGGCGGCTCTCGACTCCTCGCTCGAGGTCGTGATCGCGGGCGACGGTCCCGATCGGCGCCGACTCGAGGAACTCGCTCGCGCCCGCGGGCTCGACGGTCGCGCTCGCTTCGCCGGCCGCGTGTCCGACGCCGAGCTCGCCGATCTCTACGGTCGCTGCCTCGCCGTGTACTACGCCCCGATCGACGAGGACTACGGCATGGTGCCGTTCGAGGCGTTCCTCTC
>Ga0136620_10000885_pt1 | contig 13866 bp, 13 predicted proteins | sample AntDrymUQ4162106_2_FD_104806 | JGI IMG/M metagenome (GOLD analysis project Ga0136620, IMG submission 104806) | Polar desert sand microbial communities from Dry Valleys, Antarctica - metaG UQ416 (21.06) | ecosystem: Environmental > Terrestrial > Soil > Desert | place: Antarctica: Dry Valley... | reverse complement strand
GCTGGTGAGCGCCTTCGCCTCGACGGAGTTCCAGGCCGTCCAGTTCATGCCGGCGATCGTGCTCCCCCAGCTGCTCCTCTGCGGCCTGTTCGTGCCGCGCGAGCGAATGGCCGAGGCGCTCGAGGTGGCATCCGACTTCCTGCCACTCACCTACGCCTTCGAGGCGCTGCAGGCGGTCACCGAAGACGGAGCGGCGATCGGCGACCTTGGCCTCGAGATCGGCGTCGTCGCCGGCGCCACGGTGCTCGCGTTGGTGCTCGGGGCCTCGACCCTGCGGCGCCGGACGGCATAGGCAGGATCAGGAGGCCGCGGCCACGCGCTCGAGCGTGGCGGCGTCGACGTCGAAGTTGGTGTGAACCGCGACCACGTCGTCGTGGTCCTCGAGCCCCTCGATCAGGCGCAGCAGCCGCCCGACCTGCTGCTCGTCGACGTCGACGCGCGAGGTCGGTCGCATGGTCAGCTCCGCCGACCCGAGCTCGACCCCTTCCTGCTCGAGCGCCTCACGCACCGCGGCGAGGTCGCCCGGCGCGGTGATGACCTCGAAGACGTCCTCGTCAGCCTGCAGATCCTCGGCGCCGACATCGATCGCCACGATCAGATCGTCCTCGGAGTACCGCTCGGCGTCGACCAGGATCAGGCCCTTCTTCTCAAACACCCAGGCGACCGACCCCGGCTCGCCCAGGTTGCCGCCGTGGCGGCTGAAGGCATGCCGGACCTCGGAGCCGGTGCGGTTGCGATTGTCGGTGAGCGCCTCGACGAGAATCGCTACGCCGCCGGCGCCGTAGCCCTCGTAGAGCACCGCCTCGAAGGCCGCGGCGTCGGAGTCGGCGCCCGTGCCCTTGGCGATCGCGCGCTCGATGTTGTCCTTCGGCATGCGCGCGTCCTTGGCCTTCTGGACGGCGTTGCCGAGCGCCGCATTGCCGGCCGGGTCCCCGCCACCCTCCTTCGCCGCCACCTGGATGGCGCGCGTGAGCTTCGTGAAGAGAGCTCCGCGCTTGGCGTCGGCGGCGCCTTTCTTGTGCTTGATCGAGGACCATTTCGAGTGGCCGGACATGCGGTCGATTGTACGTGCGACCGGTGCGGCCGAGGCGGCGACGAGCCAGCCTGGCTCGTCGGCCCCGATCGGGTGACGGGGTGGTTCCTCTGCCGCGAAATCGTTCGAGGCCTGAACCGTTCGGGCGTTGAACGGTTTCTCATAGGACTGCAACCTCATGGGGGCGATGCCGGCGCATGATTTCGACGAACCCGTGGGGCGTCCCACCGCTATGCGGTTCGCGACTGGCCTCGGCCGCCTCTGGAGAGCGCTCGGGCGGCGCAGCGATCCCGATCTGTCGAGGTCAGAGCGGCTGTTGCTCGAGTCGCTCCCTACGGCCGGGGTCTCGCTGATGTGGGTCGCCGAGCGGCTCGAGCTGGCGAAGAGCTCCGCCTCGGTGACCGTCAAGGCGCTCGAGCGGCGCGGCCTCGTTACGCGCGCGAGGGATCCCTTCGACGAGCGCAAGCTCGCGATCGTCCTGACGGCGGAGGGACGGCGCCGGGTGCGCCACGATACGGTGCTCGATCTCGACCTGGTCGCGGCGACGCTGAATGACCTGCCGGTGTTCAGACGCTATACGCTCGTGCGCCTGCTCGAGCAGCTCGCCGAGCGGGCGGAGCGGGTGCCCAGGCGGTGGCCCTGAGCGCCCCTCGCTCAGACCACGAAGCGCCCGTCGCGCTGCAGCTCCTTTCCGTCGACCGTGATCGAGCCGGCCTGGCGCAGGTCGCACACCATGTCCCAGTGGACGGCGGAGTCGTTGGTGCCACCGGTCTCCGGGTAGCTCGCGCCGATCGCCATGTGCGCGGTGCCACCGATCTTCTCGTCGAGCAGGATTTCCTTGGTGGCGGTCGTGATCCCGTAATTGGTGCCGATCCCGAGCTCGCCCAGGTGCCGGGCCCCGGCGTCTGTGTCGAGCGTCTCAAGCAGGTAGTCCTCGCCTTGCGCCGCCGAGGCGTCCACCACCTTCCCGGCCTCGAAGCGCAGGCGCACCCCCGCAACCTCGCGACCCGCGTACGCGGCCGGGAAGGAGAAGCTGACCTCGCCGTCGACCCCGTCCTCGTGCGGGCCGGTGAAGAACTCGCCGTCGGGCATGTTGTGCTGGCCGTAGCAGGGCACGAACGTGCGGCCCGAGACGTTCAGGCGGATGTCGGTGCCCGGCGCCTGGATGTGAACCTCCTCGCGACCCTGGATCCACTCGGTCAGGCGACGTACCTCGTCGGATTGGCGCCGCCAGGCGGTCACGGGGTCAGGGTCGTCGGTCAGGCAGGCGGCGTAGAAGAAGTCCTCGTAGCGGGCGAGCGACATGCCGGCGTCAGCCGCATAGGCGAGGGTGGGAAAGAGCGTCAGCGACCAGCGATGCTCGCCCGCGGCCGAGCGGCGCATGACGGTCTCGAGCATCGGCTTGCGCGCCTTCTGCACGCGCGCCTGCTTCCTGGGGTCCGCCTGGGAGAGCTCGTGCGTGTTGGCGTCGGCCATCACGGCGATCCGCACGTCGGCGTGCTCGGCAGCCCACATCGAGGGCGGCGCAACCCAGTCGAGCTGGTCGTCTGAGGCGAGCTCGTAGAGCGCGGGCGCCGCGGCCTCGGGCGTGAGCGCCATGATCGGGAGCCCGCCGGCGCGCAGCACCTCCTCGTACACCGCCTGCACGAGCGGCTCGGCGTTGGTGGTCGACTGAATCACGCACGTGTCGCCCTTACCGACCCTGGTCGAGTAGCGCACGAGAATCTGCGCCAGGCGCTCGGCTCGCTGGTCTCTCACGATCGGTCCCCTTCCGATTGCCTGATCCGCCCGATCAGCCACGCGTGCAGGCGGCGGTCGCCGCTCAGCTCGGGGTGGAAGGCGACGGCCAGGACATTGCCCTCGCGCACGGCCACGGGATGGCCGTCGACCTCGGCAAGCACCTCGACGCCGGCTCCGTGCGCCTCCACCCACGGAGCGCGGATGAAGATCGCGCGCAGCGGCCCGCCACCATTGGCGAGCGCACCGAGCGCCAGATCGGTCTCGAACGACGAGACCTGGCGGCCGAAGGCGTTGCGCCGCGTACGCACGTCGAGCAGGCCGAGGTGATCTGAGTCGAGCATGATCATCCCGGCGCACGTCCCAAGTGTCGGGGTGCCCGCCGCCACCAGGGCGCGCAGCGGCTGCGCGAGGCCTTCACGCTCGATCGCGAGCGTCATCGTGGTCGACTCGCCGCCCGGCATCACGAGGCCGTCGAGACCCTGGAGCCCTGCCGGCGTGCGCACCTCTCGCACCTCGGCGCCGAGCTCGCCGAGCACGCGCGCGTGCGACTCGAAGTCACCCTGGAGGGCGAGCACCCCGACCAGCACGGTCGGCTACCAGCCGCGGTGCTGGATCAGGCCTGACTCGTCGAGCGTCGATATCTCGATGCCCGACATCGCCGCCCCGAGGCCGCGCGAGGCACCGAGCACGCGCGCGGGGTCTTCGTAATGGGTCGTCGCCTCGACGATCGCCGCGGCGGTGCGGTCGGGGTCCTCGGACTTGAAGATGCCCGAGCCGACGAAGACGCCCTCCGCACCGAGCGTCATCATCAGGGCGGCGTCGGCCGGGGTGGCGATGCCTCCGGCCGAGAAGTTGACCACCGGCAGCCTGCCCGTCTCCGCCACGGCGCGCACGAGCTCGAGCGGAGCGGCGAGGGTCTTGGCCGCGGTCGCGAGCTCTGCCTCGTCGAGCGCGGCGAGCCGCCGCAGCTCGCCACGGATCGCGCGCATGTGGCGCACGGCCTCGACGACGTTGCCGGTGCCGGCCTCGCCCTTGGTTCGGACCATCGCGGCGCCCTCCCCGATGCGGCGGAGCGCCTCACCGAGGTTCGTCGCCCCGCAGACGAACGGCACCTTGAAGCGCCACTTGTCGATGTGGTGCGCCTCGTCGGCGGGAGTCAGCACCTCGGACTCGTCGATGTAGTCGATCTCGAGCGCCTCGAGCACCTGGGCCTCGACGATGTGGCCGATGCGCGCCTTTGCCATCACGGGGATCGTGACGGCGGACTGGATCTCCTCGACCATCGAGGGGTTCGACATGCGCGCGACTCCGCCCGCGGAGCGGATGTCGGCCGGCACGCGCTCGAGCGCCATCACCGCGACCGCGCCCGCGGACTCGGCGACGCGCGCCTGCTCGGCGGTGACCACGTCCATGATCACGCCGCCCTTCAGCATCTCGGCCAGGCCCGACTTGACGCGGAAGGTGGCGGTGTCCCTCACGCCATTGATGTTACTAGCGGCTACTTGAGCCGGAAGGCCTTGATCCGCTCGGCGTAGGCGGGCTCGTCCTTCGCGTAGACGGCGTAGGCGAGCGCCTGGACCATCCCGAGCAGGGCAGTGTGGGAGCGCACGAACGTCGGGCTGTTGGAGGAGTAGTAGAGGCGATGGTCGGCCAGGCGGGCGACCTCGGAGAGCGTGGCGTCTGCGAAGGCGATCGTGCGCGCGCCGCGGTGGCGTGCGAACTTGAGCGCGCGCAGCACAAGCGGGTGCGGGCGACCGGCGGAGAAGCCGATCACGAGCGTCGCGGCGTCGATCCGCCCCAACCGCGCGAGCCCCTCCTGGCTGGGGCTTGCGACGACCTCGCAGCGCAGGTCGAGCAGCATCAGCAGGTGCCGTAGGTAGGAGGCGAAGAACGCCATCTGGTCTGCCCCGCAGACGAGCACGCGCTCGGAGCTCGCAATCAGGTCGACCGCGGCGGCCACCTCCTCGCGATCGACCTTGCGCGCCGTGTCCTCGACGTTCGTATGGTCGGCCGCGAGCGCCGCCTCGAACTCGGTCTGGTCGATCGGAAAGAGCGGCGGAGCCATCATCTGGTCGAGGTCGGGCGTGGCTTGCTCGCGCGAGCGGCGGTACTCGTCGCGGGCCGCGGTCTGGAGCTGCGGGAAGCCCTCGAACCCGAGCGCCTGGGCGAAGCGCACGACCGTCGAGCTGGACGTGCTGGCGCGGCGGGCCAGCTCCTCGGCGGTGTGGAAGGCCGTCTCGTCGAGGTGGTCGACGATGTACTGGCCGACGTCCTTCTGCGAGCGCGAGAACTCGTCGAAGCGCCGGCGGATCTCGGCAGACAGGGTTAGGGCGGCGGTGCCGGCGAGGGCCACGGGCATCTGATTCGCCCGCATAGCGGTAGTTCCTTCAGCCGGCTACCTCGCCGTAGCCGCCACCGCCGGGAGTCCTGACGCTGACCACGTCTCCCGCGGCGAGCTCCCGCCCGGCCTTTGGCGGCAGCTCCTCGCCGTTCAGCGAGTTGCGCCCCGCGCGCCCGGGCTCGCCACCGGCGGCGCCGCGCGGCCCGTGGCGGCGGCGGTCCGTGAGCAGGGAGAGGCTGGCCGGCTCGAGCACCCGTACGGCGCGCTCGATGCCGTCGCCCCCCTGGTGCTCCCCGGCGCCGCCCGAGCCGTACTCGAGCTCGTAGCGCTCGACGCGCATCGGGTACTCGAGCTCGAGCGCCTCCACGGGAGTGTTGAGCGTGTTGCTCATGCCCACGTGCACGCCCGAGGCGCCAGCACCCGTGGCGCTCGCGCCCTGGCCGCCGCCGATCGTCTCGTAGTAGGTGAAGCCGCGCCCGCCGATGATGAGGTTGTTCATCGTGCCCTGGCCCTGGGCCGGCAGGTCGACCGCGCGGGCGAACGCGAGCAGCACGGCATCGGCCACGCGCTGGCTCGTCTCTACGTTGCCGGCCACCACGGCCGAGGGCGGCCGCGCGTTCACGAGGCTGCCCTCGGGCGCGCGGATGTCGAGCGCCGCGTATGTCCCCGCGTTCGCGGGCAGGTCCGAGGGCAGCAGCACCCGCAGAGCGAAGTAGCACGCCGAGCGGGTGACCGCCAGCGGGCAGTTGACGTTGCCGGCCACCGCGCCCGAGGTGCCCTCGAAGTGGACCGTGATCGAGTCGCCCTCGACCGCGGCACGCACCCGGATCGGCACGTCCTCATCGGAGACGCCATCGCCCTCGAGCTGATCCTCCGCCTCGTACTCGCCGTCGGGCAGCTCGGTGATCGCCTCGCGCGTGCGTCGCTCCGCGTATGCGAGCACCTCCTCGAAGGCGGCGCCCACCGTGTCCCTGCCGCGGCGCTCGATCAGCTCGCGCAGGCGGCGCTCGCCGAGCTGGTTGGCCGCGATCTGGGCGCGAAGGTCGCCGCGGCGGACCTCAGGCGTGCGCACGTTGGCGAGGATCAGGTCGAGCACGTCGCGTACGTACTCGCCCGCGCGCACCAGGCGCAGCGGCGGGATCACGAGGCCCTCCTGGTAGAGGTCGCGTGAGTCGCTCGGCATCGACCCGGGGCGCATGCCACCGACGTCGGAGTGGTGCGCGCGCGTGACGGCGAAGCCGACGATCTCGTCGGCGTGGCTGATCGGCGAGACGAGCGTGATGTCCGGCAGGTGCGTGCCGCCCGAGTACGGGTCGTTGACGATGAAGACGTCGCCGGGGTCCGGCTCGCGCTCGATCACCGCGGCCACGGCCTCCGGCATCGCCCCGAGGTGGACCGGGATGTGCTCGGCCTGGGCAACCATCCGCCCCTCGCGGTCGAAGAGCGCGGTCGAGCAGTCACGGCGCTCCTTCACGTTCGACGAGTAGGCGCCCCTGATCAGCACGGCGCCCATCTCCTCGGCGATGCCGGCGAGCGCGCTCGCGAGCACCGACAGCGTGACCGGGTCGAGCCGCTGTTCGCTCACGGGCGCTCGAGCACGAGCGTGCCCGCCCCGTCGATCGCGCCGCGCCAGCCCGGGCGCACGACGCAGGTCGCCTCGGAGAACTCGACGATCGCCGGGCCCTCGACCGCCGACCCCTCCCCCATCCTTCCGCGCCCGCGCACGTCGATCTCGAGCCAGTCGCCGTCGAAGCAGGCCCGCCGGCGATCCGGGGCGGGCTCGCCCTCGACCGCCTCCTCGTTCAGCTTGGGCGCCTCGACCGGCGAGATGGCGATCAGGCGCAGCGACACGAGCTCTACCGGCTCCTCCTCCATGCGGTAGCCGTAGCGGCGCTCGTGCGCGTCGTGGAAGCGCGCGGCGAGCTCTCGGGGCTCATCCGCCGCCACGGTGAGCTCGAACGACTGGCCGCGATAGCGAAGGTCTGCCCGTCGGGTGAGCTCCGGGGAGTCGAGGTCGCCGGCCGCGAGGCGCTGGAGCTCCTCGAACGCCTCGTCCAGGGCACCCGCGTCGACATCTTCGAGCGCGCTCAGGTACGGGCTCGCGTAGTCGCGGCGAAGGTCCGAGATCGCGAGCCCGAGCGCGCTCAGCACGCCGCTCGCCCGCGGCACGAGCACGGTGCGCATGCCGAGCTCCTCCGCCAGCGAGCACGCGTGCATGCCGCCCGCTCCGCCGAAGGCCACAAGCGCGAAGTCGCGCGGGTCGAGCCCACGCTCGACGCTGATGACGCGTAGCGCGCGCACCATCTCGGCGTCCGCCACCCGCACCACTCCGAGCGCCGTCTCGAGCGCGTCCAGGCCGAGCTCGCCGCCGACCGCGGCGAGCGCCTCCTCCGCGCGCCCGCGATCGAGGCTGACCTGGCCGCCGAGCTCGACTCCGTCGGCGAGGTAGCCGAGGAACAGGTTGGCGTCGGTCACGGTCGGCCGCTCGCCGCCGCGCCCGTAGGCGGCCGGGCCGGGGTCGGCACCCGCCGACTCGGGGCCCACCCGCAGCGCCCCGCCCGCGTCGGCGCGGGCGATCGAGCCGCCCCCGGCGCTGACGGTGTGGACGTCGACCATCGGCAGCTTGACGGGCACGCCCGCGACCACCGACTCGGTCGTGGTCTGCGCCTCCCCTTCGATGATCGGCGCGACGTCCGTGCTCGTACCCCCCATGTCGAACGTGAGCACGTCCGGATAGCCGCTCGCGGCCGCGGCGTAGGCCGCCCCGACGACGCCTCCGGCCGGCCCGGACAGCACGCACGCCGCCGCCTGGCCGGCAGCCACCTCGAGCGCCACGACGCCGCCCGAGGACTGCATCACGAGCGGCGCGGGCACCCCCGCCGCCTCCACCTTGCCGGCAAGGCTCTCGAGGTAGGCGGCGAGGCGCGGCGCCAGATAGGCGTCGGCCGCCGCCGTCGAGAAGCGCTCGTACTCGCGGAACTCGGGCAGCACCTCGCTCGAGAGCGACACGTGCACGCCAGGCAGCGCCTCGCGCAGCGCCTCCCCAACCCGGCGCTCGTGGCCGGGGTGGAGGAACGAGAACAGCAGGCACACTGCCACCGCCTCCACCTCGGCCTCCGCGAGCGCGCGCGTGGCCTCCTCGACGCTCGTCTCGTCGAGTGGCTCGAGCTCGCCGCCCGGTCCCATCCGCTCCTTGACGGTGAAACGGAGCTCGCGGGGCACGAGCGCGGGCGGTCGGTCGCGCGTCAGGTCATAGAGCGAGGGACGGTTCTGGCGGGCGATCTCGAGCACGTCGCGGAAGCCCTCCGTGGTCACGAGCGCCGTGCGCGCCCCGCGGCGCTCGAGCAGGGCGTTGGTCGCAACCGTCATGCCGTGGGAGAAGGCGGCGACCTCTCCGGCGTCAACGCCCGACGCCTCGAACGAGGCCATCACGCCCTCGGACTGGTCGCTCGGCGTCGAGGGCACCTTGGCGGTCACGAGCCGGTCGCCCGCGATCGCGACCAGGTCGGTGAAGGTGCCGCCCACGTCGACACCCAGGCGGGTGGCGCCCCGGTCGTCGCTCATGGCTCAGGCAGCGAGGAGCCCACGAGGCGCGCGACCCTACCACCGCCGCCACAGCTGGGTTAGGGTCGCACGACACGGTTCGCGGCCGAAGGGGGAGGCACGATGGAGGCAGGTACCGCTCGAATCGGCGAGGGGGGCTTCGGGCCCTCGTGGCTGCGTGCGCTCAAGGGCAACGAGCGGCGCGCCTTCAACGCGTCGTTCATGGGCTTCGGACTCGACGCCTTCGACCTGATCATCCTGACGCTGTCGCTGTCGGCGATCGGCGCCACGTTCGGCGTCGGCACGGGCGCCACCGGTACGCTGGTCACGGTCACGCTGGGCGTCTCGGCGATCGGGGGGATCGCAGCCGGCGTGCTCGCCGACCGCATCGGCCGGGTCAAGACGCTGATGATCACCGTCGGCTGGTTCTCGGTCTTCACCGCGCTGTCGGGGTTCGCCCAGTCCTACGAGCAGCTGCTGTTCCTCAAGGCGATGCAGGGGCTCGGCTTCGGCGGCGAGTGGGCCACGGGCGCGGCGCTCGTGGCGGAGGCCGCGCGGCCCGAGAACCGCGGCAAACTGCTCGGGCTCGTCCAGGCATCGTGGGCGGTCGGCTGGGCGCTCGCGGCGATCGCCTGGACGATCGTCTTCTCACTCGCGCCCGAGGAGCAGGCCTGGCGCTACCTGTTCTTCCTCGGCATCCTTCCCGCGCTGCTGATCCTGTACCTGCGCCGCAACGTCAAGGACGCGGACGTCTGGCTCGAGACCCACAGGGCGGAGGAGGAGCGGCGCGAGGAGGCCGTCGCGGCCGGTGCGACCAAGAGCCCGCTCGCCCAGATCTTCTCAGGCGACCTGCTCAAGATCACGATCCCGGCGACGCTGCTCGCGACGGGCATCCAGGGCGGCTACTACGCGATGTTCACCTGGGTTCCGACGTACCTCAAGACCGAGCGCGGGCTGACCATCATCGGCACGGGCTCCTACCTGGCGGTGCTGATCGTCTCGGCGTTCGTCGGCTACGTGTTCTCTGGCTACGTGCACGACTGGCTCGGCCGCCGCAAGGCCTTCGCGCTCTTCGCCGCGGCCTCGGCCGTGTCGCTCTTCCTCTACGTGTCGGTGCCGCCCGGGGGCAATACCGTGCTGCTGTTCGTGGCGATCCCGCTCGGGTTCTTCTCGGCGGGCGCCTTCTCAGGCTTCGGCTCCTATCTGGCCGAGCTCTTCCCCACCCGCGCACGCGGCGCGGGGCAGGGCTTCGCCTACAACGCCGGACGCGCGCTCGGCGCCCTGTTCCCGCTCGCGATCGGCTTCCTCGCCGCGTTCTTCGGCCTTGGCGGGGCGATCATCTTCGGCTGTGCGGCATACGGCCTGGCGCTCGTGTCGCTGCTGTTCCTGCCGGAGACGAAGGGGAAGTCCTTCGAGGTGGTCAACTAGCTAGAGCACCGCCTGCTCGTCCTCGAGCGCGTCGGTCACGAACATGTGGCCGGGCGCGTGGGTGATCATCAGCGGCGGCCCGCTGGCGACGGCCACAGCCTGGGGCGTCACCCCGCAGGCCCAGAACACGGGGACCTCGCCTGGCTTCACGGTGACGGGGTCGCCGTAGTCCGGCTCGTCGAGGTCGGCGATGCCGATCGCCTCTGGGTCGCCCACGTGCACCGGCGCGCCGTGGACCCGGGCGAAGCGGCTCGTGATCTGCGTGGCTCGGATCGCCTCGGCGGGCGCCATCGGGCGCATCGAGACGACGAGCGGCCCGGAGAACCGTCCGGCTGGCCGGCACGGCACCGAGGTCCTGTACATCGGCACGTTGCGCCCCTCCTCGACGTGGCGGACGGGGACGCCCGATTGGAGCAGCGCCCGCTCGAACGTGAACGAGCATCCGATCAGGAAGGCCACCAGGTCGTCCGACCACAGCGCGCGGACGTCGGTCACCTCCTCGCCGAGGTGCCCGTCGCGGTAGACGCGGTAGCGCGGCAAGTCGGTGCGCAGGTCGGCACCCGGAGCGAGGTCGCGCGGCACCGGGTCGCCGGCGTCGCACACCTCGAGCACGGGGCACGGCTTCGGATTGCGGGTGCAGAAGAGCAGGAACTCGTAGGCGTGGCTCTCGGGCAGGACGACCAGGTTCGCCTGCGTGTGCCCGGGCGCGAGCCCCGCGGTCGGCTCCGCCCACTCGCCACAGCGGATCGACTCGCGCAACCGACGGAGCCCGAGGCTGACGCGCTGCTCCACGCGCGGGACGCTACTGCGTCGTCGCCTTGGTCTCGGTCACGCTCGTCATCCCCGTTCCTCCAGTCTGCTCTTTAGCTCTGCGAGCGCCGACACCCGGCGCTCCGCGTACTTGTCGATCCAGCGGTCGTGGACCAACCGGATCGGCACCGGGTTCAGGAAGTGCAGCTTCTCCCGGCCCGACCGGCGGGCGACGACGAGGCCCGCGTCCTCCAGCACGCGCAGGTGCTTCATGACTCCGAAGCGCGTCATCTCGAGCTCCGACTCGAGCTCCGTGAGCGTGCGGCCGTCACGCACGAAGAGCCGGTCGAGCAGGAAGCGACGCGTCGGGTCGGCGAGCGCCTTGAACACCAGGTCGTCGTCCGTCATGGCGCGGAGGATAGGTGACCCGATGGTCACCTGGCAAACCAGGAGCGGCTAGCGGTCGAGCGTGTCGATGATCCCCGGGCCGTAGCGCTCGCCGACGGCCACGCCCGGCGGAAAGGCATCGTCGAGGCGGCTCAGCTCAGCGTCCGAGAGCTCGACCTCGGCGGCGGCGACGTTCTCCTCGAGGTAGGCGCGGCGCTTCGTGCCCGGGATCGGCACCACGTCCTCGCCCTGGCGCAGTATCCAGGCGAGCGCGACCTGGCCGGGCTTTGCGCCGTTCTCCGCGGCGATCCGCTCGACCGCCTCGACGAGGTGCAGGTTCTGCTCGAAGTTGCCCTCGGCGAAGCGCGGGTAGCGCTCGGGGCGCTGGTCGCCCTCGCCGTACTGCTCGCGCGAGCGCACGGTGGCGGTCAGGAACCCGCGCCCGAGCGGTGAGTAGGGCACGAGGCCGATGCCAAGCTCGCGTAGCGTCGTGAGCACGCGCTCCTCGACGCCGCGCTCCCACAGCGAGTACTCGGACTGGAGCGCTGAGATCGGGTGCACGGAGTGGGCGCGGCGGATCGTGTCGGGCGCGGCCTCGGACAGCCCGAGGTAGCGCACCTTGCCCTGCTCCACGAGCTCGGCCATCGCCCCGACGGTCTCCTCGATCGGCACCTGCTTGTCGACCCTGTGCTGGTAGTAGAGGTCGATGTGGTCGACGCCGAGCCGCTCGAGCGATGCGTCGCAAGCCTCGTGCACATAGCCGGCGTCGCCTCGGACGCCGAGAAACTCGCCCTGCGCGTTGCGCACGTTGCCGAACTTTGACGCGAGCACGACGCCGTCGCGGCGGTCGGCGAGCGCGCGTCCGACGAGCTTCTCGTTGGTGAACGGCCCGTAGACGTCGGCCGTGTCGATCAATGTCACGCCGAGCTCGAGCGCGCGCTGGATCGTGGCGATCGCCTCACCCTCGTCGGTCCGCCCGTAGAACTCGGACATCCCCATGCAGCCGAGGCCGAGCTCCGAGACCTCTAGTCCCTGCGTGCCGAGCCTGCGCCGCTTCACTAGAGCGTGATCACCTGGTCGGGAGGGTTGGTCGCGAGCGCCGTGTAGAGGTCGGGGAAGCAGCCGACCGTCACGCCCGCGACCGTGCCCTTCGGCGTCGCCGTGCCCGGATCCCCGTCCGCCAGCGAGCGCTCGATCGCGCAGCGATCGCAGAGCATCAGCAGCATCCCGTCGCGTTCAGCCACGCGGCCGAGCCGCTCGCCGAGCGGATCCCCCTCACGCAGCACGTAGGTGTTGTCGTCGAAGAAGAACATGCCGACGACCTCGACCCCGTGCCCGCCTTCCTCGAGTTGCGGCAGGATCATCTTGCCGAGCTTGTAGCTCGCGGTGTGCCCCGAAGTCGAGAAGACGTAGGCGACCTTCATCGCCGACGACACTATGCGAGCGGCGAGTGGACGTCCGCGCGCGGCTCGACGCGTATGTTCTGTCGGGCATGGAGGCACGATGAAGCCAAGTACCGCCGGTCGGGAGGATCGCCTGGAGTCGATCGTCGCCGACGAGCTCGCACGCCCCCGCGCCGGCGGGCGCGGCGGGGTGCTGCGCCGGCTGCTCGCGGCGGCGGACCTCGGCGCAGCGCTGCTCGCCGGCCTCGCCTCGCTGATGGTGGCCGGCCTGCCGCTCGCGCGGGGCGTCGTGCTGGTGACGGTCGTCACGCTCGCGTGGCTCGCGATCGCCGTCGTCGCCAACCTCTACGGGGGCGACGACCTGCGCTCCTGGGCGAGCGGCGTGCAAGAGGTGCCGCGGACGCTGCTCGGCGGCCTCATCCTCTCGTGGCCGCTGTTCGGCACGGCGACCTTGCTCGGATCCGAGCATGCGCTGCTCACGGCGGCGGTCGCGGCTTCGAGCACGGCCGTGCTGTCGCCCCTCGCGCGCGCGGGGGCGCGCCACTACGTGCACCGGGCCGCTCCGCTCCAGCAGCGCTGCCTGATCGTCGGCTCGGGGCGCGTCGCCGACCAGGTGGTCGAGCGCCTAGCCGAGGCTCCTGAGTTCGGGCTCGTGCCGTTCGGGATCGTGGACGACGACCCCCATCCCGTGGGCGCGGGAAGCCTGCCGACGCTCGGGCGCCTGGGCGACCTCGAAGACATCCTCCGCGTGCACGAGGTGGACCGCGTCATCATCGCCTTCTCGCGCGCCTCGCACGAGCAGCTGCTGAGAGTCATCCGAGCCGCGCGCGACCGTCGTGTGGCGGTCGACATCGTCCCGCGCCTGTTCGAGTTCCTCGGCGGCTCGAACGCGCTCGATCAGGTCGGCGGCCTGCCGCTGCTCTCGGTCGGAGCGCCGCAGCTCGCGTCTTCGGCGCGGGCGATCAAGCGCTTCCTCGACGTCGTGGCCGCGACCCTGGCGCTGATGGTGCTCGCGCCGCTGATCGTGGTCGCCTCGGTCGCGGTGAGGCTCCAGTCGCGCGGTCCGGTGCTCGATCGCCGCGCGCGAGCAGGTCGCGGGGGCGTCGGCTTCGACGAGCTCTGGCTGGGGACCACGGCTCCCGGGGAGCGAGAGCTCACGGGCGTCGGACGCTTCCTCGAGCGCCACGGCCTCGACGGGCTCCCTCGCCTCGTCAATGTCCTACGCGGGCAGATGTCGCTCG
>Ga0136620_10000883_pt1 | contig 13882 bp, 16 predicted proteins | sample AntDrymUQ4162106_2_FD_104806 | JGI IMG/M metagenome (GOLD analysis project Ga0136620, IMG submission 104806) | Polar desert sand microbial communities from Dry Valleys, Antarctica - metaG UQ416 (21.06) | ecosystem: Environmental > Terrestrial > Soil > Desert | place: Antarctica: Dry Valley... | reverse complement strand
TCGCCACCGAGCTCGTGAGCGAGCGCGAGGTTGGCCTTCGCCATCGCGTGCTCGGCGGGGCGCACGCTGCGGGGATGAGCGCCGACAGCGTCGCGAAAGGCGGCGACCGCGGCGCCGGGTCGGCGAGCAGCGAGGTGCACGAGTCCGAGCGCGTTCGCTGCGGCGCCGACCGCCGCGAGGTCGCCGGCACGCGTCGCGAGCGCGACGGCCTCGGCGAGCATCTCGATGGCGTCGTCCGGCTTCCCCTCCGCCAGGAGAAGCGCGCCGAGCTCCCGTGCGGCCGCCGACTCGGCACGGCGTTCGCCGCTCTTCGCGAACCGCGCCCGGGCCCGGCGGAAGGCGTCGGGGTCCCGCGTCACGAGTCCGAGGTTATGGAGGGCGGCGCCTTCGTCGGCGACCGACCCCGCAGCGCGGAAGGCCGCAGCCGCCTCGGCGAAGGCCTCGCCGGCAGGCCGCTCGTCGCCGGCGAGACGAAGCACCGCGCCGAGGGCGTTCAGCGCCTTCGCCCGCTCGACGGCGAGCCCGGCGGAGCCGAAGAGCTCGACGGCGCGTGCCAGTCGAGCTCGTGCCTCCTCCACGCGCCCGGCGTCGGCGAGCAACGCGCCGAGATGGAAGCTCGCAGTCGCATGCTGGACCGGGTACCCGTCAACGGGGTACCGCTCTAGCGAGACCTCAAGCTCAGCGATCGGGTCCATTCGCACCTATCTATCCTCACCGAGGTGCGGGTCGTCGTAGCAGGAGTGGGGAACCTCCTCCGCGGCGACGACGGCTTCGGCGTGAAGGTCGTGCACGCCCTCGCGCGCCGCGAGGCGCCGGCCGGCGTCCTGGTGATGGACGTCGGGATCGGCGGCATCCACCTTGTCCAGGAGCTGTTCGAGGCAACCGACGCGCTCGTCGTCGTCGACGCCGTCGAGCTCGGCCGGCCTCCGGGCACGCTCGCAGTGATCCGGCCGTCCGTGCGCGAGCCGAGTGGACCCGACGATCTCGCCGACGTGCACTACGCGAACCCCGAGCGGGCGCTCATGCTCGCGCGAGCGCTGGGCGTATTGCCTGAAGCCTGGCTCGTCGGCTGCCAGCCGCTCGACGCCGAGCGCCTTGGCGAAGGCCTCTCGGAGGCCGTCGCAGCCGCGGTCGAGCCGGCCGCCTTCGAGATCCGCCGCCTGGTCTCCGGCCTCGGGATCGAATGGCGCGCGTGAAGCGTCTATGCTTGCGGGAGGATGAAGCTCGCGGTTGCCGGCAAAGGGGGCTCCGGGAAGACCTCGATCTCGGGCACGATGGCGCGCCTGCTTGCGCGGGACGGACGCCGCGTTTTGGCGATCGACGGAGACTCGAATCCCAACCTCGCGCTCACCCTCGGCATCCCGCACGAGCGCCTGACCGCAATGCCGACGCTGCCGCGGGACCTGCTCGATCGCAGCGGGGGCGGAGCGGTCCTCACCAAGACGCTGGATGAGATCCGCGCGTCGCACTCGGTCGAGGGGCCAGATGGCGTAACGCTGCTCGTCATGGCCCACCCGCAGCATGCGGGCACCGGGTGACTGTGCGGCATGCACGCTACCGTGCGTAGCGTCATCGAGGCAGCCCCGGGCGAGGACGTCTGCATCCTCGACACGGAAGCGTCGCCCGAGCACCTCTCACGAGGGACGGCGCGGTACGCGGACGGACTCGTCGCCGTCGTCGAGCCGTACTTCAAGTCCCTGGAGACGGGGCGGCGCATGGCGACGCTTGCGCAGGATCTCGGGCTCGAGCGTGTGCTGCTCGTGGCCAACAAGGTCCGGGACGAGCGGGATCTCGCCGCGGTGACCGAGTTCGCCGCGCAGCACCGGCTCGAGCTCGCGGGGGTCGTCCCCTTCGATGAGCGGCTACCGGAAGCGGAGCGGGCCGGAGTGGCTCCGCTCGACCACGACCCGGATTCGCCCGCCGTCCACGCGATCGGCAAGCTCGCGCGTCAGCTCGCGGAGACGCCCTGAGCGAGCTCGACGCCCTGCGCGTGCGGGAGGAGGTGCTCCAGGCGCTCTACTGGATGCGCTCCGAAGGCCTTGGGAATGCACCTCGCCTCACGGAGCTTGCCCGCTTCCTGGCGGTTCCGGCCGGGACGCTCGGGCCGTACCTGGCCCGCTTCGTGGATGAGGGGTATCTAGAGCCGTCCGGGGAGGGCTTCTCTCTGACTCCCGCCGGGATCGACGCCGGCAAGCGCACGTTCGCGGAGGAGTTCGCCGATCTCACGCGCCCCGGACACGGCGAGTGCGACGCGGACTGCTGGTGTCACGACTCGCCCGAGGAGGCCGCGCGCTGCCTGGAGGACCGCGTCCAGCATGCGCACTGAGGGCGGGCCGGCAGCGCTGCCCAAGAACTTCTTGCGACCGTGCCTGCTTTTGCTCCTGCGCGAGCAACCGGGGCATGGTTACGACATCCTTGAGCGCCTGCAGACACTCGGTCTGAGCGGGGACGATCCCGGCGGCCTCTACCGGGCACTGCGGACACTCGAGCGCGACGGGCTCGTCCGCTCGGGCTGGGAGCCGTCGCAGAACGGTCCTGACCGCCGCATCTACCAGCTGACCCGAGCCGGGATGGAGGAGCTGCACCGGCATGCCAAGGCGCTGGTGCACGGTCGCGACGCGGTCGGTGTCTTCCTCAGCCGCTACGGGGAGTTCGTGGCTTTGGCGGAGTCACCGAAGCCGGTTCGCGTGGACGGCTGAAGCCGAGCGGGCTCTTCGCCACGGCCGACCTCGAGCGCGGGAGCACACCACGGGTGGGACCTCGGCGCTAAATGCGGCGCGCACTTACCGAAACCGAACGGCCCGGTTACGTTTCGCAGCCATGTCGATACCCCGGGTGCTCCTCTACGTCGCCGGCGCTCTCGCCGCCGCCGTTCTCGGCCTTTCGGCGACCGCCGCCGCCCGCGAGACGGCCTCGCCGCCCAAGCCCCGCTTCGGCGGGACGCTCGTGGTCGCCTCCGGCGATCCGGGGCCGCTGAATCCCGGGATCACGAGCTCGGGTCAGGTGCACCCGGTGACAGGCGAGATCTTCAGCGGCCTCGTCCGGCTCAACCGCCACTTCGACCCGGTTCCGGACCTGGCTCGGTCGTGGAGCGTCTCGAAGGACGGGAAGACCTACACGTTCAACCTCGAACCGAAGGTTCGCTGGCACGACGGCCACGTCTTCTCCTCGCTCGACGTGAAGTTCACGTACGAGGAGATTCTCCTCAAGCTGCACCCGCGCACCCGCACGCTCGCGGACGTGATCGAGAGCATCAAGACTCCGAGCAAGAACGTCGTCGTGTTTCGGCTCAAGCACCGCTACGCCCCGTTCCTGACCTGGTTGGACGAGGACAACGGCGCAATCCTGCCCCGGCACCTCTACCAGGGGACGGATCCGCTGACGAATCCGGTGAATCTCCGGCCGATCGGCACGGGCCCGTTCAAATTCGAGTCGTACGCTTCGGGAGACCGGGTCGTCCTCGTCCGCAACGCCGACTACTTCAAGGCGGGCCTGCCGCGCCTCGACCGGCTCGTGTTCCGGTTCATGCAATCGGCCCAGGCGGCCCAGGCCTTCGAGGCAGGCGAGATCGACGTCTACATGTTCCCGAGCGGTCCCGACTCGCTCCGCTTCCTCAACCGCCCGGGCGTGACCGTCACCGAGCGCGGGCGTGAGGGCTCCGCCCGCGTGGTGCCGCTGATCCTCAACCTCAAGCGGAGCCCGTTCGGCGACGTGCGGGTCCGTCGGGCGATTGCCTGGGCGCTCGACACCGACTTCATCGCCCGCACTGCCTACGCAGGCGTGCTCAAGCCGGCCAAGAGCCCGCTCACGCGGTTCATCGGGTGGGCTTACACCCCCAAGGTCCAGCAGTACTCCCACGACCTGACGCGCGCGAACGCGCTCCTCGACGCCGCCGGGTTGCGTCGGGGCTCGGGGGGCGGCGTGCGATTCCGCACGTCGCTGATCTACGACTCGGGCTTCGCCAGGCAGGCAGAGCTGATCAAGACCCAGCTCGGCGAGGTCGGCATCGGCATCGACCTGAAGCTGATGGACATGAACTCCTGGGTCCGGAAGCTCTACATCGATAAGGACTTCGACATGGGCTACACGAACTTCACGCACCCCGCCGACCCCGACGTGGGGTGGAAGCGCATCTACGTGTGCTCGAACATCGTCCAGGCGCCCTTCACGAACGGATCCCAGTACTGCAACCCGGAAGTCGACAGGCTGTTCGCCCAGGCGGCCGGCGAGCTCGACCAGAAGAAGCGCGGCGACATCTACAAGCGGCTTCAGCGGAAGCTCCAGAGCGACCTTCCGGTGATCCCTCTGGTGGACGGAATCGGGCCGTGGATCTTCCGGAGCTCCGAGTTCCGCGGGTTCGGAAACTCCGGGTCGAAGGAGCAATTCTTCTTCGGTGAGAAGGTGTGGTGGACGAAGGGAACCGCCACTAGAGGCTGACGAGGGCGGTGCGCGATGCGCCCCGATTCGTTCGCCGTCTTCCTGCTTCGCCGCCTCGTCTCGGGGCTCGTCCTGCTCGCAATGGTCACGGCGGCGACGTTCGTGCTCATCACCGCAACTCCGGGGGACACCGCTCAGGTCCTCGCGGGTCAGGCCGGCGCCGACCCGGCATACCTCGCGCTGATTCGCCGGCGGCTCCAGCTCGACCGGCCGCTTCCCTACCAGATCGCGGCCTATCTACGGCAGTCAGCACAGGGCGACCTCGGCTTTTCGGTGATCCAGGGCCGGCCCGTTCGTGACGCGATCGGCGGGCGACTGCTGGCGAGTCTGCTGCTTGCGGGGACTGCCTTCTTCCTGGCGGCCCTCCTCGGTGTGACTCTCGGTGTGATCGCAGCACACCGGCGAGGGGGAGTCGTCGACGCTGCGATCTCCGTCATCTCTCTGCTCGCCTACTCGCTCCCCGTGTTCTGGCTCGGCCAATTGCTGATCGCGCTGTTCGCCGTGCGGCTGCACTGGCTGCCGGCGGGTGGCATGCGGTCGGCCGACGGGTCGGGCGGCTTCGGGGACGTCGTCCACCATCTCGCGCTTCCTGCGGTGACCCTCTCCCTGCTCCTGATGGCCCTGATCGTCCGCGTCACGCGGACGGCGATGAGCGAGGCCCTCGTCGAGGACTACGTCTCCGCCGCCCGCGCCAAGGGCGCATCCGAGCCGCGGGTGTTGATCCGTCACGCGCTTCCCAACGCCCTCCGCCCGGTGGTCACCGTCCTCACCGGCTACCTGGGCCTCATCCTCACGGGCGCCGTCCTCATCGAGACCGTGTTCGTCTGGCCCGGCCTCGGCCGTCTCCTCTACGACTCCGTTCTCGCTCGCGATACGCCCGTGCTCGCCGGGCTCCTTCTCCTCTCGGCCACCCTCGTCGTCGCCGCGAACATTCTCGCCGATGTCCTCTACCGCGCACTCGATCCGCGAACGGCCCTCCGCTGACGGTTCAACACCTGCTGCGGTCTCGCCGGCTCGTGGTGGGCGGGCTCTTCCTCCTCGCCATGGTCGGCGCCACGGTGTTGGCGGCCCTCGCCGCGGGAGACCCGTTCCAGCCGAGCGAAACCATCCTGCGCAGCCCGTCGAGGCTGCACCCGCTCGGGACGGACGAGCTCGGCCGGGACATCCTGTCCCGGATCCTCAGCGGCGCCGCCACGACGTTGAAGATCGCGATCGTTCCTCCGGCCGTGGCCGCGGCAGTGGGCACTCTCGTCGGCCTACTCGCCGGGTACTACGGCGGCCTCCTCGACGAGGTGCTGCTCAAGCTGATGGAGTTCACGCTCGTCGTCCCGCGCTTTCTGATCGCGCTCGTCGCCGCGGCATTCTTCGGGGGCCACCTCTGGCTCGTCGGCCTCGTCCTCGCCGCGACGTTCTGGCCCTCCACGGCACGGCTCGTGCGAGCCGAGACGATCTCGCTGCGCGAGCGCGAGTTCGTAGCGGCCAGCCGGTCGCTCGGAGCAAGCGACGGCTGGATCCTCTCCCGGCATCTCCTGCTCCTCGTCGCGCCCGTCGTGGCCGTCAACAGCTCCTTCCAGGCCGGACAGGCTGCATTGATCGAGGCGGGCCTGGCGTTCCTCGGCGTCGGCGACCGCAACGTCGTCTCGTGGGGCGCCATGCTCGCCGACGCGCAGTCCTACCTGCAGGTCGGCTGGTGGACATCCGTCTTCCCCGGGATCGCGCTCGCGTCAATGGTCTTGGCTCTGAACCTGCTCGGCGACGGACTCGCCGACACGTGGAACGTCCGGGGGCGAGAAGCGGCGCGCGGGTGACCAAAGCCCCGGCGCCTGCGTGCGCAGTTCTCTGACCTCAGCAGATCCTCGGTAGCGGGTCGCCGACGAGCATGTCCATCACGCGCCGGCCGCCAAACGACGTCTCCACGAGCACGAGGCCCGGTGGCTCCCGCTTCACCTCGCCGATGTCGGCGGCGTCCTCACAGCCCTCGACGGCGCGCAGCGCCGCCAGCGCGTCCTGCGCACCCTCCGGTGCCACGAAGGCCACCAACACCCCCTCGTTCGCGACGTACATCGGGTCGATGCCGAGGATCTCGCAGGCGCCCGCCACCGGAGGCCGCACCGGCACTTCGTTTTCGCGGACGAGCATCGCGGTGCCCGACGCCCGCGAAAGCTCGTTCAGCACGGAGGCGACACCGCCTCGGGTAGCGTCGCGGAGGCAGCGGAGCGCCGGCCCCAACGCCTCGAGCAGCGCGTCCACGGCAGGCCAGAGCGAGCGCGTGTCCGACTCGACGGCCGCGTCCAGCTCGAATTCGCCCCGAGCGAGCATCACCGCGGTGCCGTGTGCACCGATCGCTCCGGAGACGAGAATGCGGTCGCCCGGCCTCAGCGACGCCGGCGAGAGCCTCGCCCGCTCGTCGATCGCGCCGATGCCCGTCGTCGTCACGTACATCGAGTCGCAGCGGCCCCGCTCCACGACCTTCGTGTCGCCCGCGACGACCTCGACGCCCGCGCTGCGGGCGGCCGCAGCGATCGCCTCCACCTCGGCCCGGAGCTCGTCGGCGGGCAGGCCCTCCTCGAGCACGAGCGCGAGGGCCAGCGCGAGCGGGCGGGCACCCGCCATCGCGAGGTCGTTGACGGTGCCGTTGACCGCGAGCTCCCCGATCGAGCCGCCGGGGAAGCGGATCGGCTTGACGACGAAGCTGTCGGTGGTGAAGGCCAGGCCGTCGAGCCGGGCAGCGTCGTCGAGCTCGCTCAGACCGAACGCGGGCGCAAGGAGCCCTTCGATCAGCGTCAGCGTCGCCTTGCCGCCCGCCCCGTGAGCCATCGTGATTCGGTCGTCGCGGAAGCGCAGCGGCTTCGAACGAACGCGCTCGATCAATGTCAGCGCGCGACCCTCGCGCTCGGTCACACGACCTCCCGCGCACGCGCGAAGCGGCCGTAGTTGTAGTACGCCGCGCACGCGCCCTCAGACGACACCATACAGGTGCCGATCGGCCGCTCGGGCGTGCAGGCCGTGCCGAAGACCTTGCACTCCCAGGGCTTGATGACGCCCTTCAGCACCTCGCCGCACTGGCATGCCTTGGGATCGGCCACGCGTACGCCCGGGACGCCGAAGCGAAGTTCCGCGTCGTAGTCACGATAGGCCTCCGACAGTTTCAACCCGCTATGGGAGATGAAGCCGAGCCCGCGCCACTCGAAGTGCGGTCGCAGCTCGAACACCTCCCGTAGCACCGCAAGCGCGGCTGGATTGCCCTCGTATGGCACAACCCGGCTGTACTGATTCTCGACCTCGCACCGTCCCTCGGCGAGCTGCGCGAGCACCATGTGCACCGACTGGAGCAGGTCCAGGGGCTCGAAGCCCGAGATGACGACGGGCCGGTTGTAGTCCGCGGGGATGAACTCGAACGGGCGGGCACCGACGACGGTGGAGACGTGGCCTGGTCCGATGAACCCGTCGAGCCGCAGATCCGGGCTTTCGAGCAGCGCTCGCAGCGGCGGCACGATCGTCACGTGGTTGGAGACGACAGTGAAGTTCGGCACCCCGTCAGCCTTCGCACGCTTCAGTGTCAGCGCAGTGGAGGGGGCGGTCGTCTCGAAACCGACGGCGAAGAAGACGACCTCGCGGTCGGGGTTCTCCCTCGCGATTCGCAGTGCATCGAGCGGCGAGTAGACCATCCGGATATCGGCATTCTCGGCCTTTGCCTCGAGGAAGCTCCCGCTGCCGCCCGGCACCCGCATCATGTCGCCGAAGCAGGTGAGGATGACCTCCTGACGCCGCGCGATCGCGATCCCGTCGTCAACGCGCCCCATCGGGATCACGCACACGGGGCAGCCGGGCCCGTGCACGAGCTCGACGTTCTCCGGCAGCAGGTCGTCGACGCCGTGCTTGTAGATCGTGTGCGTATGACCGCCGCAGACCTCCATGATCTTGTAGTGCCGGCCCGGCACCACCGTCGCAACGATCTCGCTCGCAAGCACACGGCCGAGCTCGGCGTCCCGGTACTCATCGACGTACTTCATGCTGCCCTGGTCAGAGCTGTGCCTGCGTGAACGAGCAGGGCCTCGCCCGGAGCGACTTCTCCCACGAGATCGGTCATCACGTCCGTAGCGTTCCCATCGGGGTCGACGCAACGCGCTAGCCCCGATCCGTCCGTCTCGACCACGAGCATCCGCACCGCCTCGTCCGAGCAGGTCACACAGCGATCCGCGCAGCTGCTCACTCGATGATGCTCGTCTTCAGTTCCTCGAGCTCGCTCTCGTACGCCTCACCGAGCTGCTTGAGCAGCGCGAGTGTGGCGTGCGCCTCTTCCTCGTCCACCTTCGAGAGCGCGAAGCCGACGTGGATCAGCACCCAGTCGCCGGCGCGAACGTCGTTACCGTCGCCGGCGAGGAGGCCGACGTTGACATTCCGCCGCACGCCAGCGACGTCGACGCGCGCGAGGTTGTGCTCCTCGTCGACGATCTCCATCACCTGACCGGGGATAGCGAGGCACATGGCGGCTGATTCCCTACCCCCCTCTCGTACGACAGGCGTCCACAATGCGAGGATCTGGCATTCCCCGCTCGATCCAAACGAGCGATCCTTCGGTGAGCGAGGTAAACAATGCCAGAGATAAGGCGCCACCGCTTCCGTGTCAAGGGAGTCGTGCAGGGCGTCGGCTTCCGGCCGTTCGTCTACCGGATCGCCCGCCGGCACGGCCTCACGGGTTTCGTCCTCAACGACGGCGAGGGCGTCGTCGTCGAGGCCGAGGGCGAGACGGCGGCGCTCGAGCGATTCGCCGCCGCGCTCGTCGACGAGGCGCCCGGCCTCGCCAGGGTCGAGGCGGTCGAGGTGCGTCCGGTCGAGCTGCGAGGCGAAACCGAGTTCGAGATCGTGGTGAGCGAGGCGCGCGGCCGCACCGCGCTGATCCCGGCAGACGTCGCGACCTGCGACGACTGCCTGCGCGAGCTCTTCGACCCGGATGACCGTCGCTTCCGCTACCCGTTCGTCAACTGCACGCAGTGCGGACCGCGCTTCACGATCGTGACGGGCGTCCCGTACGACCGGCCGCTGACGACGATGGCGAGCTTCCCGCTCTGCGCCGACTGCAGCCGCGAGTACGAGGATCCGGCCGACCGGCGCTTCCACGCCGAGCCGATCGCTTGCCCCGCCTGCGGCCCTTCGCTCTCACTCCCGCTCGACGAGGCGGTCGACCTGCTGCGTGCCGGCGCGATCCTCGCCGTCAAGGGACTCGGCGGCTACCACCTCGCCTGCGATGCGGCCAACGAACTGGCCGTCGCGCGGCTGCGCGCGCGCAAGCACCGCGAGGACAAGCCCTTCGCGCTGATGACCCCGAAACCGGAGTTGCTCGTTGAGGCAAGCCCGGAGGAGGCCGCCCTGCTGCGTGCACGGGAGCGGCCGATCGTGCTCGCGCGCCGGCGGGAGGACGCGCCGGTGGCGCCCTCCGTCGCGCCCGGAACCCCCTGGCTCGGCGTCATGCTCCCCTACACGCCGCTGCACCACTTGCTCCTGCACGACGTAGGGGGCCCGCTCGTGATGACGAGCGGCAACCGCTCGGACGAGCCGATCGCGTATGAAGACGCCGAGGCGGCGGAGCGGCTGGGTGGAATTGCGGACGCGTTTCTCGCCCACGACCGGCCGATTCATCGCCGCTGTGAGGACTCGGTCGTCCGCGCGGCGTTTCCGATCCGGCGCTCGCGGGGTTACGTGCCCGGCGGGATCGCACTGCCCGTGCCGGCTCCGCGGACGATCGTCGCTGCCGGGGCCGAGCTGAAGAACACCTTTTGCGTCGCGTGCGGGGGCCAGGCCTTCCTCTCGCCTCATCTCGGAGATCTCGACACCGAGCTCGCCTACCGAGCATTCCTCACCGACCTCGAGCTCTATCTCGCAATGCTCGGGGTCCGAGCCGAGGTGGTCGCGCACGACCTTCATCCCGAGTACCTGGCGACGAAGTGGGCGCTGGAGCAGGACGCGGAGCTCCTCGGCGTTCAGCACCACCACGCGCACGCGGCCGCCTGTCTCGCCGAGCACGGCGAGACGGGCCCCGCGCTCGCGCTCGTCTTCGACGGCACGGGTTACGGCACCGACGGGACGCTCTGGGGCGGCGAGCTGCTCCGCTGCGAGCTCGCGTCGTTCGAACGCGTCGCCCACCTCGAGCCCGTGCCGCTCCCCGGCGGCGAGGCCGCGATCCGGGAGCCGTGGCGGGTTGCCGCGTCCTGCCTTGCTCAGACCGGCACCCAGGTGCCGTGGGAGCGATGGGAGCTCGTGCGCCACTCCCTCGAGGTGAACGCGCCGCTCTCCTCGGGGATGGGGCGGCTCTTCGACGCGGTCGCCGCGGTCCTGGGTGTGCGGGAGACGGTGACCTACGAGGGTCAGGCGGCGATCGAGCTCGAGCAACTGGCGGGAGCGGTACCGGCCGAGCCGTGGGCGTGGCGGTTCGGCGACGGGGCGGGCCTCGTAACCGACTGCCACCTGGCGCTCGCCTCCGGGCGTGACCCTGCCGAGATCGCGGCGGCCTTCCACGAGACGGTCGCGGCGGCCGCCGCGGTCGCCTGCGCCGAAGCCGCGGAGCAGCGCACTGTCGTCCTCTCGGGCGGGAGCTTCCAGAACCTCCGGCTGCTCGCCTCGACGCGGCGAAGGCTCGAGGAGCACGGTTTTCGAGTCCTCACCCATCGGCTGGTGCCGCCGAACGACGGCGGGATCAGCTACGGCCAGGCGGCGGTGAGTGCCGCACGCCTCGCTTCTCGAAGGTGAGGCGTGTGCGACCCATCCTTGGGAAGGCTCCGCCGTCGGACGGGCGCGACCGCGGACCGCAGACCACCTCGCTCCGGCTAGTGCGTCTGCCTCGACCCTAGAACCACGACATCGACAGGGGGGTGTATGACCGCGACTTCTTCCGGGATCCGGGCGGCAGCCTCCAGAAGCACGGATCTCATCCGCCGAGGAGGCGGACGACCCAGAGGCAGGGAATAGACTCTCGCGAACGCCGCGATCGAGGCCGTTTCGGAACGCGCCGAGCTGACAGTTCAGCGGATCGCCGAAGCAATCGAACAGCAATGACCAGCGAGAAAGGAACACCATGAAGAGGACACGTGCACACAAGCAGCACGGAAGACGTCGCGGCTCGAGAACAGGCCTGGGTTTCGGCCTTCTGGCACTTGCGCTGGCGACGGTCGGCGCGCTGCTCGTCGCAGGCCCGCTGAGCGCCGGGCCCAACATCATCCCGGCCGGGAATCTCGTCAAGAACCCCGGCGCCGAGGACAGCGCCGGAACCCCGTACGACACTGTCGTACCGCCTGCCGGCTGGACGACGACCGGCTCGTTGTCGACCTGGTCGTACGCTCCGACGGAGACAGATCGGCCCACGAAGGCCTTCGCCGCGACCATCGGCGGCGGGCTGAACTTCTTCTCCGGCGGTCCGGGGGGAGTTGCCGGGGTTCCCACCGCCAGCCAGACGATCGACGTCTCCGGTGCGGCGGCCGAGATCGACGCGGCGGGAGTCGCCGCGACCCTCAGCGCGTTCATCGGCGGCTACACCGTGTCCGAGGACCTCGCGCGGGTCGACGCGCTGTTCTACGACGCCGCCGGCAAGCGGCTCGGCAGCCTGCGCATTGGACCGGTCGGGCCTGACGCTCGGAAGCGGCTGACGACGCTGCTCAAGCGCTCGGCAATCGCGAACGTGCCCAAGCTGACCCGGCGCATCGACGTCGTGATCTCCGTCACGGTCGACAACAACGGCAAGAATCATGCGTACGTCGACAACGTCTCGCTCACCCTCGGCAAGGCAGTGACCGTGCCGCCCCCGGTCGGAAAGCCGACGCTGGTCGTCGCCTGCTCCCGGAAGACGGTCGTCGCCACGGTTCGCCCGGCGAAGGGCTCCGCCGTGAGCTCCGTCATCTTCCTGATCAACGGCAAGACGGTGGCGACCGACAAGCAAGCGCCGTTCGTGGCGCGCATCGGCACGAAGGGCCTGGCGGCGCAGCTGAAGGTCACTGCACGGGTGCGAGTGTCGGGAAAGACCGTCGTGCTGACGAAGGCGATCCGGCGATGCTGACCGGCCGCGACCGTCCGCCTTCAAGACCGGCGGCGGCCAGATCCGCCAGGGTACAGTTCGGCTTGCCGACCCAAGCTGATCAGACGATGTCGATCAACCTGCGGACACGCAGACGACACCGAGAGGAGACGAGATGAAGGGTCAGGAAAAACCGAAGAAGCTTGCGAAGAAGAAGGCACAGACGACGCTGAAGGAACGTCGCGCAGCCAAGCGCGCTGCAGCGGCGACCTCGCGCGTCGATGGAGCCCGCTGACGGTTGGCCGAGACAAGCGCACGTCTCGGCGCGGCCTTCGCGCGAGTCGATCAGAACCTCTAGCGGACACGGGGGCGCGCCACGGGGCGCGTCATGGCGGCGTGCACCTCGTTTCGCTAGCAGCTGTCAGGGCGCGGAGGAACGGTCAGCGGCCGTTGAATGAGCATCGCCCGTGAGAGCTTCAAGCGAGAACTCACAACGCTGATGGCTGCTTGGTACATCGAACGGGCCGCCCGGAGCCCATTCGCCTTCAGGCAGCGAAGATTGCGCGCGCAGCTTCCACGGACCTGAGGACACAGCATCGCGCCGCGGGACGCCTGTCAGGCGCCCCGGTTCATTCTTCGGACAGGCCCCTAACCGCGAGACCTCATCGGTTCACCCCCATCGTGATCGACCCGACGTAGCCCTTGCCGGCCGCCTTCATGCCGAGCAGTGAGCGGCTGCCGCCGTTCCGAAAGATGCTGTCGACGACGTTCCTGGTGTCCCGGCCGGATCGTCTGTTGTAGGGGGCTCGGCGGTACACGGCGTTGCTGGTCGCCTCCGGGAAGTACAACTGGCCCGTGTGGACGACGGCGCCCGAGATGAAGACCCTGACGTGGATGTGCACGGTGCGACCGGGATACCAGCCTGGGTAGATCGTCGTGAAGGTTGCGAGCCCCTTCGCGTTCGTCCGCTGGATTCCCCGCAGGTAGCGCGATGCGGCCCCGTTCACGCCGGAGTAGGAGCCCGAGGCGTCGCAGTGCCAGACATCGACGGCCGCTCCCCTGATTGCCCTGCAGGTCGAGGCGTCGACGACGGAGAGTCGCAGCTCGAGCGGCACCCCCGGCTTGCCCTCCGTGATGTTCCGGCGGACCTTGTCGGCGTCCAGGAAGTAGGGGCCCTCGCTCTGCTCGGGGGCGAGCACGCACTTGAGGGCGCCGGAGGCGACCCCGGCGGGACCCCCGCGTGCCGCCGCCGACGCGTCCTCGAGCAGCCCGGACTTCCAGCCGCCAGCTCCGAGGGCCGCCAGCAGGCCGCCGGCTCTCACGATCGAGGCCCGGCGTGTGAGCCGGTGCTGGCCGGTCGCGTGGTCTTCGTCTCCCATTCGGCGCTCCTTTGGTGTCGAAGGTTCTGGCCCGCTCATGACGGTCTCCTCGCCAGCGTGA
>Ga0136620_10000882_pt1 | contig 13888 bp, 10 predicted proteins | sample AntDrymUQ4162106_2_FD_104806 | JGI IMG/M metagenome (GOLD analysis project Ga0136620, IMG submission 104806) | Polar desert sand microbial communities from Dry Valleys, Antarctica - metaG UQ416 (21.06) | ecosystem: Environmental > Terrestrial > Soil > Desert | place: Antarctica: Dry Valley... | reverse complement strand
GTAGAAGCCGACTCGGCCCGACGATGGCAGCTGGTCCTGAACCCGGCTCTGCTGCACGGCCTGCTGCAGCGCCGCGAGTTGCGCGGCACTCAGCTCGGCATCGACCAGCGGTGATGCGCCGCCCGACGTGGCGGGCGCCGCGGTGGCAACGCCCACTCCCACTTGCGAGACGACGGCGGCGGTCAACGCGATTAGCGCGACCCGCCGCCGGCCCCTTCCAACTGTTCGACTCACGTCCGCTCCATCGAGGAAGTTTGTCCGGTGGGTGTCGGCGTCGGAGCACACGAACGTGCCCGCACGTCGACCTGCGCCCGGCCCTACCGAGCGTCGCACCACTACCCCCGCCCCGGGAGAGTAACGGCTGAGGTACCCCCGGTGTCCATTCGGTCGGAACCTTTTCCCGCCCCCGCGTCTCGGGGCGGCTCGGGGCTGCGCGGCAGAACGCAACCAGCCGAACGTGCCCGCCACCATGGCCGGGCACGTTCGGCTGGGGTGCGCTGTCGGTCTACGGCCTGTCGCCGGTGACCGTCACCGCCTGCGCGTCATCGGAGAGGTTGTTGTCGTACAGGAACAGCAGCCCGGTCTGGCTGGTCCGGCCTGTCGTGGGCTTGGACGTCACAGGCACGCGGGCCTGACCGCCAGGCGGTACGACCACTGTGTCCTGCCCGTTCCGACGCTGTACTTCGGTGAGTCGACCGTCCATCTCATTCCCGTGATCGCGTCGGTGACGAGACCGGAGAAGTAGTTGTCGTAGGCCAGCACGTCGAAGCGGAACGTGTCTCCGCGAGACATCCCCAGCGCCGTGAGCGGCACCGTAAACACCTGCGTACTCGAGTCGAAGTCCGCGATCGTGTAGTAGTACGCGGTGGCCACTCCGGTCTCCACGTCCAGGACGTAGACGAGACTGAGTCCGGTCGCGGCGAAGCCGGTCTGCTCCTGCTGGTAGATCGCGTAGTCGACCTTGCGGTCCAGGTCGTTGTCGATGTCGACCTCGAAGCCCGCCGGGTACAGCGGGATGGTTTGCCGGTCATGCGCGGCGATGGCGAACTGCAGCACATCGTTGGCCACGTCGTCTCGAACGCCGGTGGCCGCAGCGGTCAGTGACGGAACCCCACCAGGAATGTTGCCCCGGCAAACACCGTTGTCGGCGGCAGCCCACCGAGTTCAAGGAGGACCCGTGCCCGCCGTCACCGTCGACAATCCACTGGATCTGCCGCGGATTGCCGTACCCGCCGTGCACACCGCAGAGCGCGCGGTCGTCTCGGTGACCACGGCGCCGACCGGCCACGAAGGCGAAGGATTCCCGGTACGCCGGGCATTCGCCGGCGTCAACCAGCGGCTGCTGGATCCGTTCATCCACATGGACCAGATGGGCGAGGTGGACTATGCGCCCGGCGAACCCAAGGGCACCGCGTGGCATCCGCACCGCGGCTTCGAGACCGTCACCTACATGATCGACGGCGAGATGGCCCACCAGGACTCCCACGGCGGCGGCGGCCTGATCGGGGGCGGCGACACCCAGTGGATGACCGCTGGCGCCGGGATCCTGCACATCGAGACACCACCCGAGCACCTGGTCGTCAGCGGCGGGCTGTTCCACGGCGTGCAGCTGTGGGTCAACCTGCCGCGTGAGAAGAAGTGGGCGGCGCCCCGCTACCAGGACATCCGCGGCGCAGCGGTCAGCCTGCTGTCCTCTCCCGACGGCGGCGCGCTCGTCCGCCTCATCGCCGGCGACCTGGGAGACAACCGTGGCCCCGGTTCGACGTACACCCCGATTTCCGTGGTGCACGCGACGCTGCACCCAGGGGCGGACCTGCAACTGCCCTGGCGACCGGACTTCAACGCACTGCTCTATGTCATGTCCGGACACGGCAGCGTCGGCGCCGAGCGCGCGCCGGTCCGGGCCGGCCAGCTGGCCGTCCTCGGGCCGGGTGCGGCCCTCACCGTCCGCGCCGGTGACCGGCAGGACTCCCATACGCCGGAACTGGACGTGCTCATCCTCGGCGGCGCACCGATCCGCGAGCCGATCGCGATGTACGGGCCGTTCGTGATGAACACCCGAGCCGAAGTCGTCCAGGCGTTCGAGGACTACCAGAGCGGCCGATTCGCACCGGCCGACGGACCGCCCGCCCGCTGACGTCGGCAGCCGTTCGTCGGTGTGTCACTCTGCGTTGATGCTGTGGTGTGACCGGTTACGCGGAATGATGGCAGGTCGAGGTACCCTCGCTTCGGCCTGCTCAGCGGTACAAGTGGGGCGGGTGCAACCAATGAGGCGGATGACGGCATGCAGGTAATGAGTTCGGTCCTGGCCCGGACCGACACCACAGGGACGTACGTCAGCCATCCCGTGCTCGACGCCACTGCCCTCAACCGTGAGATCCTGATGTCTTCCGCGGATCTGTCCGTGCAGGTAGTTCCGACCGTTGACGAGGTGGCCGACGGGGATCCCGCCCGCATCCGCAGCATGATGCTGCTGTTGGACCAGCTCGGCGGCGAGTTCAACGATATCCGGGCCAGCCTGCGCGCCGGCGGCTACCACGGGCTGGCGCTGTTCGAGGAGCTGGAGGCGACCCGGCAGCGGCTGCTCTACGAGCCGGCGCAAGGGACTGCCTGGTCGGCACAGAAAGGCTGTGCCACCGCGTTGCTGACCCTGCAGGAGGCCGGCCGCGGCCATCCAAACCTCAGCGCGACCGTCGGCCCGGACGTGCTGGACACGGTATTCCCCGACGGCACCTCGCTCGAGGATCTGCTGGTCACATCCCGCACGGACTTCTTCGGGCAGAGCAAGACCGATGCGGTGGACCACGCCAAGAAACGGATGACCGACCTGGAGCGGTTCATCACCGGGCCGCTGTACCCGCGCTTTGACGAGTTCATCACCTACGGCACCGATGGGCTCGGCATCCGAAGCCGCAAGCAGACTGTTACGCACGTCGTAGTGGAGTTCGTCCGCCGGCAGATCGCCGCTCACACGCCGCTGGTGGAGCCGGCGGTCATGGTCAGCATCGGCTGCGGAACCGCCCAGCCGATGTTCGAAATCGCCCGAGACCTCAAGTTCATGGGAATCAAGCCCGAGCTCATGCTCGTCGACCAGGATCCGATCGCCTTGGCGTTCGCCCTGGAGTTGGCCCGCCAGCGCGGCTTGAGCGACCACGTCGAGATCCACTGCACCCGGTTGTTCGACCGGCGCTCCCGTCCCGTCGACATCGCCAAGATCCTGAACGGCCGTACGCCGCTGCTCATCGAGGACACCGGCCTGCGCGAATACCTGCCGGACACCATGTACCGGACGCTCACGTCGAACTCGTGGAAGGCGCTGGCCGCCAGCGGCCTGCTCGTCTCGGGGAACATGAACGCGAACCGACCGCAGGCCGAGGTGCTCAACGGGCTGATCGGCTGGCAGCCAAAGGTCTTCGTGCGCACGTTGGAGCAGGCCGCGGCACTGCACGTCAAGGCCGGCATCGAGCTCACTGAGTTGCAGGCCTGCGTCACCAAGGACGGCGTTTACACGGTCTACGTCGCCGAGAAGGTCCCCGCCCGCTGACCGTCGCTTGAGATTGGGGCAATCGGAGCCGATTGCGACGACTGGTCGGGGTGAGCGCCGCAGGGTGGCCCGGGTGGATCGTGGTCCCCGACCGTCGTACCGAGCGGTGACGGCCGGTTGGAGCTCTTCGTCGGTGGCAGCCCCACGGGGCGCCGCCTGGTGAGTTCGTCATCGGTCCGGTGGAGGCTGCTGGAGCGCAGACGGCCGGATCGAGGTCTTCGTGGTCGACGCCGGCGGCACCCTGTGGAACATCCACCAGACGGCGGTCAACGGCCCGTGGTCGGACTGGACCTCCTTCGGCTCATTGGGTGGCGGGCTGGCCGACCGTCCGGCTCTCAGCCGAAGTGCCGACGGCCGGGGAGCTGTTCGTCCGCGGCAACGACTGTGGGCTCTGGCACCGGTGGCAGACCCGGGTGAGCGCGGCGCCGAGCTGGTCGAACTGGGTGGCCGAAGGGACCGCCGGCGGTGGCCTGCTCGACCACCCGGTCATCGGCAGCAGCGCTGGGCCTCGCACGGTCAACCGGCGTAATCCCACGGCCTACACCGAAGCCAGGCTCCGGTGTCTCATGTGCCCTGTCTAGGGTCGTCCGCATGGCTGTGACTCCGCCCACCTCGGTCGGCGCGTACCTCCGATTTCCCAGCCTTCACGGCGACTCGGTCGCGTTTGTCGCCGAGGACGACGTCTGGCTCGGGGACACCGCCGGCGGCAGGGCATGGCGGCTGACCGCCGACCGAGCGCCGGTGGCGCACACCCGGCTCTCCCCCGCCGGCGACCAGGTGGCCTACACGAGCCGGCGCGACGGCGCTCCAGAAGTGCATGTCGTGGCCGTCGAGGGCGGCCCGCCCCGCCGGCTGACGCACTGGGGCTCGGACTTCACCCGGGCACTCGGGTGGACCGACGACGGCCGGATCCTGGCCGCGTCGGCGGTCGGTGAGCCGTTTCGCAGCCGGACCTGGGCGTACGCCGTACCCCTTGATGGCGGGCCGCCGGAGCGACTGCCCTACGGACCGGTCAACGCCGTGGCCGCCGAACCCGGCGGGGCGGTCGTCCTGGGCGTGCACGGCAACCGGAGGGGTGCCGCGGCGTGGAAGCGCTACCGGGGTGGGACGGCCGGGCAGCTGTGGATCGACCCCACCGGCGAGGGCACCTTCAGCCGGCTGCGGGCCGGCCTCGACGGGCAGCTTGAGGACCCCGCCTGGGTCGGCGAGCGGATCGCGTTCCTGTCCGATCACGAGGGCCACGGCAACGTGTACTCCTGCCTCGCCGACGGCAGCGACCTGCGGCGGCACACCGATCACGGCGACTTCTATGCGCGGGCGGCGCATTCGGACGGCCGCCGGGTGGTGTACCAGAGCGTCGGGGAGCTCTGGCTGCTCGACGAGCTCAGCGCCACCTCGCAACCTCAGCGGCTGGACCTTGTCCTGGGCGGGTCGGGGACCGCGCTGTCCCGGCATTCGGTCCCGGCCGCGGACCACATGGCCACCGTCGCTGCCGATCGCACCGGGCGGGCCAGCGCGATCGAGGTCCGCGGCAGCGTGCACTGGGTGTCGCACCGCGACGGGCCGTCCCGGCAGCTCACCGGCGCAGCGGGCGTCAGGTACCGGTTGCCCCGCGTGCTGAACGGTGCCGACGCCTTGGGCGTTGTGATGGTGAGTGACGCCGACGGCGACGATGCGCTGGAAATCGCGATCGTCGAAGGCACGGACCAGCCCCGTCGAATCGCTGGCGGTGAGCTCGGCCGGGTGCTGGACCTTGCCGCCTCCCCGGACGGACGCCTGGTCGCCGCGGCGAGCCACGACGGCCGGGTGCTGCTCGTCGATGTCGAATCCGGCGGTGTCCGGGAGCTGAGTGCCAGCAGCGACGGCGACGCCAGCGGGCTGAACTTCTCGCCGGACTCTCGCTGGCTGGCGTGGTCGCACCCCGGACCGGAGCCGTTGCGGCAGATCCGGCTCGCCAACGTCAGTGACGCAACTCTCATCGAGGCGACACCCATGCGGTTCACCGACACCGAGCCGGTGTTCACCATGGACGGCAAGCACCTGGCGTTCCTGTCCGTTCGAACCTTCGACCCGGTGTACGACGCGTTTGTGTTCGACCTCTCGTTCCTCGCAGGGACCCGGCCGTACCTGCTGCCGCTGGCGCAGCGCACCCCCTCTCCGTTCGACCCGAGCCCACGCGGTCGACCGATGTCCCCGGACGAGGGCAAACCGCCGAGCCCGGGCGGCTCGGACGGTTCGGACGGCTCGGACAAGGAGGCCGACGCCGGCCCCCCGCGGGTAACCGTCGACGCGGACGGGATCAGCGAGCGACTGGTGGCGGTTCCGGTGCCGGCCGGCAACTACTCCTCACTGCGCGCTTCCCGTGGCGGGCTGCTGTGGTTGCTGGACCCGCTGGTCGGCGTACTGGGGGATGGTCTGGCCAAGCCCGGAGACCAGCCGCGGTCGGCGGTTCAGCGCTACGACCTGGGGGCGCTGCTGCTGTCCACGCTGGCGGACAAGGTGGATGCCATCGAGGTCAGCGGCGACGGACGGTGGCTGATCGTCAAGGATGGGCCGGCGCTGCGCGTCGTACCGGCCGATCGCAAGGTCCCGGAAGGCGAGGAGGGCGCGGCGGATCGGGTCGAGGTCGACCTCGACCGGATCCGGGTGGAGATCGAGCCGATGGCCGAGTGGCAGCAGATGTACGCCGAGGCCGGCCGGCTGATGCGCGATCACTTCTGGATCGCCGACATGGGCGGGGTCGACTGGGAAGCGGTGCTCGAGCGGTACCGGCCGGTGCTCGCCCGGGTCGGTACCAGAGACGACCTGTCGGAACTGCTCTGGGAGGTGCAGGGCGAACTCGGGTCGTCCCACGCCTACGAGCTGCCGCCGGAGCGCGAGGTCGAGAAGAGCCGCCGGCTCGGACTGCTCGGCGCCGACCTCGCTCCCGACGCGGACGGTGTCTGGCGGGTCACCCGAGTGGTACCGGGTGAGTCCTCCGCTCCAGCGGCCCGCTCGCCGCTGTCCGCTCCCGGCGTCGGCGTACAGGCCGGCGACGGAATCGTGGCCGTCGGCGGGCGCGCGGTGGATCCGGTCGTCGGCCCCGGTGCACTGCTCGTCGGTGCCGCCGAGACGCCGGTAGAGCTGACCGTGCTGCCCGGTGACGGATCCGAACAGCGGCACGTGGTCCTCGTACCGCTGGCCACCGAGATGCCGCTGCGCTACCAGGACTGGGTGACCGGGCGGCGGAGGGCGGTCCATGCCGCCTCCGGTGGCCGAGCGGGTTACCTGCACATCCCCGACATGGTGGCCAACGGTTGGGCCCAGCTGCACCGCGATCTGCGGGTCGAGATGGTGCGGGACTGCCTCGTGGTCGACGTACGGGACAACAACGGCGGCCATGTCTCCTCGCTCGTGCTGGAGAAGCTGGCCAGGACCGTGCAGGGCTGGGCCACGGTGCGGCATATGCGGCCCACGGCGTACCCGGAGGACGCGCCGCGCGGGCCGCTCGTGGCCGTGACGAACGAGCAGGCCGGCTCCGATGGGGACATCGTCACCGCGATGATCCGACAGCTCGGGCTCGGCCCGGTGGTGGGAACGCGAACATGGGGCGGTGTGATCGGCATCGACATGCGCTACCGCCTCGTCGACGGAACGCAGGTCACTCAGCCGCGGTACTCGTTCTGGTTCACCGACGCGGGCTGGGGCGTGGAGAACTACGGGGTGGAGCCGGACATCGAGGTGCCGTTCCCACCGCAGTCCTGGGCCGCGGGGGCCGATCCGCAACTAGAGGCGGCGGTGGCTGTCGTGCTGGAGCGGCTGGCATCGCGGCCGGCCGCCACCCCACCTGCCGCATCCGACCGGCCCGACCGGGCGGCGCCACCCCTGCCACCGCGGCCCTGACTCTCCGATGTGATCGTCAGTACCAGCCATGGGAGCTCTTGAACTCCCACGCCGAGCATGGCGTGCCGTAGACATCGTCGATGTAGCCCAGTCCCCACTCGATCTGGGTGGCCGGATTGGTGCGCCAGTCGTCACCGGCGCTGGCCATCTTGCTGGCCGGCAGCGACTGCGGGATGCCGTACGCGCCGGAGGACGGGTTCTCCGCGGTGGTCTGCCAGTTCGACTCCTGGCTCCAGATCCGGTCGAGGCAGTCGAACTGCCCCTCGTCCCACCCGTACTCCAGCGTCATGAACCGACCGAGTTCCCGGTTCTGCTCCGACGTACCGCCGGGCGGTTGCACCGGGATGGCGGGGACGGTGGAGTCGGGGGCGCCAGCGGTCTTCGCCGCTGCCTGCTCCCGCATCCGCTGCCGTTCGGCCGCGCGGGCGGCGTCGGCGAACGCCTGGGCGGCCGCGGCCTCGGCCTCCTGCGTGAGGTCTGACCGACCGGCGTCGCGCGAGGTCCCCTCGTCGCCGAGCCGAAGCGGCACCGGGCCGTCGAGCCGGGCCACCGCGGGGTGCGCGTCGGGCGCCGGTCCGGGCGCCAGCGTTGCTGCGCACAGCGCGACCGCGAGCAGACCGGCCAAGCCTGCAGCCGCTCCCGGTCGGGCGTTGCGAGGTAGCGCTACCCGCGGGGAGCGAGAGCGCCCGGGCGCGCGGTGACGGCCAGCCAAGACTCGATGACTCCCATGGGTTCACGAACGGGCCGGAACCCATTACTGCCGGAGCGGCCAAGCGGCCAGGACCAGCTGTAAGTTACCCGACGCCGGCCGGAAACCGGAACCTGTCAGCTGAAACGCGCCACCGGCGACGCGGGACCACTGACAGGTCCGGCGCCTTCAGCGGGCAGGAGGCCATCCCCTTCGCGGCAGAACTGCACTGACTTAGGGGATGTCGAGCAGCACCTTGCCGAGCGTTCCCTGCGCTACGGCATCGTGCGCGGCCGCCACCTCCGCCAGCGGGAAGCGGGTGATCGGCAGGCGGGGAAGGTCGGCGGCGGCAGCTGCCACGCCGCCCGCCGCGGCGTCCAGCGCCTCGTCGGTGACGCCGTAGATCAGCACGAACCGTAGGGTCGCGTTGGCCACCATCAGACGGCGTACCGGCAGCTCGGCGAGAGCGTCGTCGGCGTAGGTCGAGATGACGCCGCGAGGCGCCAGGGCGGCCAGATCGAGTTCCAGGTTCGCACCAAGCGCCACCTCGACGATCCGGTCCACACCGTCGGGGGCGTGGGCGCGGATCTGATCGCCGACGTCATGATCGCGGTAGTTCATGACCGCGTGGGCGCCCGCCGCCTGCGCGAGAGCGGCCTTGTCCTGGCCGCTCACTGTGGCGATCACCGTCGCACCGCCCCGACGGGCCAGTGCGATTGCCGCGTTGCCGACGGCTCCCGCCCCTCCTGCCACGAGGATCGTGCGGCCCTCGACCGGGCCCTCGGCGTACAGGCAATGCCAGGCGGTCATCGCCGGCACGCCCAGCCCCGCGCCGTCGTCGTACGACGCTGGACCGGGAAGCAGGACGGCCTGACGGGACGGTACGACGGTGTATTGCGCGGCGGTGCCCCACGGCCGCCCGGGCTGCCCGGGCTGGGCGGGCCGGGCCGCAAACCAGACCCACACCCGCTCGCCGATCCGAGCGGGGTCGACGCCCTCGCCCACCGCGTCGATGTCACCGGCGCCGTCTTGACCCGGCACCTGGAAGTCGGCGTCCGGTTCGGTGCTGCTGCGCCGCTTGTGGTCGGTCGGGTTCACGCCGGCGACACGCAGGCGGACCCGTACCTCGCCGGGGGCGGGGTCCGGCGTCCGGACCTCTTCGACAGACAGGACACCGGAGTCTCCAGCGGTTCGATACAGCGCGGCTAGCACGGCGTCCTGTCTCAGAGCAGCCGAAGCGGGTAGACCTCGAACGTCGACGCGAACGTCACGCCGATCCGCGAGCCGGCGCCACGGGCGAAGCCCTCCAGCATCTCCTCCGGGTCCGGCGCGTTGGCGCCGAACGCCTCCAGGTAGGCGCGGTGCGCCTTGAGCGAGGCCACACCGGCCTCCATGTAGCCGCCGACGTCGACGGCATGCGTCGGTTCGGGCGACCCTCCGGCCAGCACCATCCGTACGCCGTTCCATGGCTCGAGGCCCTCGTCGATCAGGTCGCGGAAGACCCACCGGTTGCCAGCGTCGCGCGCGGCGTCGAGCGTGGCACGGCCGGTGACCATGTGATCGGCCATGTTGAGCGAGCCGGGGCCGTAGCTGTCCCTCAGATTGACTGTGACCACCACGTCGGGACGATGCCTGCGGATGGCCGCAGCGATCCCCCGGCGCAGTGGCAGGCCGTACTCCAAGGTGCCGTCGGGAAAGCCGAGGAACTCCACGGCGTCTACGCCGACGGCCGCGCAGGCCGCCCGCTGCTCCTCCTCGCGCAGCAGTCCTGCCTGCTCCGGCGGTACGCCGTCGATCCCCGCCTCCCCGCTGGTCACCAATGCGTACGCGACGTACTTGCCTTGAGCGGTCCAGCGCGCGACAGCGGACGCGACGCCGTACTCCATGTCGTCTGGATGCGCCGGGACGCACAGAGCGCGGTCCCAGTCCTCGGGCAAGAGCTCCAGCGGCGAGGGAGGTGCGCTCATACGCAGCAGTGTGCCCCATCGCCGTTCGACCCCGGGATGGCGCGGCTCAACCGGCGGGGCGGCCGAGACCGCGCCGCCAAATGGGATGCCCGGTCACATCGCGGCGACTAGGTTGCCGGCGTGCCCGATGCAGACGCCGGTCCCGGCTACTACGCCTACCTGACCTACAACGTCCCGCTGTCCACCATGCGGGCACACCGGCTGGTCGCGGCGCTCGCCGCGGCGGACCCGCGGACCGTGCTCGACGCCGGGTGCGGCTGGGGTGAGCTGCTGCTGCGGGTACTGGCCTGCGTACCCGCTGCGAGCGGAGTGGGGGTGGACACCGATCCGAGGGCGCTCGCCCGCGGCCGCGCCAACGCCGACAGCTTGGGGCTCACCGACCGCGTCAGGTTCGTCGAAGCCGCGGCAGCCGAGGCCACGCAGGAGCCTGCCGATGTCGTCATCTGTCTCGGTTCCAGTCAGGCGTTCGGCAGCAGCGCGGACGCGCTGCACGCGCTCTATCCGTTGCTTCGACCGGGCGGCCGGCTGCTGTTCGGTGACGCGATCTGGGAGCGCCCACCCACGGCAGAGCTGATCGAGCAGCTCGCCGGCCTGGGCACTGTCACCGACCTCGCCGGCGTGGTGGACATCGCAATCGATGCCGGCTTCCGCCCGCTGTCCATCGGCTCGGCCTCCCGCGCGGAGTGGGAGGAGTTCGAGTCCGGCTACCTGGCGGACTGGGAGGAATGGCTGCTCGGAAACACCAAACACCCTGACGCCGGGCACATCCGAGCCGCCGCCGCCGCGCACCGCGACCAGTGGCTCCGCGGATATCGTGCTCGTCTCGCCGGCGATCCTGGGCCGAGCCGCCCGCTTCATCGGCAGCCACGGCCTGTGCGGCTATGCCGCCGTTCAGCTGACCTGCGCCCGCACGGTGGCCGGGGTGGTCCCTGAATGCCGCACCTTTGGCTGCTACGACCGGCTGTTTCCCGCTGAACTGGATCGGACTGCGGCGGGGTGCTGATGGGGATTGAGCCGCTACGCCTGCGTGGCCATCCCGGCTTTCGCCGGTTTTGGGCGGCGACGACGATCTCAGCCTTTGGTACCTACATCACCACTCTGGCCATCGGGGTCCTCGTGGTGGTCGACCTGGACGGCTCGGCCGCTGACGTCGGCTGGGTCAACGCAGCGCGGTGGGCGCCCTACCTCGTGGTGGGTCTGCTCGTCGGTGTCCTGGCGGACCGGGTGCGCCGCAAGCCGCTGCTGGTCAGCACCGACCTGGCACGCGCCTTTGTGCTCGGCACCGTGCCGCTGTTCGCCCTCACGCAGACCTTGTCCGTCGTCGTGCTCATTTGCCTGATGGCTGCTTTCGGGCTGCTCTCGGTCTTCAACGACGCCGCCCACCAGTCGTTCCTGCCGCGGCTGCTGCCACGAGCCGCGCTGCCACGAGCGAACGCGCGGCTTGAGCAGAGCAACGCCGTCGCCCAAACTTCCGGTCCGGCGCTTGGTGGCGGGCTCGTTGCCTGGCTGGGGGCACCCGTCGCCGTACTGGCCGACGCCATCTCTTACCTCGTCTCCGGCGTGCTGATCGCCCGGACCCCCATCGATGACCCGGCTCCGGAGCGGTCCGGCCGACGTGTCACCTCGGTGGTGACCGAGCTGCGCGAGGGACTCCGCTGGGTCTACCGCCATCGAACGTTGCGGCCACTCGCCCTCGGCACGCACGCCTGGTTTCTCTTCAATGGTGTCCTTGGCACCGTATACGTACCCTTCGCGCTGCGCGAGCTCGGAATGGGACCCGGCGGGCTTGGCATCACCCTGACGCTGGCCGGCGTCGGCGGTCTCCTCGGCAGCAGCTTGTCGGGATGGCTCGGCCGACGGCTGAGCATCGTCAGGACAGTCACGGCCGCCCGCCTTTTGGAGGCCGCGGGCTTCGCCGTCGTGGCCATCACGCCCGGGGCGGACGTCCTCGGGGCGACTGGTGTGGTGGCCGTCGCAGGGCTCGGACAGTTCCTCTTCGGGCTCGGACTGGGCGCCGAGGGTCCGGTGGAGCTCTCCTACCGTCAGGCGGTGACCCCCGACCACCTCCAGGGCCGGATGAATGCCACGATGCGGTCGCTCAACCGAGCTGCCATCGTTGTCGGTGCGCCGCTGGGTGGGCTGCTCGCCGACGCGGTGGCGTCCCGGTTCGCCATCTGGGTCGGCGTCCTTGGCGTCGCGGTCAGTGCGGTCGCCCTCGCGGCTTCCGACTTCCGGCACGCGGCTCACGACGACTGACCATCCGTTCCCGGTCGGCAGTTCCAGCAATGCTGAAGAGCGGCGGCAAGGCCCGTGTTCCGGTGCGCGTAAGCGCCGCGTTTGCAGAGGCGTGACGAGGCGCGGTCATCACGGAACTCATGAGCGCGGATCGCAGCACTCGGCGGATGTCGGCCCTAGATGATCATCTAGGGCTGGACCATGTCGACGAAGCGGCTGTAGTGGCCCTGGAAGGCGACCGTGCAGGTGGCGGTCGGGCCGTTGCGGTGCTTGACCAGCAGCAGGTCGGCCTCGCCGGCGCGCGGCGACTCCCGCTCGTAGAAGTCCTCGCGGTGGATGAGCACCACCATGTCGGCATCCTGTTCCAGTGAGTTGTGCACGGCGATGCCGTCGGCGATGAAGTTCTGGGTGCCGGGCACGGTGGCGTCGTACACCTCCTGCACACCGATGCTCTCGATCGACTCGACACTGTCCCAGCACACGTCGCCGTTCGCCGTCCGCGGGGGATCGGAGCGGCGAGACTCCGAGCGGCGGCTGAATTCGTGACCCGCCGCGGCCATCCGCAGCTTCAACAGCACCGGGCGCCAGGACTCAGGTAGGGCGGCGTTGATCGAGACGCAGTCGAAGAAGCGCTGTTGATCGACCAGCTCCACCACCGCCAGGCAGAACCCACTGGCTTCGGCCTGCACGTGTCCGAAGACGTTGAAGCGCAGCAGCAGGCGGGCCAGGTCGTCGACCACATGGCGGGAGGCGGAGCTGTAGCGGATGTCGGCCCGGTCCTCGTCGACCAGCCAGCGCACCGAGCCGCCGAAGGACCACAGGTCGGCGAGAAACTTGCCAAGCCGCGCCTCGGGCAGGCCGAACGCCAACCGGGACAGCCGGCCGTCGGACACCCTGAGCGGCGCGACGTCTACGACCCGCCGCGGTGCTGGAACCCGCCGGGGAGCCGCCAGCCGGTCACCGACGGCAAGCTCACCGAGCGGGCGCCATCCGCCCGGCGTCAGGAACGGGTGGTTCGCGGTCGCCTCGATCTGGCGGCCCGAGGCCAGCCGCAGCGCGAAGACGTCCTTGACGCCGCTGGCGAACGCGTGGGTCATGGTCTGCGGCACCACCCGCTGATGCTCGTCCAGGGACCAGACCGGAATGTCGCGCTCGCCGGAGGCGACCAGCTCGCCCATGCTGACCTCGGCCCCGGTGTCCGCGCGGAGAACCCTGGTCGCCGCCGCGAGGCAGCCGGACTCGCGCAGGTCGGACAGCATCGGCTTCTTGTCCTGGCGCTGCTCGGGGCTGCGGTTGAGCTGGCAGATGGCGACGACGGGCACCTCGAGCTCCTTGGCCAAGAGCTTCAGCGACCGGGAGAACTCGGAGACCTCCTGCTGCCGGGACTCCACCCTCTTACCGCTGGTCATGAGCTGCAGATAGTCCACGATGACCAGCCGTAGGTCATGCCGTTGCCGCAGCCGCCGCGCCTTGGCCCGGATCTCCATCATCGTCAGGTTCGGTGAGTCGTCGATGTACAGCGGGGCGTCGGCAACCTCTCCCATCCGTCTGGCCAGCCGGGTCCAGTCCTCC
>Ga0136620_10000881_pt1 | contig 13890 bp, 11 predicted proteins | sample AntDrymUQ4162106_2_FD_104806 | JGI IMG/M metagenome (GOLD analysis project Ga0136620, IMG submission 104806) | Polar desert sand microbial communities from Dry Valleys, Antarctica - metaG UQ416 (21.06) | ecosystem: Environmental > Terrestrial > Soil > Desert | place: Antarctica: Dry Valley... | reverse complement strand
TCCCGTGAAGCATCCGGTGCGGGTCGACGCCCGAGAACCCGAAGGAGACGAAGCGCGCTCGGGGCTCGAGCCCGAGCCGCGATACCGCCTGATCCGACGCCACGAGGACGGCCGCGGCCCCGTCGCAGATCTGGCTCGAGTTCCCGGCCGTCACCCGTCCCTCCGGGACGAAGGCCGGCAAGAGCTCTGCGAGCTTCTCCGCCGAGGTGTCGCGGCGCGGGGTCTCGTCGACGGCGAGAGCCCCGTCGATCGGCACGATCTCTTGCTCGAAGCGGCCCTCGTCGATCGCGAGGAGCGCCCGCCGGTGCGACTCGAGCGAGAAGGCGTCCAGCTCCTCCCGCGAGATCCCCCACTCCTCGGCGATCACCTCCGCCGAGATCCCCTGCGGGACGATCTGCCAGCGCTCCATCAGCTCGTCCGAGAGGTCGCCGCCGTTCGAGCCCATCGGAACGCGAGACATCATCTCGACCCCGGCGGAGACGACGACGTCCAGCTGGCCCGACCAGATCGCAGTGGCGGCGTTGAAGTTGCACTGCATCGACGAGCCGCACTGGCGGTCGACCGTCGTGCCGCAAACCGTCTCGGGCCAGCCGGCGACGAGCGGAACCATCCGGCCGATGTTCCAGCCCTGCTCGCCGATCTGGGTCACACAGCCGAGCTGTACGTCCTCGACCTCGCCCGGGCTCACCCCTGTGCGCTCGACAAGGCCGTTCAGCACCTGCCCGGCGAGCTCGTCTCCGCGGATCGACGACAACGCCCCGTTCCGCTTCCCGATCGGGCTGCGAACGGCGTCGACGATGTAGGCCTCAGGCACTGGCGACAGCGTAGAGACGCCACGACCCGACGCCCTTCAGTTCGTGCGGGCCACGATCCTCGAACTCGATCCCCGAGCCCGCGACGAGGTCACGCACGGTGCTCGAAGCGAGGATCTCGTCGGCCCGAGCGGCTCTCGCGATTCGAGCGCCGATATGCACGGCGATTCCGCCGGCTTTGTCCGCCATCAGCTCGCACTCGCCGGTGTGCAGACCGACCCGGAGCTCGATCCCGAGCTCGCGGACCGCTTCGCGGATACTCCAGGCGGCACGCACCGCACGAGCCGGGCCGTCAAACGTCGCGAAGAACCCATCGCCGGCCGTGTCCATCTCTTCACCGCGAAAGCCCTCGAGCTCGCGTCGCACGATCGCGTGGTGCTGCTCGATCACGTCGCCCCAACGACGGTCGCCGAGCTCGGCAGCGCGCTCGGTGGAACCGACGATATCGGTGAACAACACCGTTGCGAGCACGCGGTCGGCCTCGTGCACCGGACGGCTGCCCGTAAGGAACTCCTCCACCTCGTCGACAACCGCATCGACGTTGCCCGCCCAGATCAGATGTTCGTCGCCGGGCAATTCCACGTAGTTCGCGCCGGGGATCTGTGCCGCGATCCAGCGTCCTTCCTCGACGTTGACGTCGCGGTCGCCGACGCGCTGGAGGACGAGCGTGGGAACCCGGATCGTCGGCAGCACGGCGCGGACGTCGATCTGGGTGTTCATGCGCAAGAGAGCGACGGCGGCGCCAGGACTGGCGCTGCGGCGGAGGTATCTGACCGCGCGCTGCTTGAAGGCCTCGTCAGCGCTCGGTGCGAGGTCGGAGATGTCCATCTCGCCTCCCCACGTCCGTTCGATCGACTCGATCTCGGCGGCACGCGCTTCCGGCGTCGGCGCCCATGGATAGTCGGGACTCCAGACCCGCTTCGCGTACACCGCGAGCGCAATCAGCGCGCGCGTCCGCTGCGGGTACGTCGCGGCGAAGAGAACACTCATGAGACCGCCCTCAGACGAGCCGAAGATCGCGGCACGTTCGGACCCGGCCGCGTCCATGACGGCGCGGACGTCGTCCATCCTCTGCTCGAGAGTCGGCAGCCGGTCTAGCGGTACGGGATCGGACAGTCCCGTGCCTCGCTTGTCGAACAGGATGAGCCGCGAGAAGGAGGCGAGCCGTCGCAGCAGGAGCGCATGCGCGGGCTCCTCCCACATCAGTTCGACGTTCGAGATCCAGCCGGGGACGTAGACGAGGTCGAGCGACCCGGCACCTACCACCTGGTACGCGATGTTGACGTCTCCGCTCTTGGCGTAGTGAGTCTCCGGCTGCATAGGCTTCAACTATGGCTGTCACGGCAGCGGCACGAAAGCTCCTGGTCGGCGGCGAGTGGATCGAGACGGGCGAGTGGCAGGAGGTGCGCTCGCCCTACTCCGGCGACGTGGTGGGTCGTGTTCCCAGAGCCGGCGCGGCCGAGACCAGACAGGCGATCGACGCGGCAGAGGCCGCGATGGCCGAGCCGATGCCCGCGCACAAACGCGCGGAGATCCTCGTACGCGTCGCGGGTGCGCTGGGCCGGCGGCACGACGAGGTCGCGCGGCTGATCTCCGATGAGGCGGGAAAGCCGATGAAGGCTGCGCGAGTCGAGGCGAAACGCGCGATGTCCACGTACACCTTCGCCGCGGTCGAGGCTCGCAAGCTCACCGGCGAGATGATCCCCATGGACGCATCGCAGGCGGGCGAGGGGAAGCTCGCGTTCACGCTGCGCCGCCCGCTCGGCATCGTCGGAGCGATCAGTCCGTTCAACTTCCCGCTCAACCTGGTCGCGCACAAGATCGCACCCGCGCTCGCAGCGGGCTGCGCAGTCGTCCTGAAGCCGGCCGGCCAGACGCCGCTTTCGGCGCTGCTCCTTGCCGAGCTCGAGGACGAGGCCGGATTGCCCCCCGGCTGGCTCAACGTCCTCGTAGGGCCGTCGTCGGAGATCGGGGACGTCCTCGTCGAGGACGAGCGGGTCCGAGCGATCACCTTCACGGGGTCGGGCGACGTCGGCTGGAAGCTGAGCGAGCGGGCTCCGCAGAAGCTGGTCAGTCTGGAGCTCGGCAACTCGACACCGTTGATCCTCGAGGCCGACGGCGACGTCGGGGCAGCCGCTCGGGCCGTCGCGCTACACGGGTTCGCCTACGCCGGCCAGAGCTGCATCTCGATTCAGCGCGTGTACGCCCACCAGGACGTCTACGAGGATTTCGTCGGGCAACTCGTCCCGCTCGTCGAGCAGCTCGTGCTGGGCGACCCCTCGGACGAGGACACCGACGTGGGGCCGGTGATCGACGAGGAGGCGCGCGACCGGATCCTCGACTGGATCGAGGAGGCGCGCCGGGCGGGTGCCGGGATCCTCACGGGCGGCCGGCTCGAGGGGGAGCTGATCCGTCCCACGGTGATCGCCGAGCCCGCCGCCGAGCTCAAGGTGTCCTGCGAAGAGGTCTTCGGGCCGGTCGTAACCGTCAGCCGATACCGAACGCTCGACGAGGCGTTCGAGCTGGCCAACTCGACGCAGTACGGCCTTCAGGCTGGAATCTTCACGGCGAGCATCCGGACTGCCATGCGCGCAGCGGCCGAGCTCCAGTTCGGGGGAGTGACCGTCAACGAAGCTCCGACCTTTCGCGCCGACCAGATGCCTTACGGCGGCGTCAAGGCATCGGGCAATACGCGTGAGGGGCCCGCCTATGCAGTGCGCGAGCTGACCGAGGAGCGCGTCGTCGTCATCGATCTGTGAAGAGGCCCGAGCGGGAGCTCCTGGCCTCTGTCGGCTAGATTCGCCGCGTGGCAGGTCCCTGGCCGTTCGGCCGTCCCTCGGATGATGGCGCAGAAGCGCCCCGGCGCACGACCCCCGCGGGACTGAAGCGCGAACGCCGTGCGCTGGCGCGGGAGCGCGAGCAGCTCGTCCGCGACCTCGGGGGTCTGGTCTACGAGATGTTCCGCCTCGACCGGTTCCGTGTGGAAGTCGTCACGGAGCGGTGCCAGGCGCTCGTGGCAATCGACGGTCGGATCGAGGAGATCGAGACATCCCTCTCCGCGGCGACACGCCGCGGACCACGCTGCGATTGCGGCGCGCCGATCCCCTGGGGATCGCATTTCTGCCAGAACTGCGGTCGTCCCGTCGGCCCGCAGCCCGTCGTCTCCTGCGCGCGCTGCGGATCGCCTTTGCCCGCTGACGTTCGATTCTGCGGGAGCTGCGGCAGTCCGGTGGAGCTCACCCCGTCTGCCGCGGTCCAGCCTCTGCCGGAACTGCCGGCGGACACACAGCCCGGCTCGAAGCCTGCGGACGCCGTGCAGGCCGGCGGCGGCAAGCCTTGAGCGCCACGCAGCAAGAGTGCCCCCGCTGCGGCGCGGCGGTGGAGCCGCTTCAGGAGTACTGCGTCGACTGCGGACTCCGGCTGCACACCCCAGGCGTGGTTCCCGCGCTCGCATCCGGCTGGCGCCGGCGAATGCCCTGGTACCCAGGAGACTGGGTCTGGCCGTCGCTCCTCGCGCTCGTCGTGGCAGTGCTCTCTGCGGCCGGCGCAATCGTCTGGACACGGGACGCCCGAAGTGCCTCCAGCGAGACGATCGTCGGCGACACCGGACCGCTTCCCACCGTCGCGACCACCACGACGGCAGAGACGACCACCCCTCGGCGGACGGTGCCGACCCAGACGACGGCGACGACGGCTCCTCCGCGACCTCAACCACGCCGGTCGCTGATCGAGTGGCCCCAGGGCCAAAACGGCTGGACGCTCGTCCTCGCCTCCCTTCCCACCTCCGCCGGAAGACCACAGGCCGTCGCGAAAGCGCGGGAAGCTCTCAGGTCGGGCCTCGCCGAGGTGGGCGTGCTGGACTCCTCCCGCTACGCAAGCCTCCACCCCGGCTACTACGTCGTGTTCAGCGGCGTCTACCCCTCACTGACCGAAGCGCAGAACGCTGTCTCCAAGGCAGCGTCCTCGGGCTACGCAAACGCGTACGCCCGAAGGGTCACCTCGTAGCAAGGCGCCGCGCGGCGGGCTCTGCCCGACGCGCCTAGAGAAGAACGCCGATCGCCACCGCGTCGCCCCTCACGGCCGCGCTAGGCGGCGGCGTCAGCCAAGTGCTGATGCGAAGGGCAGTAGTCGCGCTCGGGGAGCGGCGTGCGCTGACACGGCTTTCCCTTGCGCGTCGTCGCCCTGCAGCGTGGAACTCCGCCGTCGAAGGCGCCGGCCTCGATCTGTTCGGTGATGAACGACACCGCAGCTCCCACGCCCTCTTCGACGATCCATGCCACCTGCGCCTGCGCGCGGATCGGGAAGTAGCGGCGGATGTCCTGGAAGAGCGCCCGTTCCGGCTTCGCGAAATAGAGCGGATCGCGGGCCAGCCTCTCCATCGTGTCCTCGCAGGCAGCGAGTACCGCTCGCCGGTACTCGAGCTGGGTCTCCCGAGGCGAGTACGGGTCTATCAGATCCTTGATCGAGCGGTAAATCGCCCGTGAGTACTGATACATACGATTCTGAATCGCAAGCTTTTTTGCGTCCATGTCTAGGTATCAGCTCCTCGATTAACCCGTCGCAAACGTCTGTTAAGCCCGCATTAACAGCCTACGGGCCTGGCCTGGAAAGCCAGCATAACGAGTTTCCCTCGCTGTTACAAAGTCCGGCGAACGGTTGTCATGGACGGCAACGAAAGACGATACGACAGAATAGGACGCTCGTGTCCCACGACACCGACAAGCTCATCCGGCAGCTCTCACTGGTCGCCTTTCTGATGGCCGAGCGGCGAGCCTTGACAGCCCGGGACGTGAAAGGCAACGTCGAGGGGTACTCGGAGATGTCGGACGAGGCCTTCGCGCGGCGGTTTTACTCCGACCGGGCCGAGCTGCTTGCTCTCGGCGTGCCGCTCGACTCGCAGCGCGACGAGTTCACCGGCGAAGAGCTCTACACCCTCCGGTCCGAGCGCTACTTCCTTCCGGAGCTGAACCTCTCCGACGACGAGCTCGCTGCGCTTCAGACCTGCTTCTACCTTCTGGAGGGTCACTTCGCCTACGCCGAGCCGCTGCGGCTCGCGCTCCAGAATCTCGCGCTCGGCCGGCCCGGACTCACCGACTCGAGGAGCCCCACGGAGGACCGTGTGGAGATCCACGACCCCGACTACTCCCCGGAGATGCCCGGCCGGCTCGCGAAGCTCGAGGGCGCGATCTCGAAGCAGCGGACGATCCGCTTCCGGTACTGGGCGATCTCGCGCGACGAGGAGGCCGAACGGACGATCGACCCCTACGCACTGCTTCTCGACGCCGGCCGGTGGTACGTGATCGGCCACGACCACGATCGGGGCGAGATGAGAACGTTCCGCGTCTCGCGCATTCGTGCGGACATCCGGCTCGCGACCAGGCGCGAACGCGACTTCAGGCTCCCCGAGGACTTCGACGTCGAGCTCTACCGGGGCCGAGCGCCATGGCAGATCGGCGACCTGACCGGTGAGGCGCGAATCGAGGTAGCCGAAGACACGGCGTGGTGGATCGAGCGCGTCTACGGACGCGCCGGCCGCCTAGAGGAAGGCGTTTTCATCACCGGCTTCGCATCCTTCGCGCCGATCGTGCGCTGGATCCTTCGTCAGGAAGGCCGCGCCGTGCCCCTCTCGCCGCCACCGTTACGGCGGGAGGTCAAGTCAGCCCTCGAGCTGGCACGGGAGCGTCACGAGGGTGAGCCGCCGAAGCTCGCAGCCGAGGATGTCCGCCCCGACGTCGAGCCGCCGGAGCGACCGGGCTCCCCGGTCGCACCCGAGCGCTTCGGCCTCCTCCAGGCCCTTCTCGCCTACTTGCTCGACCGCTGCGGCGACGAGAACGAGGCCACGATCCCCGCAACGGAGCTCGCGGATCGCTTCCGCATTCCTGCGGAGTCGCTCGAAGAGCACCTCTCCCTGCTCAACCTCGTCAACTTCGGCGGCGGGTGCTACGCCGTCTATGCAGAGCTTCGCGGAGACGACGTCTTCGTCGACAAGGAGCTCTTCGGCGACACATTCCGCTCCCCGCCCCGCCTCACGCCGCTCGAGGCGCGAGCGATTCGGCTCGCCCTCGAGTTCGTCGGCCCGATGATCGCGGCCGACGCTCACACGCCGCTCGACCGGGTCCGGCGAAAGCTGGAGGAGACCTTTGGCCAGTTCGAGCTGGCACAAGCGCCAGACCTTGACGTCGAGCGGGTCGAGGAAGACCTCGTCTCGACGTTCAGCGACGCCATCCGCCAGCGGCGACTTGTCGGGCTCGACTACCTCAAGGAGGGAGAGAAGACTCCATCGAGCCGGGTCGTCGAGCCGTATCTCCTCGACCGGCGGCTGCCCCACTGGTACATCCACACCTGGGATCGGACACACGACGGGCCACGCAGCTTCCGCCTCGACCGGATCCGTGGCGCAAAGCGAACGCGCGAGCGGTTCGAGGCACGCGAGGGCTTCGACCCGCAGGAGCTGAGCGGGACGCGGGCGGTGCGCATCTGGTACTCGCCGGCCGTGGCGCGCTGGGAAGTGGAGCGTGGTGCGATGCCTCTCAAGGACGGCTCCGCGGTGCGCGCGACGTCGGCCGGCGAGGAATGGCTCGTCGGCGAGATTCTCTCGTTCCGCGGAGAGGCGGTCGTCCTGGAGCCGGCCGATCTGCGCAAGCGCATTGCGACACGCGCCAAGGAGCTCGGCCGGGAGCTCGGCGTCTCCAGGGTCACGGCAGCAGCGCGCTAGACGGGCAGCGACAGCGTGAAGACGGCGCCATTATCAGGTGCCGATTGAACTTCGAGAAAGCCGCCGTGCGCCTCGGCGATCGAGCGGGCGATGAAGAGGCCTAGGCCCGTGCCCGGCTTCGCCTTGTCACCGATCGCCACACGCCCGAACTTCTCGAAGATGACCTTCTGGTGCTCGGAGGGAATCCCGGGCCCGCGATCCCGGACCTCGATCAGAACCATGCCGTCCGATGCGATCGCCTCGACCCGGACCTCGTCTCCGGCGGGCGAGTAGTTGACTGCGTTGTCGATCAGGTTGATGAGCACCTGCCGCAGTCGATTGCGGTCACCTCGGACCAGCGGCAGGTGATCGCGTACGACAGCCCTGACTCCCACCTCGTCTTGCGCTTGCGCAGCAACTGCCGCTGAGTCTCGAACGAGCTCGCCGAGATCGACGTCGTCGAAGGAATAGCTGAACGTCCCGGCTTCGATCCTCGAGGTGTCGAGCACGTCCCCGATCAGCTCGGCGAGCCGCGCGGTCTCGTGGGCGATGAGATCGAGGAAGGACTCGCGCTGCTCCGGCGAGAGCTCGCGCCAACGCTGTTGAAGCGTGCGAGCCGACCCGATGACCGACGCCATCGGACTTCGCAGCTCATGTGAGACCAGGGAGACGAAGTCGGCTCGAAGCGCGGACAGCTTGCGCAGCTCCTCCACGGTCTCCCGCTCGGCCTCGTACGCACGGATGTTCTGGACGGCGCTGCCGACCAGGCGGCCGAGGAGTCCCAGAAGCTCGATCTCCACCGCTCGAAAGGAGTGCGGGTCGCGCCGCACGAGCGAGATCGCACCGATCGTCTCAGGGCCCGAGAGCAGAGGAGCCACCACGCGGCACCGAAGCCCGAGCTCGAGGAACTCAGGCTCTTCCACGTACTGCGGCTCCGTCATGTCCTCCCGGTAGACGGTCTGGCCCTTCGCGGCGACCGCTTCGAGGATGGATCCGGTCACCGTGATCAGCGAGCCGGGCGGAAACACCGTGTCCGCTCCCGCTCCGGAGGTCGCGAACACCCGGATGTTTCCCGCCTCGACGAGGACGATCGCCATGCGCTCGAACGGGACGAGGCCGCGGAGCTCACGGATGAAGGCGGCGAATGCGTGCTCGATCTCGAGGGACGAGCTGAGCGCACGGGCGCATCGGTTCGTCGCATCGAGGATGTCGGCACGGCGTCCAAGCTCGTCGCGCAACTCCTCCGCTTCGGCCGCCCGCGCCGAAGCACGTTTCCGTTCCTCTCGGAGCCGGGTGACGAGCGATCCAGCGACTACGCCGAGAATCAGCTGGACTCCGACGGGAAACGCGATCCGGTCAAGGTCGAACTCCATCGGGTCGAACCGGTCTTTTCGCCACGATTCGATGCTGATCAGCGCGATCGCGGAGACGATCGGCATGGCGATCCCTCCGAGAACCCCGTACCGGAGGGCGGCCTCGATCAGCGGGATGAAGACGAGCTGCCGCACCGGTGTCTCCAGCTCGTACGAGAAGACGACGATGTAGCCGTAGACCACCGCCGAGTCGAAGACGAGCGCCGCGAAGCCGATTCGTCTCCAAGTCACCCGGGAGGGAACCGTGTAGGCCAGCAGGATGAACGCGACCGTCCCGGCGGCGAACACGCCTGTGATCCCCCAGGCCCATCGCTCGTAACCCGCGGGGTACCTCTCCTTGAAGACTCCCACCTCGAGCAGCGCGAAAACGAGCGCGAGGACCCGAACCCAGGCCATCGAGACCTCGGTCAGCGAGGAGCGATGCATGTGTCGCGTCAAGCCACAGGATTGTGCCGGTCGCGCAGGCGGGCAAGAGCCCACGCGGCGTGCTCGCGAAGGAGCTCGTCGTCCGATTCGGCGTAGCGCTCCGCGAGCTGCGCCTCCTCGGAGGAGCCGGTGTTTCCGAGCGCGACGAGCGCGTTCCGACGAAGGTACCGGGGGTCGTTGCGCGGAACGAAGAGCCGGTCGTACCTCCGGCGTAGATCCTCGTCCTCCGCCTCGAGCCAGTCGACGAGGGAGACGTGCGGATCGGCGCCATCAGCCGGTGGGGTGCGACCGCGGCGCTTCTCGACCCCGCGATTCCACGGACAGACGTCCTGGCAGATGTCACACCCGTACACGCGGTCGCCGAGCCGCTCGCGGATCGGCTCCGGGATCGAGTGCGTCGACTGCGTCCAGTAGGAAAGGCACCGGTTCGTGTCGAGCACGCCGGCCGTCTCCAGGGCGTTCGTCGGGCAGGCGTCGATGCACAGCCGGCACGATCCGCAGTCGAGCCCGAGCGCCGGGGTCGAGGCGAGGCTCTCGGTCGTCACGAGCGTTCCGAGCACGACCCAGGAGCCGTGCTTTCGCGTGATGAGCATCGTGTTCTTCCCGTAGAAGCCCACGCCCGATCGAGCCGCGGCCTCGCGGTCTACGTGCTGATTCTCATCCACGAGGACGCGGTACTCGCCGCCCAGGCGGCGGCCGAGCTCGTCGAGCCTGTCGCGCAGGTCGGCGTAGGTGTCGCTCCAGGTGTAGCGCGGCATCCTGCCCTGGCCGGGGCCCGGCTCCGGCGCGTCGGCGTAATAGCAGAGCGCTGCCGAGATCACCGTGCGTGCGCCCGGCAGCAGCCGCTCGGGATGGCAGGAGACTTCGGGCTGGGCCATGGTGAACTTCAGGTCCGCGAACAGCCCCTGCGCGCGGCGCTCCTCGATCGCCCGCTCGGTCTCGACATACGGGACCGCAGGCGTCGCGCCCAGCGCGTCGAGACCAAGCTCGTCCGCCAGCAGCTCCAGGTCCCGGGCTGTCATGCGGGCAGTCTGCCTACGATCGCCCACGATGAAGGCGATCCGGATCCATGAGGACGGCGGCCCCGAGGTGCTTCGCTACGAGGAAGCACCCGATCCGGAGCCGGCACCCGGCGAAGTCCTGATCCGCCTCCGCGCCGCCTCGCTCAACCGCCTCGACCTCTGGATCCGGAAAGGGCTTCCCTCGGTGCCCAAGCCGCGGATCCTCGGTGCGGACGGGGCCGGCATCGACGAGTCCGGCAGACGAGTCGTGATCAACCCCGGGCTCGAGCACGGCGACGCCATCTCGGTCGTCGGAGAGCACATGGACGGCACGCACGCGGAGCTGATCGCCGTTCCGGGGACGAACGTCTACCCGCTTCCGGACGAGATCTCGTTCGAGGAAGCCGCGGCCTTCCCCCTGGTCTTCGAGACCTCCTACCGGATGCTCGTCACTCGCACCGGCCTCCGTGAGGGCGAGTGGGTGCTCGTCTGGGGCGTCGGTAGCGGGATCGGGACGGCATCGCTCCAGATCGCGAAGGCGCTCGGCGGCCGCGTGATCGCGACCTCGTCGAGCGACGAGAAACTGGAGCGGGCGCGCGCGCTCGGAGCGGACGCAGTCGTCAACCACGAGACAGGCGACGTCGTCGAGGCGGTGAAGGAGGCGACCGGCGGGCCGGGCGCGGAGATCGTCATCGAACACGTCGGCGAGGCGACCTGGCAGACCTCGCTCCAGGCGGTTCGGGCGCACGGGCGAATCGCCGTCTGCGGAGCGACCACGGGGCCCAACCCCAAGGCTGCGCTGCACCGGGTCTGGTGGAAGCAGCTCTCGATCCTCGGTTCGACCATGGGAACGAAGTCTGACTTCGAAGGTGCCTTCGAGCTCGTGAAGTCGGGGAGGGCGAAGCCAGTCGTCGACTCCGTCTTTGCGCTCGCCGACGCGGCGGCCGCGCACGAGCGCATGGAGTCCGGCGACCAGTTCGGGAAGATCGTTCTGCGGATCCCGGAGTAGCTAATCCTCGGGTGTGACGTAGGCGGCGGTCAGGCCGCCGTCGACGAGGAACGTCGCGCCGTTCACGTACGACGACTCGTCACTGGCCAGAAACAGCGCCGCATTGACGACCTCGCGCGGCTTCGCGAGCCGGCCCATCGGCAGGTGGACTCGCCGCCGCTCGTAGGCCGCGGGATCGTCACCGAAGATCCGGAGGAGGAGCGGCGTCTCCACCGGCCCAGGACACAGCGCGTTCACCCGGGCGCCCTGCCTGGCGAACTGCACGCCCAGCTCGCGCGACATCGACAGAACAGCGCCCTTCGAAGCCGTGTAGGAGATCTGTGAGGTCGCTGCTCCGACGAGGGCAACGAATGACGCGACGTTGATGACAGACCCTCCACCTCGCTCCAGCAGGTACGGGATGCCGTACTTGCAGCAGAGGTACACACCCTTCGTGTTGACAGCCTGAACATGCTCCCATGCCTCCTCGCCGGTCTCGAGGATGGAGTCGTCGTCCGCCGGGGAGATACCGGCGTTGTTGTAGAGCACGTCGATCCCGCCGTACCGTTCCGCCGCCGCCGCGTACATCCCACGAACGCTGTCCGCGTCCGCCACGTCCACCTGCTGGGGGAACGCGTCGCGCGCCTCACCCGCCGCCTGCTCGGCCGCTTCGCGGTCGACATCCGCGACGCAGACGCTTGCCCCCTCCTCCGAGAAGAGGATTGCCGCATCCCGGCCCATGCCGCCAGCGGCGCCGGTGATGACCACGACCTTGCCGTCCAGCCTGCCCACGGTCTAGTCGCCCTCCGTCGCGATGTAGACGTTCTTGAGCTCCGAGTAGCCCTCCATGGCGTGCATCCCGAGCTCTCGACCGAATCCGGACTGCTTGAACCCGCCGAAGGGCGTGGAGACCCGCACGGAGGTATTCGAGTTGACGGAGAGGACGCCGGTTTCCACCGCCCGCGCCATCCGCAGGGCCCGCGCCACGTCCCGGGTCCAGACCGACCCCGAGAGGCCGTACGGCGTGTCGTTGGCAAGGCGAACCGCCTCGGCCTCGTCCTCGAAAGGGATCACGGCGGCGACCGGGCCGAAGACCTCCTCGCGCGCGATGCGGTCGTCATTCGTCGCTTCCACGATCGTGCAGGGGAACCAGAAACCTTTACTGTCGGGCGTGTTTCCCCGGAAGACAACGTTACCGTCCACGTAGGACGACACCTTCTCGCGGTGATCCGCCGAGATCAGCGGTCCCATCTCGGTCGTGTCGTCCTCTGGATCGCCGAGCTTCACGTGGTCCGCACGCTCGATCAGCAGTTCCAGGAACCGGTCGTATGCACCCCGTTCGACGAGGATCCGCGAGCGGGCGCAGCAGTCCTGGCCGGCGTTCCCGAACACCGCATACGGGGCCGACGCCGCGGCCGCCTCGAGATCCGCGTCCGCGAAGACGACGTTCGCCGACTTGCCGCCCAGTTCCAGCGTGACGCGCTTGATCGTCTCGGCGGCGCCCTGCATCACGCTACGCCCGACCTCGGTCGAGCCGGTGAAGCCGATCTTCGACACATCGGGATGCTCAACCAGCCGCTTCCCGACCTCCGACCCTGATCCGGTGAGAACATTGAGGACGCCCTCGGGGAATCCCGCCTCGAGTGCCAGCTCGGAGAGGCGCAGCACGGTCAACGGCGTCAACTCGGCGGGCTTCAACACGACCGTGTTCCCACAGGCGAGAGCCGGCCCGAGCTTCCAGCTCCCGATCGCGATCGGGAAGTTCCAGGGCACGATCAGCCCGACGACGCCGAGCGGCTCGCGGAACGTCATGTTCACGCCGCCGGCGACGGGGATCGTCTCGCCGTAGTGCTTGTCCACGGCGCCCGCGTAGAAGTAGAAGACGTCGGCCACCATCTGCACCTCGCCCCGTGAGTCGCTGATCGGCTTGCCGACGTTCCGAGTTTCGAGACGCGCCAGCTCCTCCCCGTGTTCCTCGACGAGTCCCCCAAGTCTCCGCAGGAGCCGAGCCCGGTCCCCCGGGTTGACGGCCCGCCAGGCGGGATACGCCCGCTTCGCGATTTCGATGACCCGGTCGGCCTCCTCGACGGTCGCCCCGGGGACCTCGGCGATCGTCTCCTCGGTCGCCGGGTTGACGACGACGGTCACGTGCGCTCCTCCCGGTAGCGCTCCGCCTCCTCGACGAGCCCCTTGAAGAGCGCGAAGTCCTCACCCTCCTCCGGATGCCAGAGGACACCGAACGCGAAGCGCTTCTCCGGATCCTCCAGTCCTTCGACGACGCCGTCCTCGGCCCAGGCGACTTCGCGGAGTCCCCGGCCGATCTTGCCCATGCCCTGATGGTGATGCGACTTCACCGGTGCGTGCTCACCCAGGAGACCGCCCAGACGGCTGTCCTGCGCGACCTGCACCGAGTGGTCGGAGAAGGCACCCGGCTCGTGCCTGTGCTTCTCGTCGCCCACGACTTCGGGCAGGTGCTGGACGAGGTCGCCGCCTCGGGCAACATTCAGGAGCTGGGAGCCGCGGCAGATGGCGAGCACCGGCATATCGCGCGCCAGCGCGGCCTCGAGCATGCGCATCTCCGCCTGGTCGCGCCACG
>Ga0136620_10000880_pt1 | contig 13891 bp, 12 predicted proteins | sample AntDrymUQ4162106_2_FD_104806 | JGI IMG/M metagenome (GOLD analysis project Ga0136620, IMG submission 104806) | Polar desert sand microbial communities from Dry Valleys, Antarctica - metaG UQ416 (21.06) | ecosystem: Environmental > Terrestrial > Soil > Desert | place: Antarctica: Dry Valley... | reverse complement strand
TCCGCAGTGCGAGCTCGGGAAGCCACGGAACCTGGAACGCGAAGATGTACCAGGAATGAACGAGCTGCTGCAGCCCCTCGCGGCGCTCCTTCCCGTTGCCTCGCCGCGCCGCGTGCGCGAAGGCGCGCACGTGGTCCAGGCACGGCCCGCTGATCGTGGTGTATGACGAGATGCGTCCCGCCAGCCGAGGGTCGGACTTCTCGCGGACGACCGCATCCCACGCCTGGACGGAACCCCAGTCATGCCCCACGACGTGGACGGGGCGGTCGGGCGAGACGACGTCGAGCACGGCCACCAGGTCAGTGACGAGACACGACAGGGCATACTGCCCGCGAGATGACGGGACCTCGGACTCCCCCGCGCCTCGGACGTCATACGCAACGCAGTGGAAACGGTCGCGCAGGTCGGCAATGACCGGGTCCCACACCGCGTGGGTGTCGGGGAACCCGTGCACGAACACGATGGTGGGCCCGACCCTCGATGTCTCGAACACGGCGAGCCGAAGCCCATCGGAGTCGACCGCGTGTCGGGTCATCACTGCGGCTGCTGGGTCTGTCATGGGTCTCCTGTCGCGTCGCCTGACCCCGAGTCTGCCAACGACGTCAAACCTGGCTAGGGTGCAGACGCACATCCGCTCGCGGGTCGTCAGCCCAGACCTCCGCCCGGACCGCCCGGCCCAGCAGCAGCTCAAAAGGACGGCATCAATCGTGGACCTGATGGAGTACCAGGCGAAAGAGCTCTTCGCCAAGCATGGCGTGCCGGTGTCCATGGGCACTGTCGTCGAGAACTCCGAGGACGCCCGGGCGGCCGCCGATGCGCTCGGTGGGCGCGTGGTGGTCAAGGCCCAGGTGCAGGTCGGGGGGCGCGGGAAGGCCGGCGGCGTCAAGCTCGCCGAGAGCCCGGACGACGCCGTCGCGAAGGCCGGTGAGATCCTCGGCATGGACATCAAGGGCCACACCGTGCGCCGGGTGCTGATCGCTCCGACGGCAGACATCGCCGAGGAGTACTACTTCTCCTACCTGGTGGACCGTGCGGCCCGCCAGTACCTCTGCATCGCCAGCACCGCCGGCGGTGTCGAGATCGAGGTCACCGCCGACGAGGATCCCGACGCGGTCGCGAAGGTCGCGATCGACCCGCTCGTCGGGGTCGACGACGCCAAGGCGCGCGAGATCGTCGATGCCACGGGCTTCCCGGCCGAGGTGGCTGAAGAAGCCGTCGCCGTGATCCAGAAGCTGTGGACGGTCTTCGTCGAGGAGGACGCCTCGCTTGTCGAGGTGAACCCGCTCGTCCGTCTCGGTGACGGCCACCTTGACGCCCTCGACGGCAAGATGACGCTCGACGACAACGCGGACTTCCGTCATCCCGACCACTCAGCCTTCGAGGACAAGGCCGCGGCCGACCCGCTCGAGGCCGAGGCGAAGGCCAAGGGTCTCAACTACGTCAAGCTCGACGGGGAGGTCGGCATCATCGGCAACGGTGCCGGGCTCGTGATGTCGACGCTCGACGTCGTCGCGTATGCCGGTGAGGCACACGGTGGCGTCAAGCCGGCCAACTTCCTCGACATCGGCGGAGGCGCCTCTGCAGAGGTGATGGCTGACGGTCTGCACATCATCGTCAACGACCCGCAGGTGAAGAGCGTCTTCGTCAACGTGTTCGGGGGCATCACCGCCTGCGACGCGGTGGCCAACGGCATCGTGGCTGCCCTGGATCTGCTCGGCGACGAGGCCGACAAGCCGCTCGTCGTACGGCTCGACGGCAACAACGTCGAGGAGGGGCGCAGGATCCTCGACGAGGCCAACCACCCGCTGGTCACCCTGAGCGACACGATGGACGGCGGCGCCGACCGTGCCGCTGAGCTGGCGGCGCGCCCATCCCAAGCCGAGGGGGAGACCTGAGACATGGCGATCTTCTTGACCGAGAACAGCAGGGTCATCGTGCAGGGCATGACCGGCTCTGAGGGGCGCAAGCACACTCAGCGCATGCTCAGCTCCGGCACGAACGTCGTCGGTGGGGTCACGCCCGGCAAAGGCGGCCAGAGCGTCGACTTCGAAGGCGCCACCGTGCCGGTCTTCGATTCGGTTCTCGAGGCCGTCGAGGCGACCGGCGCCGACGTGGCCGTGGTGTTCGTACCGCCGAAGTTCGCCAAGGGCGCGGTGATCGAGTCCGTCGACGCCGGCGTACCCCTCGTGATCGTCATCACCGAGGGGGTGCCGGTCAAGGACACCGCCGAGGCGTTCGCCTACGCGCAGTCCAAGGGCACCTCGCGGGTCATCGGTCCCAACTGCCCGGGCATCATCAGCCCCGGCAAGTCGAACGCCGGCATCATCCCTGCCGACATCACGAAGTCAGGGCGGGTGGGTCTGGTGTCGAAGTCCGGCACGCTGACATACCAGATGATGTACGAGCTCAGGGACTTCGGCTTCTCGTCGGCAGTCGGCATCGGGGGCGACCCCATCATCGGCACGACCCACATCGACGCGCTGCAGGCGTTCGAGGACGACCCCGACACTGATGCGATCGTCATGATCGGTGAGATCGGCGGTGACGCGGAGGAGCGGGCAGCAGCCTACATCAAGGACCACATCACCAAGCCCGTCGTCGGTTACGTCGCGGGGTTCACGGCGCCCGAGGGCAAGACCATGGGCCACGCCGGGGCGATCGTCTCCGGCTCGTCAGGCACGGCCGAGGCCAAACAGGAGGCTCTCGAAGCCGCCGGAGTCAAGGTCGGCAAGACCCCGTCGGCGACCGCCCAACTCATGCGCGACCTGCTCCAGGTTCAGTAGCCGACCTCAGAGCTGGGTGATCCTGAGCGCTGCGCGCTGCACGAGGACATTGAACTCGTGCGGGCTCAGATCGAAGCGCTGGGTCGGCGTGAACGTGACCTGGGCGACCCGGCTACCGACGCGGATGAGCGCGACCCGGAAGGTCAGGCTCTCACTCTCCGACAGGGTCAACGAGATCTCGTACGTCGCGCCGCGACCCTGGGGCACGTCCACCTCTGCGGTGGCGGGCACCTCCAGCGCGGCCTGGCGGTCGCTGCAACCGCGAATCGAGGAGTCGACACGGTCGAGGAGCGGTCCGCGGCTTCGACGGAGTCGAACTTCCCCACTGTCTGCGTCATACCGAAGAACGCCGCGAGACGGGAGTCGTCGGGAACCACGAAGCTTCGGGCGCTCAGCTCCTGAGCCCCCGCAGCAGCGAAGTCTGCTCGGTCGCAGTCGGTCGCTGCTGGGTTCGCGCGGGTGGCGTCGGAAGCAGTCGGGACCCAGGGCTCGGTCAAACCCTCGAAGACCGGCAGGTCGACAGCGGTCAGGAAGCCGCTGGCACGGTCGACGCCTGGCGGCGGCATGATCAGTGCCCCGAGCGGGCGTTCTCGGCAGCTGCCACTCGAGACGCCGCAGACGCGACGCATGGACGCGCCGGTGAGTCGCACGAGCTCGGTGTCGAAGACCGGTGTCGCGCTGCGTGACTCCAACACCCATACCACCACCGCGACTCCCGACCGTGCCACGGTGACCTGTTGCGTGTGGACGCCGGAGCCGTCGACGTACTTCATGGAGATCAGGCGTTCAGCAGCGGCCGGCGTGCGTCAGCGGTCTTGCGGGCGCGCACGTACCAGGGGTCGAGAGGCCGGTTCTGGACCTTGCCGGAGGCCTTGAAGGCGTGCTGCCGCATCCACGGGTCCTTGTCAGACTCGGCGGCGAGCTTGCGCCAGTGGTGTGCGGCGGCGACGTAGGCGTCGGCGAGTGCCCGCTGAGCCACCTCGGTGTCGCCCGCGTAGGCGTACACCTGAACCAGCAGACGAGCCCGAGACTCACCGTAGAACACCTTGAACGCGTCGGCGCGGGACACGGAAGTGGACTCCTTGACAAGGGGCGGGGCAGCAGCGATTTCCTCCTTCGACGGTAACCAGTGGCTCCCGTCGGGCAAAACTGTGTAGCGGTGGTGCTCGATCTGGCGGTGTGGAGCGGCGTGTCAGGGGGGTGTCCCTGGTCAGGTCTCGGGGACGATGAGGTGCCATGACTCAGCTGCTGTCGCGACCCATCTTTCGGGTCCAGCCGACCGAGCCTGCGCCGAGCCGGCCGCTGTCCTTGTCGTGTCTCATCGCCGTGGGTTGGAGCGCAGCGGTCGGCCTCATCGGGTGCGTTGCCCTCGCAGTCGGTGTGTGGTTCGCGGGTGGCACCGGGTCGTTCGAGGGTGCGATCCGGGTCGGGGTGTTCAGCTGGCTGCTGGGGAACGGAAGCGGCGTCGTCCTCGGCAGCACCCATGTGACGGCGATCCCCCTCGGCCTGACGGTGCTGTGGGGTTCGCTTCTCTACCGCGGCGGGCGCTGGGCAGGGACCCACTCGGCCATCCGTGGCGATCTCGACGTCGTCGCATCGATCGCAGCGACCGCACTGGTGTACGCCGGCGTCGGCGGCGTTGCAGCGACCCTGGCGGCGACCGACGTCGCCGCTGCCGGACCCATCCGCAGCTGGGTGGCCCCCGGCCTGCTCGGGTTCTGCTGCGGGGGCCTCGGTGTCCTGCGTGGGTCAGGGCGCGGTGGGCGCGCGTTCCGGCAGCTGCCGGAGATCGCCCGCGCCTCCGTGCTGGGCGGCCTGGCTGGGGCCATCGCGATGGTGGGCGCCGCCTCGCTGCTGCTGACGACCAGCATGGTGGTGCACTTCTCCGACATCGTGTCGCTGTCCGAGGGCGTTGGCGCAGGCGCGCTCGGCGCTGCCGTCCTGGCGCTTATCGGTGCTGCCGTCGTCCCCAACGCCGTGCTGAGCGCCGGTGCCTTCATCGCCGGACCGGGCTTCATGGTCGGGACCGGGACCACGGTTGCCCCCGGTGACATCAGCATCGGGGCGCTGCCCGCCTTCCCCCTCTTCGGGGCTCTGCCGCACGGCAGCGAGACCCACTGGTGGCACGGCCTGCTCCTCGTCGTCCCGGTCCTTGCCGGGGGGGTCGCCGGCATCGTCTCCATCCGGCGCCACCCGGTCTTCGGCCTCGACCAGGCGGCGCTGCGCGGCTGCCTGGCCGGGATGGCGGGCGGTGTCGCGTTCGGCCTGTCGACGTTCCTCGCCACCGGCGCGCTGGGGCCGGGACGGATGAGCGACGTCGGCCCGTACGCCGCTGAGACGCTGCTGGTCTGCACCGTGGCATTCCTGCTCGGCGGTGGTCTGGCGGCCACGGGGGCCCGCTGGGTCGAGGCGACGGCGGCTCGTCGTCGCGGTGGCGCCGGTGCGGCGGGTGAGGAGAAGCCTGACGTCATACCCGCCCTCGACTCCGACTGACCCGGCCGCCGCGGGTGCCGATATCGTGAGCGCGGCCGTCTGCCCCATGTGAGGAGCTCGGTGCCCGCCCGCCTCGTCGTCTTGGTCTCCGGGACCGGAACCAACCTGCAAGCGCTGCTCGACGCCTGCAGGGATGCGGCGTACGGCGCCGAGGTGGTCGCGGTCGGCTCCGACCGCAGGGGCACGAGAGCCGTGGAACGCGCCCGTGAGGTGGCGGTGCCGGTCTTCGAGCTGCCGCTGGCCCCCGGGGCCGACCGCCTGGAGTGGGATGTCGACTTGGTCCATCGCGTCGCTGCCTTCGACCCCGACCTCGTCGTACTCGCAGGTTTCATGAAGCTGGCCGGGCCCGACTTCCTTGCCCGCTTCGGCGGACGCATCGTCAACACGCACCCGGCGCTGTCGCCTGCCTTCCCAGGCATGCACGGCCCGCGAGACGCGCTGGCCTACGGGGTCAAGGTGACAGGGGCAACGCTGTTCGTCGTCGACGCCGGCGTCGACACCGGTCCGGTCATCGCTCAGACCGCCGTCCCCGTGGAGGACGACGACACCGCGCAGTCCCTGCACGAGCGGATCAAGGTCGCGGAGCGGGAGCTGCTGGTGACGACCGTCGGCCGCATCGCGCGCCACGGCTTCACCATCGAAGGCAGGAAGGTCACGATCGCATGAACGGCGACAGGCGCCAGATCAGGCGAGCACTCATCTCCGTCTATGACAAGACGGGGCTCGAACAGCTCGCGCAAGCCCTCTCCGTCGCGGGGGTGACCATCGTCTCGACAGGGTCGACTGCTGGGCGCATCGCCTCAGCCGGTGTGCAGGTGACCCAGGTGGAGGCACTGACAGGCTTCCCCGAGTGTCTCGACGGGAGGGTGAAGACGCTGCATCCCCGCGTGCACGCCGGGATCCTCGCCGACCTGCGGCTGGACTCCCATCGCAGGCAGCTGGTCGACCTCGACATCGAGCCGTTCGACCTCGTGGTGTCCAACCTCTACCCGTTCACCGAGGCGGTCGCGTCGGGTGCGGCCCCGGACGAGTGCATCGAGCAGATCGACATCGGTGGGCCCTCGATGGTGCGGGCCGCCGCCAAGAACCACCCGAGCGTCGCGATCGTCACTTCGCCTGACCAGTACGACGACCTGCTGACGGCCCTGGCTGCGGGCGGCTTCACGCTGGCTCAGCGCCAACGGCTCGCGGCGGAGGCCTTCCAGCACACGGCGTCGTACGACGTGGCGATCGCCTCCTGGATGGGCAACGTGGTCGTGGACACCAGTGACGGATCGGGCTTCCCTGCGTGGGCGGGCGCGACCTGGCAGCGTGCAGACGTCCTGCGCTACGGGGAGAACCCGCATCAGCGCGCGGCGCTCTACCGGCATGGGCGCGGCGGTCTCGCCGGGTCCGAGCAGCTCCACGGCAAGCCGATGTCGTTCAACAACTGGGTCGACACCGACGCCGCCCGCCGGACGGTCTACGACTTCGGGGAGCCGGCGGTGGCGATCATCAAGCACGCGAACCCGTGCGGCATCGCCACCGGTGCCGATGTCGCCGAGGCCCACCGCCGCGCCTACGCGTGTGATCCCGTGTCGGCGTTCGGTGGGGTGATCGCCGTCAACCGGCCGGTGAGTGTGGAGATGGCACAGCAGGTGGCGGAGGTCTTCACCGAGGTGGTGTGCGCCCCGTCCTTCCAAACCGGAGCTGTCGAGGTCTTGACCGCGAAGAAGAACGTCCGGTTGCTGCAATGCGAACCAGATACCTCGCGCGAGGCGGTGGAGCTCCGGGGGATCAGCGGCGGGATGCTCTTGCAGACCGCCGACCGGGTCGACGCCGAGGGAGATGCGGTGTCGACGTGGACCCTGGCGGCCGGTGTGCCGCTGGACGCTGAGGGGCTCGCCGATCTGGCCTTCGCCTGGAGGGCCTGTCGGGCAGTCAAGTCCAATGCCATCGTGCTGGCGGCGGAGTGTGCCACTGTGGGCGTCGGCATGGGACAGGTCAACCGTGTCGACGCAGCGAGGCTTGCCGTTGGGCGAGCCGGTGACCGGGCTGCCGGCGCCGTCGCGGCATCGGACGCGTTCTTCCCCTTCACGGACGGGCTGCAGGCGCTCATCGACGGCGGGGTGCGAGCCGTCGTTCAACCTGGGGGTTCGCTGCGTGACGACGAGGTCGTTGCTGCCGCCGACGCGGCAGGCATCTCGATGTACTTCACGGGCACGCGACACTTCGCGCACTGACCAGTTCTGCCGCACCTACCGCCCTCTGGGCGCGTGGGGGTGGCGGCTCAGACGGCGTGACACAATCTGCGCGTGACTGCACAGATTCTCGACGGCCGAGCGACCGCGGCTGGCATCAGGGCTGACCTCGAGCTGCGGGTGGCGACGCTCACCGAGCACGGGGTCAGTGCAGGGCTCGGCACCGTGCTGGTCGGCGAGGATCCTGGCAGCGTCTCGTACGTCGCAGGCAAGCACCGCGACTGCGAGCAGGTAGGCATCGCCTCCCTGCGGGAGCACCACGCGGCCGACATCACCCAGGAGCTCCTCGAGGAACGGATCAGCGCGCTCAACGACGACCCTGCCTGTACCGGGTTCATCGTCCAGCTGCCGTTGCCGAGGCACCTCGACTCGCAGCGTGCGCTCGAGCTCGTCGACCCTGCCAAGGATGCCGACGGCCTGCACCCGATGAATCTGGGGCGGCTTGCCCTCATGGCCGAAGGTCCGCTGCCGTGCACCCCTCGCGGGATCGCCGAGCTGTTGCGCGCCTACGAGATCGACCTCAACGGGGCCGAGGTCTGCGTCGTTGGCCGCGGAGTCACCGTGGGGCGGCCGCTCGGGCTGCTCCTCACCCGGCGTACGGAGAATGCCACGGTGACGCTGTGCCACACCGGGACCCGTGACCTTGACGCTCATGTACGCCGAGCAGACATCGTCGTCGCCGCTGCAGGGGTCGCCGGCCTCATCACCGCCGACATGGTGAAGGACAAGGCGGTGGTCCTCGACGTGGGAACGACCCGTACTGACAGCGGGCTGGTTGGTGACGTCGCAACCGAGGTGTTCGAAGTCGCAGGGCATATCGCACCGATGCCCGGGGGAGTTGGCCCGATGACGCGTGCGATGCTGTTGACGAACGTCGTCGAGGCGGCCGAGCGGGCAGCCGGGCTGCGGTGACCTGGCTCCAGAAGCCGTCGACGACGGGAGGCATCGTCTACCTCATCGTGATGGCTGTTCTGCTCATCGGGCTCGGCACCGTCATCTTCGGCGCCTGGCGTACCGGCATCGTGCTGATGGGGAGCAGCTTCGGGCTCGCGTTCGCCTTCCGCGCAGTGCTCCCCGACGAGCGGGCGGGGATGTTGAGGGTGCGGCGGCGCTTCTTCGACCTGGTCGTCCTTGCCTTGTGCTGCGCCGGCACGATCGTTCTCGCCATCGTCATCCCCACCCGCGTCTGATCCGCACTGTCCGGCCGCCATGCGCACGAGTCGGCAGGTCGAGTGGGCCCACCGGCAAGTCCTCACCTCCAACGAGGACCGCCTCGCCGCTAGACCGCGCGACGGTCATCGACGACGTGAACGCCGCAGGGTCAACGCAGGACGACGGTCTTGCTGCCGTTGAGCATGACGCGGGTCTCGCAGTGCCAGCGCACCGCCCGCGACAGCACCTGGCTCTCCACGTCGCGTCCGGCCGAGACGAGCTGCGCCGGCGTGAAGTCGTGACTGACGCGGGTGACGTCCTGCTCGATGATCGGCCCCTCGTCCAGATCAGCGGTGACGTAGTGCGCCGTCGCGCCGATCAGCTTGACGCCGCGCTGGTGTGCCTGGTGGTAGGGGCTGGCGCCCTTGAAGCTCGGCAGGAATGAGTGGTGGATGTTGATCGCCCGCCCCCGCAGCGCACGGCAGATGTCGTCCGACAGCACCTGCATGTAACGCGCGAGCACGACGAGATGGACGTCGAGCTCGGTGACGAGCTCCATCAGCCGCTGTTCTGCCTCTGTCTTCGTCTTGGGTGTGACAGCAACGTGGTGGAACGGGATGCCGTAGGAGTCAGCAAGTCCCTCGAGGTCACGATGGTTCGACACGATCGCCGGTATGTCGATCTGGAGCGCTCCGGTGCTCCACCTGAACAGCAGGTCGTTGAGGCAGTGGCCGGCTCGCGACACCATGATGAGCGTGTTGTATCGGGCGGCGTGATCCCACAGGTCCCAGGTCATGGCGAACTGCTCACCCGTCGGTGCGAATGCCGCGCGCAGCTCCTGCACAGTCGCTGATCCCTCGGTCAGCTCGACGTGCACGCGCATGAAGAACGAACCCGTCTCGGCATCGCCGTACTGCTGGCTCTGCACGATGTTGCCGCCAGCGCGCAAGAGGAAGCCGGTGACGGCGTGGACGATCCCGGGCCGGTCCGGGCAGTGGAGCGCGAGCACGAAGTTGTGCTGGCTCGGTGATCTGGTCATGGGCCGATTATCGACTGTTGGCGCCGGCGTTGTCGCTGTCCTTGCCTTCGTCACTCGGACCTTCCCGCCGCGGCAGTCTCGTCTCACGTAACGTACTACCGCGTGGGCGACGACTCGTCGCCTCATCCGCCGGCTTCGGTCGACCACGGAAAGTGAGGTCCCCTCATCACCCACGTCGACTCTGAGCCGACCTCGTCCACGGGCGCGCAGACGTCAACTGCACTGTCTGTCCAACACCTCTGGAAGGTATTCGGGCCCAAGGCGGGCAAGATCATCGGTACTGCCGACGCAGACCTGACGCCCAAGCAGCTGCTACGGCGCACCGGTTGCGTGGCGGCGGTCCGGGACATCTCGTTCTCCGTCGTGCCCGGCGAGGTCTTCGCCGTCATGGGCCTGTCAGGATCCGGGAAGTCGACCTTGGTCCGCTGCCTCACGCGGCTCATCGAGCCGACCGCCGGCAGTGTCACGATCGACGGCCACAACGTCACGAAGGCGTCTGCCTCCGCCTTGCGAGACCTGCGCCGCAACCATGTCTCGATGGTGTTCCAGCACTTCGGCCTGCTGCCGCATCGGCAGGTGATCGACAACGTTGCCTACGGCCTCGAGATCCGCGGCGTCGGCAAGGTCGACCGCCGCAAGAAGGCAGCCGAGATCGTCGAGCTTGTCGGTCTCGCCGGCAACGAGACGTCTTACCCGGACCAGCTGTCGGGGGGTATGCAGCAGCGCGTCGGCCTGGCGCGTGCACTCGCGGGTGACCCCGCCCTGCTCCTCTTCGACGAGCCGTTCTCTGCTCTCGACCCACTCATCCGCCGGGACATGCAGAACGAGGTGATCCGGCTCCAGGCGGAGCTGCGGAAGACGATGGTGTTCGTCACCCACGACCTGCAGGAGGCGCTCAGGCTCGGGGACCGGATCCTCATCATGCGCGACGGCGAGGTCGTCCAGATCGGTACGCCGGCCGAGGTGGTGGCCCATCCCGCCGACGCCTACGTGCGGGACTTCGTGAGCGACATACCGCTCTCTCACGTCCTGACTCTCAAGTACGTCATGCGCGAGCCGCGCCCTGACGACTCGAGCGAGGGACCGGTGATGGCCTCGGACACCATCGTCGGCGAGGCGGCCCGCGTCGCCCTTGGCTCCGAGCTCGTCGTCCAGGTGGTCGAAGACGGCGCCCTTGTCGGCATCGTGGACCGCGACGCGATCCTGCGAGTCGTGGTGGCCGAGGAAAGCGTGGCGGTGTGAGCTCGGTCGCGACTGTCAGGTCCCAGAGTCTCGACACTGGGCTGGTCGCGACGCTGCGAGCGCATGGGCGGACGGGGTCCCTGCTGGGGGTCATCGTGTTGTGGGTGGTGGTCTGGGCCGTCACGCGCGGCAACATGACACTGGAGATCGGCGGCGCGCAGGTCACTGACGCGCACGCGTGGTTCCGCACGCGGGCCGCCGAGATCGAGGCGGCCGCCTCGGCGGGGACCAGCCCGGTCTTCGTGGCGACGACTGCGATCGCTGACGCTCTCGACTGGGTCGTCGGGTCCCTGCAGCGGCTCTTCACCGTGCCGGCCTTCCCTCGTCCGCTTCCCCAGGTCGGCTGGGCAGGCATCCTTGCGTCGGCGGCCTGGGTCTCGTTCGCGGTCGCGGGCTTGCGCATCTCCCTGCTCGTGGTCGCCACGTTCCTCGGCTTCGGTCTCCTGGGCGTGTGGGAGGACAGCGTCGACCTGCTCATCATCACCAACGTGTCGGTGCTGCTCGCCGTGGTTGTCGGGATCCCCCTCGGCATCTGGATGGCGCACAGCAAGGCGGTCTCGTCGATCCTGACGCCCGTCCTCGACGTGATGCAGACCATGCCGTCGTTCAGCTACCTGCTCCCTGTCGCCATCATGTTCGGAATCGGCTCGGCCGCGGCCGTGGTCGTCATCGTCATCTATGCAACTCCCCCGGTGGTCAGGATCACGGCACACGGCGTCAGTTCGGTGTCGGCAACGACCCTCGAGGCCACCAGCTCGCTCGGACAGACTCGCTGGCAGCGGCTCAAGAACGTCGAGATCCCGATGGCAAGGAGGACGATCGTCGTGGGGGTGAACCAGACGACGATGGCGGCCCTGGCCATGGCTGTCATCGCCGGCTACATCGACAGTCCGGGCCTCGGCCAGAACGTGCTCTCGGCGCTGCAGCGCAACCAGCTCGGTAACGCCGCGGTGGCAGGGCTGGCGATCGTGCTGATGGCGATCATGCTCGACCGCACGACGACGGCTGCCAGTGAGAGACCCGGGAGTGTGACACGGTCAGTCTCGTCAAGCCCGCTGCCGCGCAGGATCGGGCTGATCGGGAGTGGAGCGGCGACCCTGGTCGCTGTCTACCTGTCACACGTCCAGCGGGCCCTCAACGAGTTTCCGGACCGGCTCGACCTCGGGCCCTCGATCGCCAGCGCAGTGGACGACTTCGGCGACTGGCTGCGTGACGACCTGTCCGGGCTCACCACGTCGATCCAACAGCACTTCACCAACTTCCTGCTGAACCCGCTGCAGGACCTCGTGGCGAACTCGCCGTGGTTCGTGACCGGAGCCGCGATCGTCGCCATCGCCTTCGTCATCGGCGGCTGGCGGGCGCTGCTGTCGACGGTGGTGTGCCTGGCCGGCATCTACTACCTCGACCTGTGGAACAACGCGATGATCACGATCACGTCTGTCCTCGTGGCCACCTTCGCCGTCATACTCCTCGCAGTCGTTCTCGGCATCGCCATGGGCCGTGGCGAGGCAGCCGACCGGCTCGTCAGGCCAGTGCTCGATGCGGCGCAGACGGTGCCCGCGTTCGTGTACCTGATCCCGATCCTCATCATGTTCGGGCCGAACCGGTTCACGGCGATCGTCGCCGGCGTGATCTACGCGGTGCCGCCCGCCACAAAGCTCGTCGCCGACGGCATCCGAGGAGTCGACCCGACGACGGTCGAGGCAGCGCGGTCGTCAGGGACGAGCCGCCTGCAGATGGTCATCAAGGTGCAGCTCCCCATGGCGAAGGGCTCACTGGTCCTCGCCGCCAACCAAGGCCTCCTGTACGTACTATCCATGGTGGTGGTCGGCGGGATGGTGGGGGCAGGCGCTCTCGGCGCCGATATCGTCACCGGGTTCCGGCAGACCAGCTTCGTCGGGCGGGGACTCGCGGCGGCTGTGACGGTCGTGCTGGTGGGGATCATGCTCGACCGCATCACCCGGTACGGTGCCCAGCGAACGCTGCAGCCGGCTTCGTCGCACTCACGTCCCCGGCCGCTCCAGGTGCTCTGGGCAGGAAGAAGGAACCAATGAAGCGGACTCGCACACGGGCGCTGCTCGGATGTCTCGCTCTCACGACGGCGGTTGCCGTGGCGGGCTGTGGGGGCGACATCACCAACGCGGGGAGCAGCGAAGACTGCGAGCCCTTCGACATGGCTGTGAACCCGTGGGTCGGCTACGAGTCCAACGCCCACGTCGTCGGGCGGATCGCAGAGACCCAGCTCGGCTGCAGGGTCAACTACGTCGACCTCGACGAGCAGACGTCCTGGAAGGGCTTCGGCACGGACGAGGTCGACGTCATCATCGAGAACTGGGGTCACGAGGACCTGGTGAAGAAGTACGTCGACGGCGACAAGACCGCGCAGCTGGCCGGCTACACGGGTGTCGACGGGACCATCGGGTGGTACGTCCCGCCGTGGATGGCTGAGAAGTACCCAGACATCACCGACTGGAAGAACCTCAACAAGTACGCCGATCTGTTCGAGACGACTGAGTCCGGCGACAAGGGCCAGCTCCTCGACGGGGACCCTGGGTACGTCACCTACGACGAGGCACTCGTGGAGAACCTCGACCTCGACTACGAGGTCGTGGTGGGCGGCAGCGAGGCAGCCCTCATCGAGGCCTTCCGCAGTGCGCAGGAGAACAAGACGCCGCTCCTGGCGTACTTCTACCGGCCGCAGTGGTTCTTCAACGAGATTGAGCTGGTGCATGTCGAGCTGCCTGCCTACACCCCCGGCTGCGACGCCGTCCCGTCCGAGGTCGACTGCGACTACCCGCCGTACAGGCTGAACAAGGTCGTGGCGACGGACTTCGCCGAGTCGGGCAGCCCGGCGTACGACCTGGTGACGAGCTTCAAGTGGACGGAAGAGGATCAGAACGTGGTCTCCAAGTACATCTCCGAGGACGGCATGGAGCCCGACG
>Ga0136620_10000878_pt1 | contig 13908 bp, 13 predicted proteins | sample AntDrymUQ4162106_2_FD_104806 | JGI IMG/M metagenome (GOLD analysis project Ga0136620, IMG submission 104806) | Polar desert sand microbial communities from Dry Valleys, Antarctica - metaG UQ416 (21.06) | ecosystem: Environmental > Terrestrial > Soil > Desert | place: Antarctica: Dry Valley... | reverse complement strand
GACCGCGGGCCCGAGCCGGCGCGCGACCGCGGTCACCACGACGAGGGCGGCGACGGGCAGCACGCCGAGATAGAGGTCGAGCTCCGCCAGGTGGTAGAGGAAGTAGCGAGCGACCTCGACGGCGTCGTAGTCACTCCGACCGACGATCGAATACGCGGCGAGCAGGTCGCTGAGAGAGCGGCCACGCGCCGTCTGGACGGCCAGCGCGAGCAGGGCGCCTCCTCCGAGCACCGCATAGAGCCCCCAGAAGCGGCCGAGCGATCGCCACGGCCGGCGACCGACGGCGACCAGGAGCAGGGGCGCGAGCAGGATCGCGGGCACGAGCGCGAGTCCCTGCACGCGCGTGGCGATGGCCAGCCCGACCGACGCGAAGAGGAGTGCCTGTCGTGCCGGCGTCGGTCGCTCGAGCACGAGCACGAGCAGCAGAACGCTCGTCAGGAAGAGCGGATAGAACGCGTTCTCGCTCATCACCGTGCCCGTGTAGACCATCGACGGCACCGCGACCGCGAGCGCGGCCGCGACGAGCGACAGCGGCTGGGCCAGCACGCGGCGTGCCAGCAGGTAAGTGGGCACAGCGGCGAGCGACATGAGGAGCGCGTTCAGCGTCTTCACGGCGGCATAGGCCGTCGGAAGCGCGTCGAAGGCCGCATAGGCCGGCGCGATCAGGAGCGGATAGACGACGCTGAGGAAGTACGGCTCGCCGCGGACGCGCAGGCCGTCGCCCGCCGCCAGGCTGCGTGCGAGGTCGGCGAAGATCAGCTCGTCGACCATGATGAAGGGGCCGACCATCCCGCGGGAGAGCCCGGCCCGGAGCGCGAACGAGGCGAGGACGATCGCGGCGAGCCATCCCCAGGCGGGGACGGCACGCGCCCTAGCGATCAAGATGGGCGACCAAGCTCGACCTCGGCAAGGCGCCGCGCGAGCTCCGCAGCCTCGGGTCCATCCGCGTCGATGCCGACGTCCGCCGCGGCCTGCGCGACCTCGCGCAGCACCGCCTCGCCCACCGCCGCGCCGCCGGCGGCCTGCTCCAGGGCAGCCGCGTAGAGCTCGGCGACACGCTCCAGATCGTGCTCGCGCCGCGCCAGCGCCGCAGCCGCGTTGCCCATGGCCACCCGGACGTCGTCCCGCGTCGCCAGCAGCTCGAGCGCCGCGTGCAGCGTGTCCACCTCGTGCTCGTCGACGGGAACCTTCAGCGCGACCTCGTCCGGGAGCTCCGAGAACCAGCCGACGTCGCTGACGACCACCGGCTTGCCGAGCGAGAGCTGGCGCACGACGCTCCCGGACGTCTCGCCCATCGTGGGCGCGCGCAGGTTGAGGCACGCGTTGCAGGCGGCCATCAGAGCCCAGAGCCGCTCCTCCGTCACGTAGTCCATCCGGACGATGCCGTCGCCGTGGAGCCCGAGCCGCTGAAGGCGCCGGTCGAGGTCGAAGCCGGGCGAGACCGCGCCGACCAGCAGGAGGCGCGCGTCCGGCTGGTCCCGGTGCAGGCGCGAGAACGCCCCCAGGAGCTGCGGGATCCGCTTGCTCGCATTGAGGTTGCCGAAACAGCCGAAGAGCGGCGCGCCCCCGACCGCCGCCGCCTCGACGGACGGCGAGGGCCAGGCAGGGTGTGGAATGACATGGATCGCACCCGCGTAGCCCGCCGACCGCGCGCGCTGCTCGACGTGCCGCGAGTGCACGATCAGGGCGGTCGCGCGATCGAGGACGCCGCCGGCGAGCGGCAGGTCATCGGGCCGGGACTCCCAGAGGGCGGGTATCCGTTTCTCCATGACCGCATAGCCGAGCAGCCGGGCCGGCAGGCCGCCGTCCCGCTCGAGCGCGTCGAGATAGCCCTGCGCGTTCCCGCGCGCGAGCGTCGTCCCCGAGACGAGGTGGTGGAGCACGAAGTCATGCAGGACGACCACGCCCGGAGCGCGCTCGAGGGCGTCGAGGATCCAGCCGTGCGCCTGCGGGTCGTTGCCCAGGTGATAGAGGGAGAGGTCGACCCGGCGCGGCGGACGCCGGCGACCGCGCTTGACGACCACGAGCTCCACTCGCCGCGCGAGCGCAGGAACGAGCAGGGCGGAGTAGTCGGCGATGCCCGACGTCTCCGGCGGCATGGGCGAGAAGTACGCGACCCTCACGCAAGCAGCCTCGCGACCGCGCGGTCCCACGTGACCTCGTCCGCGAGCGCCTTGCCGCGACGACCGTACCCGGCTGCCTCCTCGCCGTGCTCGCGCAGCCACGCGGCGGCCCTCGCCACGGCCGCCGGCTCCGCCTCGACCACGAGCCCGGTCTCCCGGTCGTGAACCACCTCGAGCGGTCCTCCTGCGTCGACGGTGGTGATGACCGGCTTCTCGGACAGGAACGACTCGTACGGCCCCATCCCGAAGTCCTCGTCGACCGGCGCGTAGTACACGGCGCCGCAGCGCGCGTAGAGCTCGGCCAGTCGGGCGGCGCTGACGCGCCCCTCGAAGCGCACGCGGCCGTTCAGGCCACGCTCGCGCGCGAGCCGCTCGAGCCGCTCGCGATCGGGGCCGTCGCTGACGACCACGACCTCGAGCGACTGGTCGAGCGCGGCCGCCTCGAGCAGCAGGTCGATCCGCTTCGAGCGGTCGAGCCGGCTCGCTGAGAGCACGAAGCCTTCGGAGGCCTCGCAGCGGTAGTCGAGTGGCTGCGGGGGATGGGGCAGCACCTCGGCGCTCAGGCCGGTCGAGCGCTCGAGCCGTCCAGCCACGTTCTCGGACGTGGCGAAGAGACGAGTCGCCTCGCCGAGCGCGACGAGGTCGAGCTGCTGCACCTTGCGGCGTAGCGCCCGATCCTCCGGCGATTCTCCGAACTGGCCGAGCTCGGTGCGGTCGAGCTCATAGGCCTGGCGGAACTGGTGCACGAGCCAGACCCGCTTGTTCGGGTGCCGGATCACGTAGGACGGGAACTTCGTCGCGATCACCAGATCCACGGGAGCGCCGTCGACCTCCTCGAGGTCGAGCAGCCGCCACAGGAACGCCTGCGTGAGCACGCGCGAGCCCGGATACCACTTGAACGGCACCGTCACGAGCTCGGCGTCGTGCCCCCGCTGCAGCAGCTCCGTGACGAGCGCATCGGTGAAGATCTCGACGCCGCCGCGGGCGAACGGCACCTGCGGCCGACAGACGGCGATGCGCACGCCCGGCTACCGCGCCGGATTCGCTTGGGATGCGGGTACCGTCACCAGGCGCTCCGGCATCCCGGCATTCTACCGCCCCCTGCAGCCGGGCTTCGTCAGGCGCCGACGAGCTTCCGGCCGACGAGGCTGACGCCCTGGTAGCCGTAGCAGGTCTGCGTGAAGAGGGTCGCTGCGCTCCGGCCCACGAGCGGCAGCCTGAGCAGCCTGCCGCCGATCCGGCGACCCGCCAGCTCCCCGTAGCCGTCGGCCTGCTCCACGCGCAGCACGGCGACGCCCGCGCGCGCGAACGCCCACAGGTACGCGTAGAGGGTGTGGACGTGCTCGTTGATGCCGTAGCCGCGCTCCTCCGCCTGGCCCGGAGCCTCGCCGGAGCGCCACACCGCCCGCGTGCCCTCGTTCAACCCCAGCACGTGGCCGCCGCGGCGGGTGACCCGGGCGAGCTCCCGCACCATCGCGACCAGATCGAGCGCGTGATGGAGCGTGGCGACGCAGTAGGCCACGTCGAACGAGCCGGAGGCGAAGGGGAGGCTCTCGCCGTCGGCCTGCACGCGCACGAAGGGGCCGACGCGCTCCTCGTAGAAGGCGCCGCGGCCGAGGCCGATCTTCGGGTCGACGAGAATGTCCGTGGCCACGTACTCGCAACCGCGCGAGACGACGTGCTGGGCGCCCCAGCACTTCGCCGCGCCGACCTCGAGCACGCGCATCCCCGGCTCGAGCAGATCGAGCAGCAACCCGAAGGAATGCTCGTTGGCCGCCCACGTGAGGTCGTCCCACCCCAGATCGCGATTGACGTACGGAAGCACGGCGTCGACGTCGTCGTCCGGCTCGTACCAGCCCTGGTCGCGCGCCATGGCAGCCCAGCCCTCCGCCTCCCGCCGCTTCTCGAACACACCCGGTGCGCGCTCGTCGAGCATCCGCGGGATGCCTTCCTCGACCGGATACGCCGCGCCGCAGCCGGTGCAGGCCAGCGATCCCTCGTCCTCGTCCTCGAGGCGGGAGCCGCACGTCGGACAGCGCAGGAGCTCGACGAGCGGCGGAGCAGTCGTCACGTGCGGTCGGACTCGCCCGCAGCACGCAGGGCGTGGAGCTCGGCCTCGAGCTCGGCGAGGCGGGACTCGAGATCGTCGATCAGGCGCAGCGCGGCTGCGTTGAAGGAGCGCTGGTCGTAGGCGAGCGGCTCGACGTACCAGCGCATCAGCTTGCGCAGGACGACCTTGACGGGATTGCCGACCTTGCCGCGAAACCCCGGGCGGAGCTGCAGCGGGCGATCGGCCGAGACCGGCCAGAGCCGCTCGGCCTCCGAGCGCGCCGCCAGCCGCTCCTCGGCGCCGCCCTCGCCGTGCACCTCCGGTGCGGCGCCCGAGCGCCGCACCTCCTCCTTCAGCCGCTCGAACAGCGCCGCGACGTCGGGTTCGCCGCCCGCGGAAACACCTGCTGAGACCGGGTTTTCTCCCGGGAACGAGGACATCGGGAGATTCTAGCCTCGGGCGGGATAGGCTCAGCGCCATGCGGGTCGGGATCAGCCTCCTGACGCTCGTGCCCGGCGAGGTCGGCGGCGCGGAGAACTCGGCCCGCGGGCTCGCAAGCGGGCTGGCGGAGGTGGGGACGCTCGACTACACGGCGCTCGTCCCGCCCGCCGCGCCCGGCGCCGGCGGGGGGCTGCCGGAAGTGCTCGTCTCGGAGTACCGGCGGGCGCGGTCGCTTCCGGAGCGCGCCGTCGCGATGGCGCTCGCCGCCGCCCGTCCCGGCCCGCTGCGCCGCCGCTACGCGGAGCTCGACCTCGTCCACTACCCGCTCACGATCGCCCTCCCATCCCTCGAGCGGCCCTCGGTCGTCACCGTCCACGACCTCCAGCACCTCGACCTGCCGCACCTCTTCGGCCGGTCGGAGCGAATCTTCCGGCGGCGCATGCACGAAGGCTCGGCGCGCCGCGCGGCGGCGGTGGTCGTGCCGAGCCAGTTCGTCCGCCGCAGCGTCGTGGAGCGGCTGGGGCTGCCGCCCGAGCGCGTACACGCGATCGCCTGGGGAGTCGACCACGAGCGGTTCTCGCCCGGCTCCGAGCAGCGTGAGCCCTTCCTGCTCTATCCCGGCCGGGCGTGGCCGCACAAGAACCACGAGCGGCTCTTCAAGGCGCTCGCGCTGCTGCGGCGCGAGCGCCCCGAGCTCGAGCTCGTGCTCACGGGCGGCGGTCACACCGGCCGGCCCGTGCCGGCCGGTGTGACCGTGAGGGGGCTCGTCTCCACCGCGGAGCTCGTCTCGCTCTACCGCCGCGCCGCCTGCCTCGTCTTCCCGAGCCTCTACGAGGGCTTCGGCCAGCCGCCGCTCGAGGCAATGGCCTGCGGCTGCCCCGTCGCGGCCTCGAACGCCGCCGCGATCCCCGAGGCGGTCGGCGACGCCGCCGCGCTGTTCGACCCGGACGACGCGGCGGACATCGCAGCCGTGGTCTCGGCCGTGCTCGAGAGCCCGGAGCGGCTCGTCGAGGCGGGGCTCGAGCGCGCGCGCGGCTTCACGTGGGCAGAGACCGCCCGCCGGCACGAGGCCGTTTACCGCGCGGTCTACCGCTCGATCCGGTGACGAGCGCCGATCGCGCGCTCGTCGGGCTCGACGCGGCCTTCCTCGAGCCGCAGCCACGGCTGCAGGTCGCGCGGCAGCTGCGGCTTCTCGATTGCGAACGCGAAGAGGTTCGCCTGGCTCGGCAGCACACGCGTGACGAGCCCGACCAGCGGCCGGAGCGCGCGCAACGCGACCCCGCGTGGGCCGCGGACCGAGCTCACGAGCACGTCGGGGAGCTCGAAATCGCGGAAGAACCTGAGCCGGTGCCGCGCATGGGGCGCGAACGAGGCGACGGTCTTCGCCACCTCGCGCTCGGTCCAGCGGTAGACGTAGTTCGGCGTGCTGGTGTTGGCCACCCCGCCCGCGACGAGGCCGTGCGCGGCGACCGCCCCGAGCTCGTAGTCGTCGACGGCGCCGAGCCGAGCGCCGAGCCGCAGCAGCGCGCTGTCGCGGCTCTCGAGGGCGACGACGGCGACCCGCGCGACGCGGTACAGCTCGAGCAGCGCGCGATGTGGCGAGCGGCAGTGGTGCAGGCCGGCGCTGACAACGGCGACGTCGACCGAGCCGTCGGGGAGCGAGAGGCTCTCCGCGTCCTCGTGGCGCCACGCATAGGGCTCGAGGCCCGCGGCGGCCTCGCCGCCGTCGAGGTTCGAGATCGTGACGTCCTCGAAGCCGAGCGTCAGGAACGCCTCGCGATCGGCACTCCCGCCGGCGGCCACCAGCACGGACATGTCGCGGCGGATCAGACCGTCGTCGAGCAGCTCGGCGAGCACGCGCTGGTAGAAGCCGCTGCGCGGCTCAGCCATGGCCGCGCGTGACGTAGTACCGCACAGTGCGAACGCTGCCTCCGTCGCGCAACTCCCCCCGGAGCACGACGGCTTCACGCGCGTCGAGGAACGCGCGCATCTCCGACTCCGGCACGGCCGTCATCCGCATCGGCGTCAGCGGCGTCCGGCGCAGGATCGTCTCCTCGTCGACGCCGAGTCGGCCCAGCGCGGCATACAGGCGCCGCGAGACGCCGAGCCGGTACGGCCAGCCGATCCAAGCCGGCAGGCCGAAGACGACGAGCCCGTCCGACGCCACGACCCGCAGGAGCTCGGCGACGTAGCCGCGCACGAGGTCACGGTCGGGGAGATGCTGGAGGACGAGGCTCGAGTAGACGAAGTCGAACTCGCCGTCGCCGAACGAGCGCAGGTCCGCACCTGGGTTGACGCGGAACTCGCAGCCGTCGCGGTCGGCGTTCAGCGCCCGCGCCGTCTCCACCATGCGCTCGGAGATGTCGACGCCGATCGCGGTCTCGAACCGGCCGGCGAGGGCCCGCGTGAGCCGCCCCGCGCCGCAGCCGAAGTCCAGCGCGCGGCGTCGTGCGGCCGGGAATCCGAGCTCCTCGGCGACCTGCATGACCTCAGCCACCTCCGCCTCACCGGTGGCGAGGAACTCGTCGCGGTCCCAGCGGCCGCCGCGCTTGCCCGGCTGCGTCAGGACGGCCCAGAGCGGGTCGATCTCCGCGAGCTGCTCCCACTCCTGGCGTTGGCGATCGAGCGTCATCGGGCGAGCACGCGACGGTAGGCGGCCGTGAGTCGCTCGGCCGCGGCCTCCAACGAGTAGCGGCGCACGAGCTCGGGATCGTGCTGCGCTCGCTGGCCGAGGGGACGCGCGAGCGGACCCGCCTCCAGCAGGCGGGCGAGCCCGAGCCAGTCGCCGGGTGCGAACAGCGTCGCGTCGGCGCCGAGCACCTCGGGAATCGCGCCGCTCGAGCTGGCCAGCACGGTCGCGCCGGCCGCGAGCGCCTCGGCGAGCACCATCCCGAACTGCTCCTCCCAGAGCGGGATCGAGAGGCTGCCGAGGACGACGCAGGACGCGGCGGCGAAGACCGCCGGCATCTCGGCGTGGGGCACGTGGCGCACCTCGACCCGGCCGCCGAGGCCGAGCTCGTCCGCGTAGCGGAGCAGGCGCTTCCGTTCGGGCCCTGCGCCCACGAGGAGGAGCCGCGGCGGCCGTCTCAGCGTGGCGAGCGCGCGGATCACGTCGTAGTGGCCCTTCTCCCACACGAGCCGCCCGGGCGAGACGACGAGGTGCTCGCCGGCGGGCTCGACCTGTGCGCTGCGGAAGCGCTCCACGTCCACGCCCGGGTGCGACACCTCGATCCTGGCCGGGTCGGCACCCTCCAGCAGCAAGCAGCGGCGGGCGCGCTCGGTCGCGGCGAGGAAGAGATCCGCCCGGGCGAGTGCTTCGTGCCGGTAGCCGCGGCCGCGCCGGGCGCGGAACGTGCCCCCGAGCGGAATCGTCTCCCACACCGTCAGCACGAGCGCGTATCCGAGCCGCTCCTTCAGCGCCGCGGGCTGGCCGCTGAACCACACCCCCAGCTCGGCCGAGTGGACGATGTTCGCTCCGGACAGATGCCGCTCGAGGTCGCCGTAGCGGTCTCCCGGCACTCTCGAAGCCAACTCACCGACGCGGCCGCGCGGCAGCCGGTCGCGCAGCGCACTGCCGCGAATCACGGGCAGCTCGAGATCCTCGAGGTCGTAGCGGTTCGAGTTGGTGACGAGCACCGAGACGTCGAACTCGTCGCGGAGCAGCTCCCACGGGCGCAGCTCCCACGGGTTCGCGTTGTGGCCGCGCAGGACGACGATCCGCGCGCGACGGCTCACAGCGGCTTCCGCCCCTGAAGCGCCGGGACGACCTCGGGCGGGATCGCACCAACCGCGAAGCCGACCCCCAGAAAGACGGCAGCCGCGAGCGGCGCGGCGATCCACGGGCTGACCGGCAAGAACACGACGAGCGCGGCCACCGCGGCCGCCGACAGCGGTCGCGGCAGGAACCCGAGCCGCGGCACGACGTCACGGCCTGCGCGAGCGAGGTAGCCGAGCAGGAGCAGGGCGAGCAACGTCTCCGTGACGATCGCCGCCACGGCACCTCCGATCCCGGCGTACGCGCGCACGAGCACCACTCCGAGCACGATCACGGCCGCGAGCGCGACCCCGTTCGCAACCGCGACGTCGCGCTGCCTGCGCAGCGAGACGAGCCCGAGCGTCCACACCTGGCTGACGAAGACGCCGAGCAGCGCGAACGCCTGCACGCGCAGGATCGGCGCCGCGTCCCGGTAGTCCTCGCCGCCGAGCAACACGATCGCCGGCTCGGCGAGCAGCGCCGTGACGAGCACGAGGAGCAGCGACACCGCCACAGCCGCCTCGGTCATGCGCTGAAGCGCGTAGCGGAGGCGATCCCGATCCTCCGCGCCGGCGACCGCCAGCAGCGGGAGTGCCACCGCGAGCACGAGCGTCGGGATCCCGAGCAGGATCTCGAAGACGCGGAACGAGGTGGCGAAGAGCCCGGTCTCCGTTTCGTCTCGCTGCACCGAGACGAGGATCACGAGCAGCCGCAGGTAGATCACGTTCATCGCGAGCGCAGCAGCGATCGGCAGCGACTCGCGCAGGAGCACGCGGGCCGCGGCAAGGTCGATCGTCGGCCGCATGCCGGCCACTCCGGCTGCGAGGAGCGGGGTCAGGAGCAGCGCGACCACTCCGACGGCGACCTGCACGCCGAAGAACGGGAGCAGCGAGGCGCCGGCGAGCACCAGCACCGCGACGCCGACGAGCGTCAGCGCATGCCGCAGCGTCTCGATCAGCGTGATCGCGCCCATGCGCAGCTCGATCGAGAGCGGCATCATCAGCGTCGACTGCGTGTTCAGGAGCAACACGCCCGCACCCGCGACAGCGGTGCCGGCGACGACGACCCCGGCGTACCCCGCCAGCGCAGCGAAGCCGACGGCGACGAGCACGCCGGCGAGCGTGAGCGCGATGCGCAGGCCGACAAGGTTCCGCAGCAACGCGGGGCGCTGCGACGGCGGCAGGATCGCGAGCTCTCGGCTCCCGACGGCGGTCAGGCCGGCGTCGGTGACGGCGGAGACGATCCCGATCAGGGCGATCACGATGCCGTAGCGGCCGAAGTCCTCGACGCCGAGATGGCGCAGCAGCAGGACGGAGGTGCCCGCGCCGAGGAGGATCCCGAGCCCGTAGCCGGCTCCACGCAGCACACCGCCGCGGATCACCATCCCCCCCGCCTCGCCGGTCCTGAGGACGTCGGTTTCTCCCGAGGCGGTCATGGGCCGGTGTTTGCCCTGGGAGCACGGGGAGGGGGCGTGGGGGAACCGGAAGGTTCCCCCACACCAGGCTGGAAGAAGGGGGCTCGTGGGGGAAACATGGTTTCCCCCACGGGAGCGAGCCGGAGGCGCGCGACGGTCACGTTACGCTCAACCGTAATGAAGATCCGGGTCGTCATCCCCACGCTCGACGGGCGGGAGCGATTGCTGAGGACCCTCGCGAGCCTCGACGAGCAGACCGCACCGGCGGAAGTCGTCGTCGTCGACAACGCCTCGAGCGACGGTACCGCGGGGGCCGTAGCGGAGCGCTACCCGCACGTCCGCGTCGTGACGAACGACCGCAACCTCGGCTTCGGCGCAGCGATCAACCGGGCCGCACTCGAGCTCGAGGGCGACCTGCTCGTGCTGGTGAACAACGATGTCGTCTGCGAGCCCCAGTTCCTCGAGCGGATGGCGGCCCCGTTCGCGGACCCGGAGGTCGGCAGCGTCGCGGGCGTGCTGCTGCAGGCGGACGCGCCCGACCTCGTCGACTCGGCGGGGATCGAGCTCGACACGACTCTCGGCTCCTGGGACTACCTCTGGAACCGCCCGGCCGGCGAGCTCGTCGACGCGCCCGACCCCGTCGGCCCGTGTGGGGGCGCGGCGGCGTACCGCCTGCCGGTGTTCCGGGACCTCGGCGGCTTCGACGAGACGCTCTTCGCCTACTGGGAGGACGTCGAGCTCGCGCTGCGCTTCCGCGAGGCGGGCTGGCGCTGCGTGCTGGCGGGAGCTGCACGGGCGCTGCACGAGCACGGGCAGACGGTCGGAGCGGCCTCCCCGGCCGCTCGCCGGCTGGAGGCGTTCGGCCGGGGCTACGTGCTCGCGAAGTACCGCGTGTCCTCGGGCCGTCCGCTCGTGAAGGCGAAGGTCGCAGCGCTCGACTGGCCCGTTCTCGCCGTCCACCTTCTCGTCCGGCGCGAGGCGGGCCCGCTGCGAGAGCGCCTGCGTGGCCGCAGGCTCGGGCTCCGCGCGTCGGACGCTCGGGCTCCGGTCGAGCTCGCCACCGTCGGCTTCGGCACCGCGCTGCGGCGGCAAGCCGGGCTCCTGCGGCTCCGCTTTGCCGGCGGGCTGCCGGCCCACTTCACGGACGGCGCGCGAGCGCGGAGAGCTGGTAGGCGAGGAACTCCGGGCTCCGGCCCCGCGTGAGCCTCGCCGCGGCGCGCGACACGGGCCGCAGGGCGCCGAAGTCGACGCCGTCCACGCTCCAGCCGGTCGTCCGGAGCAACTCGACGAGGTCGCGCCGCGTGAACCACCGCAGGTGGGTGACGTCGCGATGCTCGGCCTCCATGTAGCCGAACGTCCCGCGCAGCGCGAGATCGCGCAGGAGCGTCCAGTGACGCGCGTTCGGCACGGAGACATGGACGCGCGCGCCCGACGCGGTGAGACCGTGCAGCCGCCGCAGCAGCTCCCACGGCTCCACGAGGTGCTCGAGCACGTCGTAGAGGAGGATCGTGTCGAACGGCCCCGTCAGCGCAGCGAGCTCGGCCTCCACCGGTCCGACGCGCACCTCGTCGTAGGCCACTGCGGCGGCGGCGGCCGCCCCAGGGTCGAGCTCCACCCCAGAGATCCAGGTCGCTCCCGCATGGCGGAGACTCCCGCTCGTCCGGCCTTGCCCGCAGCCGATGTCGAGGACGCGGCCGAGGGGACGCGGCAGCAACCGCACGAGCTCCGCCCGATCCTGCGCGAAATACCCCTCGGGCCTCACGCGGTCCGCCTGCAGACGAGGTTGACATAGTCCTCCGTCCAGGGCTCGTGTAGTGAGGCCGTCCGCCCGCGGGACTCGTCGATCCACTCGGCCTCGAAGCCGCGCTCCGCAACCCACGCGAGCAGCTCCTCACGCGAGGCCCCGGCACGCTCGAGCAGCTCCGGGTTGAGCTCGAGAAAGAGAGCGCGGGCACCTGCGACGAGCCGTTCCATCCCGCGGAGTGCGTCGAGCTCGCCCCCCTCGACGTCGAGCTTGATCACGTCGACGGGTCCCTCGACCGCGTCGTCGCCCCGCACGACCTCCACCTCGACGCACTCGGCGCCGGGGACGGCCTCGAACAGGCTGCTCGTCTCGCCGCTCGCGTGGAAACGCGAGCGATGCGGGCGCTCGCCGAGGGCCAGGGCGTGAACCTCGACGCGCCCGGCGACACCGTTCGCCGCGAGGTTCTCACCCAGCACGCCCAGCACGTCGCGGTTCGGCTCGAACACGACGACGCGACCGGTCCGCCCCGCGGCGCGCGCGGCGTGCACCGTCACGAAGCCGAGGTGCGCGCCGCCCTCGAGCACGGTGCCGCCCGGCGGAACGGCCTCCGCGAGCAGCCGGACGAACGTCCGCTCGCGCCCCTGCTCCCGCAGCTCCCGCACGTAGTGAAGGTGCGCGAGCTCGGTGCCGGCGAGCCGGACGCCGTCGACGTCGAGCACGAAGCGCTCGAACGGCCGACCGACGAGCGGCGCAAGCCGGTCCACGGCGGCGCCGAGGCCGAGACGCCTTGCTCCTGAGGCCGCCCGTTCGAGGCCGGTAAGGATTGCCAGCTTCGCCCGCACGAGCCGATACCCTACGCCGACCCCGGACATGACGACCTCGATCTGGACGACACCCGACCTCGATGCGCTCCGGCGCGAGTTCGGCGACGTCTACGCCGGTCGTACCGTGCTCGTCACCGGCGCCGACGGCTTCATGGGCTCGCATCTCACCGACGGGCTCGTCGAGGTGGGCGCGAGCGTCCACGCATTCGTGCGTGCAACCTCGAGCGGTGCTTTGAACAACATCGGCCACCTCCGGGGCCGGATGAAGGTGCACTTCGCCGATCTGACGGACAAGAGCTCGATCGACTACCTCGTCAAGGAGCTCCGCGACACGGCGTCCGACAAGCCGTACGTCTTTCACCTCGGCGCCCAGGCGCACGTCGGCGAGTCGTGGCACCGACCGTACGAGACGGTGATGGCGAACACCGTGGGCACCCTGAACCTGCTCCAGTCGATCGTCGACTGGGGGCTCGAGCTGGAGAAGTTCGACACCGCGGGCACCTCGGAGGAGTACGGGAATGTGCGCGAAGGGGTCGCGCACCACCACGACTTCGACGACTTGGGCGGGCTGATCCTGCACGAGCGCTCTCCGATCAACCCGAAGTCGATCTACGCAACCGCGAAGGTCGCGGCCGACTTCTTGACGATGAACTACCACGACGCCTTCGGCGTCCCCGGCGTCGTCACGCGGATGTTCAACAACTACGGGCCGCGCCAGAACCCGCGCTATGTGACCGGCACGATCATCACGCAGGCGCTCTCGCGGCCGACGATCGAGCTGGGCGCTCTTGAGCCGCTGCGCGACTTCTGCTTCTGCACGGACGGCGTCCGGGGGCACCTCACCGTTGCGGCGCACGGCACGCCGGGCGACGTCTATGTGTACGGCCAGGGGACGAACATCTCGATGGCCGACTGGGTCGACCTGATCCTGCGCGTGGGGCACGAGCACGGCTTCTGGCCCGACGACCGCCAGGTCGTGACGAACACCGCTCGCCTGCGACCGGGCGTCACCGACGTGATGGCGCTGCGTGTCGGCTACGAGAAGCTCCACGCGGAGACGGGCTGGGTGCCGCTCGTCTCCTGGGAGGAGGGAGTGCTGCGCACGATCGAGTGGTACGCCGCGAACCGCGAGCGCTGGCTCGGCCGCGTCGACTGGCTCACCGCAACTGCGGTTCCGGAGGTCGGCACGCGCGAGGGATGAGAGCAGCGTTCGTCTACCCGAACCCGCGTCGGGCTCTGCTCGAGGCGGTGGCGGCAGGCGAAGCTCCCGACACGAACCTGCTCGGTCAGAACCACCTGGCGGACTTCGGCATCGACTCGTTCGTCCACGACTCGATCCTGCGGCGCCGCCCGCGCGGCCCCGGTGTGCTCCACCGCCTGACGTGGTACGGACGCGAGCTGACCCTGCCGTGGGAGCTGGGCCACGCGGACGTCCTGGGCGGATTCAATTGGTCGTCGCAACGCCTCGTGGAGGAGGGTTGCGATGGGAGCGGTTCGGGGTCGCGCGTCGGTTCGTGCGGGGCGGCCGGTGTTGCGGTCGCCGGGTCGGCCGTCGGTG